>Ga0196970_1001434_pt1 | contig 16121 bp, 7 predicted proteins | sample S1v_513CmetaG_FD_148672 | JGI IMG/M metagenome (GOLD analysis project Ga0196970, IMG submission 148672) | Soil microbial communities from Anza Borrego desert, Southern California, United States - S1+v_5-13C | ecosystem: Environmental > Terrestrial > Soil > Desert | place: USA: California...
ACCAACGAATTCGGCTCCACCGACCTGCAGATGATCGCGGAAAAGATGATCGGCTCGCTGCTGGAAGACCCGCTGCTGGCCAACCGCCCGACCATGACCCTGTCCGTGGTGCGCAACAAGACCAGCGAGTACATCGACACCAAGGCGATCATGAACAGCATCCAGACCGCGCTGGTGAAAAGCCGCAAGGTACGCTTCACCCGCAGCGCCGACGAGATGCAGGCCGGCGTCGACGAATTGCAGCGCCAGAACCAGAGCGGCCTGTACAAGGCCCAGGGCAAGGCCAAGGTGGGCAACATGACCGCGGCCAAGTATTCGCTGGAAGGCGAGATCGTCTCCATCGTGAAGCAGAATGCGAACACCAAGGATGTCTTCTACAAGATGACGCTGAAGATGTACGACGTGGAAGAAGGCACCATCGAGTGGCAGGACGAGAAGGAAATCCGCAAGACTTCCACCCGCTGATCCCTGCAACCATTCATCAAGAGAACGACATGCCGAATCTCATCCAGACCCTGCGCGCCGCGGCGATCCTGCTGCTGGCCGCATCGGCGACCGCCTTCGCGCAGCCGAAGATCGCCGTCACCGACCTGACTTATGAAGAAAAGGTCAGCGAATACTTCCGCGTGGTCGCCGCCCACAGCAAGGGCAGCGTCAACGCCAGCAGCAGCGAGCGCGAAGGCCCGAACACCTATTCGGCGCGCGAGCGCGTGAGTGCCAAGCACGAAAGCAGTTACTTCGAGGCCGAGGGCACCTACACCTGGATCGACCGCGGCGAGCTGCGCAACTACACCGCGGACCTGAAGGGCGCGATGCTCAAGGGCGGCGGCGTGCGCCTGGTGCAGGCCAAGCCCTACGCCGGCCCGCCGACCGAAAAGATCTACGACATCATCGACCGCATCAAGAAGGGCTACTACCCCGGCGCGGAGTATGTGCTGTTCGGCACGGTGAGCAACATCGCCTTCCGCCAGGAGACCATGCAGCTGCCGGGCACCACGTCCCACACCGGCGTGCTCAGCCTCGACCTCGTGGCCGACTTCAGCCTGATCAACACGAAGACCTATGAAGTGAAAGCCGCCTTCAGCGCCAGCGGCGCGGGCCAGGACACGAAGATCGTGTCGCGCCCCGGCGACCGCGTGGTGTTCAACCGCGGCAAGGTGATCTCGGAAACCTCGAAGAGCCTGGCCGAGGCGGCCTATGCCGAGCTGATGGTGCAGTTCGGACTGCCGCGCGCGGCGTCCGCTGCACGCGTGCCGGTGGCGGCGCCGGTCGAAGTCCAGCGCAATGAACCGGTGACCGTTTACAAGTAACCGAGCGGCTGCCGCAAGACGCCCGTCCGGTGCAAGCCGGGCGGGCGTTTTTCATTTCCGTCCCGGAACAAACACTGCCCGCACTGCTTCCCGCCAACGCATTTGATTTTCAACAACCGCATCCTTGATTTACAACGATTGCCCCGCCCTCCCGCCGTGCTCTGCTTTCATTCGGCGCAATCCTGCGCCACATCATCAAGCCACCCAAGGAGAGACTAGATGCGAGGCATCCCAGCAAGATTGCTCAAGACAATAACAATCGCATTGCCACTGATGTCCGCCTATGCCGCGAACGGCGGGAATGAAGGCGGATTCGACAAGACGACGCGTGCCACCGAGTACGGCCAGATCGACGGTGCCGTCGATCGCGACAGCAAGACCCTGTCATGGAAGGGCATTCCCTACGCCAAGCCCCCGGTCGGCGAACTGCGCTGGCGCGCGCCGCAGGACCCGGTCAAATGGAGCAACGTGCGCAGCACGAAGGCCTTCGGCAACGCCTGCTCGCAATACGGGCGCATCTACGGCCCCGGCGCCAACAACCGCTACGATGAAACGATCGCCACCACACTCAACCAGGCGGTGGGACATGAAGACTGTTTGTACCTGAACATCTGGCGGCCGGCGAACAACGGCAAGAAGCTGCCGGTCATCGTGTTCTTCCACGGCGGCAGCAACGTCTCCGGCTATACCGCGGACCCGATGTATGACGGCGCCAACCTCGCCCAACGCACCAACTCGGTGGTGGTCACGGTCAATTTCCGTCTCGGCATCCTCGGCTTCATCAACCTGCCACAGCTCAAGTCAGGTAGCGATGCCGATACCCAGTCCGGCAACTTCGCCATCCTCGACAGCATCAAGTCGCTGGAATTCATCCAGCGCAACATCGAAAACTTCGGCGGCGATCCCAACAAGGTGACCATCATGGGCGAGTCGGCCGGCGCGATCAATGTCTACGCGCTGCTGACCTCGCCCAAGCTGGCCAATGCAAACAAGAAGCTGTTCCACGGCGTGGTACCGCTCTCCGGCGGCCTGTCGCTGGCATCGAACCTGCCGCCGGGCACCATCCCGACCATGTCGCCGGCCGCGACCTATGCCCTGCAGGGCACGGCATTGCTGCACCAGCTGCTGATCGCTGACGGCAAGGCCACCGACACGGCGTCCGCGCAAGCCTATGTCGCCAGCCAGACGGAACAGCAGATCGCCGCCTACCTGCGCTCGAAGACCCCCGCGCAACTGTTCACCGTACTGCTGACACGCCTCGCGCTGCAGGGCCTGGCCGGCTCCGGCCCGATCCCGGACGGCACGGTGGTATCGGAAAATCCGGTGAACGCCATTCTTGCGCACCAGTACGTGAAAGTGCCTGTCCTGGCCGGCAATACGCGTGACGAAGGCAAGCTGTTCCCCAGCTTCCTGCCGCTGGTCGGCGGCAGCGGCAACGCGCGCGCGGTGACCGACGCACAGCTGTTCATGAACCACTTCAACTACCGGCCGAACGACCCGCCGCAGACCGCCATCGAGCAGTGGATCGCGCAGTCCTATCTGCCGGCCGATGCGCCGGTCACCGGCTTCACCGCCCGCGCCGAGCAGTTCAACCGCGTGTTCTTCCTCGCCAGCCGCGACAACATCCTCAACGCGCTGAAGTCGAAGCAGCCGGATGTCTGGTACTACCGCTTCGACTGGGACGAGCAGCCGGCGCCGTGGAATGTGATCTATGGCGCGGCCCACCTGTTCGACCTGCCCTTCGTGTTCGGCAACTTCACGCCCTCGCTGATGGCCAACATCATGAACACCACCGCCAACCAGCAGGGACGCCTGCAGTTGTCGGATGCCATGATGCGCAGCATCGGCGCTTTCGCCAGGCACGGCGATCCGAACAATGACGCCATCGGTGTACATTGGCCGACGTGGCCGACGGGCCTGGTCTTCGATGCGACGCAGACGCAGAAGGCGATCAGCGTGCAGAACATCGAGCCGGCGATCAAGTAGGGCTTGAAAGTAGGGCTTGAAGTCAGGGTCATCCCGGCGCTCGCCGGGATGACCGTTTGTTCTTAGTGCCGGCGATTCCGGCCGCGAACGCGCCGCACGAGGTAGATCGCCAGCGCCGCCAACATTCCCCATCCCAGCCATGAACCGATGCCGCGCTGCGGCGCCTGTTCAGGCTGCGCTTCGCCCGTGCCGGCAGCCGAGGTGCCGCTGCCGCTGCCGCCCTCGCTTCGGTTGGCGGTATCGGTATCGCGATCCCCCAGCATGGAACCCAGGCCGAGGCCGAGCAGGGCGCCGCCCAGGAAGCCGCCCCACGGACTGGCCGCCTGCCGCGGGATGGCGCGTTCCGGCGCGTGGGGCGGGAGTTCTTGCCGTGCCGCATTCGGCGCGGCGCCCGATTGCGGCGGGGGTGCCGGTTGGGGACGCACGGCCGGCGGCGTTGCCGGGCGGGAGCGGGCGACCGAAGAAGCTTGGCGGCCGACCGAACGGCCGCCTCCGGTGCGCTTGGCGAAAGACTCCGGCACGGCGACCGTCAATGCGACGAGCAGCAACAGGGTTTTCGCGAGAGTCGTGGAGTGCATGGCAGGATTCCGTGAGGATTCAGATGGTTGGAGTCCGGACACCAGGAAGAGGTTCGATCAGCCGCCCGACCGCTTCCGTGCAGCAAAGCCTCATGACGTTGCGGAACATTACGCGGTTTTGGCGTTCCTATGTTGGCAGCGGGCCATCCCTCTTTACTTGCCTTCACGCGCCTTCGCGGCTGCATATCCCGGACGCCGCAACCAGCATGCCGCCCTACATCCAGTACGAGGAAATCCCCGAGCGCGCAGCGCGCCTCTGCGAAGCGCCTGCCGCCTTGCTGGGCTTCATCAACGAGCACCAGCAGTGGTACCGCTCGACCTGCGGCGAGGCGCTCGCCGGCCAGAAGGGCAGCAGTTGCTTCTGCGTGCAGGCCGTGTGCGGCACCGACCTCTATATCGTCCAGGATGCCGGGGCCGACCCCCTGTTCCGCAATGACCCGCTGGTGCGCGACAAAGGCATCCGCTTCTACGCCGGCATGCCGCTCGTCTCGCGCAGCGGCTTCCCGCTCGGCACGCTTGCCGTGTTCGACCATGTACCGCGCACGCTCTCGCACGTGCAGGCCGAAGCCCTGCGCATGCTGGCCGCGCAAGTGCTGATGGAAATCGAACTGGAACGGCAATCGCGCACCGTCGAGGCGCTGGAGACGGGGCAACGCTGCCTGGCGGAAGCACTGAAGGAGCGCACCCGCCACCTGGAGTCGGCGCAGCGCCTCAATGACATGGGCAGCTGGGAAATCGGGCTGCGCGACAGGCAGTTGCGCTGCTCGGACGAGATGTACCGCATCTTCGGGCTGGAACCTGCGCAGGCCGGCGAGGACATCAATGCGTTCATGCAATTGATCCATGCCGAAGACAGGCAGCAGGTCGTCCTTGCGCTGGAACATGCGATGAAGGACAGGAGCGCGCTCGATACCGAATTCCGCGTCAGCCGGGCGGACGGCAGCGAGCGCTTCGTGCACATGCGGGCGGAACTGGGCGCCAATCCCGCCGGCGAAGCCTCGCTTTCCGGAACGGTGCAGGACATCACCGAAAAGCGGCAGGCGGCCGAGCACCTGCGCCTGCTGGAAACCAGCGTCGCCCACCTCAACGACATGGTCATGATCACGGACGCAATGACGGAGAAGCCGGGGCCGCGCATCGTCTTCGTCAACGCCGCCTTCGAGCGGCACACGGGGTACCGCCGGGAAGAGGTGATCGGCCAGTCGCCGCGCATGCTGCAGGGGCCGCAGACCGACCGCGCGCAACTCAAGCGCGTGCACGAAGCCGTGCGCCGCCGCCAGCCGGTCTGCATCGAAGTCCTCAACTACCGGAAGGACGGCGAGGCGTTCTGGGTCGAGATCGACATCGTCCCGGTCGCCGATACCCGCGGCATCGTTACGCATTTCGTGGCGGTCCAGCGCAACATCACCGAACGCAAGGAGCGCGCCCTCGAACTGGAAAAGACGACGCGCGCGCTGCAAATGCTCAAGCGATGCAACGAAGCCCTGATGCGCGCCGAAGACCAGGCCGAGCTGCTGCACCGGATCTGCGCGCTGGCCGTCGAAAGCGACGGCTACCAGCTGGCCTGGGTCGGCCTCGTGCGCGATGATGAGCGCAAGACCATCCGCCCCGTTGCGCACGCCGGCAAGCTGCGCGACCCGCGGCGGGCGGGCTCGGCCGAGATCAGCTGGTCGCCCGATTCGGAATTCGGCCGCGGCCCGATCGGCAAGGCGGTGCGCGAGCGCAGGCCGGTGCTGGTCGAGGACATCCTCCAGGACCCGAGCATGGCGCCGTGGCAGGAATGGGCCGACAGCGAAGGTTTCCGCAGCATCATCGCGCTGCCGCTGATGAGCCGCGACACCACCTTCGGCGTGCTGGTCCTGTACGACTGCAATGCGCGCTCCTTCTCGCAGGACGAAATCCGGCTGATGCAAGACCTTGCCAGCGACGTCTCGTTCGGCATCGAGCACCTGCGCGCCCAGCAGCGGCAGCGCCGGCTGGAAGCCGCGAGCGTGAAAGTCGCCACCAGCGTCTCGGCCAGCACCGGCAATGCATTCTTCGAACAGCTTGCGTGCAACATGACCGAGGCGGTGCGCGCCCAGGCCGGCTTCATCGCCCGCATCATTCCCGGCGAGCCGCTCAAGTGCCGCACCATCGTGGCCGTGGTCGACGGCAAGCTGGTCGACAACTTTGAATACGTCATCAAGGGCACGCCTTGCGAACATCTGCTTACCGAGAGCAGCTGCGTCGTGCTCGACAAGGTGGCCGAGCGCTTCCCGGAATCGCCGCCGCTGAAGGAACTCGGCGCCCGCGCCTACGTGGGCAGCCGCCTCACCGATGCCTCGGGCCAGCTCATGGGACTGCTGTTCGTCCTGTTCCGCACACCGCTCAGACAGGTGGACCTGGTGAACTCCACCTTCCGCATCTTCGCCGCGCGCGCGGCCAGCGAGCTGGAACGGCAGGAAGCCGACCAGCGCATCCGCGACCAGGCTTCCCTGCTCGACAAGGCACAGGACGCGATCATCGTGTGCGACACCGGGCACCGCATCACCTTCTGGAACAAGAGCGCCGAGCGGCTGTACGGATGGACCGCGGAGGAAGTGCTGCAGCGCCGGAACCAGGAACTGCTGTACGACGACCCCGAGGTCTTGCGGCAGCCGATGGAGGCCGTGCTGCGCGACGGCGAGTGGACCGGCGAAATGCACCACCGCCGCAAGGATGGCAGCCCTCTCATCGTCGAAGCACGCTGGACGCGCATCACCGGCGACGACGGCGCGGTGCAATCCATCCTCGCCATCCACACCGACATCACCATGCGCAAGGCGGCCGAGGAAAAGGTGCAGCAGCTTGCCTTCTACGACCAGCTCACGCGTCTGCCCAACCGCTCCTCGCTGATGGACCGGCTGCAGCACGCGATCGGCGCCTGCGCGCGCCACCGCAAGCTCGGCGCGCTCATGCTCATCGACCTCGACAATTTCAAGACGCTCAACGACACCCTCGGCCACGACAAGGGCGACATGCTCCTGCAACAGGTGGCCTCGCGCCTGCTCCCCTGCGTGCGGCAGACCGACACGGTGGCGCGCCTGGGCGGCGATGAATTCGTCGCCCTGCTCGAGGACCTCAGCAGCAATCCGGCGGAAGCTGCCATGCAGGCCGAGCACACCGCGGAAAAGATCCTCGGCGCGCTGAACCAGCCCTACCGCCTGGAAGCCTACGAACACATCAGCACGCCGAGCATCGGTGTCGCGCTGTTCCGTGGCGCCGGCGACACGGTGGACGAAGTCCTCAAGCGCGCCGACCTCGCCATGTACCAGGCCAAGGGCGCCGGCCGCAACACCATCCGCTTCTTCGACCCCGTGATGCAGGCAGCCGTGAAGCACCGCCTCGGATTGGAAGCCGACCTGCGCCACGCGGCGCGCAGCAACGAGTTCGTCCTGTACTACCAGGCCCAGGTAGACCGCGACGGCATCCAGACCGGCGCCGAGGCGCTGGTGCGCTGGGAGCAGCCGAACCGCGGCGTGGTGTCGCCCGCGGAATTCATCCCGCTGGCCGAGGAAACCGGCATCATCCTCCGTCTCGGCGCATGGGTGCTGGAATCGGCCTGCTCCACCCTGGCCGAATGGCAGGCCGATCCGCAGACGGCGCACATGACCATGTCGGTCAATGTGAGCGCGCGCCAGTTCCGGCACCCCGACTTCGTCGAACTGGTGTTCGATGTGCTCGACCGCACCGGCGCCGACCCGCGCAAGCTCAAGCTCGAACTCACCGAAAGCCTGCTGGTGGACGACATCGAAACCATCATTGAAAAAATGACGCGGCTCAAGGACAGGGGCGTCGGCTTCTCGCTCGACGATTTCGGCACCGGCTACTCGTCGCTGTCCTACCTGAAACGCTTTCCGCTCGACCAGCTCAAGATCGACCGCTCCTTCGTGCGCGACGTGCTGGACGACCCCAACGACGCCGCCATCGCCCGCACCATCGTCGCGCTCGGCAAAAGCCTCGGCCTGACGGTGATCGCCGAGGGCGTGGAGACCGAAGCGCAACGGAATTTCCTCGCCGAGCACGGCTGCGAGGGATACCAGGGCTACCTGTTCAGCCATCCGGCGCCTGCAGGCGCTTTCATCTCGCATGTGCGCGCACTGGGAACGGTGGTGCACTGACATGCGGGGAGCGCGCAGCCGGGTTTTCCCGCCCATCCATTGCGCTGGCGCAGGCAGCACGCGGAAAACAGCCAACGTCCTGCCGCGCGAAGTGTCGAACGCTCTCGTCCGGCGCACATGTTGCGCCGGAACTCCACGGCCCCGGACCTTCACATGACAAGCAAGAACATCACCGTTGGCACCGCTTCCAGGCTGAAATCGGCACTGGGCGACTTCGCTTTCCTCAAGCGCAACCTCGGCCTGCTCCTGTTCTGGCCGCTCAAGTTCATCCTTCTCGCCCTGATCGGCTGGCATCTGCTGGACAGCCACCTGGAACAGGAAAGAGCCGATGCCGAAAGCGCCGCCCTGCAGAAGGCCGAAACCCTGAGCCGCGCCTACGCGCAGCATCTGTACCGCGCGCTGGAGGCAGTCGACCAGCTCACCCTGTACGTGAAGGGGGGCTGGGAACTCGGAGGATCGAATTTCAGACTGGAAAAGATGGCAGGCGAGGGCCTGTTCACGGAACGGGCCGGCTTCTACGTCAGCATCATCGACGCCAACGGCAACCTGCTCACCAGCACCATCCCCGAAGCGCGCCGCGTCAACATTGCCACCGAGCCGTACTTCCAGGTCCACATGCACCAGCCGGACCACTTCTATGTCGGCACGGCGCGCCTGGGCAATTTCTCGCAGACCCCGGTCGTTCCCTTCTCGCGGCGGCTGCAGGATGCAAGCGGCCGCTTTGCCGGCATTGTCCTGGTCTCCGTCGCGCCCGACTATTTCACCTCAGGCTACGACAAAGTCGCCCTCAAGGAATTCGGCTTCCTCGGCATCCTCAGCGCGGACAAGGTCATGCGCCTGGCGCGCATCGGCGACGACGTATTCCTGCCGCACACACAGCGCACCGCGCTGCTGCGCGAGCTGCCCTTGCACGAGCCGGCGGGGAGCGCCATCCTGGGCGGCAAGGACTGGTTCACCGACAAGCGTGCCCGCTACGTCGGTTGGGCAGCGACGCCGGGCTACAAGATGATCACGGTCAACGGCCTCGACCGCGACAGCGAACTGGCGCCATACCGGGAAGAACGGCGGGCGGCGCTCAGGCAGGGAATCGCCGCCACCATCCTGCTCGGCCTCATCACCCTGGTCGCCATGCTCGCCTCCCTGCACATCGCGTGGCGGCGGCAGCAGCTCCAGACGATGCAGGCCACCTACCGCCGTGCCACCGAAGTCGGCAACGACGGCTTCATGATCGCCCGCGCCCTGTACGACCCGAGGGGTAACGTGGATGACTTTGAAATCGTCGACTGCAACGAGCGCGGCGCCAACCTGCTGCGCTACCGCCGCGAAGAGCTGGTCGGACAGAAGATTTCCTGGATGTACGAGGGCGTTGCCGCCGAGCGCACGATGCGCATGCTGTGCCGGGCGATGAAACACCGCTTCTACGAAGGCGAAACCGAAACCGCCACCATGGGCATCGAAGGCGTGCCGCGCTGGCTGCACATCCGCATCTCGCGCCCGAACGAAGACCTTGCCATCACCCTGCGCGACATCACCGAGCTCAAGTCGCACGTGGCCGAGCTCGAACGCCGCGGCAACGAAGACGCCCTCACCGGCCTGCCCAACCGGCATTGGCTCAACGCCTTCCTGCCCAAGGCCGTCGAGCAGGCCGCCGCCAGCCGGCGCATGCTGGCGCTGCTGTTCATCGACCTCGATGGCTTCAAGGCCGTCAACGACACGATGGGGCACAATGCCGGCGACGAAATCCTGCGCAACGCCGCCCAGCGCCTGCGCGATGCAACGCGGCCGCAAGACTACGTGGTGCGCATCGGCGGCGACGAATTCCTGGTCATCCTGGAACGCATCGGCCACGCCTTCGACGCCGCCCAGGTCGCCGACCGCGTGCTCGCCGCTTTCAGCAACGCCTTCAGGGTCAACCAGGGCGTGCGCACCGTCGGCGCATCCATCGGCATCAGCCTCTACCCGATCGACGGCGCCGACGCCAACACCCTGCTCAACAACGCCGACATCGCGATGTACTCCGTCAAGTCCGACGGCAAAGGCGCCTACCGCTTCTTCGACCCGCGCTTCTCCGAAGCCATCCGCCAGCGCCACCGGATGGAAGCCGAACTCCAGCACGCGCTCGACCACGACCAGTTCGTGATGTACTACCAGCCGCGCGTCGACGTATCGACCGGCATCACCTCCAGCATGGAGGCGCTGGTACGCTGGGCGCATCCGGTGCGCGGCATCGTCGGGCCCAACGAGTTCATCCCGCTCGCTGAAGAAACCGGCCTCATCATCCGGCTTGGCGAACAAGTGATTGAAAAGGTGTTCGCCCAGGTCGCGGCCTGGGCGGCGCGCGGGCAGGAGCTGGTGCCGGTATCCATCAACGTCTCGGCGCGGCAGTTCCGCGAATCCAACGTCGCCAACACGCTCGCCTCCTGCCTCGCCCGCTACCGCGTCAACCCCGACCTGATCGAGATCGAACTCACCGAATCATCGATGATCGACGAAGGGCACAACGTCGTCGAAACCCTGCAGGCGATCCAGGCGATGGGCATCAAGCTGCTGGTCGACGATTTCGGCACCGGCTATTCCTCGCTTTCGCAACTGCAGCGGCTCGACTTCGACGTGATCAAGGTAGACCGCTCGTTCACCACCGAGCTGGACAAACCCAAGGAAGGCGTCGCCCTCATCACCGCCATCATCACCATGGCCCACGCGCTCGGCATGCGCGTCGTCGCCGAGGGCGTGGAAACGATCGAACAGATCGTCGCGCTCAAGCAATTGCGCTGCGACGAAGTGCAGGGGTATTACATCTCCAAGCCGCTGCCGCCGTCGGACACGCAGCCGATACTGCCACGGTGGTTTTTTCCGTCCACGACCTGAGGCTCAGAACCGCTCCACCGCGAACGGCGCAAAGCGCTCCGGCGCCATCCTCCCGGCGACGGCGTCCGCAATCCAGCGCCCCGTGTTCACCGATCCGGTCACGCCCAGGTGGCCGTGGCCGAACGCGCACCACAAGCCCGGATGGCGGCGCACCGGCCCCAGCACCGGCAGCGAATCCGGCAGGCAGGGCCGGTGGCCCATCCACATCGAGGGGGCATCCAGTTCCAGTCCCGGCAATCCTTTTACCGCCGCGTCGCCCAGCGCCGCTGCACGGCGCGGCGTCGGCGGCATCTCCAGGCCGCCGAACTCCACCGTCCCCGAAATGCGCAGGCCATGCTCCATCGGCGCAACGAACACCTTGCGGTCCGCGAACACGATGGGCCGGCCGATCGACAGCTTGGGCGAGGCCAGGTGCAAGTGATAGCCGCGCTGGCTCTCCAGCGGCACGCGCAGGCCCAGCGGGCGCAGCAACGGCGCAGACCATGCCCCGGCGGCCAGTACCACCTGCGACGCCTGGTACCCGTGCTGCGCGCCCTGCACCCGCCAGCTGCCGCTCTCGCGCGACAAGCCCTGCACACGGTCGCGCACGAACACCACGCCGCGCTGCCGCGCCGCCTCCGCGATCGCCTGTGCGTAGGCGAACGGATGCGTGACCGCGCCCTGCTCGGGCATGAACATCGCCACCGTATAGTTGCTGCTCACGGCTGGCTCCAGTGCGCGGATTGCCGCTGCATCCAGGCGCTCGCAGCGCACGCCGTGCCGTTCGCGCAGGCGCCACGAGCCGGCGTCCTTTTCCAGCGCGGCTGCGTCGCGGTACAGGTGCAACTGCCCGGTTTGCACCACGCGCTGCGGGCAGCCGATGTCCCGCGCCAGCGCGCGGTGATTTTCCAGGGCACCGGCGAACAGGTCGGTGAGCGCCGCCGCAATCTCCTCCACCCTTTGCGGCGTTGCCGACGCGACGAAGCGCTGCAGCCACGGTGCCGCGCGCAACCAGTAATGCGGCGGGACGTACAGCGGGCTGTCCGCTTCGAGCAGCATCTTCGCTGCGCTTTTCAGGACGCCGGGCATGGCGAGCGGTGCCACAGAACCCGTGGAGATTGCGCCGGCATTGCCGAAGGAGCACTGGGAGCCCGGTTCTTCGGGATCGATGACCTGGACGGGGAAGCCTTCCTTCCGGAGCGAGTAGGCGACGCACAGACCGACGATGCCGGCGCCGATGATGGTGATGGGGTGGGTGGCGGTGTTCATGGGGTAAAGGAGGACATGAGGAGCAACAGCCTAACGGAAAACGGGAAACCTTACAGTCACCCCGCCACATCCCGGATGAAACAGGCTTCGTCTCCCGGAACGGCGAAGGCATTGCATTCATCTAATGTCGTAATGCCACCACCCCTTTCCACCTGCCCCCTGGCCTCATCCTGCGAGCAGGCCGCTGTGCTGTTGTGCCATTGAAATGATAGAGCTGTAGAGTACCGCCGGTCATCGTAACCGGCGTGGGTCGATATCGATGGCAGGGAGTCTTCCACCCCGAGGAGATTCGTGATGAAGCAAACGCTGAACATGTCTCTTTTAACGCTCGCAGGCGCCTTGACGGCGACCGTCGTCATGCTGGCGTTTTCCGATGCAGCACAAGGCAATTCGGATGCCAAACCATCCGCTCCGGGCTCGAAGGCCGCAACGCGGACCGACGCCCAGAAGCAGATCGATGACGGGCGGCAGATTTTCCGCTTCGATACCTTCGGCGACGAAGCATTCTGGGGCGATACGCTGCGGCTGCACCAGGCGATCGCAGGCCAGAACAATGGTGGTGTCGGCCCCGGCGTGAGTCCGAAGACCGCGCTCGCGGTCGGCCTCAAGGTAGATGCCGAAGCCTTGCCCGCCGAACTGCAGCAGCAGCTCAGGACAGGCGGCGTCAATCTCGATGACCCGGCGACGACCGTGGCATTGCTGCGGCTGGGGGCCGTGGTCGGCGTCAAAGGCCTTTTCGATTCGAGCGGCAACCTCAAGTCGATGGGCGTGACATGCGCGTTGTGCCATTCCACGGTGGATGACTCGTTTGCACAAGGCGTCGGCAAACGGCTCGACGGTTGGGCGAACCGCGATCTGAATATCGGCCAGATCATTTCCCTCGCGCCCAACCTCAGGCCCTACACCGACCTGCTCGGCGTAGATCAGGCAACCGTGAAGAAAGTGCTGGCGAGTTGGGGGCCAGGCAGATTCGATGCGCTGCTCGACAAGGATGGCAAGGCGTTCCGGCCGGACGGCGGGCAGGCGGGAACGGTCATCCCGCCAGCATTCGGTCTGGCCGGCATCAATCTGCATACATGGACGGGCATGGGTTCGGTGCCGTACTGGAATGCCTATGTGGCCGTCACCGAGATGCATGGTTCCGGCACCTTCTTCGATGAGCGCCTGAACAACTCGGCGCGTTATCCGGTCGCCGTCAAGGCGGGAACGGCCAATGTTCGAAATACGCCGGACCTGGTCACCGAAAAGCTGCCGGCACTGCACGTGTATCAGCTATCGCTTGCCGCGCCCAAGCCGCCGCAAGGCAGCTACGACGCCGCCGCAGCCGCACGCGGGCAGCAGGTGTTCTCTGGCCGGGCAAAATGTGCCACGTGCCATGTACCGCCGCTGTACACCGAGCCCGGCGACAACCTGCATGCGCCCAGCGAGATCGGCATCGATTCGTTCCAGGCAGAACGGTCACCCACCGGAAAATATCGCACCGCGCCGCTCGCCGGTCTCTGGACGCATCAAAAGGCGGGCTTCTACCACGACGGTCGTTTCGCCACTTTGCTTGATGTTGTTGAGCACTACAACCGCGTCAAGCAACTGGCATTGACCGAACAGGATAAGCGCGACCTCGTTGAGTTTTTGAAGTCGTTGTAGTTGGCGGGGGAGGCCTGCAGCAGAGTGGAAACGATGCGATGTGCCGGGACGGCTGACGGGTTAGTTCGTAGGCTGGGATTGCATCCCAGCCTACCGCACTCATGCTGCGTTACATCGGGGAAATCAAGTACACGAGCTAGCAAGCGTCGCGGCAGCCTCTCGATTTCAGGGAGATGCACCGCGACCCCCTCCCGACCTACACGTCAATATTCCCCGCCTGCAGCGCATTCGTCTCGATGAACGCCCGCCGCGGCTCCACATCATCCCCCATCAGCGTCGTGAAAATCTGATCCGCCGCAATCGCATCCTCAATCTGCACCCTCAACAGCCGGCGCACATTCGGATCCATCGTGGTCTCCCACAGCTGCTCCGGATTCATCTCGCCCAGACCCTTGTAGCGCTGCTTGGAAACACCGCGCTCGGCTTCGTCGCGCAGCCAGTTCATCGCCTCATGGAAGTCCTTGATCGCGATTTCCTTGGCCTTGTCGCCCTGGCCGCGGCGCACCAGTGCGCCCGGGCCGATCAGGCCCTTGAAGGTGGCGGCTGCCGCCGAGAGCATCTGGTAGTCGGGGCCGTGGATGAAGTCGGCGTCGATGGTGCTGATCTTCATGTTGCCGAAGTGGCGGCGCTCGATGCGCAGCATGTGCTTGGCGGAGAGCTCGTCGGACTTCACAACCACGGCGACGCTCGGGTCGTTGATGGCCTTGGACAGCGCCTGCGCGGATGCTTCGGCATTCTCCGCGTTGTCGAGGTTGAGCGTGACGCCGGTCATGATGGCTGACAGCGCCGCTTCGTCCATCGCGCGCGCGAGGCGCATGATGATGGCGTTGGCGGTGTTGTACTGGCGGACGAGTTCCGACAAAGCTTCGCCGACGATGGGCTGCGCATTTTCCGTGGGGATGATGGCGGCGTCGTTGAGCGCGACCTTCATCATGTAGCTGGCTTCTTCGACATCGTCCTTGAGGTAGCGCTCGTCCTTGCCGTGCTTGACCTTGTAGAGCGGCGGCTGGGCGATGTAGACGTGGCCGCGCTCGACCAGTGCGGGCATCTGGCGGTACAGCAGCGTGAGCAGCAGGGTGCGGATGTGGGCGCCGTCGACGTCCGCATCGGTCATGATGATGATGCGGTGGTAGCGCAGTTTTTCGACGTTGAATTCGTCCGGGCCGATGCTGGTGCCGAGCGTGGCGATCAGGGTGGTGATCTGCTCGGAGGAGAGCATCTTTTCGAAGCGGGCCTTTTCGACGTTGAGGACCTTGCCGCGCAGCGGGAGGATGGCCTGGAACTTGCGGTCGCGGCCTTGCTTGGCGGAGCCGCCTGCGGAGTCACCCTCGACGATGTAGAGCTCGCACAGGGCGGGGTCGCGTTCCTGGCAGTCGGCGAGCTTGGAGGAGAGGCCGAGGCCGTCCATCACGCCCTTGCGGCGCGTGAGTTCGCGTGCCTTGCGGGCGGCTTCGCGCGCACGGGCGGCTTCGACGATCTTGCCGCAGATGATCTTGGCGTCGTTGGGCTTTTCCATCAGGAAGTCGGTGAGCGTCTTGGCGACGATTTCCTCGACCGGGCCGCGCACTTCGCTCGAGACGAGCTTGTCCTTGGTCTGCGAGCTGAACTTGGGCTCGGGGACTTTCACGGAGAGCACGCAGGTCAGGCCTTCGCGCATGTCGTCGCCGGAGACTTCGACTTTCGCTTTCTTGGCGAACTCGTTTTCTTCGATGTACTTGTTGATGACGCGGGTCATCGCCGCGCGCAGGCCGGTCAGGTGGGTGCCGCCGTCGCGCTGCGGGATGTTGTTGGTGAAGCAGAGCACTTGCTCGTTGAAGGCGTCGTTCCATTGCATGGAGACGTCGACGCCGATCATGGTGCCTTGCTCGGAGACCTTCTCGCCGGTGGCCTGGAAGATGGTCGGGTGCAGGACGTTCTTGTTCTTGTTGATGTATTCGACGAAGCCGCGGGTGCCGCCTTCGAAGGCGAAGTCTTCTTCCTTGCCGGTGCGCTGGTCGGTGAGCTTGATGTGCACGCCGTTGTTGAGGAACGAGAGTTCGCGGATGCGCTTGGCGAGGATGTCGTAGTGGAATTCGACGTGCGTGAAGATTTCTTCGTCGGCCCAGAAGTGGACTTCGGTGCCGCGCTTGTCGGTTTCGCCGGTGACCTTGATCGGCGAGATGTGCATGCCGTCCTGGACTTCGATCTCGCGGTTCTGCACCACGCCCTTGGAAAATTCCATCTGGTGGACTTTGCCGTCGCGGCGGATGGTGAGCTTGAGCAGTTTGGAGAGTGCGTTCACGCAAGAGACGCCCACGCCGTGCAGGCCGCCGGAGACTTTATACGAGTTCTGGTCGAACTTTCCGCCG
>Ga0196970_1001435_pt1 | contig 16116 bp, 16 predicted proteins | sample S1v_513CmetaG_FD_148672 | JGI IMG/M metagenome (GOLD analysis project Ga0196970, IMG submission 148672) | Soil microbial communities from Anza Borrego desert, Southern California, United States - S1+v_5-13C | ecosystem: Environmental > Terrestrial > Soil > Desert | place: USA: California...
AAGTGGCATGTCAAGGTCTTTATATCCTCCAGCCAGTTGTTCATGCACCCAGGGATCATGAGGAGCGTAGTGATTGAGAATTTTGAATTCTTCTATAGCTAGCTGAGCTGTTCGGCGGAATCTTTCTTCTGCAGAAAATTGGTTTTTTTTCTTCTCATAGTTCAAGAGGCCGCGATAGAGTTTTGACAGGAGAACATAAGTGTTGGCCAAAGATGCATGCACTTCTAAATCAGTAGGTGTGATCCTTATTTGCATGAGATGTTCTTCTATGGCTGTTTGCAGCAGGATCTCTTTCATTTTAAAAACGTCTTCCCAATAGCAGTAAGTAGCAAATCGACTGATTGTTTGCCGTATGGGAGCTAGAAAAGAAGGTGTTTTATAGAAGTTGGACTCAAAATCTTGGAGATAAGAAGAGAGTCTGTTCAGGGCGTCTGCAATAGAAAGGTGGTGTTGGACTTCTCCTGGAGGTAGCGAAATATGTTGGCGACACGATTGTATGAATTGTTCTTTGATTTGTATTAATTGTTCTGGCTTTTTAGCTTGAAAGTAGAAAAGGAGAAGAAAGTAGGAAAAGCCGCTTAAAAATAAGATTCCTAGAGAAAGCGCAAATACCGGTTTGCTTAAAAAAGACATGAAGGAGCAGAAAAGGAACATTTCCGTTGCTAAGAGAAAAAAGAAACCAATGTTGAATGAAACATAGGTTTGGGCCGCTTTTCGAAAGTTATTTAAAATTACACGGTAAATTTGAGGTAAATGGGATTCAAATTCAGTGGTATCGAAAGGTAAAGAAGAGCTGTTGTCGAGTTGCGTTGACATAAAAACTTTCTTAGGGTTAATGAACGTATCTTCTGTATACCGTGTAGCTGTTTTTTTGTTTTTTAGCAACATTTCATTTGCCAGTATCAATCATATAATGGATGACTTGCTGGCTTACTCCAGCGTCTTCTAATCTGCGAATTTGTGTACGGCTTAAATTATAGCTGCTTTGGGTATTACGCATATATTCAATGATTGTATCATCACTTACTCCTCCTTGACTTAGTTTAATTACATCATTGATGGTTAAGGGTTCATTTCGATCTATCCGATCTACTGTTCTGGGACTTGATTTTTCTATAATTTTTCTATCGCGGTCATCGAGTCCGGCTCCGATCAATCCTCCTGCAATGATTCCTGCTGCGCCTCCAATGAGAGCTCCGCCTCCTCCGCCAGCAATGCCTCCTATCCCTGCTCCAATAACTCCGCCTGCTATGACGCCAGTGCCTGTATTGCTAGCGCAGCTAGGGAAAATACATGTAGTTAAAATTAATAAAATAATAGTCGCTCGGAGCATAATTCCTCTCAGATTAATCTTATAATTTTTTAATTATATGTAAATTTGATTAATGTCTAGTGGATTATGGAGGATTTGTTTGATTGAGTTTTGTTTTAATTTAATTGAAATTTATTATTAATGTAATCGTTTTGATTTCAATTAAAAAAATGCTTTCGAGATGATTTAAAAACCGGAGGAATCAGTGACCATGCAAAAAGTTGTATTGATTTAATGCTCATTTATTTATGAATTATCGACGTTGAGATTACAGCTTAAAAGTGAAATTTCTTAATTGAGGAAGGCATTACCCCCTAAAATTGTAGGGTTATTTTAGGGGATAAGGTCTAAAACTGTTAGCGTGTAATAGGAGATTCTTCTAGGAAACGATAGCCAATCCCTCGCACAGTTTCAATCCAGTCGAAGGAGGGGCCTAATTTCTTTCTCAAAGAGGCGATGTGGACGTCGATATTTCTGTCGACGATGAATGCGTCATCATTATTGATATCATCTAATAACTGATTTCGTGTGAGTACTTTTCCTTTATTAGAGACAAGCCTTTTTAAAATTCCGAATTCAGATAAGGTCAGAGGAATGATTTTATCTTGTTTTCTTAGAATATAGCGATCGATCTCTAGGAAGAAGTCACTGAATTTGATGGTTTTAACTGCTTTTTCAGACTCTTTCCCTCGTCTTAAAATGGCTTTTATTCGAGAAAAAAGGACTTTTGGGGAAAAAGGTTTCGGAACGTAGTCATCTGCGCCGAGTTCTAATCCTAAGACCACATCGAGTTCATCTCCTTTGGCGGAAAGAATGATCACAGGGATATTTTTTAGATCGCTTTGGTTCTTCATCTTACGACATACATCGAGACCATTTTCTCCGGGCAGCATGATATCCAAAATCACCAGATCCGGTTTTTCTCTTTCAATGGCTCGGTAACCATTAATTCCATCTACTTCAACATGGAGTTTATAGCCTGAGATTTCCGCCTGAAGTTTAATGAGAGCAGCAATATCTTCTTCATCTTCAATTAATAATATTCGTTTTTTTTGCGTCATATTCTGCTCCTCGCAAAGGCTAAGTTAAATGTTTATATCAACACAGGTCTGGTTTAAGATATTTTCATCATTTCTTGTTTTTTTCAATCTTTTTCTAATTTATATCTAACGAAAAAATATACTGAAGATGATTCAAAAATCATCTTATAGATTCAATCAAAGCTTATAAATAAAATTAGGTCGGAAAATCGAATTTAAAGGGCTTGAATGGAGTTGCTTTTCAAGAGGAGCGGTGTATTTTTTGCTTGTGTATCAAACAAAATACGAGCTAACTGAGAAAATTTTTTAGAAGGAGCCGTAGTATAGAGCTCATATAGGGGAAAGCTTTTCTGTGTATTTAAAAGCTTATGGTTTTTTAGCCATTGACTTACTTGGAGAGCGACATTTTTAGAAGATTCAATCAAAGTCACTTTGGGCCCTAATATGTTTTGAAGAGTGGATCGGATTAGAGGATAGTGAGTGCAAGCTAAAAAAGCTGCATCGACTGTTTTATCTTTGAGTTCTTTTAGATATTTTTGAGCAGCTGAGAGAATAGCGTTGTCGTTGAGGGGTTCTTCTTCAATCAGCGGAACAAAGAGAGGGCAAGCAATAGGGTAAATTTTTATGTCCATATCGGATTTTCGGATGAGAGATTGATAGATGCCTGATTCGATTGTGCTAGTTGTTCCTAAAATTGCGATATTTGATTTAGGTCCTATAGACAAGATTTCTTGAAGCCCGGCATCAATGACGCCAAAAACAGGAATAGAAAGTTCTTTTTGTATGATAGGAAGTGCATGACAAGATGCGGTATGACATGCAAGGATGAGAAGTTTGATTTTTTGTTTTAAGAGGAATTTAATATTTTCAATCGTGTATTGGATGATTGCATCTTTTGATTTTTCCCCATAAGGGATATGGGCTGTGTCTCCTAAGTAGATCAAGTTTTCGTGTGGCAGATGATGGGCCACTTCTTTCATGACTGTAAGACCCCCGATGCCTGAGTCAAAAAGTCCAATAGAAAGTTGAGAGGTTGTCATTCGGAGGGAATTTTTAGTTCTTGTCCTACGACAATGAGATCTTTTTCTAAATGGTTGAGTTTTTTGATTTGTTCTACTTTGACTTGGTGTTGCTGCGCAATTTTTTCTAAAGAATCTCCGGCGCGTACCTTGTAGATTTTGTAATGCGAACCGAATGATTTGGTGAGATTTTCTAGATTGCTTTTGATTTTAGCCAATTCTTCAAATTTTCGATTTTGACAAACAAGATCTTGTTCTAGTTCTTGAATCCGGTTCTTAAATTGAGAAAGGGCCGCCGATGTTTCATTGGCATGGATAGTTAGATGATGAAGCTCTTCTTTGCTGAGTTCTTGTGTTCTTTCAAAAAAAGATAACTTTTTTTCAAGAACGTGTAGATCTGTTAGTAGTTGGTTGATCTTCTGTTGTTGTTTTTCTAGATCTTGCTGTTTGAGATTGGCTAAAGCATTTTCATAGTATTTGATTCTGCCATCTAAAATTTGCAGCTCTGTTTGGAAGCAATTGGTGTCATGGCGTAAATCTTCAAGATTTGTTTGCACTTCATGAAATTTCAATTCCCATTGATGTTTTTCATCGTGACGGGAAGTTTGCAAAGGAGAGCAAGATCCTAGAAAAAATAGAACAGCAGGCGTAAAAGAGTAGATAATTTTAGAAGTTTTTATTTTCATTTTTTATATTTATTTCTGATAAATCTTAAATTCAGAGCGTCTATTTAACTTCCAATCTTCAGGACTATGTCCCTGAGCTATAGGCTGTTCTTTTCCTCGGGAAACTGTATAGATTCGATTCAAATCAACGCCTTGTTTCACCAAGAATGAGCGCACGTAATTGGCTCTTCGAAGACCTAAGGCTAGGTTGTAGCTAGCTGAGGCTCTTTCATCGCAATGTCCTTCTACTATCACAAAAATATTGGGATGTTTTTTGAGATAAAGCGCTACTTGAGATAAGGCTTCTATATCGCTTGGATTTTTTAATACGTACTCATCCGTTTCAAAATGTAGAGATTGAAAAACCATCCTTAGGGTGTCGGGAGGAGAATGAAAATCAGAGAGAGAAGGAACCCCTTTTTGGCCAGGAATAGCTTTTGGTTGAGGGATAGGGGTGTCTGCCGCGCTTACAGCGTTGCGTAGGTCTGTATCTCGCAGAGGAATGAATTCATCATCATAAGGGCCTATAAATTCCTCATCGGATGTAAGGAGCCTTGATTCATAATCTTTTCCAAAAGCTGCATCTACTCCGCGGTGCATATAGCGCCCAGCTGTTTTTAAATCTTCCCATGTTTGTGTACTGCTTCGAACGCAGCCGACAGAGAAGAGAAATAACGTAGCCAATAAAAATTTAGTGAATAGACTCATCTTATTTCCTCACATATTCTGATATTCAATTTAACTTAAGGAATATTTCTTGACGAGAATATATAACCATAACAACTTGAAAAATTGATTTCTATCTCTGCGAAACTATTCTCGCGATTCCCAACATGGAAATCTTTTTTGTCCTGGTCCTTTAGAAATTAAAATGGGATCAGGGTTTTTAATCGATAATAAATAAAGCTCGCAACTCTCTTCGCTTTCCGTATTGTAAACAAGATGTAGATTGTTGGGAGCCCAAGAAGGATTTTCTTTCATTTCAGGCCCGGTGGTTATTTGGATTTCTTCTTGTTTTTCAAAATCGTAGATCCAAATTTGGCGAACTCCTTCCGTTTTTGCGCTATAGGCTAATTTTTTACCATCAGGAGACCAGGCCGGACATGTATTTTCTCTGTTTTTTGTAGTGAGTAATTGGGGTCTTGGTCTCTGGGTTGTTTTTGTATTTTGTGGTAAATCAAGAAGGTAAATTCTAGGAGGGCCATCTTTATCTGATACAAAAGCAATTCTTTTTCCGTCAGGACTAAAGGTAGGGGACGCCTGAGAAGAGCGAGGAGAGGAGTAGAGCTGTCTTGCTTTCCCAATATGGCGTCCTTTGGAATCGAAACTTTGAATGAAAAGATCAGGTCTTCCAGCTACATCTGTGATGAAGGCCATTAAATCGCCTTTTTTACTGATAGCAGGAAGTGCTTGGTTCCCTCGAAGGCTAATCAATACTTCTCCTTGAGGTCGAGAAATAGAGGCGCGATAAATTTTTGATTGCCCTTCATTATTGAACACATAATAAAAGTTAGGATCTTCACTGGAGCGAGGAAGAAAACCGGGCGACATGCAGTAGCCATTTTGGTGAGTGAGTTGGACTTGGTTTTCTCCATCGGAATCGCAGATACAGATTTCAGATAAATAGGGAAGTCCTTCACTTGGATTTTTGGTTCTTTGTGAATAGAGGATTCGAAGCGATGAGACTCCTTCTACCCCAAATAAATCTTTATGGACGGCATCTGAGAGGCGGTGAATAGCTTTTCTATCTACTTCTATTTGGCCTGTCAAAAATACATCAGGGTATTTTTTAGAGCTTTCTTGTTTGATGTTGAATGCGGTTAAGCTAAGTCGTTTTTTCTCTACTTGAATTGCAAAAACATAAGAAAAACCTTCTTTTCTCCAAGGATCTATTCTAAAGAGTCTACGCACTTCCGGCCAATAGAGAGTATCTTCCAGTTCATTCCGAATGGGGGCAACTGTAGCAAATCCTCCTGCATTGAAATCAAATTCTAAAATGTTTCGCAGTTCGTCAAAATAAATCCAATCCCATTCGGAAGGGTCTGTATGAAGTCTGCTCAGATAAATGGGAGTGTTGGTATTTTGGGTTCGTAATGATACCTGTAATTCTTGGCCGGATAGCGTAAAGATAAAGAAAGAGAAAAAACAGGCAAGGAGTGTAAAAAAATGGTTCATATTTTCGGGTTTTTAATGTTCTAAGTTGAGAAACGTAATTACAAACTCCATTCGTTTCTCTGATAGTCCAAACTCATTAAAACACGGAAAGGTCAGCTCGCGCAATCGCTTTTTAAGAAATTCACTATTTTTATGACTTTTTTCTTCAAGAATTCTCACTTGAATTACAGAGCCTAAGGCATCGATTTCAATTGCGGCTTTGACAGCGCCAAACTCGGGAAGGTCGAGATTTTTTGTTAATATAGAAAGGAGATTCTCTGTATACGAGCTATTTGAAGTAGAATTGCTTTTTATTTCTGTTTTGATCGAGATTTCTTTCGGTAGAGACAGGGTAGGTGTATTTTTTTGTATGGCAGGAGATGCGCTGAGAGACTCTAAGCTCTTTTGTAATTCATGGAGAATTTCTTGATTGAGCTGAGGGATATTTTCTTTTTCTCTTTTTTCCTTTTTTGGTGTTTTTATGGTGATTGGTCTCTTCTGTTCCGAAGGGGCGATTATTTTAGACTCTTTAGGTCTTAAGACAGTTTTAGGGGGAGTCGGCGGTGGAGAGCTTCGAATGGGTTTTATTGTTCGGATTACCATCGCTTGTTTTCTTTGATTTTTTTGGGTCAAAAGATAGTCTGTAAATCCTAAAAGGATCAATATGATGTGAAAAATCAAGATGACGAGAGTGATTTGAGAATATTTAGATAAAGAGAGGAAAAATTTCCAAAATTTTTTCACGCGGGTCTAAGAATGATATCTAATTGTTCAAAACCACAAGATTCAATGATATTTTTGACTTGATTATAAGTTTCAAAGTGAGCGTGAGCATCAGGAATGAGCTGAGGGATTTGATTCTTTTTTTGTTTTTTTTCCGTTTCTAATGCGGTCTTCAAGTCTTTTTGTGTGGTTTTTTTTCCCTGAAACCAGATGGAGTTATCGGAATGGATGGAGATAGATAGAGTATTATTGGACGAAGTTGGGAGTTGTTTGGTATGGGGTGAGTTGTTGGAGGCTAATTGGATAGAATCAATGCTAAGAATTGGAGCGATTAACATAAATGCAATCAATACGACAAAAACTACATCGATTAATGGAGTTAAATTGACAAGAGGCTCTTCTAAAGAGTCCTCTTTAGACAATTGCGTCTGGTGTCTTCTCATATTCAGGTTTTCTATAATGCAATTCAACTGCTGTAAGAAGAAGATGGGAAAAATCTTCAGCTTCTCTTTGATATTCACGCAGTCTATTTTTAAGGTAATTGTATCCTACAAGAGCAGGAATGGCTACTACAAGTCCTAAGACGGTAGTGGCAAGCGCTAAAGAAAGCCCCCCCAGCATGCTAGCGTTGTTGGATACTCCTTTTTCTTGGAGTTGGGAAAAAGTAAGTAAAATTCCCCAAACAGTCCCTAAAAGACCTAAAAAAGGGGCTAAAGAAACAACGGTTGAGAGAACAAAAAGGTGTTTTTCTAGGCGTTTTAATTGAGATGCCATCGTAGTATATACATGAGATTCAATGAGGCCTAAGTCGGCCTCTGAGAGTGTCGTTTCATTTTTAGGGGCGAAAAGATGATTGCGATGGATGATTTGGAGTGTATTTTGTTTTAGCGCTTTATAAATTTCAAAAAAAGGGTGGGGAACTTCGAGTAGATGTCCCTTAAGATGGCGATTGCATTGAAGTCCTAAAGGGTCTTTTTCAGAAAAAAGGGAAGCAAATTGAGATGAGAGGCGCTGAATATGAAAAAAGATCCATCCTTTATGAGCGATCACAGACCAAGAAAGGATAGAGAGGAGAAAAAGTCCCCAAAAAATCCCTTTCCCAAACCAATCGGATTGAACATAGGCAGAAATAAAAGGATTTCCTGCTGCTAAAATCATTCCTCTATGGTTATGCTAATGAGGGCAAAAAGTCAAGGCCCTAAAAATTAGAACGGAGTCAAAAACATGACCTATATAGATTCTCACGCGCATCTTTCTTCTTCTGAAGTACTTCCTTTGATTACGCCTTTTATAGAGAGATCTTTAGCAGCTTGCGTGACTCATGTGTTGAATATTTGTACAGATCCTAACACTCTTGAAGCCGGACTGGATTTAACTAGCCGTTATTCTTTTATTCAAAATGCAGGAGCTACTCCTCCACATGATGTAGAAAAAGAAGGGAAAGAAGCTTTTTGCATTTTTGAAAAAGCTGCGCGAGATAAAAAGCTCTGCGCTATTGGAGAAACGGGATTAGACTATTATTATCATGGTTCCGCTAAAGATCTTCAAAAACAATATCTTGTGAAGTATCTTCATTTAGCGGCTGAGACGCAAATGCCTGTAATTTTTCATTGTAGAGAAGCTTTTAAAGATTTATTCGAAATTGTGGATTTAGAGTACCCTAAACAAGCTCAGGCTGTTCTTCATTGTTTCACTGGAGATTTAAATGAAGCTGAGGAGGTTTTAAGAAGGGGGTGGTACTTATCATTGAGTGGAATTGTGACATTTAAAAAAAGCGAGTATTTAAGAGAAGTGGCAAAAATGGTTCCTCTGTCTCAGCTTCTCATAGAAACGGATACTCCTTATTTAGCGCCTCAAAGTCAACGAGGGAAAATGAATGAGCCTTCTTTTCTTCCGGAAGTCGCTAGATGTATTGCGTCAGTGAAGGGAATTGAAGTAGAAGAGGTGGCCCGAGCTACGGCAGAAAATGCACGTTGCTTGTTTTTTTAAAGATTCTTCTAATGCTTTGGGTGTAGTAGATAATCTTTTACTTTCTCTCGGATTTCTTCTAAGAGGGAGGGATTTTCTTGAGCTTCTCTGACGTCTTCAATGAAACTAGCTAAATCAAAAGCATTTAAATTTTCTTCGATAATTTTTTTTACTTTATCTTCTACCATCCAATCAAACACAAACCAATGTGCATGATAAAGAGCCTCTACTGCCGCATAGACGCCTTCATCTATTAATTCTTGCCGCACCTGATCTTCGGTAGGAATAAAGGCACCTGGTTGTGCGTATTTTTCAAGAATTTGCACCCAAATTTTAGACAAAGCTTTTCTGACAACTTTTTCGTCTTTGTCCATTTTTTTTTGATAATCAACGTGATGATAATTATTTATTTCTTGTATTGCCATTGAAATTTTTAATTTTTGTTTTTCTGTATTTTATCATTTTATTGTAATTGTATTCTATTGTTTGTTTTCTTTGTTTTATTGAGAAAATTTTACTTTTTTGTCTTGCTAAATTGCTTGATAGGAGTTAAAAAAATTTCTTATGAGGAATTTATGAGTATTAAGATGCCGGCAATATCTAACGCATTTCTATGGCGCCGTGTTCATTCGCTGATGGGATTTTGGCTAGTTCTTTTTCTTTTTGAACATCTGACTGTTAATTCACAGGCAGCGCTTTGGATTGGAGATGATGGACACCTTTTTGTAAAGTTGGTCAATTTACTGGAGTCACTTCCTTATCTTCAGGTTGTCGAAATAATTTTGATTGGCATTCCTTTAGCTCTCCATGCTGTATGGGGAATCAAAAGAGCCTTGAGCGCAAAAATCAATTTAGGAAAATCAGATGGAAGTTCGCCTTCTTTAGCCTATGCTCGCAATCGAGCCTATACATGGCAAAGATTATCTTCTTGGATTTTATTAGTGGGTATCTTAGCGCATGTAGTCCAAATGCGTTTTTTAGATTATCCCAAAAAAGTAATGAAAGATAATCAGTGGCAATATTTAGTTGGAATTGATTTTGATGAGGGACTTTATTCTTTAAGCAATCGACTACAAGTAACCCTTTATTCATCTCAGCAAATTTCTGAAATGATGGATCGAAATTCTTTGGGAGATGAGAAAGAATCCGTATTGGACTCTCCAAACTCTACTGAGTATATACCTAGTAAAGAAGTAGAGGTACAACAAGCTCAAAAGTTGCATCAGGAAGAGAAATGGCTCAAGAAATTAGCTTCTTTTTCTTTGAAAGAAAATCAAGTGGTAGCTGTTTGTTCCAAACCTGGGATAGCCGTGCTTTTGAATGTAAGAGATACTTTTAAAAGTCCTGTGATGATGGTTCTTTATACTCTTTTTGTTTTGGCTGCAGCATTTCATGCGTGTAATGGGTTTTGGACCTTTTTAATTACATGGGGGGTGATACTTTCAATCAGAGCACAAAGAGCTATGGTTTCTATCAGTATTTTGGGCATGGTTCTTTTAAGTTTTTTAGGTCTCGCTGCTATTTGGGGCAGTTATTGGGTCAATCTCCGTTATTAGGAATACAATGAAGAAAAATTTAAAAAAAGAGGTGATTGTAGTAGGGGGAGGCCTTGCTGGACTTTCTGCTACGATGAGACTGGCTGAAAAAGGATGCTCGGTTAAACTCATTTCGGTCACAAAGGTGAGAAGATCTCATTCTGTCTGTGCGCAAGGGGGCATCAATATTGCTATCAATTTAAAAGGAGAAGGAGATTCTCCTTTGATTCATGCTTACGATACTCTTAAAGGCGGAGATTTTCTGGCTCATCAGCCCTCTGTTGTAGAGATGTGTATGTCAGGCCCTGGCATTTTGAGGATGTTTGATCGAATAGGTTGTCCTTTCAATCGTACGGAAGAAGGACATATTGAATTTCGCCGTTTTGGAGGAACTCTTTATCATCGGACAGCTTTTTGCGGTGCTTCTACAGGCCAGCAGCTTCTTTACTCTTTGGATGAACAAGTACGTCGGATGGAGGCTCAAGGGCTTGTAGAGAAATTTGAGAACCATGAGTTTTTGCGTTTGATTTTAGATAAAGAAGGAAGAGCTCGTGGTATTGTGATGCACGATCTTTTTAATCTGAAGCTTCATATTTTAAAAGCGGATGCAGTAGTCGTAGCTACAGGTGGTTTAGGGGTGATTTATAAAAAATCAACCAACTCTACCTTTTGCACGGGCGCTGCCAATGGCCGTCTTTATATGCAAGGGATGAAATATGCGAATGGGGAATTCATTCAAATTCATCCAACTGCAATTCCTGGGGCAGATAAAATGCGGCTTATGACAGAGAGTCTTCGAGGAGAAGGGGGACGTGTTTGGGTCTGGGGAAATTCCTCAAAACAGATTGAATTTCCTGATGGCAAAATGCACCCTTGTGGGAAAACGGGAGAACCTTGGTATTTTCTGGAAGAGATGTACCCTGCTTTTGGCAATCTAGTGCCTCGAGATATTGGCGCAAGAGAGGTATCGCGTGTTTGTGAAGCAGGCTTAGGTATAGATGGCAAAATGCAAGTTTACTTGGATATCACTCACCTTTCCGCTGAAAAACAACATAGATTAGAGTCTGTTCTTGATATCTATAAGAAATTTACGGGCGAAGATCCAAGAAAGAAGCCTATGAAGATTTTCCCTGCCTACCATTACACAATGGGGGGCGCTTGGGTAGATTGGCCAGCAGCAGATGATCCAGATCGTTGGACTCGATTTAGACAAATGACGAATTTAGTGGGCTGTTTCAATGTGGGCGAATCAGATTATCTTTATCATGGGGCCAATCGCCTAGGCGCTAATTCTCTTTTATCTTGTGTTTTTGGCGGTTTAGTGACCGGAGGAGAAGTTCCACGCTATATTGAAAGTTTAGAAGCTAGTTATAGCGATTTGCCTGAGTCCGTTTTTCAAGAGGCTTTAGAAAAAGAGGAGAAAATACAAAAAGAGTTATTGACCAAGAAAGGAAAGGAAAATGTCCATGAATTACACGATGAGCTAGCTGACTGGATGGTTCGTTATGCTAGTGTGAAAAGAGATAATCCTGATCTTGAAAAAGCATTAGGGAAAATTAAAGAAATTAAAGAAAGATACGACCATATTGGATTAGATGATTCTGGCACGCAATTGAACCAAACTTATGTGTTTGCGCATCAATTTAAAGCTATGCTGGAGGTCGCTCTGATCATTGTAAAGGGAGCTTTGCTGCGCAATGAATTTAGAGGCTCTCATTATAAACCTCAATTTCCTCAAAGAGACGATGAGAATTGGCTGAAGACCACGATTGCTACTTACAATCCCAACTCAGATGAACCGGTGATTACTTATGAACCTATTGACATTCGGCATCTCGACCCGATAAAGAGAGATTATGCCCAAGCGAAAAAAATAACACCTGTATTTAAGAATTTACCGAAAAACATTCAATTGCCGGTTTAGAATGCAAAAAACTTACATTCTCAAGATTTTACGAGGAACGTCTCAGCATCAATACTGGGAAGAATTTGAGTTTGATCTTCATCCCCAAGCGAATGTGATCTCTTCTTTAATGGAAATTCAGAAAAATCCTGTGAATAGAAAAGGAGAAAAAACAACTCCAGTTGCTTGGGAGCAGGGATGTCTAGAAGAGGTTTGCGGTTCTTGTTCCATGTTAGTCAATGGAAGACCGCGTCAAGCTTGTACCGCTTTGATTGAATCCTATTTAATTGATACAGGCTCTAACGTCATTACTTTAGCTCCTTTTACTAAATTTCCTCTCATTCGAGATCTTGTTGTAGATCGGACAAAAATGTTTGATGCATTAAAGAAAGTACGTGCTTGGATTCCTGTAGATCATTCTAGCGATACAGGACAGTTTGGACCGGAGATTTCTCCTGATGTACAAGACGCTCTTTATACTCTTTCTACTTGTATGACTTGTGGTTGTTGCTCTGAATCATGCCCTCAAGTAAGTGATCGATCTGAATTTATGGGGCCTGCTGCGATGTCCCAAGTGCGTTTATTCAACGCAAATCCAACCGGGAAATTGCAAAAAGAAAAGCGGCTTCAAGCTGTTTTAGGCGAAGATGGAATTGCTGGATGTGGAAATGCTCAAAATTGCGTTAAAGTTTGTCCTAAAAATATTCCCCTTACGGAATCCTTAGCTCTCATAGGAAGAGAGGCTTCGAAACAGGCAATCCGAGGTTTTTTCTCTCTTCCAGACGCTCCTGAATAATTTTCTGTTTTTAAATAGGGTATTTAAGTAACAATTGTTGCCTTCTGCTGGTTGGGATACCCTAGGGACTTTTTAATGCCCTTCAACGATAATCCCTTTTAAGGGATCATGACGCTAGGTAGCGGCCCTCGTGCCCCCCCTAGGAAACGATCCCCCCTGAACAAACATGGTTGATCGTGCTAGTTCTAGGCCCCTCTCAGCGGTTTTTTCTTTTCCCTATGTCATTAGACATCTTGCATAACCTAAGTTCAGTCTATTTTAGATCTATGAGATGAGTCGCTTGTCTGTGAGATTTCTTTTCCCAAGAAGAAAGGATTTCCGGTTCTAAGACATAATCTTTTAGCTTACAAAGAAAATCTATGTGAGTGCGATTTTCTCTATATAAAGGGCGCTTTGTTGGCATAGTTAAAAAGTTCATATTCTCTGTATTAAAATCCCAGAGAAAAGAAGTGTGATGAACCCAACGATCTTTTTTAAGATATTGAGCATTTCCTCCACATTTTTTATCTCCAATCACGTAGTCATTCTCCCGTAAGTGAAAATCGGGAATTTGCCAAGATCGTTGATAGAGATCAGCGCTCCATCTGAGAATAGGTTCTGGGAAAGGGGGGAGATTTAGATCTTTTTTATCTATAATAAAGGAAATGAAGAGAGTGTTCTCATCAATCACTACGGTTCCTCCTCCGCTAAAGCGTCGAATGAGGGGAATGGGGTTAGCTTTCACCTTATCTAAATCAATCAATTGTTCAGGACGGCCTGAAATACCCATGACAATAGCAGAGGGAGAGCCTTGATTGATGATGCAAAAGCTTCCCTCTTCTGTACGCAATAAAGCTTCTTCTAATTGTAGCTGCTCTAAGATAGGAGTGTTTTTCAGAGTGATGAACTGGAGCATTAGGGATCGATCGGGATAATGAGGTTTACTGCAGTATGCGCTTCTTTCAAAGCGTTGACGGAGATATTGACAATTCGATTGAAGTCACCCTCTGTTGCTTCTAATGAAGAGAGAGTCATAGAAATACTTAAATAGATAGGCCCATTTTTAGTAAGAAAAGCGGCTTTTTTGACTTTGGAACGTAAATTTTCGGCTAAAGATTTAGCTTGGGCTATAGTGACATTTTGTAAAAGAATAATAAACCGTCCTTCACTGGATGGAATTAAAAGATCTGATTCTTTGAGATTTTTCAATAAAAGATGAGATAGAGGGATCAAGATTTCAGAGGCAACTAAATAACCTGATTTGGTCTGGAGCTCATCAAAGCGATCGATTCTAATAAAGAGAGCAACGAGCGGGATATTTTTTATTTTTGCATTTGCAATTAAGCGGAGAGCTTGATCATGGAGCAAGAATTTATTTTTTAAATAATCGCTTGAAAGTTCATTTTTTGGAGGTTCCAAAGAAGAGAAAGCATCTTTTGTTTTTTCTCGAAGCGATTGAGCTTTTCTTCCTGTTGCAATACGCAATTGGAGCTCCTCTGGATCGAGTTGATTATTTAAAAAATCCGTGACGCCTGCATCGAGTGCCGCTTCTAAAAATGATTTTTTCAATCTTCCTGTAATAAGTAAAATAGGTGTAAAGGCATCGAGGTTTTTTCTGATTTCTAACGAAAGGTTTAAAGGATTGTAGTTCTCAAAGTCTGAATCGATGATGACAAAATCAAGGTGTGAATTTTTAGCAGTTTCTATAGCTATTTTGAAATCAGGGGCATCGATTATGAAAAATTGGTCATTGAGTTGCTTTTTGATCCAAAAGCGAACAGATGGATTTTCTGATACAATAAGGAGCGTAGGAAGTTTGAGTTTATCCATAATCCTCGAAATTCTCTATTTACCTCTTTTGTAGTGCAATAAGCAAGATGGAAATATCCGCAGGAGAGACTCCTGAAATACGAGAAGCTTGGCTTAAGTTTTCTGGTGTAAAACGACTGAGCTTTTGCTTAGATTCTGTTCGAAGACCTGTAATTTTTTTATAATCAAAATCTTTAGGAATAAATACATCGTCTAGATGTTCTAATTTAGCCGCCTCTCTTTTCTGTCTTTCGATATATCCCGCGTATTTGAGCTCCATTTCGATTTGAGCATTAATCTCTTCCCCCCAATCTAATACTTGTTCGGGGAAGGCTTGGAGAGCATCCGAAAAAGTCCATTCAGGTCGGCAAATCAATTGAGCTAAACTTACACTTTTCCCATCAATGATTTTAAATAGTTTGTTGAGGCGCGCAATTTCTTGAATGATTGTTTCTTTTTTCTTTAGAGCTTTTGAGAATTGTTCGTAAGAGATCATACCTAATTCGTACGCCATGGGTCTTAGACGTAAATCAGCGTTGTCTTGTCTGAGTAAAAGGCGATGTTCTGCTCTACTAGTGAACATCCGGTAAGGCTCTAGAAGCTCAAAACGGATCAAATCATCGATCATAACCCCTAAGTAGGCGTCACTTCTTTTTAAAACAAAGGGTGGTTTTTGAAGGACTTTGCAAGCAGCATTGATCCCAGCAATGAGCCCTTGTCCTGCAGCCTCTTCATAACCTGTGGTTCCGTTGATTTGCCCTGCAAAAAATAGACCTTCGATCCGCTTGGTTTCAAGAGTTGGGTAGACTTGTCCGCTGAGCACATAGTCATATTCGATAGCGTAAGCGGCTCTCATTACTTCAGCTTTTTCAAGGCCAGTAATAGTATGAATCATAGAGAGTTGTACATCAAAGGGAAGAGAAGAAGAAATGCCGTTGACATACACTTCATCTGTGCAAATTCCTTCAGGTTCGAGAAAAATTTGATGGCGGTCTTTATCGGCAAATCGAACAACTTTATCTTCGATGGAGGGGCAGTAACGAGGTCCTATGCTCTTGATGATTCCGGCATAAAGAGGGGAACGGTGTAAGTTATTTTTGATGATCTCATGCGTCTCAGGCGTGGTATAAGTAATATAGCACGCTACCTGCTCCATTCTTTCTTCAGGCTCATCATAAGAGAATCGGACGTTATCATCTCCGAATTGTTCTTC
>Ga0196970_1001436_pt1 | contig 16102 bp, 12 predicted proteins | sample S1v_513CmetaG_FD_148672 | JGI IMG/M metagenome (GOLD analysis project Ga0196970, IMG submission 148672) | Soil microbial communities from Anza Borrego desert, Southern California, United States - S1+v_5-13C | ecosystem: Environmental > Terrestrial > Soil > Desert | place: USA: California...
TGACGCTGACCGGCGCTATTGAACTTGACCAGGAAGGCATCCCAGAGGCCCCCTGCAAACTGCTCCTGGAAGGCACCGACAGTAGCTATATTGCCCGTACTTTTTGTTCTTCCGGCGAAGAATATATTGCCAGAAGAATCACAGGCCAGGCTATGCCCTTCGTCTGTGTTGCTGCCGCCGTAGTAGGAGCTCCACTGCTGGACACCATTATTATCGAACTTGGCAACAAACCCGTCTGCTGTTCCGCCGCCATAGGCTGCCTGGAAGCCGAGGTTGTTGATACCGCTTGTACTATTCGTTGTCCCTGCGAGGTAGATATTACCGGCTATGTCCGTTACAACCGCGTTTCCCTTTTCGTCTGAACTGCCGCCGAAGTAGCTGGCCCAGATACGCTGACCGGAGCTGTCAAACTTCACCAGGAAGGCATCATAACCACCGGCCAGAGCAGGCTGAAAAGAACCAGGCGTTGCTATATCAGAGACGCTATTCGTTGTACCGGAGAGCAGCACATTTCCGGCGGTATCACAGGCAAGCCCTGAAGGCAGATAAGGACCCGCAATTCCTTCATTACCGGGGCCACCATAGTAGGTGGACCAAATGCGTTGACCTGAGCTATTGAACTTAGTGAGGAACAAATCTGCATCACCACCACCGAACGCAGACTGATGACTGCCAGGCGTGGCTATGGAAGTGGCAGGCTGATTACCATTGCTGTTGACGAAACCAGACAAGTAGACCGAACCAAACCTGTCCGTAACCACATTCCAACCTTTTTCTCCGGCAGTGCCACCGAAATAGGTGATCCAGTCAATAGAGCCGGAGCAATTATATTTGGCCAGGTAAGCATCGCCCGCCTGTGCCGCCAGGTTAGATCCCCCATAGGTGGTCTGAAAGGCACCTGTAGTGGCGATGTTGGCGGTACTGAACGTTACACCAGTAACATAAGCATTGCCGGCGGGGTCGGTTGTGATGCCATTGCATTCCTCATAGCCGGCATCGCCGAAGTAAGAAGCCCAGGAGAGCGTAGGATCTATAGTAAGCGTTCCTTCATAGCTCCCGGTGGTAAAGCTGAGCACATTACCCGACAATATAAAGCCGGAGGCGACCACCTTACCATCCTCCTGGATAGAGAAAGGCGCCTTCTCCGAGACACTACCCATGGGCGTAATGGCAATAAGACTTCCATCAGGGTTCAGGGACAAGGATGAAGCCCCGTTGTAAGCTATACGGATATCAGCAACACTGGCACCAGGATGGACGATGAAGTCATGCTCCACCACATTATCCTTTATATACAAAACCCAGTCGATGCCGGGATAAACATCGAGGTACCTGATCCTTTGAAAAGACCGCGCAGCAGAACCAATAGCAGCGGCAGTGTAATGCAGCTCTGTGTAAGGCTGCATCCGTTCCTTCACAAGCCTTGCGTTCCTATTGGCGCCAATCAGCTCTACGTCCATCCGGTACATGGAAAGCTCTGGCCCAAGACCAAGAGCGGCACCAGGAGCCTTTGCGGCCCACTGGTAGTGAATGCCGGAACTGCTGACGAACATACTCAACCCATCAGTGGAAAGGCGGAAATCGATATCCGGTCTATGACTACCGTACTGGTCGGTGATCTGACCCTTGTTTTCGATAAAGCACAGAGTTGCGTTTTTAGTTGCAGGCGTCTCTTTTGCGAAAGCCTGGTTAAAAGAGGGGAAGACCCCAATCAGTAAGACAAGAAAGCATAAGCGTTTTAGGTGCATGATTCAAACGTATTTTAAAGGTTAAGAAATCACATGAAGTGCTGCGATCCTGTACGTTTGAAGAGTGCTTGAATCCTGAAGATGAGGGGCAAAAAAATGACGCGGAACTCAACTTACCGTAGTCGAGGCCCTCGGAGGCCCTGCAAACGAATAAGAGAGCCCGCGCCATTTTGACGCGGGCATTCTGCTTATCTCTCGTTTGCATTGAAATTTCCGAGGTTTCGACTACGAGATTTTAAGCGAATGCTTCAAAAGAATTTATGAAGAATCGCAAAGTTATTAAACTAGCTACATAGGCTGTGCTTTAAGCGAGCAAGATATAAAACTTTTTCAAAATTGTGGCAGTTCTGCCACAATGAATTTTATCGAAATCTATGACCTTGGAGCAGTTTACGTTCTATGAAGGATATAGATAGGGATAGGTTAAAGAAAATTGGCGAGAACCTCCTAAAAATGAGGGAAGCCAAGGGTTTTAGCCAAGAAGAACTATCCTATAGATGTGATGTAGACAGAGCAAAAATTAGCAAGGTAGAAAATGGCCAGGCCAACCTGTATGTTACAACTCTTATAGAATTAGCTAAGGGATTAAACGTTCCTCCCAAGAAATTGTTGGATATCGATTTTGACTAGTTTTTACCCTTAAGACTCCGACCAAAGGCACTGTTCATTTTTCGAAAAGAACAAGGTGAGTTTTCACATTGCCAAGAAACTCGGAGGTTAATAAATTCGCGGCAAAAAAAGCGATGTTACTTGTTATTACTACTTCTCTGACTGCAACTGTCTTGATTATTGTGGCTGGTGTTTTTGGTATCTATTGGTTGAGGAAAGCTAAATAATACACCGAAACTTAGGTCGGCATAAACATTGAGCGTAGCCGAGTTATAATCCTGCCGAAACCACCAAATACTTATCAAACAAAGATAAAAGCCAGTAAATCATTGACTTTAGAGGCCTTTTGCTTTTCAGCCACTCCAGGCCTTCCAAAAAATATCAAGAAACGTTGGCCCTTTCGACTACCCGAACAATTAACAGTACTGGTAAATGAGTCAGCTTGAAATCCCTACCCAGCAAGCACTTCAGAAAACCAGAATATCTTGATTTGGGTCCCTCGGGGAATTCTCAAACAGGAAGTACATCAGCTTGGATGCATTCTAACCACTTTAAAGGTCACCACAAAAATGAGTACACAGCTCACTGTCCACTTCTACGCGAAGAAGGCAAAAGCCATTAGGAAGTTAGACAGAATTGTACTCATAAACTGAAAGGGATTCTGAGAACTTGAATTTACAGAGCGTTCTCACAGATCTAGTTTCAACGGGAGGCTCCAGTAAGATAGCAAACTGCCATTGATTGAAATACGATTGTGTAAGCTCAGTTATATGCAGACTGACGTCCAGTCGCTCAGTAACATCTAAGGAAAGGCAAGTCCCACAGAGCTGAGAGGTGTAACGAAACCACTCATTGTCCACAATAGAATATTTGTTCAGCGGATTCATAGATCAGATTTAATTGAAGGTAAGTAGATATCGAATACCTCTAGAACCCACCAATAAGCAGGAAAACATGTAGTATCTTAGTAAATACAAATACAACCTATAATGTCTGATCACGAAAAAATACTTTTAATAACTAGCAGCCAAACTATCTCCCTGACAACTAAGGACTCGGAATTTGACCTTTATATAAATGGTGAGAAGGCAAAACAAGAGCTTACTTCCATTCAAAGGCAGGAATTTGCCCATACTGAGAAAAGAAGTACATACAAGTCGTTTCTAAGCAGTCATTTCGAGAACCTGGTAATACTTTCCGGAGCTGGGACATCTGTCGGCTGGGGAGGATTGACAATGAGACAACTCTGGGATGAGGTTGAAAAAGAAATCACTCCCGAGAAAATGGCGCTTTTATGCAAGGCTATTGGATTTGTAGAAGAAGCAGTTGATTTTTCCAAAATTGGTGATAGCCATAAAGACTTAGAAAAACTCCTGTCTATTGCTAACATCGCAAAGAACTTCGTCAAAAAATACAATGGCAAAGACGTGGACATTGAAGATCTGGTAAAAAGAAGCGAAAAGGTTATTTACGAAAAGTGCAATATCGAAATGCAGGATAATGCGCCACACGAACAATTCCTCAATAAAATAACTAATCGTAAGCTGAAAGACCCGCGAACGAAAGTATTCACCCTAAATTATGATACGTTATTTGAACAAGCTGCAATAAGGGGAAACTTCACTGTAATTGATGGGTTCTCCTTTTCCTATCCGCGTACTTTAAGTGGCAGAAATTTCGACTACGATATAGTATATCGTGAAAAAAGTAGAATAAAAGAAGAAGAAAGCTTCGTTCCAAAAGTTTTCCACCTGTACAAACCTCATGGCTCTGTTGATTGGACGCTATGTTCAAAAACGGAAAAGATAGTCATTGAAAAAGGCACTAAGGAGCCATTAATGATCTATCCAAAAGATAGCAAGTATGAAAACTCCTATGAGCAGCCTTTTTTTGAAATGATGTCAAGGTTTCAGCAGAACCTGCGGAAAGACAACGTCTTATTGATATGTGTAGGTTTTAGCTTTAATGATAAACACATTGTGACTGCGATTAAGGAAGCGGTAACACAGAATCCCAGCTTCAGGCTGCTAATTGTAAATAGGACAATACGAGATGAAAAGCATATGCAATGGTTTATAGACCGGGCTACTAAGCAATCAAACATTACAATTGTTGCTGAAGAATTCAAGGACTTTGTTCACCACTACCCCAGTTCAAAAATCTATTCTGAAGCCTATCCGCTACATAGTCAAAGCCATTCGAATGAACCAGCCCTTTAATCATAACTACTTTATCGGCTATGTCAACCAAATATTTCCCGACTTCGTACGAGTGCACTTTCCATCATCCGTGTTGCTGAATAAATTCATCTACTCAGGAGAGGAGTTCAATGCGGGCCTTGTCGGAAATTACGTCACAATAGAAGGAGAGAATTTTGGTTTTCTTGGTAAAATTTTGGAAGTCTCACTGCCAGAAAAAGAACGTCTGGAGCTGAATGAAAAAGCCTTCAGAAACCGCGAGTTTCATCCAACTGGAAAGATTGAAGTGCTATTATGTTTCGATTACTTTAACCCGGACAAGGTTTCCAAAGGGATTAGTGCCTATCCAAATATCGGATCGAAGGTGTTTGTATGTCCTTCCAATTTTATTCAAAAATACTTCAAAGGTTTCGGAGTAAAAGAAGCTAACTCGTTAACTCCAACCTTAGATTTGGGTAGCTTGAGTATTGATAGCAAGACAAAGATTGAAGTATCTCAACAGGCATTGTTTGGCAGGCATTGTGCGATTGTGGGAACAACAGGTGGAGGCAAAAGCTGGACCGTGAGTAAATGCTTAGAAGAAGTTATCAAAAACAATAGCAAGGCGATTCTAATTGATGCAACAGGTGAATACTCCACGTTTGATGGTATGCCTAAGGTCGCTCAGGCCGCGAACATTTCCGACAATTTCTTCCACTATTCTTACCTAACGGTTGAGGACATCTTCATTCTATTAAAACCGGGCGGACAAGTCCAGGCACCCAAGTTATTGGAGGCCATTAAATCGTTAAAGATCCTTAAACTGCTGGAACAGCATGCTGATGGAACCGAAGTTATAAAGTACCAGGATGGGTCATTTAGTGTTAATGTAGATGGCAACCATGAACCTATCAAAGTTGTAAATGGCGCTATTAAGAAAGAAAACGAGCTTCAAAGACCATTCAACCGGTTCTATAAGCGTTTCATGGAATTAATAGATACCACTGAAGCGGATTTCAATATCGGTAGTCTACCACTTCAAATACAATATGAATGCGTACAAGAATTCAATTGGAATGATGCAACAAAATGGGGCGGCAGACAAGACAATCATCTCAATAACTGCGTGAGCTTAATATTAAGAGCGACGAGCTTAATTCAAAATTCTCAATTCGGTAAGATCTTTGGAATAAAAAAGCAGAAAGATGATGAAAAAGAACTTACGAAAGTTATTGACAGATTTATTGATTCTAAAGATTCTCTGCTGAGAATTAGCTTTGAAGAAGTCGGTTTTGATTTTCAATCGAGAGAGATCCTTGCAAACGCTATTGGAAAGTACCTTTTACTAAAAGCGCGAGACGGCATCTTCAAAACGCAGCCAACAATCCTCTTCATAGATGAAGCGCATCAATATTTAAACAAGCACATTAGAGATGAATACTTTGAGGCCGTTACTTTAAACGCGTTCGATCAAATTGCAAAAGAATGTAGAAAGTACGGTCTGTTCCTATGCCTTGCCACTCAAATGCCTCGCGACATTCCACTGGGAACATTGAGCCAGGTGGGGACGTTTATCGTGCATCGGCTAATAAATACATATGATCGAGAAGTTATTGAATCTGCATGCTCCAGTGCAAACAAAAATACTTTATCGTTTTTGCCAGTGCTCGGGGAAGGTGAAGGCATACTCATGGGAGTAGATTTTCCAATGCCTGTGGTATTAAAAATCAATAAACCAACATTTGAACCTAATTCCAAGACCCCATTGTTTACCAACATTCAACCAGAGCCGCCAACAGTAAAGGCACAACTAGTTCCGGGACTTACTATCAGCTAACCTCACATGTAGCTTTAATGCCATTGATGTAAACTAATACCTTAGAAACGAAAAAGAAATTCTTTAATGGCCATGGAATCACATAAACAGCTGTCTGATGAACTAAACTTCATAAATGGTTTAGTGGATCAACAACTTGCCGGCAAGAAATTTTGGCTGAAAGCGGAAATATCTACCATCAATTTTCGCAATTCAGGTCATTCATATTTGGAGTTAGTGGAGTATGAGGATGGCAGACTGATTGTACAGTGTCGAGGAACTATATGGTCAAGAGCAGAAGCAATCGGAATCAGAGCGACAGGAAATAGGCCACGGCGCTGAATAGCGCACCATTTTGTAATAAAAGCCGGCGAATGACAGTCAGCGGAAAGGGAAAGCATCCTACTATCGCAATGTATATGGATTTAATTCCAAGTCTGTTATTGCAGTTGACGTTTTTGACTTACTCCCTCTTCTGCGGGCATGTGGTGGGAGTTTGGAAACGGATCATAGATCTAATGGCAAAGTGCCTTTAATAGCACCTGCCCCGACTCTGGTCGCCTCGCCTCCCAGTCAGCCGACATACAGGCCACGTCCGCCCGCAGCAAAAGCTATAGTCACCTCGCACACCCTCGATACCCTTGCTCCCTGCCAAACTTCTACCTTACGATAGTAGGAAGACCAAATATAAATGTCACGAACTTCGTTTTGATGAAATTTTTTGTTCCCCTGGCTTTCTATTTAGCTTAAGATTACACAGCATTACGCTAAGATTTTAGATAAAAAGGTCAGCGATGATATGCTTTTGCTGCAATACAAACTAAATGCAAACTGTAACATCAGTCTTGACTTATGCACGAGATAGAATAGTGGGCAAGTGTAGTCCTCGGCGACTACTTGTTTATTACATCCAGGATGACATTAGACTTATATAGGTAAGATATTCCTGAATGGCTTTCTATAACCGAAGACACTGGTAAATGTCCCGCGTTTATGCCCACTAACATTATTTCCCTATAATTACCTCCTGTTAGCCCTGCCCCTACTTTAATTCCTTTTTGTATCGCAAATACTGGGCTTCCTGAAGAGCCGCTGAATGAAAACGCTTCATAGGCCACACATTCTCCATCAAAGGCACCTGAGAACGAATAGTCATAACGGGGGTCACTGGCAATGGTGCCTGTACGGAGTATTGGCCTATTTTCCTTCTTATCAAACCATTCAGGAAATCCAGGGAACACTACAAGATCACATATGACTAGCTTCTCAATAAGCTTTGCCTTCTCTGCAAAAAGTTCATATGGGATAAAATAATCTGCTTTCGCGTTTAACGCGGTCATTTTTGCGACAGTCAGGTTCTTTATGCAAGCGACGTCATTTTCAAATGTGGGATGATAAATTACCTCGTTAATATTTACTATCGAGAACTTGTTATCAATTGTTGGCAAGCCGCTTGCATCTTTGTTCTTAACATGAATAACTAAGCTGGATAGCTTAAAGTCTTTATACTTCGGAGTGGCTTTTTTGTAGTCAATGTCTAGAACATGTCTATTTGTAACCAGGCATATATCCCCTGTCTTATTTTTAGCAAAAAAGGCCGTTCCACTACCAGTTATGGTTTTACCATTACTATCAGAAAAACCAACTTCTACCCTGCATGCCGAATACAAAAAGTCATTATTTAATCCGTGATCCATAACGCATGTAAGTCTTAAAATTAACCGGTTATTAGGTGGTGATAATAATAATCCGCATTTATTTGCATGAAACTTGCTTCAGGCTGAAGTTGTCGGAACACCTCTTTAAATGTTACATTATGCCCAGCTTCTTTAGCGAAGGCTAACTTGTAATAGTAGACAACGGTAATCAACAATGCGCCGACGGCGTTAATCGTATTTTGCAAATTGGCTTCAGTAAAATGCTTGTTTCTTTGGTGTTTGACATTATTGTGACTTACCCACCAATTAGGATTTTTCTTTCCTTTCCAGTTAATCCAGGGCTTATAGCTTAAGCCAAATCTTTCAATAGATATTTCTTCGGAAATAATGTCTGGCATCGCTGCCTTTATAATGGATCTATAATCATTGATGTTGGTTGCAGGAATGGTAGAATTTAGCAGCTCACAAAGTTGCTTCATTATCACATCGACTTCCGATGAGGCTGACAGCAAAATATGGGTTAGCTCTATTGAGTACGTGCCAAGATTTTCATTAGCAAACTCAATATATCTAGAAAGGTGCTTGAGGTCATCCTCAAGAGCGAGAAAATAATTCCAGTGGTGTTTTGGTGTTTTGAAACTAATCATTTAGAAAAATTGATAAGTAACACAATGTTATTTAATCATGTAGGTAAAAGCAAGCTTAAGAGCATTGCTGTAAATGACAGGTTTACAGACAAGGTAAAAAAATTGCCTCGGTGTCTTTCATTTTACCAAACACATTATTACGTTTGACTCTGTAAGCTTCCCCGAAGTTCAAGTGTATCTTTTGCGGTCTAACAAGGTAAAAAGCTCCCTGAATGCAATGCTTTCTTGGCTCGAATGCATCAACAGCAGTTCTAAGCCTTTGGCCTAGGCAAGTCTAGCAAACTGATGCGATTTAAAATTGCGTTTGACACCGAAACCCAGATACTTCGAGCCCAGCCTTCGCCGTTGAACTTGTCTAGTTGGCTTTCGTTAAGGAAACACAGTAGAAACAACAAGGCTGTAAAATCTTTGTAAGTATCCCAACCCTGTTGAACATTGGGGCCATGCTTATAGATTTCTTCTAAATAGGGCACTGCAAGATGAAGTCTTTTCCTGATGAACTGATCAAATGCTGAAACAGTCCTAAGGTCTAACATATTTCCCACTTGAACCAATGCAGAAATATACTTAGAAGACATCGCATCATGAACTCTAAAACCTACATGTAAAGCAGCATCTTCAAGCTCTTGAACAAGATCATTTTTATTCGAAAAATAGCTGGTAAGAGTTAGCAAATTTAATTCGTCGTGCGCTGCGTCAGGTTCGTTACCAGGTTTTGTCAAATCGTTTTGATATTTCCTTTCACTTTCCCGGATCTCAAGAAACTGCTCGTCAGCCAGTTCCAATACGCCTGCCAAAAGGTAGAGTTTCCGGCGATATAAACTTGGGACGTCTTCCTTACGTTTATAGTCAAATGTATGTGATATGGATGACCACGCATTTTGCAATGCGGTTTGCACTTGTATTTCCGCTTTTAACCTTTTGAATAGGGACCATTCTCTCAAACCGGCTCTTTTTTCATCCAATATTATTACATAGTGGGCAGATCTATAACCAAACTCGTTATAGTTGAGTAGCTTTCCTTTATCAACGGAATTATCTAGATCAACAATAAAATTCTCATTTATCAGCCGATCTATGGTATCAAGAACCCCTTTGTCATAAACAACAATCCTGACGCCAGTAAGGTCGGTAATCTCAGTCATAGGTTCAGAATACTTCTCTGCCTTTCTTTCGATCTTATTAGAAAAGCTATCAACCGACTTGGTTCTTCCGGTTACCTGATGATATTCGATCCCTTCGAGTTTAAGCAGATCCTCAACAAAGGACCTTAAGCGGCTTGTAAAGTCTTCGTAGGTCGGTCTTAATCTTGTAAAATCATCAATTGCACTTTTCATATCTGCGCTTGTATAACTTAATTATGGTTTAGATCCACCCAACTAATAACTGGATAGAAACCTTGACCATTACTTAATAGTGATTGATTTGCTAGTTAATATAACATCTCACACAATCCTCCCTGCTCCGTATTTTTTGCATATGCTTGCGTCTCCCCCCCCCAGCTGCATTTAGTCTACTGTTCTGTCCATTTTTGCGTTCATGAAAGTAACCATACTAGTGACAACAAATAGGGTGTTATACATTACCATCCCTATTAAATATAAGGTGCCGACTCTTAATAGAAGAAGAAGAGAAACCTTGAGGAAGAGCCATATATGTTGACCTTCAACCTCCCCTTCAATCCACCTAAATTTGGAAAGTTCTAGTGAATTAGCAACAGGAAAGAGAGTGCAAAAGCTAATCAGAATGATACAAATAATGGACAGTACAATGTTATACCCGATAATGTAAGAAAATTGCTTGGTGTAGTTATACCCTTGCGTATTCCAAAACTTTTCTTTCGAATTAGGTTCTGAAATGTCGCCAATAGCAATTTCTAAAGTTCTTTCTGGCTCTTCCGCTCTTTCCTCATAGATTCTAACTTGGGCAGAGATTTTCTCAAATCCACTCTTTTGATAGAACTTATCAAAAGAGAATATGAGAGCAGTAATAAACAAGCCAATCAGTATTGAAAGAACTGTGGAGATATAAGACGTAAAGCTTTCGGAAAAGCCTTGATCCATTACATATACAACGCCAATTGCCGTTGTAAGACATATAAAGCGGCTAAGGTACTTAAAGACGAAACTTTTATCCTCTACTCCATTAATGTCAATTCTTTCGAAACGAAGAGCATTTTTCCTTAGATCAATTAAGTATCTACTTAGTTTTAGTGGCATTCAAGTCAGGTCTTAACTCATTGAGTATTTCAGATTTAAAAAGGTCCAGGCAATACTTTTTTAGGTCATCAAAGTCCGGAACACCTCGGTTTAACTTGACCCTTCCATCAAGGTAAACTACTGGAATAAAGTCATTGTCTTTTGAATTCCATTCAAAAACTTTTGGAGCCTTTGTAACTGCATTCTCAGTATGAATTTTTTTTGTTTTGAATTCGTTCAATCTAATCTTTCTATCATTGCCTGTCCCGAAGACCTTTTTGGAAAAAAAAGATATCATCTTCCCAGCCTGTTGCATATGCAGCTTCTTTCGTTTAGGCACAACCTCTATCTTTATCTGATAATCCGACAAAATTGTAGTTAAGGCATCTGTACCATGAGTATTCTCAGTAATCGAAGTTGAATAGGTCATACTTTTAATAATGGCATCATCTCTAAACTCCTTTTGGAAAGACTTTGGACAATAGACCTCAGGTATAGCCTTATAGTAACCTTCGCCCTTGAACAGATTCGCAATATATTCCCGAACAATACTTGTGATAGTTCCGTCAGACCCGCTAGAATGAATTGCAAGAAAACCTTCATGGTGGTCTGGTGGAAGATAAATAAAAATGAAATATGGTGTAAGAACTGATTTATTTCGACCTAAGATACTATTTTGTTCTTTGTCGGTTATGTCTGAGACAATAGCATCCTTATCATACGGCCCTCCATTTATAACCCCAGCTATTACTTTTAAGTCATCATGCATGGTTGGCTTCGATCTTAGATACGGGTTTGTCTTTGGATTAGCAATTACAGTAATGGTCTTTTTATGCCTTTCGTTTTTCGCATGATCCGTCTCTAAAGATGTCATGAAATGTTTAAAGCAGAGCTTAAATGCGTCACTGTTACTTATAGTAGCCTTCGCTTTAAGTTCATCAATTACAAAATCTTTGAAGGTTTTATGGCCTTGCTTCTTTGGCTTTATACTAAATCTGAAAAATTCTAGTTTACTTCGGGACGCCATGGAATATCCTAATGTTTTAAGAGTTATTGACTAGAGATTTATATCCTTTAGAGAAGAAGCGGTAGAGCTAGTGCCAATCTAATTGGTCTTGTTCACTTATCATTGCAAATAGCCTCCTACTATAATTCAAAAACAGTTGATGAATCAGGGAATGTGACATGATAGGTTTAAAGGGGCTGACCATTATTTACAAACGCCGCAAGTACCACCATTCTTGGAGCAATGCTTGCAATACTTGCAGTTCTTGCAGGCGTTACAGTTTTTGCTTCCGGTGCAGGTTGCCATTTCACCATCACAGCACTGAGCGGCTAGCATTTTTGAGTTCTGCTGCGATTGGTAATAGCCATAACCCATGTAAGAGCCGGCAGAGATCAGGAGAACGGCACCAAGTGCCAGAAGTTTCGGTTTCATAAACTAGTGGTTTACAGACAACAAGGTAAAACTATTGATTCTTTTTACTAATGTGAAAACATGCAAGTGCTACTTGCGTGTTTTCACGTATGACTGATTTGCCATTCATCAGCAGTGGAATTGCTATTCTTGTGTAAAAACAATAATTTGAGTAGATAGAATACTCCCCTTTAAAAATACTTGCAATGCTATTTCCCCTGCAGTACCATGTTGAGGCAACGAACTACTTTTCCAGTCAGCACTTGGTTTGGCAATTCTTCTCAGACCGAACCCATAAAAAGGAACAGCTCCTTGAATTCAGAGCAGACCTGCTAAAGAATACCTACAAGTTTGATCCTGTAAGTGAGACGGAGCTTTACGCGAAGGTGTCTCTGGCGAAGGAGAAACTTGGACTGGATTTCCCTGTAACGATATACCAGGCTCAGTACACTGAGGATATAAACGCAAGTATCGTTTACCTGGATAACGAAGCGCATATTGTGTTCAGCGGGAAGCTGGTTCAGATGCTCACAGAACAAGAACTGCTTGCAATACTTGGACATGAGCTCAGCCATGTTCAACTATACAACCAGCTACAGGGTAAACTGGAAGTTACAGACAGAATTATCAACGCCATTGCCAATCACCAAGGAAGTACGCCAGCGCACTATGAGACGGCCAGGTTGTTCAGGCTGTATACCGAAGTGTTTTGCGACAGGGGGGCCTACCTGGTAACGGGTGATTATGTCCCGATCATTACCGCGCTCGTGAAGATAGCAACAGGACTACAGACGGTAAATGCAGACGGGTATATTAAACAAGCGGAGGAGATATTTTCTGTTGATGCACAAACCCGGGCTACCGGGATATCTCATCCTGAAAACTTTATAAGAGCGCGGGCAATGTGGCTGTGGCATACAAAAGGTGCTGAAGCGGAGCCGATCATCCGTCAGATGATCGAAGGCCATACCAGCATAGATGAATTAGACCTTTTCAGGCAACAGGAGCTTTCTTTAATCACACGAGATGTACTCCTTCTGTTGTTTCAGCACCAATGGATGCAGACGGAACAGACAGCAGCACTTAGCAAGCAATATTTCAGTGATTTTGATCCAGGTGGGACGCCAGACAGGCAACTGGCGTCCAGAGTTGAAAAGCTCCACTCAACCCTGCACGACTATCTGGCGTACGTCCTGTATGACTTTGCCACTGCAGATAAGGAGTTGGAGGATGTGCCCCTTGGTCTTGCCTTTTTTCTGGCAGATGAACTGAAGCTGTCCAAGTCATTCGCAAACGCAGTAAAGAAAGAGCGGAAGCTCACTGATAAGAAGACCGCAACGCTAAAGAAGCAAGTAGTTGCTGAATTTCAGAAGCAAGGCGCGTTGATTGCCTGATCCATAAACTCCAATTGCAAACCATGTCAACCGTTACAACATTTCAGCAATACCTTCAATCCGCTTTCACAGCAGGTCTGATGACCAGCGACGAGGTCATAGAATTTGTACTCCCTCTTTTTGAAGAAGTACTGAGCTTTCACGAAAATAACCAGGTTGGTTCCTTTGAGCATCCGGATACCGTCTTCCTGACCAATGGAAGACTGGACATTGATGAAAACTTTACCCATGCTCCGTCAACCAATCCGGAAGCTTTACAGGCCTTACTGAACGAACAGCAGATAAATGGCTACGCCGTAACCGGCCGTATCCTGGTGGATGAAGATGTAACGAACACCAAGGCGTCAGTCACCAATCTACAAATTCAGCGCGATCCGTCTGCGAAGTTGACCCACCCGGTGTACCTGCCGGGTTATCAATGCTATGAACTCAAACTAGGACATCACGATGCACAGACCGACATATTCTGCCTTGGTCTGATACTAGGAACTGCTGTTATGGGTCTGAACTTATATGACTGGGATGACCTGAATGAGTTTGTTGGCTACCGGAACCAGCCGGCGGGGCTAAACCAGAGAGTGCATCCGACTATCTGCTCTCTTGTAACAGAGATGACCGAACTGGACAGGAAGGAGCGGAGCCGGGACCTGCAGGAGATCATTCAACGCCTCAAGTGCTACCGGGACTATGATCCTCAGCGGCAGACAGACCTATCGAAGCTTGCAGCTTTTGAGGTGAAGAAACCCTCAGACAGGAAGACCTTTATACTTTCCAAACTTCGCAACCGGCTTTTCGATACCAGCCGCCGGAACCGTATGCTGTATTACAAACCCAACAGCCGGTTCTTGAACCTTACAGTCAGCAGCGTGCCGATGGTGCTTCATTACCAGAGCATCAATCCGCAGCACCTGTTTACCTGGAACAGTGAAGTGTCGTCCCAGATCATTGCACAAAAGGATATATCCTTAAACAAGTACCTGCGATTTGAGGATCATCCTTATCTGAATACCCAGCTCAATGGCATCCGGCAGCATTCGGAAAATGACAAGAAAGAGTACGGCTTCAGTCAATTGAAACTGGTAGTGGCATTTTTGCACTGGCATAACCTGAAAGAAAGTACGCAGGAAAGGATACAAAGTCCACTGCTATTGCTGCCAGTGGAACTGGAGCGAAAGAAATCACTAAAAGAAGAAAGGTTTACGCTTAAGATCATCGACAATGCCGCTGTGATCAACCCGGTGCTTGCCAACCATCTGAAAGACCTGTATGGGATATCCCTTCCTGAGAGCATTGACTTTGACGATGTAAGTATGGAGCAATTCTTTGAGCTCTTAGCATCAAAGATCGAAGAAGCTAAACAGGGGATTAAGCTGAACTATATCGATAAACCCAGGCTTAAGATCGTTTACAATATTGCAAGGCAAACAGTAAACAACTACCGGAAGAAGCTAAAGCTAAAAGGAAGCCCGTCCTTTCAGCAGATAGATTATAGCTATAGCGAGGAGAACTACAGGCCGCTTGGCCTGGAGTTGTTCCGGCAGAAGGTTCAGGTAAAACAGAGCGCCCTGGAGTTTCTTTTAGGAGATACTCCTCAGTATGAGCCCTCAGAAAACTTTGCCGAACCAGCAACGGAGGTGAAAGCCACTTTCCAGATAGCAGATAGTGAGAATAACCCCTATAGCTGGGATTTTGATACCTGCAATATTGTACTGGGCAACTTCAACTACAAGAAGATGAGCCTGGTAAGCGACTACAACAAAGTTGTTGACGATAACATTGACCACCCGGTATTCGATGAACTATTCAGCAATGCCCCCAAAGACCTCCGGAAAACGGCGATCCGCAATGATCCGACCCAGTGGTTTCACGTTATAACAGCGGATCCGACCCAGGCTAAGGCTGTAGTGCAGAGCAGGACAGGGCGGAGCTATATTATACAGGGCCCTCCAGGTACGGGTAAAAGCCAGACGATAACCAACCTGATTGCCGATTTTTTGGCAAACGGGAAAACGATACTATTTGTTTGCGAGAAACGCGCTGCACTGGATGTAGTGTACCATCGACTACAACAAAACAACCTAGCCGAGCTATGCTGCTATATACATGATAGTCAGGGTGACAAGAAGGAGTTTATCAAAGATCTCAGAACGATCTATGAAGATTTTCTAAAGACCAAAATGGATCTTCCTGCAATTGAAGCGCAGCGTAAGAGGGTGTTGAGCCAGCTTTTGGAGAGGATAGAGGTGTTGCACTTATACCATAGTCAGCAATCAGCTATAGACGCAAAAGCCGGTGTCAGCACAAGGAAGCTTATGGAAACGCTTGTCCATCTCAAGGCGCAGGTCCCTGTTCTGGAAGGTTCGCAGCAGGAGGCGGTACCCTATTATAGCCAATGGCTGGAATTTGGTGAAACAATCCGTCAGCTTGGGAGGTCCCTT
>Ga0196970_1001437_pt1 | contig 16095 bp, 13 predicted proteins | sample S1v_513CmetaG_FD_148672 | JGI IMG/M metagenome (GOLD analysis project Ga0196970, IMG submission 148672) | Soil microbial communities from Anza Borrego desert, Southern California, United States - S1+v_5-13C | ecosystem: Environmental > Terrestrial > Soil > Desert | place: USA: California...
TAAACGGGTGAGTGAGTCGAGAAGAATGACTACATCGTAATTGCACTCAACGAGCCGGCGGGCTTTTTCAATGCACATTTCAGCAATCTGAACGTGTCTTTCAGGAGGCTCATCAAAGGTAGAGGCAATCACCTCTCCTTTGACTGTTCGAATCATATCCGTCACTTCTTCAGGACGCTCATCAATTAAGAGCACCATTAGAATGACATCAGGGTTGTTCACTTCAAGAGCATTGGCAATATTTTGCATTAAGACAGTTTTACCGGCCTTTGGAGGGGCGACAATAAGCGCCCTTTGACCTTTGCCGATAGGTGCTGCTAAATCTAAAACACGTGTGGAGAGTTTTTCTCTTGAAGTTTCCATCACCAGTCGTTTTTCTGGATAAAGAGGCGTTAAAGTCTCAAATAGAACGCGATCTCTTGTCTGCTCAAATGTTTTTCCGTTGATCTTTTCAACTTTTAACAAGGCAAAGTATTTTTCCTTTTCTTTGGGCGAGCGGATAGTTCCAAAAAGAGTATCTCCTTTACGTAGATCAAAACGGCGGATTTGTGCGGGAGATACATAGATATCTTCAGCTGAGGGTAAATAGTTGTAATTAGGAGAGCGCAAAAATCCGAAACCATCAGGAAGTATTTCTAAAACACCTTCTCCATAAAGCACTTCATTGGGGTTTTCTGAGATGGTTTTTACAATTTCAAAAACAACGCCTGATTTAGGAAGAGATGCTGTATGTCTTAGGCCAATATTGCGGGCATAAGCTTGCAGTTGATCGATATTCATTCGTTGGAGATCGGAAATTTTAGTTACGGCTTGGAAATTGGCCGGTGGTTCTAAATGTTGCGACTCAATATGTTGATCCTGATTCATGGAAGAAAGACTCACTCTTTGTGTTGTTGTAAGATTTGATTTAACTCGATGACCTTCTGTTTAAGATCTACGAGGGAACCGTTGTTTTGTAAAGTATAATGGGATCTTGTTGCTTTTTGATGGGGATTTAATTGTCGTTTCATTCTTTGATCATATTCTATACTTAGAAACCCTTGTTTTTGAAATCGATTTTTAGCTATTGCTTCATCAGCCATAACAGTAATGATAATATCGTAAAATGATTCTCCCCCGATTTCAAATAAAAGAGGAATCTCGACTACAAAAGAAGTATAATTTTTCTCTTTGCAAGCTTTACTATACAGTTCTTCAATTTTACGGAGCACTACTGGGTGGATTAAATTTTCTAAAACCTGTAGTAGCTTTGAATTTTTAAAAACCTTTTCAGCTATAATTCGGCGATTAAGCTTTCCATTTTCCAGAACTTCGGGGCCTAATTGCCGGATGATTTTTTCTATGAGATCGACGTCGGATAGAAGGAGCTCATGGACTATTTTATCTGTATTGACTACAAAGGCGCCTAATTCTTGAAAGAATTGGCATACAGATGTTTTACCACTTGCTACTCCGCCTATAATAGCAATTTTTATTAATTTTAACATTCAGCCCAATTTTTGCCAACGGCTATATGAACTTCAACAGGAACATTCAGTTGAATGACATTTTCCATTTTTTCTTTGATAAGCTTTTTAAAGATAGAAATTTCAGAATCAGGAACCTCAAAAATAAGTTCATCATGAATTTGAAGGATCATTATCCCTTCTAATTTTTTCTCTTCTATCGTTTTTTCGATCTCGATCATGGCCATCTTGATCAAATCTGCTGCCGTTCCCTGTAATGGGGTATTGATCGCAAGCCTTTCTGCAGCAGATCGGATGATAGGATTTTTGTTAGATAGTTCTGGGATGGGTCGTTCTCGTCCTGTGAGCGTTTTAGATACCCCTGTTTTTTTTGCTTCTAATTTACAACTTTCAAGATAGTCGAGTACCTTGGGATATCTTTCAAAATAATTTTTTATAAAAGAAGAGGCTTCCTTTGTAGAAATATGAAGTTGTTGAGAGAGCCCAAAAGAGCTTTGTCCGTAGATGATGCCAAAATTGACTGTTTTAGCTTGCGTTCTCATTTCGGATGTGACCTCATGGATAGGTACACTGAATATGAGAGAGGCTGTATAGGCATGAATATCTTGTCCTGAATTAAAAGCATGTAAAAGTTCGGGATCTTTTGAAAAATGAGCGAGAATGCGTAGTTCAATTTGGGAGTAATCGCCACCTACAAAACTCCAGTCTTTACGTTGAGGTTTGAAACAGGAGCGAATGGCTGTTCCCTCTGTTGTCCTAACGGGAATATTTTGAAGGTTGGGATTTTGGCAAGAGAGCCTTCCGGTGGCAGCAACTGATTGGCTGAAAGTGCAGTGGATTCTGCCTGTATGGGCATTGATGGAAAGAGGGAGCGCCTCAGCATAGGTAGATCGGAGTTTTTCTAAAACTCGGTATTCAAGGATTTTTTCCACAATAGGATTTTCTTGGATGAGTTGCTCTAAAACATCTGCACTCGTTGAAACAGTTGTTTTTTTTCCTGGCATTTTCAGTCCTAATTTTTCGAAAAGAATATGAGCCAGTTGTTTAGGCGAATTGAGATTGAACTCTTCTTCAGCTATTAAAAAAATAGAGGTTTTTAAAAGTTCCAGGCTAGAGGAGAGAGTCTCTTTAATTGCATGGATCTGATTTACATCGAGATAGATTCCTCTTCTTTCCATTTTTTGTAGGATAGAGAGGAGCGGAAGTTCTATGTCATAAAGGAGGTTGTTTAAATTCCTTGCATCGAGCTCTTCTTGAAAAAGTTCTTTGAGTCTGGCTGTATAATCGACATCTTCACAGCAATAATCTTTTACCTTTTCTACAGGGACATCCAGCATGGATATTTCTGATTTACCTTTGCCAATCAGACTTTCTATAGGGATTTTTACATGATTTAATTTTTCGAGAGTAAGCTCATCTAGATTATGACGGCGGCTTTGAGGGTTCAATAGGTAAGATGCAATGAGCGTGTCGAAAGTAATTTTTTTGGGAAAAATATTTATATTTTCTAGCACATGTAAATCATATTTTATGTTGTGTCCATAAAAGCCACAGTGGGTAGTTTGGAAAAAATCACGCAGGATTTCGTGTGCTTTTTTCTGGCCTAACTGTCCATTGCAAGGAACATAGTAAGCCTCTCCAGGTTCTATGCAAAAACCAATACCTACTAATTGAGCGTCCATAGGAGAAAGCGAGGAAGTTTCGGTATCTAGGGCAACTTCTGTCTCTTCGTTCAGTTTGTGTAGAAGTTCTTTAAGCTCTTTTTCTTCATCGATGAGACGGTAATGTTTTCTATCAGTATGCCTTTTCTTTTGTTCTTTTTTAGAAGGGATTTTCGAGAGTAGTTCTCCCATGTCTTTAAGAAGCGAGTTGAATCGCATTTGTTGAAAAAAATGGCTCAATTCTTTTTTTTGAGGATCTTTTAATTGATAGAAATTGATTTCTGTCGGAATTTCTAAGTCTTTATTTAAGGTGGCTAATTCACGACTCATTAGAGCGATATCTTTCTGCTCTCGGAGAATAGCCTGTTTTTTTTCTCCTTTGACTTTCTCGGGATGAGCTAAGATGTTGTCTAAGGTTTCAAATTCTTCTAATAAACTAGAAGCAGTTTTGGGACCAAAACCTTCTAAGCCAGGAATGTTATCGGATGCATCTCCTACAATGGCTAAGTAATCCACCATTTGATCGGGTCGGATTCCAAATAAGTCTTTGACTCCTTTTTCATCAATCAAAAGGTTGTCTTTATGAGCGTGAAGAACAAATGTATGTTGATCGACAAGCTGCATGAGATCTTTGTCGCTAGAACAAAGATAGGAGTCAGCTCCTTTTTTCCTAGCCCAAGTTGCAACAGAGGCAATCGTATCATCAGCTTCTACGCCGTTGATGCAAAGAATAGGAATGCCCGCTAGTTTGCAATACTCATGGGCCCAAGCAAACTGAGGAAAAAGATCTTCTGGAGCTCCTTTTCGATGTATTTTGTAATCAGCAAATAAAGTTTGGCGTGATTTTTTATTTTCTGGTCCATCAAAAACGCAAACAAAATGAGAGGGAGAAAAATCTTTAATGATTTTTTGGATAGATCGGATGAATCCATAAACAGCGCTTGTAGATTGTCCTTGATCATTGGTCATCGGCCCTATTGCATAATAGGACCGAAATAAAAAATTCACTGCATCGATGATATAGATTTTATCCAAAGTTTTTACTCATGGAGATAAAGGTAAGCAAATTGATCGCGGAGTTTAGGTTGTCCTAGATTCAGCGTGTGTTCTATTTTCCCAGAAACCAAAGTGGATTGTCCTTTGATCATTTGTGAAAGCCAATTGGTGTTTGTCTTTAACTCAACTACTTGATAGGGTTTGTCTGGATCTATTTGAGCCTCTGAGAGAAGGGAGAGAAGAGCTGCATTTCTGTTAGATAAAGCATGATCGATAAATCCAAATTTTTGAGCATCTATGCAATTGAATACTCGAGCTCCATATTCTTCTGTTAGTTTTTCTTTATCAAGGTGAGGGCGAGCGGCTGTAACAATATCTACAAATTGTTGGTACATAAAAGCAGTAATCGCTTTATAAGAAGCGTCTTCGCCGGGCTTCCAAGGACGGGTTGGATTGAGGGCATCTTTGTCAATTCCTTGAGTTAGAGTTAAAGCTTCAATGCCAATCTTTTTTAATGTCTCGGAGATATTGAACATGGGGCCATAGATGACTCCTACAGATCCGATCAGGCTGGATGGACTTGCAAAAATTTGATCAGCGGATGAGGCAATGTACATTCCTCCTGAAGCGCAAAGACCATCGACATAGGCAAAAATAGGGACTTTATATTTCGTTTTATAGTCATTGAGCATTCGATAGATATTATCTGAATCTACAACTGTTCCTCCAGGCGTATTGAGGTGGAGTAATATAGCTTTGACGCGATCATGAGCAAGTAAGCCAGCACGCGAATCGAGTAAGATATCTTCAATCATTTTACTGTTGATGCTGTCTGGACTTTCCATGCCTATAACACCATGAAGATTGATCTGAAGGATGGCTGGGGAAGAAAAAGGGACTACTTCTCTTTTTCCTGAGGCATCGGGGAGGATAGTTAGCGTTGTATTTTCTTCAATGAGTGAAACAGGGGACAGGGCTGTATATATTAAGAAAAAAAGGAAAAGAGCTAAAAGGATTCCGCACATAGCAAAAAACATACGGCAAAAACTTCTTAGAGCAGAGGTAAAAATAGACTCGCGTACAAATTCCATCGGATGGCCTTGAGGTTGATCTGTTGTGTTCTTTATACCTGAAAATGTTCTTAATGCCTAACTGCTATTTTTCAAACTCATAGGATACAAATCCATAAAATTGATGAAGAACACCCTCTTAGAGTCTCTACGGGGAAGTAGTTTTTGGAGCTAAAAGTAAACAGAGTTCAAGAAAAGCTAACCAGCCCATAATAACAAAAGAAGCGAAGGCAATCCAGGGGAAAGAGATTCCGTAAACAAGCCCACTGAGTACGATGAATTGAAGTGTTGTCGTGATTTTTCCCCAGCGGACAGATCTAAAAATAATAGTTTTCCATTTTTTGGTAATCAGCATCAAAATACCATACAAACATAAGAAAAAATCTCGAGAGATCATTGTGGCAATTTCCCACGATGCAATTTTGCCCTCTAGAAAAAGGGTACTTAAGGCAAAATAAACAAAAAATTTATCCATAACTGGGTCTAAGATCGCTCCAAAGCGGCTTGTAGATTGGTAGCGTCTAGCTAAGTAACCATCTATTGAATCTGTAATCATGGCTAAAAAAATTGCAAGCAGTCGCAATGAGGGGGCTTCCTGAAGGAATAAAAAAGCCAAAGGAGCACGAGAAAAGGAGAGGATATTAGATAAAGTGATCATCTTCAATGGAAATCGGTTATATCAAATCACCAGAATTATCAACAGAAGAACTTATGGCAATCCCAGTTAAAAATTGCGCATTTGAGCGTGGCAAAACAGGTAATAAATTCCAGATCATAGCTTGCATAGTATGAATCTGATATAGTGCAATTTATAATCTGTTCTTTTTATAGTTTCCACTCGATCCAATTCTAAATTGGGTTTAGCAATATAAACGAAGGTGATTCCAAAATGAAGATTCATTTCGCGCTTCATTATTAGCTGCTTTCCTTGATTAAGATAGGCTCTTGTTGAGGAGCTGCATCTGGAATGTCCAGTTTTTTATGTTGCGCTGTTAGAGCATCGAATTGTTTTCCTAAAGATAAGACGGCCAAAATCCAAATAACAATAACAATGAGAAAAATGGCTCCTATATAAGGCGTGCTAGCTCCTACAGTAGAAAAGAATAAAAGAAGGATTTGATGAATAATAGATCCTCCTGATTTACCTATTCGGGATCCAACACCGTCAATTGCAGCTTTTCCTTTTAGTTTTGATTCATTACTCAAGGGGATAAAAGCGATCTCTTTCGTTGCATCAAATAGAGTATATTTACAAGCCCGGCTTAAAGAGTTTTGTAGAGAGCCGAAGGTGATGCTTAGCATGAGAGGCGTTGTTCCTAAGAAAGAAGCGATCCACATGAGGCTAGAATTTTGGAACATGATAAAAGCAAAAAATCCAAGCCCAGTTATAAGAGTGATAATGGCAGGGATTAAAGCCGTCATAGTCCAAGACCGACGCATTACATTGTTGGTAATGAAAAGAGCTGTAATTGTGGCAATAACAGCCATCAAAGTCATTACTTCTCCCATATAAGCGTTATAATCGCTAGGATTAGGGTAGAGTTGCTTGATTTGATTTTTCCATACTACCTCAATCAAATTCATGACTAGATTATAGGAAAGAACTATTGCAGCAATGCAGACTAAATATTTGGATCTAGCAAGGTAAGCAAAATTTTTCCTCATAGACATTTTGAATTTTTCTGGCTGTATGCCGTCAGCTTGGACTTTCTCAGAGGGACGTATGACGTGAGTATTGAGCCAGCGAAATAGACCAATAGTAATAATCCCTGAAATAATGATTGTGCAGCTTAAGAAGAAAATAGCTTGGTCCCAAGCATTGTGTCCGTAAGGGATCCAAGGAATGAACAGATTGCCGGAAAAATAGACTGCTGCTTGTCCGGAGAAGATACCCGCTATATTAGCTCCTATAGTCAAAAGCCCATAGAAGCGTTTAGCTTCATTGACTGTAGTAACTTCATTAGTAAATCCCCAGAGGAGAACAGACATGATGGCTGTACTCCAAAGCTCTGACATTACGTAGAAAAGGGTAAAAGTCCAATTCCTAAAGATGGCAATGAATCCTTTGCATCCTTCAGGGAGAATGAGTTGTAATTTATCTGCTAAGGCATGAGGATGTAAAATCTCTTGCGCCGGATAAAGCACGAACGTAAAAATGAAGAAAAAGGAGAGAAAGATAGACATCATGATATAAAACACTTTCTCTCGGTTAAATCGATTGGCCAACCGAGTAAAAATAAAAGTGAGCAAAATCGCGGACGGTAGAATAGCCCAAACTTTTATGAAAGGAATTGCTTCAGCCCCTGAGTTGTGAGCTGTTACTACCATGGAGTCTTTATAGGCCCTTAATAGGTTGTAATTGAACGTAATGAAGAAAAACATAAAGAACATCGGCAGGAATTTTTTTAATTCCTCGCGATGAACAGGCCAGAAAAGAGAGCGCCATTTTCCGAATTTACGTGTTTTATTCGTTTTCATAGATAAAGGATCTCTTTTAGATTTTCTTAGCATGACATATTTGCTCATTTTAATAAATGACGGAAGTGATTTTGAGGGAGACTTTTTTTCTCCAGAATAAAAATTGTTATTGAATAATTTGTTTAAAATTAAAATTTTAAAAATAATAAAGTGTTGTTAAAAAAATCTTAGTGACATTTGGAAAAATCATTTTTTGAGAGATCGAAGATTTTTATAGTTTGATGAAATTATTTATTGCTTTCAGTCCTTTCAGCCGACTGTATAAAAATGCGTGGCTAATGGGTATAGGATGAATTTGCATGCGTTAAAGCATCTATTCCCGGAAGGTGTCCGAATTCCAGGAATTCCAAAGAAGCTCCACCCCCTGTGGACAGATGGGAGAAGTTATGCCCTAAACCAAGTTGTTGGATGGCGGCAACTAAATCTCCTCCTCCAATAATTACTTTTGCTTTGGACTGGATGAGTGCAGTAGCAATGGCATGGGTTCCTTTTATAAAATGAGGCATTTCAAAGACGCCTAAAGGACCGTTCCAAAATACGGTTGCAGCATTTTGAAAGAGTCGCCCCCATTGTTCAATGGTCTGAGGTCCGATGTCCATCCCTTGCCAACCAGGAGGGATTCCTTCTTTTGCTAAGACTGTTTGGATGTTGGCCTCATTATTAAAAGCATTAGCAATGACTAAATCGGAAGGAAGGTAAATAGAATTATTATGGGAAAGAATGTCTTTGGCTGTTTTGATTTCGGATTTCTCAAAAAGAGAGTCGCCAATAGAAATGCCTTTTGCTTGGAGAAAAGTGAAAGTCATTCCTCCGCCAAGAAACAAAGAATCGATTCTTTTCAGCAAGTTATGAATGACGCCGGCTTTTGAAGAAACTTTTGCTCCTCCAATAATAGCGTAAAAAGGGCGCTCTGGATTTTTAAGAAGAGGCGATAGGTGAGAGATCTCATTTTCCATTAAAAATCCTGCTGCTGCTTTTTTAGGGAAATATTTTGTAATCAGAGCTGTGGATGCATGGGCCCGGTGTGCAGTTCCGAACGCATCGTTTACATAAATATCTCCCAATTTGGCTAATTGGGCAGTGAAGGCTGGATCTTTTTCGGGTTCTTCTTCTCCTTCATGAAAACGAAGGTTTTCTAATAAAAGAATTTTCCCCGGCGATAAAGCCTGAGCTAATTTCTCCACTTCAGATCCTACGCAGTCAGGCGCTAAGAGAACAGGTTGTTTGAGTATTTCTGAAAGTCTTTTGGCGCAGGGGGCTAGAGAAAGTTTGGGGTCAGGTTTTCCTTCAGGCCGTCCGAGATGACTCATTAGAACGAGAGAGGCGCCTTGAGTTAAGATATATTGAATCGAAGGAACTGAAGCTAGGATGCGAGAATCATCAGTAATCTCTCCCGTTTTTGAAAGAGGTACATTGAAATCGACTCGTATTAAAACGCGTTTTCCTTTTAAGGAAAGATCTTTTAAAGTTAGTCTACCCATATCTAATAAATTTAATAGTATAGGGAGGAATTTATCCCGTCAATTCAAAGGTTGTAAAAAGGATTGCCGGCCTGTTCGAATCCCCCGCCTTTCTTTCTATTGCGAAGCTCTTGTCGAATAGAATAGAGAAGATCTTGATCGAAATCTTTTTTTTCTGCCCAGAAAAGATATTCAATAGGGATTTCGTCAAATGGGCGTCCTTTATGTTTGCCTAAAGGCATAGTTTTGAGGCGAATAGGTTTTTGGAGAATCTGAAGAAGTTCTTCAACCATTTTGTAAGGTTTTGCTAATTGTTTGAAAACCTCAATATTTACGATCACATCGCTCATGGCCCGATGAGCGCCTTCAGGTTCGATATTGAAATGTTGACGCAACTGTTGGAGTGAATTCACAGGACTTTCCCCATAGAGGCGGGCCATTCTTAATGTATCTAAAAAAGGCTGTTCTTCAATGTGACATGGGATTCTATGTCTTCTAGCTTCTGCAGCAATGAGTGCAATATCAAAAGTGATGCCATGTCCTACCAATATATGATTGCGGATCATCTCTAAAAAGGGTGGTAGTACTTCCAAAATTTTAGGTTTTCCTTGAATCATCTCCTTAGAAATTTTATGAATTTCTTGAGAGGCAAGAGGAATTTCGCATTCAGGGTCGACTAGCGTTTCGTACTGTTGTAATATTTGATCGAAGTTAAAGCGGCAAGCTGCAATTTCTATAATTCGATCTGTCTTGACTTCAAGTCCGGTGGACTCACAATCAAGACAAATAAAGACTTCTTTGCGAATTAATCCCATGAGGAACAGGATTCTATCAGATTTAAATCAAAAGGGGAAGCTATGGTTGCTATTCTTCCTTGGTTTTTGTAAGAAAATGTGATGGAAAGGGTTTTTATGGGAAGAAGGGGCAGGATCCTTTCTGACCATTCCATCACCGTAATCCCTTCTTTTTCAAAATATTCTTCAAACCCTAGAGCTAAGAAATCAGAGGAGTTACGAAGTCTATAGAGATCAAAATGGTGGAGAGGGAGAGTTCCTTGATAGATATTTAAGTAGTTAAAAGTGGGGCTTTGTATGGGAGAAATGATTTGAAGTCCTAAAGCTAATCCTTGTACGAAGGTTGTTTTGCCAGCTCCTAGCTCCCCAAATAAAGCTAAAACGGAATTAGGGGGGAGTTTTGTTGCTAGTTGTTTACCGAAGGCTATAGTTTTTTCGGAAGTTTCTAATGCAATTTCTATTGCTGTCGGTATTACATCCTTCCTCACAAAAATCCTCTCTATCTGGTCGAGTTGAAAGCTGTCTGTGTTTAAACAATTTGAAAAAAAACTGTATTGAAGCCTTGATGCGGCTTATTTTCAGATCGTTTAAATCCTTTGTGAGGAAGGGGATTATTCTGCTTCTACCCATTTTTCTAAAAAGATTTGAAACTCTGGGTGTTGTGAAATTCCTTCAACAAATTGAGCTATTTTTTCTTCCGTCAAATGTTTTTGAATAAAATCTAGAAAATTTTCCTCAAGTTGATAGCGATTTTGGTTTTGAACTTCAAGGAGAGACATTTGTTTTATATGGTTCTTTTTGAAGTCTTCAATGACCGCACTCTTACTATTAAAAAGCTTTCCTGTAATTGCTGAAGAGTAGACTACTTTTTTGACAGAAGATTTTCTTTCGCTAATATAATTTTTAATGACTTCGGGGTCTTCTGAAACGAAAAACCTTTTAACAGGAAGCCCTCCTACTCGTTCTTTATTTTCCGGACATTTAGCTACCCAATCATAGATCGCGTCTTGAGGGTTAGGGTGGGTATTGTCTGCAAATACTTTTCCTGTAAAAGGACAAATATAAATTTTCTTTGTCTCCTCATTAACGCTTTGCTGGCCGAATTGGATTGTGATTTCGGTTTCGCGCCATAATTTTCCTTGCGCGGTAAGGCGCTCGATCAAATCTTCAATGCCCTGATAAATCATTTTGTCTCGAGGGAAGAGAACCGGTTTTAATCGGTACTTTTCTTCGATGAACGCAAGATAAATGGTTACTAAATCCGCATTTCTATTCTTTTTAAGAAATTTTAGAAGTAGATTTTTTTGTTCTGCGGTAATACTAAGAGCATGCGTCATGCTGGCCTCAAAATTCTTTGCATGAAAGGGTTTTAGACCAATAAGGTACATTAATAAGAGATTAACGTTCAAGATGATTGTTTATTGAGAGAGGATGCTGGCGGAAATGTAAATAAATTTTTTAATCCCTCTTGATTTTCTTATTCTATTGTTTTTAAGCCTGTTATGATTTTTTAAGGAAAGATAATTAAACGTTATTTGTCGGGTGTTCTTGATTTCCCTTAACAGCCATGTTATGCTCATGCGAACATTTTTCAACTGTTTAATGTGAGGCATCCTTATATGAGTCAGCAACTTCTTGAAGAAACCGATCAACAGCGGCTTGCTCTTTTGATCCAAGAATCGCAAAAAATTTCTTCTTCTTTAGAATTAGAAGAAATTTCTGTGAAAGGATATGAGAAGGTTCTCAAGGTTGTAGACAAAAAAGCAGATTTAACCGCCATTATTGCTATTCATAGTTTAAATTTAGGCCCAGCTTTAGGTGGGATTCGAATTCAAGCGTATTCTTCCTTTAATGAGGCTTTAGAAGATGTGCTTCGTCTTTCCCGTGGAATGACTTATAAAGCAGCGATTTCTGAGGTTGGGTTTGGGGGAGGGAAAAGTGTAATTATTGCAGATCCTAAAAAACATAAGACGCCTGAGATGTTGCTTTCTTTTGGAAAAGCTGTGGACACGCTAGGCGGAGCTTATATTTGCGCTGAAGATGTTGGATGTACTACCAATGATGTCAAGATTGTTCGACATGCCACTAAATATGTTGTAGGCCTTTCTCAAAGTAATAGTAGTGGAGATCCCGGTCCTTTCACAGCTTGGGGGGTCTATCGAGGAATTCAATCTGTCGTTAAGAAGTTGTTCGGTTCCGAGTGTCTTAGTGGGATTACTGTTGCTATTCAGGGGCTTGGCAATGTAGGTGCTCCTTTAGCTGAATTTTTGTTTTGGGCTGGAGCTAAAATGATTTTTGCCGATACAGACACCGCTAAAGCGAAGAGATTGGCAGAAAAATATGGAGCTAAAGTTGTTTCTATTGAAGAGATTTTGAAGGTGGAATGTGATGTTTTTTCTCCTTGTGCTCTTGGAGGAGTGTTGAATGAGTGGACGATTCCTCAATTTAAGTGTCGTGGGATTGCAGGTTCTGCTAACAATCAGCTTCTTCATGACACAGATGCAAAGTCTCTTGTAGAAAAAGGGATTCTTTATGCGCCTGATTTCGTGATCAATGCAGGTGGACTTTTGAATGTGGCTGCAGAACTAGAAGATGAGGGTTATCATCCTTCCGCTCCTCGCTTCAAAATTCATCATATTTATGATACTCTGTTGGCTATTTATGAGATTGCTGAGAAAAATCAAGACTCTACTCATAACGCTGCTTTAGCGCTCGCCGATTATCGAATTAAATATGGTATTGGCAAGCGAACAATTTCTCCTAGGTTCCATCATAATGCAGAGTAATAGACAAGAGGCCTAATGGAGACTTTTCTTTCTTTTTTTCGAAGGAAAATTTCTGAGGCGATCTCTGCTGGATTGCCGCTTTCTTCTGAGGCAGTGACAGCCGATGTAGCTCTCTGTGCGCAAGAGCAATTTGGACATTATCAATGCAATACGGCTCTTCGTTTAGGATCTGTTTTGAAACAAAATCCTCGTTTGATTGCTCAGAAAATCGTAGATCATTTTGATGCAAAAATTTGTTCTAAGATAGAAATTGCAGGGCCTGGATTCATTAATTTTACCCTTTCATCAGAATTTCTTTCATCTGAGCTGAATCAGCAACTCAAAGATCCCTTTTTGGGGGCTTGCATTCCTGGTGAAAAGAAAAGAATCATTGTTGAATTTTCTTCTCCCAATGTTGCTAAAGAACTTCATGTAGGACATATTCGCTCTACTATTATTGGCGATTGCTTAGCTAGATTATTCGAGTTCCTACAGCAAGATGTGTTAAGGTTGAATCACATTGGAGATTGGGGCACTCAATTTGGCATGTTGATTGCCTATATGTTAGAGACTTGTCCTGAAATTTTGCGTGGAGAAAAAGCAGTCACACTTGAAGTTTTAATGAAATTGTATAGGGCATCTAAAGAGAGATTTGATCAAGATGCTGAATTTAAAAAAAGAGCTCAACTTGAGGTTGTTCGACTGCAATCAGGAGCAGAAGATGCTCTTTCTGCGTGGAAATTGATTTGTCAAATCTCACGAGAAGGATTTCAAGAGATTTATGATCTTTTAAATGTCAAAATCGTAGAGAGAGGAGAGTCTTTTTATAACCCTTATTTAAAAAAGGTTGTAGAAGAATTAGATAAGAAGGGGCTCGTCGCGATTTCTGGCGGAGCTAAATGTATTTTTCTTGAAGGATTTCAAAATAGAGAAGGCGAACCTCTCCCTATGATCATTCAAAAATCTGATGGGGGATACAATTATGATACCACAGATCTTGCGGCTATCCGCCATCGTATCTTTATTGAGAGGGCAGATCGAATTATTTATATCACAGACTTGGGACAATCGCTCCATTTTCAAATGATCTTTGCTGCAGCTCAAAAAGCAGGATGGCTTGATGAGAGAAAAGTTGAGCTTGATCATGTGGGATTTGGTCTTGTGTTAGGCCCAGATGGAAAGAAATTTAAAACACGTTCTGGAGAAACCGAAAAACTCATAGATTTATTGAAAGAAGCTGTTGTTCGTGCTCGCGCTATTGTTCAAGAAAGATTGCCTGAAGCAGGAAAAGAAGAAATAGAGCATTTAGCTCGAGTGATCGGAATTGGAGCTTTAAAATATGCTGATCTTTCTTCTGCTCGTACGAAAGACTACACTTTTAGTTATGATCGAATGCTTAAGTTTGACGGAAATACAGCTGTATTTTTGCTTTACTCTTATGTTCGGATTCATGGGATTAAGCGAAAAACCCATGCTGACATGGCCTCTATTTTTTCAAAACACAAAATTATGCTTGTTCACCCTTCTGAAGTTTCTTTAGGACTTCACTTACGGCGTTTCGGGGAAATTTTAGAAGCCGTATCTACTGAGCTACTGCCAAATCGTTTAACAGATTATTTGTATGTACTCGCTGAGAAATTCAATGCATTTTTTAGGGATTGCCGTGTAGAGGGATCTTCTGAAGAGGGGAGTCGCCTTTTACTTTGTGAGATCACAGCTCGTATTCTTCGTAAAGGCCTTGAAATTTTAGGGCTCGAAACAGTGGAGAGAATGTGATGCATTTAAATCACCCCATTATTCGGCTTAAATAGGAATCAATGTTTTACTCAATTTTCCCGGTTCTTCTCGCACTAAGCGAGGAACTCCATATCCAGAGATGTTTTTTTGAAGATAGCGAATGAGCTCTTTTCCCCTAGAGGAGGGAGTTGCGAAATGTGCAGCCCCTGTAACAGGATCTAATTCATGCAGGTAATAGGGGATAATCCCAGCATTGATTAAAGTTTCTGAAAGTTTTAAGAGTGTTTGCTCATGATCGTTAATTCCCTTTAAAAGTACAGATTGATTGAGTATGGGAATTCCTAGAGCATGAATTTTTTTGAGAGAGGCAGTTACGTCGTTATCGAGCTCTTCAGGATGATTGCAATGGATTACAAAGAAAATCTGCTTTTCACTAGCAGCTAAGATATTTAAGAAATCATTGTCGATGCGTTCGGGAATTCCAATAGGAAACCGAGTATGAAATCGGATGCGGCGCAAATGAGGAATCCTATTTAAGGAAAGAAATAGAGAGCTAAGCGTTTCATTGCTCAAAGAAAGAGGGTCTCCTCCACTCAATATAGCCTCTTGAATTGAGGGGTTTTCTGCAAAATAAGCAATTTCTTCTTCAAATCCAGAAAGCGTAGTTTCGTAAGGAAAATTTTGTCGAAAGCAAAAACGGCAGTGCATAACACAAGCGCTTGTGGTAATTATTAGGGCTCTTCCATGGTATTTGTGAAGAAGTTTTTTTGTTTTTCGAAAGGATTGATCTTGCAGTGGGTCTACAACAAATCCAGGAGCTAGAATCTTTTCTTCTTCAAGAGGTACAAATTGGCGTAATATAGGGTCATTCAGAGTGTTTTTTTTGATTTTACTAGCCAAGCGTCGAGGGAGATTTAAAGGAAATTGAGCTTTAATGATAATTTTTTTTCGCAACTCTGTAGAGAGTTCTAAATAATCAAAAAGAAGCTCTATCTTAGTAAAGTTTGTTTTTTGAATTTGACGCCAAAGAGGAATAGACTTCTTTTGAAGAAAAATAGGTGTGTCCATGATGGAGATAGAGTTTAGTAAGTTAGGAGAAATTTAGCAAGATTGTTGGTAAAAAATAAAAGTATTTATTTTCGATAGTGATCTATTTGAGTCAACCAATAATCGATAAATAATTTTTTCTTAAAGTCTTTTTGTTTACTCAATTCTTGTTGTTTTTGTTTTAAGAAGTCTTCAGTAATTTCTTCCCAGCTAGAAATAATAAGAACGGGGAACTCTTTATAAAGTGGATCTAGAGAGGAGCTTTTAACAATAGGAATACTTCCCATATAAAGAGATTCCCATAAACGATGGGTATCTAATCCATTTCCCCTTGGACTGATGATAAATTGAGAAGAAGCTAAATCTTTGAGAAATTTCTTGTAATTGCGTGCTGTTTTTTGATAACAAAAAGAGGTTTTAGTAAGTAGCTCAACAACGATTTTTCTTTCTATAGGAAATGTTTGTGTATTGACGTTGAGATAGGCTAAGTAGCGCTTTGAAACTTTTTCTTTTTGAACTTTTAGAATTTGGTGAAAATTTCCGTGTTTCCAATGAAAATTAGCAATACCTATGGGAATGGGATGAAGTTTAGGATGTAAATAACCATCATGATTTTGAGCA
>Ga0196970_1001438_pt1 | contig 16093 bp, 18 predicted proteins | sample S1v_513CmetaG_FD_148672 | JGI IMG/M metagenome (GOLD analysis project Ga0196970, IMG submission 148672) | Soil microbial communities from Anza Borrego desert, Southern California, United States - S1+v_5-13C | ecosystem: Environmental > Terrestrial > Soil > Desert | place: USA: California...
TAGACTTGGCCAGCGAGGTGGGGGCGTCGTTAGCATGATGGGACCGCTTGTGGGGATGACGGTGCTCGACCTGACCCGGCTGCTGCCCGGGCCCTACTGCGCATGGCTGCTGCGCAGCTGGGGCGCCCGGGTGATCAAGGTGGAAGATGTGCAGGCCGGCGACTACCTGCGGGATGCGCAGCCCGTCTGGTTTGACCATTTGAACGCCGGGGCGGAGTCGGTGGCGCTGGACTTGAAGCAGCCGAAGGGGCGGGAGATTTTCTGCCGCCTGCTCCCGGAGGCGGATGTGGTGCTGGAGGGCTTCCGGCCCGGCGTGCTGGAACGGCTGCACCTCGGGTTTGCTGAGATGTCGGTGGTCAATCCCCGCCTTGTTCTGACTTCGATCAGCGGGTATGCGTCAGACAGCGGTCTGGCGGACCGGGCGGGGCACGACCTGAACTACCTGGCCCGGTCAGGGCTGCTCTCCCTGATGGGCGAGGTGCCGCCGGTGCAGTTGGCTGACCTGGCCGGGGGGCTGACGGCCGCCGCTGCCACGCTGGCAGCGGTGGTCGGGGCACGGGCCACGGGGCGGGGCAGCCACGTGGAAACAGCGCTGTTTGATGCCGTGGCTGGGTTTGGCGCCATGCTCCGGGCGGAGGCCCGGGCCGGGGCGCCGCCCACCCGGGCGACGATGCCCCTGGCGGGGGCGCTGCCGTGCTACAGCATGTACGCCACCGCCGATGGGGGCCGGGTGACGCTGGGCGCCCTGGAGCCGAAGTTCTGGTCCCGGTTCTGCCTGGCCGTGGGGCGGGCAGACTGGGTCGAACACCAGATGGACCCGACCCTGCGGGGCGAATTGGTGACGCTCTTCGCCGGGCGGGGCCTGGCCGAGTGGGCGGCCCTGGGCGAGCGGGCGGACTGCTGCCTGGAGCCGGTGCGATCCCTGGCTGAGGCCGTGGGAGAGGCGCCGGGGGCGGCGGCTACTGACCAGCCCGCCCGGTTTGATGGACGCCGCCCGGCGGCATCGGGCCCGGCGCCCCGCCAGGGCGGGCAGAGCCGTGAAATCCTTCAGTCAATAGGGATTTCGGAGCAGGAAATTCTAACCTTGACTGCCGAAGGGGTAATACGCCTTGGCTGGTAACAAGCAGGCGGAAATCATGGCTGCGGCCGTCCGCCTCTTTCACGAGCAGGGGTTCCATGCGACATCGATGCAGGATATTGCCGATTCCGTCGGCCTGCAAAAGGGCAGCCTCTATCACTACATCGGCGGCAAGGAAGACTTGCTGGTCGTCATCATGATGGAGGCGATCGCCCGCTATAATCGAACGCTGGCTGAAATCAGGGCGATGGCGCTGCCGGTGCGGGCGCGGCTGGAGTTGGCCGTGCGGAATCACCTCATGGGTATCGCCGACAACCTGTCGATGCTGACGATCTTTCTGCGGGAAAGCTACGCGCTCAACCCCGAGCAGCAGGAGTTGCTCGGCGCCGAGATGACCCGATACAACACCATGTTTGAGGAACTCTACATGGAGGGGGTCGCGGCCGGCGAGTTGCGGCCGCTGGACCCGAAGTTGGTCAGCCGCACGGTGCTGGGGGCCTGCAACTGGTTTTACCGGTGGTATCGGCCTGAAGGTGAGCGGTCGCTCGATGAACTGGCCACGTCGGTGGTCGATATCCTGATGAGTGGGATTGCGGCGGGTTCATCCGCCTGTTGATAGGTGTTTGGGTCCGATGCGAAAGGAGCGATTGTTCGATGGCTACTGTGAACGAGATTCTGGATGGCATTCGTGCGAAGATCGCCGCGAACCCGGCGAAGATCGCGAACCTGAAGACCAAGTTCCAGTTCGAACTGACCGGTGAGGGCGGCGGCACCTTCCATGCCGCTTTTGATAACGGGGCCGCCGACATTGGCGAGGGCGCCATTGACAGCCCGGCCTGCACGGTGATCATCGCGGCAGCCGACTTTGTGAACCTGGCTTCCGGCAAGCTGAACCCGACGGCGGCCTTCATGAGCGGCAAGCTGAAGATCAAGGGCGACATGGCCCAGGCCATGCGGCTGCAGACGCTGTTCAGCTAAACATCACACCAAGCATCAACGCACCCCCATCGCAGCACGCCATGCCAGGCACGCTCGGTGGGGGTGCTTTGCGTAGGGCACGTGTAGAGTGCGTGTAGGGTGCGTGTAGAGTACGTGTAGAGTGCGTGTAGAGTGACTCCGATCGAGCAGGGGGTAGGAGCGTTATGTTCAACTTACAGGGGAAAGTTGCGCTGGTCACCGGCGGCTCCCGGGGCCTGGGGCGGGCCGACGCCCTCGCCCTGGCCCGGGCCGGCGCCGACGTGGTCATTACTGATATTCTCGTTGAAAGCGACACCGAGGGCGAGGCGACGGCTGAGAAGTACGGCGCCCTGGCCCAGGTCATGAAGTCCACCGGAGCGGTCTACGCCGAACAGACCCGTGACGAAATCCGGGCCATGGGCCGCCGCTCGGCCGCCTTCAAAATGGACGTGACCGACAAGGCCCAGGTGGCCCAGGTCATCGCCCGGGTGAAGGAAGAGTTCGGCGCCATCCACATCCTCATCAACAACGCCGGCACCCTGGACCACGTCACCCAGATTGAGCACCAGAGCGACGAACTCTGGGAGCGGGACCTGCGGGTGAACCTGACCGGGGCCTTCAACTGCTCTCAGGCCGTCTGGCCCATCATGAAGGAGCAGGGCTGGGGGCGCATCATCAACATGGCCTCCGTGGCCGGCACCCTGGGCGGCTTCGGCCAGGCCAGCTACGCCACTACCAAGGCAGGCCTCCTGGGCCTGACCAAGACCCTGGCCCTGGAAGGCGCCCGCTACGGCATCACCTGCAACGCCATCGTGCCGGGCATTATTGCGACGGAAGCCTACAACATGTCCAACCCGAAGATGAAAGAGCGCATGGAGGCCCGCACGGCCTTCAAGCGCCCCGGCAAGCCGGAGGATATTGCGCACGCCATCGTCTTCCTCGTCAGCGAGGAGGCGGGCTATATTACGGGCCAGGGGCTCCCCGTGGCCGGCGGCATCGACCTGTTTACGTTCTAGATAGGGGTGTGGCAGATGATCTTTACGAAGGAGATGCAGGGCGGGCTGGCGGTCATCACCATCAACCGGGCGCCGGTGAACGCGATCAGTCCGGCGTTCATCCATGAGTTGCAGGAGCTCAGCCAGAGCCTGAGCCGTGATAACACGGTGCGGGCGGTGCTCTTTGTCAGCGCCATTCCGGGGCGGTTCATCGCCGGGGCCGACCTGGCGGGTGTGCTCCAGCAGGAGTCCGACGAACCCATGGCCGACCGGTTGCGCCGCCTCAACAAGGAGTGGCGCCGGGCCTTCTACGCCCTGGAGCGGATCCCGCATCCGACGGTGGCGGCGGTCAACGGCCACTGCCTGGGCGGCGGGCTGGAGTTCGCCCTCTGCTGCGACTACCGCCTGATGATCGATGACGACAAGGCGCAGATCGGCCTGACCGAAGTCAACCTGGGGCTCTTCCCGGGCGCCGGCGGCACGGTGCGGCTGCCTCGCACCATCGGCCTGGCCAAGGCCAAGGAGATGATCCTCCAGGGGCGCAAGGTGAAGGCGCCGGAGGCCCTGGCGCTTGGGTTGGTGAGCGAGACCTTTGGCCCAGATGAGTTTGAGGCGAAGGCGCTGGCCTATGCCACCGCCCTGGCCAACGGGCCGACGCTGGGTCTGCGGGAGGCGAAGGCGGCCATCATGGCGGGCATCGATGACCCGGCCCGGGCTGATCAGCTGGAAGAAGACGGCTTTGTGCGTGTCGCCCAGAGCGAGGATGCGGTCGAAGGGCTGACCGCCTTCTGGGAGAAGCGGGCGCCGCAGTTCAAGGGGAGGTAGAGCCGCCGTGGATGCTTGGATTATCGATGCGGTGCGGACCCCGACCGGGCGCAAGAACGGCGGCCTCGCCGGCACCCGGGCCGACGAGTTGGCCACGGTGCCCATGCGGGCCGTGCTGGAGCGCAACGGCGTAGACGCCGCACAGGTCGAAGATGTGATCATGGGCTGCGTGACGCCGGTCGGCGAGCAGGGCTGGAACATCGGGCGGCAGGCTGCGCTCCTGTCCGGCTTCCCCCTGGACGTGACGGGCGTGACGCTCAACCGGATGTGCGGGTCAGGCCTGCAGGCGCTGCACTGGGCGGCCCAGGGCGTTATGTCGGGCACCCATGACCTGGTCATGGCGGCGGGCACCGAGACCATGAGCCGGGTGCCCATCGGTTCCGACGGCGGCGACCTGAGCCCCCGCCTGACCGAGATGTACGAAATCGTGCCCCAGCATGTGAGCGCCGAGCGCATCGCTGCCAAGTGGGGCTTTGTGCGCCGCGACCTGGATGAGTACAGCCTGGAGTCACACCGCCGGGCGGCAGTCGCCTGGGCGGAGGGCAGGTTCGACCGGGAAGTGGTGCCTGTGGGCGCGGTCACACAGGACGAGACGGTGCGGCCCGGTACCACCTACGAAAAGATGGCCTCGTTGCCGCTCCTCTTCCCGCCCGACGGCGTCATCCATGCCGGCAATTCTTCGCCCATCTGTGACGGGGCGGCGGCAGCGCTGGTGGCGTCGCCTGAGAAAGCGAAGGAGCTTGGGCTGAAGCCCCGGGCACGCATCCGGGCCATGGCCCTGGCCGGTGTCGACCCCACGCTCATGCTTCACGGGGTGATGCCCGCCACCGAGAAGGTCCTGAAGAAGGCGGGACTCACCCTCCAGGACATTGACCTGTTCGAGGTGAACGAAGCGTTCGCAAGCGTGCCCCTGGCCTGGATGAAGGACCTCGGCGTGCCGTATGAGAAGCTGAACGTGAACGGCGGAGCGATTGCGCTCGGCCATCCCCTGGGCGCCTCGGGCATTCGCATCACGGCCACGCTGCTGAGCGAAATGGAGCGCCGGGATGTGACCTTCGGTCTGGCAACGATGTGTATTGGTTTTGGCATGGCCATCGCAACCGTTTTTGAGAGGATGTAGATCCGGTTGGACCCGCTATTGGAGCTAGGCATTGAACTCTTTTTATCGACCTGGAAACGGGTCGGCTGTTTGTGGGCGATTGTCATCTTCCTGGTCATACTGACGGTGCTTGTGTATCTTGTGGTGCGGTTTGTGCCGTGACAGAGCGGGCGGGACCCCCGGGGTGGGTCTCGCCCGCTTCTTCTGGCCTGGTCTTCCCGGCCGCTTTTGTTTGGCAATTTTCTGCCCCACCTGGCGCAGGTAGTATCCTCTATCGTGTTGAATCCTCCGCGTGTGAAGCAATACCCGAGGTGAGCGTTATGTATTGTCCTTCCTGTGGTACGCCGCTGCAGACCACTGTCAAGTTCTGCCCATCCTGCGGGGCACCTGCCCAGGCCAACCCGGCACAGACCGCTGCGACGGCTCCACCCCCAACGCCGTCCTTTGCCCCCGCCCAGGCCTCCGGCCCCATTGGCCAGTTGCAGGACCAACTCGCGTCCCTGCCCGTGGTCGGCATGGTCCAGCAACGCCTGAGCGGCCTGCCCGTTCCAGCCGTGCAAATCGGGGCCGGCGGCCCCGCAGCCGCCAGCCCTGACTTCGTTTGGAGCGCGGTTCTGGCCCTGGGCGCCCTGCTCAGCATCTGGTTCATGCGCTGGTGGCTCATTCCAGTTTTCCTGGGCGCAGGCGTTCTTGCTCTGGTCTACGGGCTTCGCCCCGGCGTCTCACTCGTCACTCGCAGCACGCTCTTCATCGCCGCGGCATCTGTTGGAGAACTGGCCCTGGTGGCGGCAGGCACCTTCGCCGGCACCGGTGTCCTGGGCGGCATCATCCTGATGGTCCTGGCGGGCCGTGGCGTCTGGGGCCTGCTCAAAGAAGGGCGCCCCGGCGGCGACACCTTCCAGCTGGGAGGACGCCGTCTGACCGTGCTCATCATCGGGCTGGCCGTCTGCCTGTTCTCCCTTATGTTCCAGTGGGAGCCGGACTCCAGCTACAGCAACATCTCCCTGGTACGGGTGGGCACCATTTACAAGGACAGCAGCGGCAGCGTGGTGCACGACGGCACCTGGCTCAGCCCGCGCGTCAACGTCTCCGTCATCAGCGGTGAGAACGGTGGTCAGGTCTTTCCCTGGCTGGCCGGCACAGCGATTTTGCTCCTGGTCTTCCGTAATAAGCCCTGGCCCAAGTGGGTGCTCGGGGCGCTCACTGTCTTCCTGACGTTCATGCTGCTCTATGGCGTGCAGGCGCTCGGCACCATGCTGGGCTTCGGCATCATGCTGTTCACCGGCGGTTTCAGCGCCATCGCCTGGAGTATACTCACCCGAAAGGCGTAGAATCTGGTACACTATGCCTGAGGTGAAGCTTCTCAGTGCGCAAAGCAGAACGGAACGAAGCCTGCCCCTGCGGCAGTGGTGTCAAGTTTAAGAAATGCTGTGGCCCGGCCCTCGACGGCATCGTGTGGCCCGAGACCGCCGAAGCGCTCATGCGCTCCCGCTACACGGCCTTCGTCGTGGGCAACACGGCCCACCTGTACCGGACCACCCACCCCGACAACGACCAGGTCAAGGGCATCAGCCCGGAGCAGTTCGCCCAGGAAACCCTCCAGTTCTGTAAGGCGATCGATTTTCAGAAGCTGACGATCCATCAGGTCTGGCCGGAGGACGAGCATGGGGTCGCCCGGGTCCACTTTACAACCGAGTATACGGCCGCCGGCAAGGACGAAACGATGTCCGAGCTGTCGGAGTTCGCCCGCCTGGACGGCCGGTGGGTCTATACACAAGGAGAGGAGTCAGCCCACCAGGGCTGACTCCCACTCTTTCCAGGCCAGAAACCGGGGCACCACCTGCCGGTGCCACAGGGCAGCCGTGGCCTCCCAATCGGCCATGCGCCGGCAGGGCCGGGCAAACCAGCCCGACAGGTGTACACGGGGAGCAGGGAAACCCTGCTCCCTTAGCTTTTGGCTTAGCACAACGCCTCGGAGCATCCCTTCGCTTCGCCGGTCCTTACGCATGAAACGTTTGGCAAAGAAGTCTCAATCCGGAACGATTCCTCCCACATGCCGTAGTCGATGTGGGTGGCGGCGTGCAACGTCAGGCCGTACTCTTCACGAAGCGTGAGGGCGAGTTGTTCCACGGGGATGTCCTGCTTTCGTGGCGAAATGCCTAGCGCGAATCAGGTACCTGCAGCTCCGGCAACGGCCAATGGTAGGTGCGCACTTCCTTGCGCTCCTCGATCTCTTCATTGCGGAACAGCCCGCTCCAGCTCGGGCGATACCGCTGCTTCTCCTCTTCCGTCTCGGGCGGGAACCACGGCTTCTGCAGCTCAAGGTCCAGCGCTGCGGCAACGTCGGGATCTTCCGTCCGAACGGCCGTCCATGTCTCCTCGTCGGCTGTCCCCCACTGATCCAGCCAGTACCCCTTCACCTTGACCGCTGGCTCGGAGTCATACCTTGCTTCTACGTCAGTACGGCGGAAAACACCTTCCCAGTATCCTTCGCAGATCGGTGTCAGCCCCAGGTGCTTTGCGGCGGCCGCGTCCCAACACCGCACGTGATACTGACCAAACCGGTCGACGTAAGAGAGTTGCAGATGGTGCCCCTGAATAACGACCATCTCCCGGTAGTAGCCCAGCATGATCAACGTGGGCTTGCCGTTCTCGTCCGGGGTGCCCAATGGGACGCGCTCCGTGAGTTTTGGGGGCAGTTCGTCCTCCTCAGGGCGGCGCGGCGCCCAGTATTCGATCGCATCGGCCTGTACCAGCATGACTTCCTCGCCGGGGTCCCGGAGGAGCATGAAGCCGTCATCGGTGGCGCTGACGAAGGTGCCGTCCACCTCCACGTGCTTCTGCTCCTGCTCGCTCCAGGTACTGAAGCGAATCCGCTTTCCGAGAGGTACCCGGTTGATCCAGTCCTGTGCCTGCTCAACGGCGTCTTCGTAGCGCCACTCGGCTTCGTCCAGCACGGCCTCGAGCTTCCGGTTCGGCCTTGCTTCCAGGGCAGACCGAAGGTAGTTGATCAGATGCAGCATTCCTCGCGGCGAAGCTTGGTGGATACCTGAGTACTCGTCAAAGTCCAGGTGCGCCCTGTCTTGATCGAAAATCTCGGCGCCCATGGGGTCGAAAACCCGTTCCACCTGCTCTTCGTAGTTGCAGTCGAAATGGCTGCAAACCAGATACCAGGCATCCGCCTTCGCGCCCTCGCTGGCCTCGACCTCGTACCAGGTGAGCAACTCGAAGGCATCGTTTTCGGTGTAGGCCAGCAGGGTACTGCTTCCGCAGCGCGGGCAATCCGGATTGGAGAAGTCCGACTCGTCGGTGCTGAGGCCGGCAGCCTCAAGCGCCTCCAGCAGCCGGCCGTCCTCTTCGTTCTCCCGGAGAATGTAGATCTTTCGCATATGGATATCCACCTCCAGTCACGCGTTGTGTCTGAATGCCTCAACGGACCTTGAACTCAGGCAAAGGCCAGTGGTACAGCCTGACCTCCTGGCGGTCCTCAATCTCGCTTTCCGGCACGCCGCCCGACCAGCTACGCCGATACTTCCGGATTTCCTCTTCTGTCTCCGGTGGGTAGAGTGGGATCTGCTCCGTCAGGCCCAGGTCCGCAGCCACAGCCGGGTCTTCCGTCCGTACATAAGGCCACTTTTCCTCACCCATGTAAGCGACCATATCGACCCAGTGGCCCTTGGTTTTGATCATGATTTTCAGGTCGTAGCGTTCCTCGATTTCGGAGCGCCGGAAGAGCCCTTCCCAGTACCGCTCGCCATGCGGCGTAAGGGAGAGTGCTTCCGCCGCGGCAGGGTCCCAGCAACGCACCTTGTACTGGCCAAGGCGGTTGACGTCGTCCAGCCGTAGGTGGTAACCCCGAATTACCACCCAGTGGTTCGGCGACATGTTGTAGACCACCTGGCGTTTGCGCGCCTCGCTGCCGCGTTCGCCAGCGCTCAGCACCTCGGCGATCTCTTGTTTCCGTGGCTTTGGCAGTTCCTGTGTCTTTGGCCGCTGCGGCTGGAAGCGGCCAAGGTTGCGTGCCTGGACGAGCATGCACGCTTCGCCGGGGTCACGCAGCACCATGAAGCCGTCGTCGGTCGCCGTGACAAAGGTGCCTTCGATCTCGTCGGTCTCCTCGATTTCATCTTCGTCGCCTTCAACGACCAGGGTGAAGCGAATCCGCTTGCTGAGCGGAACGGAGCGAATCCACTTCCAGCGCCATTCCAGGCTCTCCTCGTACCGCCACTCCGCCTCTTCCAGCATGCAGGTAAGTTTGCGATTCTGCCCAGTCGCCAGCACAGCCCGGAAGTGTTCAATGAGATCCATCAATTCAATGGGGTGGCGTTCCATGAGGCCGGCGTACTCCTCGAACTCGGCGGAGGCCGACCACTGGTCGAAAACCTCGGCGCCCATGGGGTCCAGCACCCGCTCAACCTCTTCCTGGTAGGCGCAGTCGAAGCGGCTGCAAATGAGGTACCAGGCATGGGCACCTGCACCGTCGGTATCGTCGACCTTCTCCCAAAGGACAACTTGAAACTGATCGTCCTCGGCAAACGCCAGGAGCGTGCTGCTGCCGCAGCGCGGGCATACCGGGTTCTCCAGGGCCGATTCGTCCGTGCTGCAGCCTGCAGCCGTGAGCGCGTCGAGGAGCCGGCCGTCCTCCTCATTGGCACGGAGGATGTAAATCCTGCGCATCTGACTATCCACCCCCGACTGGAAGCATTTCCTCTCACAGGTAAATACGAAGGAGGTGGCCGCAGGTTCGATACGAAAACCCTTCGGGCGTAATAGACGCGCTAGGGCGGAAACCCCCGGCAGGCCATAGCACTTTGTGTTTCTTGATATGTCCCTGCATATGTATTACCTTGAAGTTAGAAATCGCGGTATTGAGATAAGTCGGTTTGCGCTTTGTTTCACGAAGTTTCGTGGTAGGCCGCAGACCTATGAGGAGATGACAGGGAATGGTCATGGAATCCCGCTCCAGCGCGTTCCTGTTCTCTGTGCAGAGGGCATTGCCGGACGAAATGCCTTCGGCGCTGACCGGCGTGGCCGTCGACTCGGATGAGAAGACGCTCCATATTCGCTGCTTCTTCCAGGGCCCGGTCACCGAGACTGGCGGTCAATTCATGGACTACCTGAAGGAGGCCGTATGGGCCGACTTCTTCCCGACGATTCATGTGGAAGTGGAAGGCCTCAATGCCGCGATGGCAGACCACCTGCCCGTCGGGACCTGGGTCTGGCGGACTGCAGCCCGCGATCTGGTTCACGCATAGGACAGACCAAAGCGAAAAGCGCTCCCCGCGGGGAGCGCTTTTTTCTACCAGTTGCGGCCTGAGGCCAGCATTTCATCAATCGCCTGCGCTGTGACGGGGCGGGCAAAGAAGTAACCTTGCCCCCGTTCGCACTCCATCGCCCGCAGTTGTTCAATCTGTTCGGCCGTCTCCACGCCTTCACCCGTCACCGTCAGGTTCAGGGCCTTGGCCAGTTGAATCACGGTGCGCACCAGCGCCGTGTCCTCCGGACTTTCACCCAACCCATCGACAAACGAGCGGTCGATCTTTAGTACATCGATGGGGAAACGCTTGAGGTAGCTCAGGGAAGAGTAGCCGGTGCCGAAGTCGTCCATGGCCAACTGGATGCCCAGCGACTTGAGGTGGCGCAGCGTCTCCTGGGTGGTGACGCTCTCCTGCATGAGGATCGATTCCGTAATCTCCAACTGCAGGCGCGTGGGCTGCATATCGGTATCCTGCAGCACCTGGGCGACCTCCTCGGCCAGGAAGGGCTCCCGGAACTGGCGGGCCGACAGGTTGACGCTGACCACTAAGTCAGGGTGGCGTTCCTGCCACTTTCGCCCCTGCCGGCAGGCCTCTTCCAGCACCCAGCGCCCGATGGGCAGAATCAGGCCCGTCTCTTCGGCGAGCGGGATAAACTGGGCCGGGCTGATGACCCCGCGCTCCGGGTCTTCCCAGCGAATCAGCGCTTCGACCCCCGCGATTGAGCCCGTCTCCAGTGCGACGATGGGCTGATAGAGCACCCGGAACTCCCGGTGCTCGATGGCCCGGCGCAGGTCAGTCTCCAGCTGCAGCCGCTGCAGGACATGGTTGTACATGACCGGCGTGAAGGCTTCATAACGGGCTTTCCCGTTCTGCTTTGCCTTGTACATGGCAATGTCGGCGTAGCGGAGCAGTTCCTTTGCATCCACGCCCTGGTTGCCCATGACCACGCCTACGCTTGGGGTCACGACCATCTTGTGGCCATCGATATCATACGGTCGGTTCAGTTCACGCAAAATCCGGTGGGCCGCGGCAATGGCGTCGTCGGTGTCCTGCGTGCCTTCCAAAATGACGGTAAACTCATCGCCGCCCAGCCGGGCTACGGTGTCGCCGGGGCTGACGCACGATTTCAGCCGCCGCGCAGCCTCAATCAGCAGCAGGTCGCCCGTACGGTGCCCGAGGCTGTCGTTGACGAACTTGAAGTCATCCAGATCAAGGTAGAGGATGGCGAAGGACGGCTGGTTACCGATGTTCTTGGCCACCAGTTGGTCGAGTCGGCTCATGAAGAGCGTCCGGTTGGCCAGGCCCGTAAGCGGGTCGTGGAACGCCATGTGGGCCAGCCGTTCCTCGGCCTGCTTACGTTCGGTGATGTCCCGCACGACACCATAGACGCCGACCACGGTCTCTTCCAGGACCAACGGCACCAGGGTGCTGTGCAGGACGAGCGCCCGACCGTCCCGATGGCGGATGGCCGTTTCGAAGTTCTGCGCCTCGCCCTGCATCACCGTGTGAAGCATCGCCAGGGCCGCTTCCTTGTGCTCCGGCAGCAGCAGGTCGGCCAGCGACTGGCCAAGCAACTCCTGAGACTCGTAGCCAGAAATCTGGGTGCAGGCGGGGTTCATGGTGATGACGTGCCCTTCGAAGTCCAGCGTAAAGACCCCGTCAGGGCTGTACTCGAACAAAGCCCGATAAAGCTGCTCGCTTTCGCGGAGCAGTCGCTCGTACTGCTTGTACATGGTGGTATCCCGGCCGATCGCGTAAGCACCCGCCCCATCTGCCAGCGGGGTAATGGTCCACTCCAGCCAGACGAAGGAACCGTCTTTGTGCCGGAACCGCCCCTCCACCGTGGTGGGGGCCTGACCGCTGAGCGCCTGGTGCAGCGCCTGACGCAGCGTGGCGTAATCGTCAGGATGGACCATCCGGCGGTATTCACCGGCTGCCAGGTCCATGGGCTCGTAGCCGAGCGTTGCGAGGCAGCCGTCGCTGATACTGGTTACCTCGCCCTGTGGGTCGCAGGTAATGGAAATGTCCTGGTCCGACTGGGCCATGGTGTCCATCAGGGCACTGGCCTGCTGGGCTGCCGCCAGCAGCCCCTCGATCTCCTGCCGGCCAGGCAGATCGGCGCCGGTAGCCGCCAATGCGGCCGCCGCCCTTGCGATAGACTGTCGTAATCGGTGCGTCGCCTGAAGCGTCTGTTGCATCTGGAACCCCCGTGCCTCCGGCCAGAGTGGGAACCCAAACTCACCTATACATTACGTTACTGAAAACATAAGGAATGTCAACGGTCAGGAACAAGAGAAACTCCGGGCAAGGCAGGGAAACGGGCAGAATAAGGGCCAACGAATCGAATCGGGGGTGCCCGGGTGATTGAGTGGCTCCTGCGACATACACTGCCTTTCCTGCTCATGGTGCTGATGGTTCGATGGGTACTCCGGCCTCGTTTTGGCAAGCGGGGTGTGGTGGAAGTGCTGGTCATCAACGCCATCGGCGATATGGCGTCACATGCGGCTTTTGAGGAGGGGCATCCGCTCCTGTCGGGCATGGGTGCGGTTGGCCTGTGGGTGATCTATGGGGCGGTGCTGGCCTGGCTGGTGTATCGGAGTAGGCATGTCGGCGGATTCGTAGGCTATTTTCCGTACACGGAGACGGTCGTGCAGGATGGGGCTGTCGATGCGGCGGCCATGTCCCGGCTGCGCATGAGCCGGCGGGAACTGGACTTTGAACTGCGCAAGCAGGGCTTCAGCGACGTGAGTCAGGTCACTTCTGCGTGGGTGGAGCCGGACGGTGCCCTGTCGGTTCGTCCGGCGCAAAGTACCACGGCGGAGATTCGGCGCATGGCCGAGGAGTTGCAGGCGTTGCGGGCGGAACTGGCAGCACTCCGTTCCGATTGGCGGGGGGAGCGAGGCGCTGCGCCCACCGCTGACTAACGCTTCCGGAAGACCCGGATGATCGCGTCGGCTCCGAGCGCCCGCTCCGCCGGCGTGGCCCGCCGTTGACTCGGGGTTTCGACCCCGCCTTTTTGCCACCGTACCATAGGCAGAAGCGGGCTGTCCGCCTTTTTGCCAAGCTGCCACAACCGGTTCCCCAGGTATGCGGCGGCTGTATAGCCGCGCCCACGCCCATCGCCCTTTTCGCCGAAGGCCACGAACAGGTCTGACCAGATGTCCGGGTAGCGTTCGGAAAAGGTCCTGACGAAATCCAGGATGGTAAATGCGTCACCCGAAATGGCGGAGATCGTGGCTGCTACTTGTTCATCGGTGACGATGGGCTGCGTCTTGTTCATCAGATGGTCTCCTCCCGGTCGATCTGGTTTATAATCAGAATGTTCGTCTGTGAGAGGGGAGACTCCTACCGGGGGAGGCATCAACATGAGCAGCGGCAGAGTTGCACTGGTCACTGGGGGGTCCCGGGGCATCGGACGGGCGGTTGCCCTGCGCCTGGCGGCTTCGGGACACATGGTGTACATCGGGTACAAGCAGAATCAGGCGGCGGCGGATGAGGTGGTGCGGGCAGCCGAGGCTGCCGGCGGGGGCACAGCCCACGGGCGGGTCATTCCTGTTCAGGCCGACCTGGAGGACCCTGCCGCCGTGGCGGCCATGTTTGACCGGATTCGCACCGAGCAGGGCGCCCTGGATTATCTCGTATCGAACGCAGCCGCAACGGCGTTCAAGCCCACGCTGGACCAGAAGCCTCATAACATTCGCCGGACCTTTGCACTGAGCCTTGAGTCCTTTTTACAGTCCGTCCAGGCGGCGGCACCGCTCATGCGGGACCGTCAGGGCTCTATATTGGTGATGAGCGGCTACGACTCCATTCGGTTCGTGCCATTGCATGGACTGCTCGGAGCGGCCAAGGCAGCCCTGGAGAGCCTGGTGCGCAGTCTGGCCGTAGAACTGGCCTCCGAAATGATAACAGTCAACGCCATCTGCCCGGGGCCGGTGGAGACCGACTCGGTGCGGGTCATGTGCGGCGACGCCTGGCCGGAGGTGGCGGCCTCGTTGGCGCAGGCCACGCCGGCCGGCCGGGTTGGCACCCCGGATGACATTGCAGGCATCGCGGCTTTTCTGTTGGGGTCGGATGCTCGCTGGATCACCGGGCAGACTCTGGTCGCCGATGGTGGCCTTACCCTGGTATCAGGGCCGGTGTCACTGTGAAGGCGCTAGTCATTGCACAGGCGACCAGGGCCAAGCAGGATAGTCCTGTGCCGGCCTGGCAGCTCTACCGGGGAAGTCAGCAGCAACTGGTCCAGCAGGGCCTGCGGGCTGTATGGGACCGGTTCGGCTTCCGGAAGGTCATCGATGAGGTGATTCTGTCGCCTCTGCACGGCCCGCTGACGCCCGACCGGCTAATCGGTCCCTACGACTTTGGCTGGAAGGGACGGCCACGGGCGGAGGTCGCCGCGCACGTGGCCAACACGTCGGTCATTGAGCGCCTGCAGCGGGCGGTGGCGGACCATGACCTCGTGATCGTCCTGCTGAGCAAAACGTACCTGTGGCCGCTTCACATGCCCTCATGGGTTCCTGCCACCGCCCCGCAGCGCTGGCTCTTTTTGGTCAGCGGCGAGGGGCTCCCTTTCACGCCGGCGGGGCCGAATGTCCGCCTGATTCCCGCTGGCATGGCCGAAGCCCGGCGGGAGCGAGTCAAGGCGCTCGACCTGAAGGCCCATCTCTTCCGACAGATCTGCATGCAGGTGGCCCAGCACGGGCCGTCTGCGCTGGAAGAGGCGTGGAAAGAGGCTGCTCCGCGCCTGTGAGAAGGTTGCTCTTGCGGCAGGGATATTGCACGCCTGTACCGTATCCACCACAGGAGTGTTCGCGGAAGGAGTGAAGGACCCAGTTGGAGGCCGTTCTCTGGCTATTCGCGTTAATTCTGGCCCTGGCTCCGGGTGCCGCACTGCTCTGGTACATTCGCCATCTTGACAAATACGAACCTGAACCGTGGAACTTGATCTGGCTCTCCTTCTTGGCCGGATGCCTATCGGTCATACCGGCTCTGATTATCGAGACGTTGCTCAAGACCGAGATCAGCGGGTTCTGGGGCACGCTGTACGGGGCGTTCGTGGTCGCAGCGGCCACAGAGGAGCTGTGCAAAGGCACCCTGGCATTCAGCTTTATCTGGCGCAAGCCGCAGTTCAACGAAGTGATGGATGGCATCGTGTACTTCGGTGTCGCGCATATGGGCTTCGCTATTACCGAAAACTTGATGTATGTTTTCGTTAACTCGGACCTGAATATCGTGCGGGCGCTCATGACGGGGTTCGTCCGGATGACCACCGCTGTTCCCCTGCACGTCATCAACGGCATGATTATGGGGTATCACATCGGCATGGCCCGCTATGCCCGTACCGGCGGCGAAAAGCGGCGTCACTGGCTGGAAGCGGTCATGTGGCCGATTCTGCTCCACGGCGTGTACGATGTGGCGGCATTTAACCAGGATGCATCGCACATTACCGACATGAAGGGCCTGTTTGCGGTTGGGTTTGGCACTGCGCTGATGTACGCGGCCGTGGTCGCTTTGTGGGTTGTGTTGCTGCCCCGGGTCAAAAAGGCCCAGGAGGCCTCGCCCTGGCGGCCCCAGGAATGGCCGGCACTGCCTGTGGCGCCCACGGGGTGCCCGGGGTGCGGTTCCGCCTATCCCATGGACGCGAATTACTGCCACAAATGCGGAACACCGGTGACGCAGCAGCAGTACTACTACCAGCAGACCCCCGGCGGGCAATAGCAGCGAACAGGACCAGGGCAATCGCCCTGGTCCTGCCTCATGTACGCCTCGCAGTTTACGTAACTAGGGAGTTCAAGTCTCCCCTGTCCCCAAGCTCGTAGACGGGGACTGCAGCCTAAGAAGAGTCCGCATGCCGGGAGGCGCGGATGGCAGGGTGTCCTGG
>Ga0196970_1001440_pt1 | contig 16063 bp, 16 predicted proteins | sample S1v_513CmetaG_FD_148672 | JGI IMG/M metagenome (GOLD analysis project Ga0196970, IMG submission 148672) | Soil microbial communities from Anza Borrego desert, Southern California, United States - S1+v_5-13C | ecosystem: Environmental > Terrestrial > Soil > Desert | place: USA: California...
GGCGGCAGCATTGCTGTTCAGCTGTTCGGCCCCCGCACTCGCGCACCCGGACCGCTGGGGTCCTGCCAGGGAGGTAGAGGACGGCGCAAACGTCGCCGGCAGCGATGACCAGCCGGCCATGACTTCCACGGAACCGGCGTCACCCAAGGCGCCGCAGCAGAGCACCGCCCCCGTCAACATCGATTCGCCTTCGGCGGTGCTGATGGAGGCCCGCAGCGGACGGGTGCTCTTCTCCAAGAATGCCAACGAGCGCCGCAATCCGGCCAGTGTGACGAAAATCATGACCCTGATCGTGGCGTTCGATGCCATTCGGGACGGCAAGGTGAAGATGGATGACAAGGTAACCATCTCGGACGAAGCGCACAGCCAGGTTGGCACGATCATCTTCGCCGATACCGGGGAGACATTCAGCCTGGCCGAACTGCTCAAGTCGGTCGCCGTTGGGTCCGCCAACGACGCGGCTGTGGCGGTGGGCGAGCACGTGTCGGGATCGGTCGATGCCTTTGTTGAAGCGATGAACGCAAAGGCGAAGTCGCTCGGCATGATGGACACCCAGTTCCGCAATCCGACCGGACTCTCCGCAGACGGCCATCTGACCAGTGCCTACGATATCGCCCTGATGAGCCGCTACGCGGCGCTCAACTACCCGGAACTGATCAAGCTTACGTCGATCTATGGTGATGATCTGCAGGTGCCGTGGCGTAAGAACGGGCCGACGTTCCGGCTGTGGAACAACAACAAGCTGCTCACCTGGTACCCAGGCGCCGATGGTTTGAAGACAGGCTGGACAGAGGCCGCCGGCTACTGCCTGGCGGCGACGGCGGTCAAGAACGAAGTGCGCATGATCTCAGTGATCATGGGCGCCGATACATGGAAGCGGCGCAACGCAGAGGCGGCGAAGCTGCTCGATTACGGCTTCTCGAACTACACAGCGGTGGAACTAGCGCCGCTGGGCAAGCCCGTTGCCATCGTCAGCGTGTCGCGCGGAAAGCTGCCGAAGCTGGCCGTGGTTCCGCAGGCGCTCTTCGCCGTCAGCGTCGCCAAGGGCGAGCAGAAGAAGGTGCAAACCGAGGTACGGCTGCCCAAGCGTGTGGAAGCGCCGATCCAGCAAGGCCAGGCCATCGGTGAGATCATCGCAACCTTGGACGGCAAGGAGATCGGCAAAATGACGCTGGTCGCGTCGGCCGCTGTGCCGAAGGCGACTTTCTGGGACACGTTGGTTAACACGACCAAGAAGATTCTCTTCCTTCAATAAGGCCATTGGGGACGTTCTGCACCCGCTCTGCCGCCTCGTGCGACGGAGCGGGTGCAGTATTTTGTCGGAACTTGACGACTTGATTCTGGGATAGTTGGTAGGAGCTGGCTATTCATACAGAGAACTGACTAGTGAAACTGAAACGTGAAAAAGGGTGAATCGCACATGCCTCTGGAGTACCTCACCGTTGGCGCCAGCCTTGTCACCCGCCTGACCGGCGAGCTTGACCTGGTCGCCGCGGCCGAGTTCCGCCGCCTGGCGGACGACCTGCTGGACCGACGGAAAGTCCGCCATCTGGTCGTCAACCTGGAGCGGGTTACATTCCTGGACAGCTCCTTTCTTGGCGCCCTTCTGGGCCGCTACAAGCGGCTTCGCATGGAGGGAGGCCGCATGGTGCTGGTGGGCACGCCGCCCACGGTGCGGCCCACCCTTGAAGCAGCCGGCATCTACGCCATCCTGCGGGAGTTTCGTTCCGAGTCGGATGCGCTGAGCGGCGACTGATCCCGCCAGCAGAGAGGAGGGGTATTGGTGCAGAATCGGGTCGTGGTTGAAATGGCCTCCGTGCCGCAAAACGTGGCTGTGGCCCGGCTCCTGGCCGCCATGGTGGCCGCCCAGGCCGACTTCACCGTCGCCGAAGTCGACGAAATCAAACTGGCCGTCTCCGAGGCAGTGACCAACGCCATCATTCACGGGTATGGTTCACAGCCGGACCGGGTCGTTCGATTGGAAGTGACGCTGCTGCAGAACCACCTGGACGTCCAGGTGGAGGACCAGGGGCGGGGCATTGACGACATTGCACTGGCCATGCAGCCTGCGGTCTCCTCCGACCCTGACCGCATGGGGCTGGGCTTCTGTTTCATGGAGTCGCACATGGACTCCCTGGAGGTCGAATCAACACCGGGGCGCGGCACCCGTGTGCGCATGACGAAAAAAGCCGGGTCCGAGCATTTGGCCCGGGCCACGGGCAGCTAACCGCTCCCATGCCAGAAGAAGGGCTCCTGGAAGAACGGGGCTGGCCCGATCATGTGGTCCGCGACTTGATCAGCAAAGCCCAGAACGGGGAGAAGGAGGCCCGCGACCTCCTGGTGGAAGCAAACCTCCGGCTGGTCCGGAGCCTCGTTTCCCGCTTCTCGTCCACATCTGCCGACCTGGAGGATCTCTACCAACTCGGCTGCATCGGCCTGCTAAAGGCCGTAGACCGGTTTGACCTGACCTACGACGTCCGGTTCAGTACCTATGCTGTGCCCCTGATACTCGGCGAAATCCGCCGACACTTACGTGACGACGGACCCCTTCGCGTCAGCCGTGGCCTGAAGCAACTGGCCGGGCAGGCCCGACGAATCCAAGAAAAGCTGGCTGGCGACCTGGGCCGGGAACCGACGGTCAGCGAAGTTGCCAGTGCGCTGGGCGTTACGCCCGAAGAAGTGGTGGAGGCCCTGGACGGCGCCCGCGCGCCCACCTCCATCCACCAGACCGTCCACGAAGGCGACGGCGACCCCATCTACCTGCTCGACCAGCTCTCCACCGAAGTCGATGGTCGTGAAGGGCAATGGATCGATCACGTCGCTCTACGTGAAGGACTCTCGCAACTGGAACCACGCGAGCAGCGTGTGCTCATGCTCCGCTTCTTTGCCGACAAAACCCAGACCGAGGTGGCCGAGCTCCTCGGCTGCAGCCAGGTCCAGGTTTCCCGCATCGAGCGGCGTGCCCTGGAGCGAATTCGCCGCTTCATGGATGCGAGCTAGGCGGATCAAACGGACCGCGCATAGTTGCCCTGCCACGTGGGATGATAGAGACAGGGTCCTGTGAGGCCCTGACCGGAAGTCGTCCGGGTGATGGAGCGCCCGCCGCGTGGCTCGGTCGGCGGGGCTGCAGCCCGGGCGGCTTTTGGTCTTCTCACAAGCTTGGGGGTGACCCTGCTGCTAACCTACCACATCTACCGAAACGGCCGTCTGACAGGTCTGACTGTGGACCCGGTTCACACGCCCATGTGGCCCGGCAGCCCTATCGATTCGGCCGAAATGGCGCCGCTGCTCGCCCTGGGCACCCTTCTGGCGGACCCTGACCTCGCCCTGGACGGCGAGGAGTCCGGAGGGACATCCATGTGAACACACCGATTCGGGTCATTCTCATCACCGACGGTGATAAGGTAGCACGTCGGGCCATGGAGTATGCTGCCAACCGCCTGCACCTTCGGTGCATCTCGGCCTCAGCGGGCAATCCTACACCACTGACCGGCGAGGAACTGGTGGCGCTGATCAAGCAGGCCGCGTATGACCCCGTTCTCGTCATGGTGGACGACAAGGGGAACCCCGGGCAGGGTGCCGGCGAACAGGCGTTGGCCTATATCTGCCAGTCGCCGGAGTTGCAGGTGCTCGGCGCCATCGCCGTTGCATCCAACACCCGCCGGGCACACGGGGCGCCTGTCGACTGCTCGGTTACCCGCGACGGTCGCATCGTTGATGCACCGGTGGATAAGAACGGGCTGCCCGATATCTATCGCCCGACGCTGCGCGGCGACACGGTCGATGTGCTGCGTGATCTGAACATTCCCGTCGTGGTGGGCATCGGCGATCCGGGCAAGATGGAGGGTGCCGACTGTCTGGAGAACGGCTGCGAAGTAACCACCCGTGCGATTATGGAGGTTCTGGCCCGCACGGTGGGCCAGGTGCCCGATTTCACGGCCGTCTCCTCCCAGAGCCCACTGCGCCGATAGATCGTCCAATCCATTTGCCGCCAACCAATTTGGACCCGGCCAATCTGTGAGATGGCCGGGCTGTTGGCGCGTTGACGCCTCGATTTCGATTATGTTATCGTTAATGCGACTTAATCTCAACGGACGGCACCCATTCTATTTGGGAGGACATATAGACAGATGCATTACTACGGGACTGCGGCCAAGAACACGCTCGGTCACTTGACCATCGGCGGCGTTGATACCCTTGATCTGGCCCGCGAGTTCGGAACCCCGCTTTATATCATGGATGAGGAACTGATTCGCCAGAACTGCCGCGCCTACGTGGGGGCCTTTGCCGCCTACTACCCCAACGCCGAAGTCGCCTTCGCGTCCAAGGCGTTCCTGTGCAGCGCCATGGTGGCGCTGGTCGAGCAGGAATCGATGTCGCTGGACGTCGTCTCCGGCGGCGAAATCGCTACCGCCCTGAACGCCGGCTTCCCCATGGAGCGGACCTACTTCCATGGCAATAACAAGACCCCCCGCGAGATCGAACTCGCCCTAACTTCGGGCGTGGGGCGGATTGTGGTCGACTCCGTCCATGAGCTTCACCTGCTCAATCAGATCGCCGGTGCCACGGGCATCACCCCGCAGATCTTCCTGCGCCTGACGCCTGGTGTCGGCGCCCACGGCCATTCCTATATCAGCACCGGCCAGCTTGACTCCAAGTTCGGCATTGCCATCGAAACCGGCGCCGCCATGGAGGCAACCAAGCTGGCGCTGTCGCTTCCCTATGTCGAACTGAAGGGCTTCCATTGCCATATCGGTTCGCAGATTCACGACCTGGAAGGTTACCGGGTCGCCGCCGGTCGGATGCTCCGGTTCGTGGCCGACGTCGCAGCCGAAACCGGCTTTGCGGCCCATGAACTGAACCTGGGCGGCGGGCTGGGCGTGCGTTACACCGACGCCGACACGCCCCAGCGGCCCGAGACGTTGGTCAAGTTTATGACCGATACGGTCCGGCACTTCTGCGGCGAGTATGGCCTTGAACTGCCCAAGCTGATCATCGAGCCGGGCCGGTCCATCGTGGCCGAGGCTGGCACCACGCTTTACACCATTGGCACCGTCAAGGAGATTCCCGGCATTCGAAACTACATTTCTGTCGACGGCGGCATGGGCGATAACATCCGCCCGGCCCTTTACCAGGCCGAATACGAGTGCGTGGTGGCCAACAAGCTCGACGATGCGGCCGAGAAGGTTGTTACCGTTGCAGGCCGGTACTGCGAGTCCGGTGACAAGCTGATTTTCGATGCCAAGGTCGCGGGCAGCGTCGACACCGGCGATCTGCTGGCGGTCTTTACCACGGGCGCTTATAACTACTCCATGGCTTCGCATTACAACCGTTATCCGAAGCCCGCCGTGGTCTTCGTGGGCGGCGGCAAGGCCGACCTTGTGGTGCGGCGGGAGACCTTCCAGGAGATGGCCGCCTTCGACCTGATTCCGGGGCGGCTCCAGAAGGCGAAGGCGTAAAGGTAAGCAAAAACAGAGGAGGGGTGAAAACCCCTCCTCTGTTTTTGCCTGGTGGGCGGTACTGGGATCGAACCAGTGACCCCATGCGTGTGAAGCATGTGCTCTCCCGCTGAGCTAACCGCCCGTTGCACCGCCTATTATACCCAAGGGCAACGGCCGGTGCAAGGTAATTATCCGAGAAGCAGGACAGTTGGATGTAGCGTCCCATCGGCCGGGCGGAGCGGCGCCGGGCCGGCGGCCCCACTGAGCATGATCGCCAGCGTGTACGGCCCCTGCTCGGGTCCCACGCCCAGGCGCCCGGCGGCGCCGCTGGTTGCGATGGCAGCCGGCTCCCCATCCTGGTCATAGGAAACAAGGGGCTTGAGCGCCGCACCCGATGGCCCCATTTCGCGTACCACGTCCTGGAAGGCCAGAGGCGCAGCCTCGGTGAGCATGGGGTAGACCCCGTGCCCCAGCAGATGGGCCAGGCCCTTCAGCTTAGCCAGCGTCTCTTCAGCGTTGCCAACCAGTCCGGCACGGCAGTCCAGTTCCTGGGTGAGCAGGAAGAGCAGCAGCAACGGCAGGCCGTCGGATTCGAACCGGCCCCGCACTTCGGATGCAGCCGGTGGCCCGCCCAGGGCGGCTAGCACACGGTTTGCCAGCAGCATGTCACCTTCGGTCAGCGACAGCGGATGGCGGTACTCCTCGGCTGCGCGGCGGCAAAGCCGCCTGAAGCCGTCAAAACGGCGAATCAGCATTCCACCCACGAACACAGGCGCTCAACCCTTTCCCAGGCCGTTTCTTGACCCTTCTACGATAACATATCGGCCAAGGGAAAGGCTCGCCTGATTCGGTTTATTCGTTCAGTACGTCCTTTAATCGTTCACGGATGTCAGCCACCACGTCGCGGCGCCCGGAATGGATGGCGAAAGCGATCGCCTTTCGGGCACGCTTGTACGCATCCTTACGGCCTTCGGCCACGTCGGTCATGGCGAGCAGGCATGAAGCTTCGGCCATGACCGGCAGGTCCCCCAGTTCGCGCGCCAGGGCCAGCGTGTTGAGCCCCATGGACCGGGCCTGCCCCCAGTGGCCCAGGGCCAGCTCGACCCGTGCCCTGGTGAAGCTCAAGTGCGTCTTCCACCAGAGACTTCTGGGACCGGAGGAGTAAGCGTCTTCGGCGATGCGCCCCAGCGCCTGGGCAGCCTCTTCCGGCCGTTCCATTCTGAGCAGCACAAGCGCCTGCCTGCGGTATAGGTCAGCAAGGAAGAAGCGGCTTTCTTCGTCGGTACACTGGGCTTCTGCCTCGCGCAGATGGCCAAGCGCCGCCTCGCAGTCGCCCTGGACGAAGTCCAGGAACGCGAGGCCCTGGTGGGCGATGATCTGCCCGCAGGGTACCAGTGAGGGGGTGTGGGACAGATGAACGAGGATTTCCTGATAGGTTTTGCGGGATTGCTCATAGCTGCCGGACTGGTGGTAGGCGGAGGCCAGGTTGCACATGGCCTGCAGTTGCAGCGGACGCTCTCCCAGGGCGCTGGCCAGACGGACCGCCTCTTCGCCGTGGAGGGCCGCTTCCGGCGAGGCCTGTTTCAACCCCTCGATAAAGCACCAGCAGAGCAGGTTGTGGATTTTCGCTCGCACCAGGGCGCCGGCCTCGCCGGTTTCCAACGCCACGCGGGCCCGAATGAGCGCTTCGTCGTACCGGCGTTCGTCCAGCAGCCCGAGCATGCGCTGGTATTCCTCAGCACCGGAGGTTTCCGGCAGAGCAGGCTGGTTACTCACGGCGACACCTCCCTTTTTAAGGTAGATCTCGCCTTTCAGTATACCAAATTCTGCCAAATCATCAAGAGAGAAAAGCCCACAGCGGGCGGGTTCATGGTACAATAGCGGGAGTGGAGGGGAGGTGCGGCGCCTGATGGAGATCATCGTTCCCCATACGAATACGGACCTGGATGCACTTGGCGCCGCAATTGGGGCGCAGGTGCTCTACCCGCATGCCGTCATCGTGTTGCCCGGCACGCCCGGGCCGCTGGCGGCTGAGTTCATTTCGCTGCACCGGTCCTATGTGCGAGTCAAGAAAGCCCGGGAGATCGCTTTGGATCAAATCACGCGGGCCATCGTTGTTGATACGGCAGACCCTGAAAGGCTTGGGGCGTTGACCCCCCTGCGGGACCGGGTGGAAATTCATCTATACGACCATCATCCTAAAGAGCCGCATGACCTGGAAGGGCGGCTCGAAGTGCGCGCTCTGGTGGGCGCCACCTGCACGCTCCTCGCGGAACTGATCGAAGAGGCCGGCGCATCGCTTTCCCCAGTCCAGGCTACTGCCATGCTCCTCGGCATTTATGCCGATACCGGCTCGCTGACCCATGCGAGCACCACGGCCCGCGACGCCCGGGCAGCGGGCTTTCTGCTGTCGCAGGGGGCAAACCTGCGGGCGGTGGACCGCTTCATTCAGGGCACGCTCAACCCTGCCCAACAGGCGTTGCTTGGCCAGCTGCGCGAGCGCTGGCGTTGGGTCACTGTCAACGGTGCACGCATTCGCATTGTGGAGGCCGAGACCGAAGAGTACGTCGGCGGGCTTGCCCTCACCCTGCACAAGCTGCTGGAGTTTGAGCCGGCCCATGCGCTCTTCGCCGTCGTTCGGATGGGCGACCGGGTCCATCTGGTAGGTCGCAGCGAAGTCCCCTGGGTCGACGTGGGCGGCATCGCTGCCCATTTTGGCGGGGGCGGCCACGCTAGCGCCGCCTCGGCGGTCGCGAAGGGCGCCACCCTTTCAGAGGTAAACGCCCGCCTTGAGGCTGTGCTCCAGACCGAGGTCGCCTGCCCGGTCATGGCCCGTGACGTGATGAGCGCCCCCGTAAAGACGATCCTGGAAACGAAACCTGTCCGGGAGGCTGAACGGCTGATGCTCCGGCACGGTCATTCCGGCCTGCCGGTCACGGGCGAGAATGGCGCTCTGACCGGGGTCATATCGCTGCGCGATATTGAGAAGGCCCGACGCCACGGCTACGAAGGGATTCCCGTTAAGGGGATCATGGTCCACCGGGTCTACACCGTCACGCCCGAGACGCCGCTGGATGAAGTGCAGGACTTGATGGTCATGAAGGATATTGGTCGGGTGCCGGTCATCGACGGCGGGAAACTGGTTGGCATTGTGACACGGAGTGACCTGCTGGGCCAGGTCTACGGCGGGCCGGCCCCACGCTGGCACCGTCGGCTTTACGCAGCTACCTCCGGCAGCGTTGCACCGGAAGAGCCCGGCACCGAGCGGGTGCGGTCCGCCATGGCCGCCCTGCCGGCTGCCATCGGCGATCTTCTGGCTCTCGCGGGCCAGGTGGCCGAGCGCCAGGGCGTGAGCGCCTACGCCGTGGGCGGGTTCGTGCGGGACCTGCTCATCGGGCGCCCCAACTTGGACATCGACATCGCCGTTGAAGGGGACGGGCTCGCTTTTGCCCGTACCTTTGCAGAACAGCTTGGCGGCCGCGTTCAGGAGGTGCCACGCTTCGCGACGGCGCATATTTATCTGGATGCGCGTGAGCCCCATATGCCGTCCCGTATCGACATCGCAACCGCGCGGCGTGAGTTTTACGAGCATGCGGCAGCTCTGCCTGTGGTCGAACATGCCGCCCTGCGGGAAGACCTGTACCGGCGGGACTTCAGTATGAACGCGATGGCCGTGCCGCTGGGGCCGAAGGGGCCCCTGGGCCTGGTCGATTTCTTTGGTGGCTGGCAGGACCTGCAGGACCGGCAGATCCGCATTCTGCATACGCTCAGTTTTGTGGAAGACCCGACCCGCATCCTGCGGGCCGTCCGGTTTGCCCATCGTTACGGTTTTCGCCTGGAGGAAGAAACGGCAGCCTGCGCGACGGAAGCAGTGGCGCAGGGCTTCTTGGACAGGGTCAGCATCGAACGGCTTCGAAACGAGCTGATTCTCATGTGGAAGGAGCCGAAGAGCGGCGCCGCCATGGCCACGCTCACCGAACTGGGCGTGCTGGGCAAACTGCTGCCTGAGGTCGGATTACTCGGCGACCAGGAGTTGACCGGGCTGCTCGACGGGTATGAAATGCTGAATGCGACCATGCCCGACATTTACGATGAGGCGACGCCATGGCTGGGCAAGCTGATGCTTCTGCTCCACAGGCTGCCCCTGAAGGACGGCGTCAGGGCGGCAGGCCGGCTCAAGCTCCGCCGGGAGCAGACCCAACCCCTGCTCCACGTCCTGAGCACCTGGCGCATGGCGCTCGATGTCGTCACCGACCGCTCCCCCGGCCGGGCCGAGGTGGTGCGTACCCTCTCCGACTGGCCGCCCGATGGTCTCCTGATGCTCAGCCTGCTGGGCGGAGGAGAACGGGTCATCCGCTTCTGGCGGGAGTGGCGCCACGTGAAACTGGCCATTACCGGCGCCGACCTGATCGCCGCCGGCTTGCCCGCCGGACCCCGAATCGGGCGGATCCTGGCCCGAGTCCTGTCCGATCGGCTCGAAGGACAGGTGCCCGATGCTGAGTCTCAACTCACCCTTGCGCTCCGGTATGCACACGAAGAGGAGGCCTGACCTTGGCGCTGCCCGACCTGCAAACGATTGTGATGTCGCTTCCCGGCGTACTGATGGGCTTTACGTTCCACGAATTCGGGCACGCCTACGTTGCCACGCTCTTTGGCGATGACACGCCGCGCCTGCAAGGCCGCGTGACGCTCAGCCCCACAGCTCACCTGGACCCGATTGGCACCCTGCTCCTGCTCATTGGCGGTTTTGGCTGGGCCAAACCGGTGCAGGTCAACACCAACCGGCTGCGGCCCCGCATCTGGGGCGACATTGCTGTCTCCCTCGCCGGCGTGGCCATGAACTTCATCCTGGCGATCCTTTTCTACCTTGCAGCGGCGATCTTTATCAAGGTGGCCAATGCCGGCGGCTACCAAAACGAGGTGTTGATCGACACGCTGATTTATTCCGGGCACATCAACCTCTGGCTCATCGCCTTTAACATTCTGCCGCTGCCGCCGCTCGATGGCTTCCACGTGGCCCGCTATCTCTTCCCGCCCAGCATGGATCATGTGGTGGCCGCACTCTACCGCTTCGGGCCGATGATCCTGATTTTCCTCTTCTTTACCGATGTGGCGCTCAAGGTGCTCGTGCCCGTCTCGGATGCGCTCGACTCTTTTGTTTGGGCGATGGTCCAACTGTTCGTGCCCTTGTGATTCTAAGCGTTGCAGGATTCCCAGGCGCCGTGTAAACTAAGGAAGTCTGCATGAATGTCGGCCCGCGGAGGTGACGGTCTTGTCGAAGCAGGAGATAGGGATTCCCCGCACCGAGTCCTATACGGTCCGGCTGGAAGTCTTCGAAGGTCCGCTCGACCTGCTGCTTCACCTGATCCGCCGCGAAGAAATGAACATCTACGATATTCCCATCGCTCGCATTACCGAGCAGTACCTCGAAATCATCCGGGACCTTTCTGCCCTGGACATTGACCGGGCCAGCGAGTTTCTGGTCATGGCGGCCACGCTGCTGGGCATCAAGAGCCGCATGCTGCTGCCGAAGCCGCCCAAGGTGGAAGCCGAAGAGGTCTCCTTGGACGAGGGCGAAGACCCGCGTGAGGAACTGGTTCGCCAGCTCGTTGCGTACAGCCAGTATAAGGAGGCTGCGCAGTCCTTACGCGAGAAGGAAGCGCTCATGTCCAAGGTATGGACCCGCCAACTCTTCTTGGAGCAGCCCGAAGGGCCAGTGCCCTTGCAGGGCCTGTCCCTCAAGGACCTGGTCAAGGCCTTTGAAGAGGTCCTCAAGGAAGAATGGTCCTGGCGGGAAGTGCCCCGAGAGGAGATACCGCTCCGTGAGAAGATCCGTGAGATCACGTTCCGCATCGCCCGGAGCCCTGCCGGCGTGCGGTTTCGGGACCTATTTTCCCGCGGCGGCACTCGCCTCGAGATTGTCGTGACCTTCCTGGCCCTGCTGGAACTGATGCGTTCACGCAAGGCGATCGCCGTGCAGACAGGCACCTTCGGCGATATCATCATCCGGCGCCCGCCGCCCGCCGAGAACACCCGAACCGGTGATTCGGAGGCGGATGAGGATGACGAGGACGAGCAAGAAAGCCAACCCTAGCAAGGGGGTTCCCCTCTCGATATGATCTGGAATCATGGAAAGGCCATATTGGAGGCGATTCTGCTCGCCTCGCCGGAGCCGCTCTCCGTCAAGCGCATCGCCGAGGTGATCGGGCTGGACGAGAAAGACGCCCGCATTTTGGTGGATGATCTGAAGAAGGAATATAGCCAGCCTGGGCGGGGCCTGTTGCTGCAGGAACTGGCCGGCGGCTATGTGCTGACGACCCGGCCTGAATACGGCGAGTACGTGGAAAAGCTGCTGGCGCCCAAAGGGAAAGGGTTGTCGCATGCCGCCCTCGAAACGCTGGCGATCGTTGCCTACAGGCAACCGATCACCAAGGCCGAAATCGAAGGTGTGCGCGGCGTCAAGGTCGACCGCTCGATCGAGACGCTGCTGGAGCGGGGCCTGATCCGGGAGGTGGGGCGCAAGGATGGGCCGGGCCGGCCCATTCTGTACGGCACAACGAAGGATTTTCTGACTTACTTTGGTCTGAAGGACCTGAGCGACTTGCCGCCGCTCACGGTCGATACATCCGACGCTCAGTTGATTCTGCGGGGGCGCGAGGTCTCCGCCGCCCTGCAGCCTGACGAAGTCGCAGCAGCGGCCGAACATGAAGGGGCCGCCGAACCGAAGGAGTAGATGCGCGCATGCCGTTTATCGGTCACGCCTTTGTCGATTGGGATGACACCATCGCCGAGAATATCCGGTACTTCAATATGGCGGAGGATGCCAACGCCCACCTGATCGCCCGGCTGACGCGGCACACGCACGAGGTGGTGCGGGAGCGGGGCCGTGAAGTCGACCTGGCCGTGGCCCGGCGGATTGGGTTGGGCAAGGAGTCGCTCGGCATCGCCTGGGTGGAGTGCTACCAGGAGTTTTGCAGCCGGGCCGGCCAGGCTCCGGACCCCGAGGCCATCGAAGCGATCCGCCGCTCCTGCCGGATGCCCTACGAAGTCAAGCAGGAGCTGCTGCCCGGCGCCGCCGACATGCTGACCTGGCTGCACAGCAGCGGCTTTGAGGTGACCATCTGGACCGCTGGCGACGAGGACGTCCAGGGGCGCAAGATTGCCGAGTCTGGGCTGGCGCATCTGGCGCATCGCGTGGCCATTGTGCCCGACAAGACCCCCGAGCGCCTGCTGGGCGCCCTGGATGGCCGGAACCCGGCAGCCTGCTTTGTCGTCGGCAACTCCATCCATTCCGATATTCGGCCGGCCCTGGCCGTGGGGGTTCTGGCCGTTCACATTCCAACGGAGACGTGGGCCTATGACCACGGCCGCCTGGACCTAACCGACACGAACTACCGGCAGATCCAGGCAATTACCGAGCTGCCGCAGGTGCTGGCAAGCCGTTTCCGTATGGCGGTCTAGGCACCCTCAATGGGTGCCGTAACCCGTCAGGCGTGGGCCTGATCTTGACCGGCCCATACCGAGAGGGTCTAGGCACCCTCAATGGGTGCCGTAACCCGTCAGGCGTGGGCCTGATCTTGACCGGCCCATACCGAGAGGGTCTAGGCACCCTCAATGGGTGCCGTAACCCGTCAGGTATGGGCCTGATCTTGACCGGCCCATACCGAGAGGGTCTAGGTCGCTTCGGGAAGGGGGAGTTCTCGTGCCTGAGCAGGAACCAGGGGATCGGGCGACACCGCGTAAGTTCACGGTGGGCTGGATGGAGGAGATCATCGAGCAGGCGATGCGGCGGGGCGATTTCGACGACCTGCCCGGCAAGGGGAAGCCCCTGGACCTGGAGCGGGACGAGCCCGACCCCTACGCCCGTGAGGGCTCCTGGAGCGTCAACCGGGTACTGCGGCAGAACAAGGCCGCTCCGCTCTGGATCGAACTGCAGAAGTCGATTCAGGAGGACCGGGAGTGGCTGGCAAACCACCCCAAAGACCATCCTGACCGGCAGAGCCGGGTCAAGGAATTGAACGAGAAGATCATGCTTTACAACCAGAACAAACCGAGCAGCATTGTGGATCAGGTCCGGTTTCGCGATTAACACGCGCTTGCGGGGAGTCGGTATACACCGGCTCCCTTTGCTATGCGCCACGCCGGGATACGCCCGCCCATCTTTGGAAAGACTCACCGCTGTAGGAAATCGTCCTGGGTGGGGGTGTGGCGGTTGCTGGTAGTTCTGGCCGTGCTGGCAATCGCCCTGGGCATCGCCTTCACGCCCGTCCGGACACACCTGACGTTTCGGCAGAACGGCTGGCAGGCGGAAGCGCAAGTTCGGGTCAGCATTGGGTCAGCGATTCATCTGGGCCGAAAGGTCGAAGTATCTTCGCTGATCGAGATGGCTTATGAGCACATGATGAAACGCTGGGAGGCGACCGGCGAGCCAGTCAAGGTGCCGCTCCAGAAGACGATTCGTCGGTTTCCGCTGGGGAGAGTGGTACAGGCGGTTCGTCGGCCAGTCCGCTACTTCCGGCGGCGGCTTCGCTTTAAGCAACTCGCTGTAGACGTTGAGGTGGGTGGCTTTGATGCAATGCAGTCAGCCTTGCTGTCGGGCGTCGCGTGGAGCTTGATTGGCACGCTCCTGGCTCAGTTGAGCAGGCTGGTGCGCCTGGACCCGGCGCTGCCCAGGGTGCAGGTTGTGCCGGTCTTTGCCGGGCCGGCTTATCGGGTGGAGGTCGATTGCATAGTCGGCTATCGGCTCGGCAACGCTATCTTCGCAGGAGTCTGGCTGTTGTGGCGGGCCGTTCGGGACCGGGAGATCCGGACCTGGGCTCGGGACAGTTGGCGCAGGAAAGGGGTAGAGGGCGGTGGCCGAGCATCCGATTCAGGGCTTGATGAAGACGGCCATGGAGAGCCTGAAGGGCATGGTCGACGTGAACACCGTGGTCGGCGACCCGGTGGAGACGCAGAGCGGTGACGTGATCGTCCCCATTTCGCGCGTCGCCTTTGGTTTTGCCACCGGTGGTGGTGAGTATGCGGCGAGGAACAGCGCCGAGGAGACCGGCGACTTTCCTTTCGCCGGGGGCAGCGGCGCCGGCGTGTCGGTTCAGCCCGTTGGCTTCTTGGTTGTGGGGCAGGGTTCGGTGCGCATGTTGCCGGTGGAGGGCGGACAGCCCATCGATCGGTTAATCGAACTGGCACCGCAGATTATCGATAAGATTCGCGGCAAGTCCAAGCAGAAGGAGCAGCCCTGCGGCGGGACGGATCAGGGCGTCGGGGCGATGCAGACGCAGTAAGGGTGGCGGCCGGGCGGTGCCCGGTCGCTCTTTTGCATATGTCGCAGCGAGTTGGCGGAGACTGTGGACATAACGTGACGTTGGTCTTAAAGGAGCGTGCCGGTTTTGCGCAGCATGTGGAAGGGCTCCATTAGCTTCGGGTTGGTCAGCATCCCTGTGAAGCTTTATGCCGCGACCGAATCGAAGGATGTCCGGTTCAACTTGCTGCACGATCAGTGCCGGACGCCCGTTCAGTACCGGAAGTGGTGTGCCAGTTGTGACCGGGAAGTGGCGTCGGAAGAGATTGTGAAGGGCTACGAGTATGAGCGGGGCCGGTATGTGATGGTGACCGACGAGGATTTCGAGTCGATTCCCGTTGCGGCGGCCCGGACGCTAGACATCGTGGACTTTGTGAAGCTGGAGCAGATTGACCCGGTCTTTTTTGAGAAGACCTACTACTTGGAGCCAGGCGAGGGGGGCGCCAAGGCCTATGCCTTGCTGCGCCGGGCGATGGAGATGACTGGGCGGATCGCCATTGCCCGGGTGGTGATTCGGTCCAAGGAGTCGTTGGCGGCGATTCGGGTCTTCCAGAACGGTGTGCTGGCGCTGGAGACGATGCATTTTCCGGATGAGGTGCGGTCGCCGGCCGGGCTGACGGGGATTACGGAGCCTGAGCTTAGGCAGCAGGAGATTGAGATGGCGACCAATCTGGTTGCGAGCCTGTCCGGGGACTTCACGCCGGAGAAGTTTCAAAACGAGTACCGACAGGCGTTGCTAGAGCTGATTGAGGCGAAGGCGACGGGGGAGGAGGTTGTACAGGTTGCGGCAGCGCCCGAGCGGGGTCGGGTGGTTGATTTGATGGAAGCGCTGCGGGCATCGATTCGGGCAGCCGAGGAGGGCCGGGGCGAGGTGGCGGGGCCGATGCCGGATGTTGCGGCAGGGCCTGCGCCGGACGTCGCAGCTGGGCCAGCGCCGGGCCTGGCGGCTCCGCCGGCGGGCGCCCCGCCTGCGCCCGCCCCCGGCTTCGCCCTGCCCGGGCTGCCGGTGGCCCCGCCCGGGGCTGCGCCGGGGCCGGTGCCGGGCGTACCTGGTTTTTCCCCGCCCGGCCCCGCCCCGGGCGCCCCGGGCTTCGCCCTGCCCCTGCCCGGGCTGCCGGTGGCCCCGCCCGGCCCCGCCCCGGGCGCCCCGGGCTTCGCCCCGCCCGGCCCCGCCCCGGGCGCCCCGGGCTTCGCCCCGCCCGGCCCCGCCCCGGGCGCCCCGGGCCTCGCCCCGCCCGGCCCCGCCCCGGGCGCCCCGGGCTTCGCCCCGCCCGGCCCCGCCCCGGGCGCCCCGGGCTTCGCCCCGCCCGGCCCCGCCCCGGGC
>Ga0196970_1001441_pt1 | contig 16060 bp, 11 predicted proteins | sample S1v_513CmetaG_FD_148672 | JGI IMG/M metagenome (GOLD analysis project Ga0196970, IMG submission 148672) | Soil microbial communities from Anza Borrego desert, Southern California, United States - S1+v_5-13C | ecosystem: Environmental > Terrestrial > Soil > Desert | place: USA: California...
GCCGAGGCCGCGATCTCCAACCCGCTGCTCGACGACGTGTCGATGAGGGGGGCGCGCGGCGTCCTCATCAACATCACCGGCGGCTACGACATGACCCTGTTCGAGGTGGACGAGGCGGCCAACCGCATCCGCGACGAGGTCGATCCGGACGCCAACATCATCTTCGGCTCGACCTTCGACAGCTCGATGGAAGGCCTGATGCGCGTGTCGGTGGTCGCCACCGGCATCGATGCCGCCGCCATGGCCCACCCGCGCACCGCCGCGCACCCGGTGAACCTGTCGGTGGTCTCCGACCGCACCAGGAAGCCGGCCACCCCCGGCCTCGGCGCCACCGCCCCGGCCGCCCCGGCCATCGCCGGTCTCGCCAGCGCCGCCCCGATGCCGGCCGTTCCGACGGCCGCCACCGCCTCGGCCCTGAAGGCGCAGCCGATCGCCACCGCGGCGACCGCCTTCGCCATGGAAGCCCCGGTCCCGCAGCCGGCCGCCCCGCAGCCGGTCCAGCAGGATGCCGCACCGGCCCCGGTCGCCTATGAGGCGCCGGCCGCCCAGCCGGCCCAGCACGAGGCCGCTCCGGCCCCGGTCGCGCAGACCCCGGTCCAGGCCACCGCGCCGGCCGGCTCGCTGCACGCCGAACGCCGCGAAGGCGCCTTCATCCCGCCGAAGGCCGTCGATCCCGGCCCGCGTCCGCTGACCGCCGGCCCGGCCGCCGCCCCGGTGGCGCAGCCGGTCGCCGACACCCCGGACGCCCAGGCGAAGAAGCGCATGTCGCTGTTCGGTCTGGTCACCGGCCTCGGCCGCAGCGGGCGGCGCGACGAGCCGGCCCCGCAGCCGGTGCCGCAGCAGCCGGCCCCGATGATGGCGCCCCAGCAGCCGCAGCCGATGCAGCACCACCAGCCGGTGCAGCAGCAGGCGCCGCAGCAGCCGAGCCTCGGCATTCAGGCCGCTCCGCAGCCGAAGATGCACGCGGCCGAGGAAGACGTGCTGGACATCCCGGCCTTCCTGCGCCGTCAGGCCAACTGATCCGGCCGACGGACCCGCGCGAGCACCCCGCCGGCGGCGGCCTCTCCCCAAGGCCGGCGGGCAGCCGAAAACCTTCCTTGACTTGCCTCCGGGGCGCATCCCGCCCCGGAGGTCTCCTTGGCGCGTCCGCGTATGGACCTGCCCGACCCGCCTGTGCGATTGCAACAAACCGTAATAAAGAGTGATTTGTCCTGTCCGACTCCCGATGCTAGGTAGCATGCGTGGTGTTTTGCCAAGTCGATCAACCGTCCGCTGCGATCCGATGGCTGATCAACATTGCTGGCGAACCCCACGAACGAGATCAGATCAGGACGTTGCTGTGACTCATATCGGTGGTAATACGGACGGGATGTTTCAGCACACGCTGAAGTCTGTCATTCGCGTCACCGGCATCGGACTGCACTCCGGCGCGTCGGCGACCCTGACCATCTCCCCCGCGGCGCCGGACGCCGGCATCACCTTCATCCGCACCGACAAGCGCGGCTTCGCCGCCCGCATTCCCGCGACCTACGCCAACGTCGTGGACACCCGCCTGTGCACCGTGCTCGGCAACGCCGAGGGCACGACGGTCGGCACGGTGGAGCATGTCCTGGCCGCGCTGGCCGGCTGCGGCATCGACAACGCGGTCCTCGCCATCGACGGCCCGGAAGTGCCGATCATGGACGGCAGTTCCGCCCCCTTCGTCGCCGCCATCGAGCGCACCGGCCGCGTCGAGCAGGACGCGCCGCGCCGCGTGATCCGCGTGCTGAAGCCGGTCACCGTCGGCAACGGCCTCGTGACCGCCAGCCTGATGCCGTCGCCGCGCCCGGTGTTCAGCTTCGAGATCGACTTCGACAGCACGGTGATCGGCCAGCAGACCGCTCACTTCGAGCTGTCCGCCGGCGCCTTCGGCGAGGAGATCGGCGACGCCCGCACCTTCTGCTTCCTGCACGACGTCGAGGCCATGCAGAAGGCCGGCCTCGCCCGCGGCGGCTCGCTCGACAACGCCGTGGTCGTGGACAAGGAGCAGGACCGCGTGCTCAACGCCGACGGCCTGCGCAGCCCGGACGAGTTCGTCCGCCACAAGATCCTCGACGCGGTGGGCGACCTGTACCTGGCCGGCGGCCCGATCCTCGGCCGCTACCACGGCAGCCGCGCCGGCCACGCGCTGAACAACCAACTGCTGCGCGCGCTGTTCGCCGACCGTTCGGCGTGGTGCTGGGACACGCCCGCGGCGCTGCTGCCGTCGGGCTGGTGCGAGTACCAGCCGCGCGCCGTCGCCTGACGCGCTCACCCGTTTTTCTCTGGGTCGGCCTGGACCGCCCTCCCCTTCCCGGGGAGGGCGTTTTCTTTTGCGCGCACCCCCCTGCCCTTCCGGAGTCGACGCGTGCGCCTGCGCGTACCCCCCTCCCCCACCGCGTCCACGCGGCGCGGAGTTGCGCAAAGCCCCCTCCCCCACCGGGGTTGTGGAACTGCGACGCGCGCACCACATGAGGCGCCCCGGACTTCTTCGATGTCATAGAAATATAGTTATTTCAATTATTTATGATATTTTCCTGAGACATTACTCTAGGTTTTTCGCCGCCTTTTCCGACCTCCTCGCGAAAGCCGCCCCACCCCGCCTGATCCGACTTGCCGCGCCCGCGCTCGGGCGTGCTATATAAGGGCACCATTTCAGGGTCCAAAGACGACGATGTCCCCTCGCCTTCTCCGCGCGCCGTTCGCCGCCCTCCTCCTCGCCTCCGCTCTCGCCGGCTGCTCCTCCAAGGACGAGCTCGCCTACGTCGAGCGTCCGCCCGAGCAGATCTTCGACGAGGCGGAAGCCAAGATGAAGAGCGAGGACTACAAGACCGCCGCCAAGCTGTTCGACGAGGTCGAGCGCCAGCATCCCTATTCGCAGTGGGCGACCAAGGCGCAGCTGCGCGCCGCCTACGCGCACTATGAGAACCTGAAGTACGACGACGCCATCCTGGCGCTGGACCGCTTCATCCAGCTGCACCCCGGCAGCCCGGAAGTGTCGTACGCCTACTACATGCGCGCGCTGAGCTATTACGAGCAGATCACCGACGTGCGCCGCGACCAGCGGATGACGCGGCTGGCGCTCGACGCGCTGTCGGACGTGGTGCGCCGCTTCCCCGACACGCCGTACGCCCGCGACGCGAAGATCAAGATCGACCTGACCAACGACCACCTCGCCGGCAAGGAGATGGAGGTCGGGCGCTTCTACATGCGCCAGGCGCAGTACACCGCGGCGATCAACCGCTTCCGCATGGTGGTCGAGCAGTACCAGACCACCTCGCACACCGCGGAGGCGCTGCACCGCCTCGTCGAGTGCTATCTGGCGCTCGGCGTCAATGACGAGGCGACGACGGCCGCCGCCGTCCTCGGCCACAACTTCCCGGGCAGCGAATGGTATCAGGACAGCTACGCCATGCTGGTCGACCACAACCTGAAGCCGGAGCGGAACGCCAAATCGTGGCTCAGCAAAGCCTGGAGCTCCCTGTTCTAGGGCGGTCCACCCTCGCCGCGCTGACGATCCGGGACGTCGTCCTGATCGAACGGCTGGCGCTGTCCTTCCGTCCCGGCCTGTGCGTGCTGACCGGCGAGACGGGTGCGGGCAAGTCGATCCTGCTGGACGCCCTCGGCCTCGCCCTGGGTGCGCGCGGCGATTCCTCGCTGGTCCGCCACGGCGCCGAGCAGGCCTCCGTCACCGCCGAGTTCGAACTGTCCGGCGACCACCCGGCCTTCGCCATCCTGCGCGAGCAGGGTTTGGATGCCGATGAGCGCCTCGTGGTGCGCCGCACGGTCAGCGCCGATGGCCGCTCGCGCGCCTGGGTCAACGACCAGGCGGTCGGCGTCGGCCTGCTGAAGCGCCTGGGCGAGGAGTTGGTCGAGGTGCACGGCCAGTTCGAGACGCACGGCCTGCTCAACCCCGCCACGCACCGGAACGTGCTCGACGCCTACGCCCAACTGGAGGGCAAGGCGGCGCACGTGGCCGCCCTGCACCGCGCGTGGCGGCAGGTCGAGGACGCGCGCGCCAACGCCGCCGCCGAGATCGCCCGCGCCCGCTCGGAGGAGGAATACCTCCGCCACGCCGTGGCGGAACTGGACAGCCTCGCGCCGAAGCCCGGCGAGGAGGAACAGCTGGCCGAGACCCGCGCCGTGCTGATGCACCGCGAGAAGGTGGTCGAGGCGATGAATTCCGCCTACGCCGAGCTGTCCGGGGAGCGCGGCGTCGAGCGCTCGCTGGCCTCGGCGCTGCGCATCCTGACACGCATCGCCGAGAAGGCCGGCGGCAAGCTGGACCCCGCCATCGCGGCGCTCGACCGCGCCGCCGCCGAGGCCGCGGAGGCGATCAGCGCCTTGCAGGCCGCGTCGTCCGACGTTGACATGGACCCGGCGGCGCTGGAGAAGCTGGAGGAGCGCCTGTTCGCGCTGCGCGCCGCCTCGCGCAAGCATGGCGTGGCGGTGGACGCGCTGGCCGCGCTGCGCGACGAGCTGTCCGGCCGGCTGTCGATGATCGAGGACCAGGGCGACCTGCTCGCCCGCCTGGCCCGCGACGCCGAGACGGCGCGCGAGGCCTACCGCAAGGCCGCCGAGGACCTCAGCAAGGCGCGCCAGAAGGCCGCCGGGCTGCTGGACAAGGCGGTGGCGGCCGAGCTGCCGCCGCTGAAGCTCGACAAGGCCAAGTTCCGCACGCTGGTCGAGCCGCTGGGCGAGGCCGAATGGGGGCCGGCCGGCATGGACCGCGTCGCCTTCCAGGTCGCCACCAACCCCGGCGCGCCGCCGGGGGCGCTGAACAAGATCGCCTCGGGCGGCGAGCTGGCGCGCTTCATGCTGGCGCTCAAGGTGGTGCTGGCGCAAACCTCCACGGTCGGCACGCTGGTGTTCGACGAGGTGGACACCGGCATCGGCGGCGCCGTCGCCGCGGCGGTCGGCCAGCGGCTGGAGCGGCTCGGCCACGGGCTGCAGGTGCTGGTGGTGACGCACAGCCCGCAGGTGGCGGCGCGCGGCTCGACCCACCTGAAGGTGCAGAAGGCGGTCAAGGGGCAGAGCGTGACCACCGGCGTCGCCGAACTGGACGGCGACGAGCGGCGCGAGGAGATCGCCCGCATGCTCTCCGGCGCCACCGTCACCGCCGAGGCGCGCGCCGCGGCCGACAGCCTGATCGCCGGGCGCGGCTAGGGTCTGCCCTGCGCCTGCGGCATTTGCCCGCGGGCGCGCGGCGTGGTTCCCTGGCGGCCCCCTTTCGGAGGCGCGCATGAGCTGGCAGACGCTGGGCCTGTTCTTTGTCACCTTCTTCTTCATCTCGGCGACGCCCGGCCCGAACATGCTGCTGGCCATGAGCCTCGGCCTGCGCTTCGGCGTGCGCCGGGCGGCGTGGGGCGGGCTTGGCATGGTGGCCGGGCTGACCGTCCTGGCCGGCCTGTCGGTGCTCGGCCTCGGCGCGCTGCTCGCGGCGTCGGAACCGGCGTTCCTGACGGTGAAGTGGGCGGGCGTGGCCTACCTGACGTGGCTCGGCTGGCAGACGTGGCGGGCGCCGGTGCAGCCGGTGCAGGCCGGCGCGGCCCCGGTGGCGGACGGCTCCGGCTCGGCGGGGCGGCTGTTCGTGCGCGGCGTGCTGGTCGCCTTCAGCAACCCGAAGGCGCTGGTCTTCATGGCCGCGCTGTTCCCGCAGTTCATCGAGCCGGCGCAGCCGCTGCTGCCGCAGTTCACCGCGCTGGTGTCGCTGATGGCGGTGATCGAGTTCGGCTGGATCCTCGCCTACGCGGCGGGCGGCCACACCATCGCCGCGCGCCTGTCGAGCACCCGCGCGGTGCGCAGCCTGAACCGGGTGAGCGGCGGCCTGATGATCGGCGCCGGCGGCCTGCTGGCGCTGGCCAAGCGGATCTGAGCGCGCCTCAGCGGGCGACGTACCAGTCGGTGCGGTGGTTGAAGGCGACGAAGGCGTTCAGCACCGCCGCGCCGAGGATCGAAGCCAGCACCGCGTTGCCGTCGATCACGAACGCCGCCATGGAGAAGATCACCACGTCGAAGGCCGCCTGCAGCCAGCCGGCGCGGAAGCCGGTCTTCTCCTGGATGTAGTAGGCGAGGATGCCGACCCCGCCGCCGCTGGAGCCGTGGCGGAACAGGCCGATCACGCCGATGCCGATGCAGAACCCGGCCAGCACCGCCGCGACGTGCGGCTGCAGGGCGCTGTATCCGATCACGGTGGGGAACAGGTTCGACAGCACCGAGATGCTGGTCACCGCGACCAGGGAGCGGACGGTGAAGCGCCAGCCGATCCGCGTGATCGCCAGCCCATAGAACGGGAGGTTGACCAGGAAGAACACCAGGCCGAAGTTGAACCCGGTCGCGTAGGAAATCACGAAGGCGAGGCCCGCCGCCTGACCGGTAATCAGCCCGGCCGCGCGCAGCATCGAGATGCCGAACGATGTCATGATGATGCCGAACAATTGGCCCTGCGCATTGTCGAAGGCGCTGTGCGCGGCCCGATTGTTCGCGCTCACCGCTTGCGCGCGGATGTCTCCGGCCATTCGTCCCTGCTCCCCGGCGTTCATTTCTTGAAGATGACGCCACCGGCGGAACCGTCAAGGCGGATTTTTGCGCCGCACAAAATTCAGGCCGCCACCTTCCACGGCCCCCAGCCGCCGAGGCGCAGGCCGACCTGGTACTTGGTGAAGGGAATGGTGATCGCCACGTCGCGCGGGCGGAAGAACAGCAGGCGGATCGGGTCGGCGAACTCCAGCCGGGCGCCCCGAGGCTCTTCGTCGAACTCGTTGCTCATCACCTGCCAGATTTCCAGGCCGTCGCCGTAATTGCTGATCTTGTACTGGCCGCAGCGCCACTCGTCGCCCTCGCCGACGCTGCCCTGCACCACCTTGCGGTCGCCGTCCATCTCCACCGGGCCGACACCGGCCGCCTCGCCGCCCACCGACGGCCCCTGCGTCTCGGCGCGGAAGCCGAGGCTGAGCCAGGAGGTGCGGGTCAGCGGGATCAGGCGGCGCACCAGCCGCGCGTCCTCGGCCGAGAAACGCTCGGGGTCGTCGTAGAGGATGCGGTCCAGGGCGGCGGCGATCACCAGGCGTTCGTCGACGGTCAGGGGCTTGACGGGGCTGCGGGGCATCGCGGATCCGTGCTTCGTCATACGCGGTCGCTTCAGTCTTGCGCCAACAGCCGCCCTTCCGCCAGTCTCCCGTTTCACGCATCCGCCCCGAACCGCCGAGCCTCGCCATGACCGACCTCTTCGCCACGCCCGCCAGCCTGCGCGCCATCCCCGTGGAAGCGCTGACCCTGGAGCAGGCGCAGGCCGAACTGGAGGCGCTGTCCAAGGAAATCGCCCACCACGACCGGCTCTACCACCAGCAGGACGCGCCGGAGATCTCCGACGCCGACTACGACGCGCTGGTCCGCCGCAACGGCGCCATCGAGGCGCGCTTCCCGGAACTGCAGCGCGCCGATTCGCCCTCGCTGCGCGTCGGCGCGGCGCCGGCGGCCGGATTCAGGAAGGTGCGACACGCCGTGCCGATGCTGTCGCTGGGCAACGCCTTCGCGCCGGAGGATGCCGCCGAGTTCGTGGCGCGCATCCGCCGCTTCCTCGGGCTGCGCGAGGATACGCCCATCGCCTTCGTGGCCGAGCCGAAGATCGACGGCCTGTCCTGCTCGCTCCGCTACGAGAACGGCCGTCTGGTGCTGGCCGCCACCCGCGGCGACGGCGCGGAGGGCGAGGACGTGACGGCCAACGTCATGACCATCAAGGACGTGCCGAAGACCCTGCCCGCCCCCTTCCCCGCCGTGCTGGAAGTGCGCGGCGAGGTCTACATGAACCGCGACGAGTTCCTCGCGATGAACCGGGCCTACGCCGAGAAGGGCGAGCCCCTGTTCGCCAACCCGCGCAACGCCGCCGCCGGTTCGCTGCGCCAGAAGGACCCGAAGGTCACCGCGTCGCGTCCGCTGTGCTTCTTCGGCTACGCGCTGGGCGAGGTGTCGGAGCCCATCGCCGACACCCAGTGGGGCATCCGCGAGCGGCTGAAGGACTGGGGCTTCGCGCTCAACCGTCCCGCCGAGCACGTGGACGGCGTTGACGCATTGCTGCGCTATTACGAGCAGGTCGGCCAGCGCCGCTCGTCGCTGCCCTTCGACATCGACGGTGTGGTCTACAAGGTGGACCGGCTGGATCTGCAGGAGCGCCTGGGCTTCGTCTCCCGCGCGCCGCGCTGGGCCATCGCCCACAAGTTCCCGGCGGAGCAGGCGCAGACGCGCCTCAAGGGCATCACCATCCAGGTCGGCCGCACCGGCGCGCTGACCCCGGTGGCGGAACTGGAGGACATCACCGTCGGCGGCGTGGTGGTCAGCCGCGCCACCCTGCACAACGAGGACGAGATCGCCCGCAAGGACATCCGCGTCGGCGACCTCGTCGTCGTGCAGCGGGCCGGCGACGTGATCCCGCAGGTGGTCGGCATCGTCGAGGCGCAGCGGCCCGAGGGCACCGCCCCCTTCGTCTTCCCCGACCACTGCCCGGAGTGCGGCAGCCTCGCCGTGCGCGAGGAGGGCGAGGTGGTGCGCCGCTGCACCGGCGGCCTGATCTGCCCGGCCCAGGCCAAGGAGCGGCTGCGCCACTTCGTCAGCCGCAACGCCTTCGACATCGAGGGCCTGGGCGAGAAGATCATCGAGGAGTTCTGGGACGATAACCTCGTCCGCTCGCCGGTCGACATCTTCACGCTGGAGCCGCGGGTCGAGCGCGGCGAGTTCGCGCTGATCGGCCGGCCGGGCTGGAAGGAGAAGTCGGTCGAGAACCTGTTCAAGGCGATCAACGACCGCCGCAACGGCATCGACCTGCACCGGCTGATCTTCGGCCTGGGCATCCGGCACGTGGGCGAGGTGACGGCGCGGTCGCTGGCCACGCATTACGGGTCGCTGGACGCGTGGCTGGCGGGCATGGACGCCGCCATCGCCGCCATGCCGGGCGCGGCGTGGCGCGAACTGACGGCGCTGAAGGGTGTTGGGCCGTCCACCGTGTCGGCGCTGCTGGCGTGGTTCAGGGATCCGGAGAACGCCGCCAAGGTCGACTTCTACGCCAACCAGCCGGCGCTGCGGCTGGAGACGGTCATCGGCATGCTCGGCATCAAGGAGGTGAAGGCCAACGCCGCCAAGGCGCTGGCCGCGCACTACCAGACGCTGGAACGCTGGAAGGAGGCCATGATCGCCGCCGCCGCCGCCCAGCCCGGCGCGGCGTGGGAGGCGCTGGTCCGCGTCCCCGACGTCGGCGAGGTGGCGGCCGAGGAGATCGCCGGCTTCTTCCTGGAGGAGCGCAACAAGGCGATCATCCAGGGCCTGCGTGACGCCGGGGTGACGGTGCTGGACGCCGAGAAGCCCAAGGCGGCGAGCACGCCGGTGGCCGGCAAGACGGTGGTGTTCACCGGCACGCTGGAAACGATGACCCGCGACGCCGCCGAGGCGCGGGCGCGCGAGCTGGGCGCCAAGGTGACGGGTTCGGTGTCGAAGAAGACCGACTACGTGGTGGTCGGCGCCGACGCCGGCAGCAAGGCCGCCAAGGCCCGCGAACTGGGCGTGACGGTGCTCAGCGAACGGGAGTGGCTGGACTTGATCGGGGCGTAGGCCGCTCTTCCAATTGTCCACAAGGAAACTAGGGGTGCGACGCGCTGTCGCATTGCGATTCAGTCGCAAATGCGAGCCTGATACGCGAACGATTTGCAATTGCACCGCGGCAGGCGGCTCATGGACACGCATCGGCTTCCGGACACGATCGACGGCTGCGCCGCCCCGCGCGCCGTCCCGTTCCGCCGTGGCGGGCGCCTGACCACGCTGGGCGCGGTGGTGGAGCGGCTGTTCGTGCGGGTGCGGCCGTGGCTGCCGGTGGCGCACGGGGTGATGTTCGTCGGCTTCCTCGCCATCCTGTTCGTGCCGCTGCTGCTCGACGATCCGGGGACCGAGGACGGGCCGTTCGACCACTTCACCGTGCTGGCGCACACGCTGCTGTGGGGCCTGTGGTTCCCGCTGGCCTTCCTGTCGGTGGTGCTGACCGGGCGCAGCTGGTGCGGCCTGCTCTGCCCGATGGGCGCCGGGTCGGAATGGGCGGGCAAGGTCGGGCTGAAGCGGCCGGTGCCGGCGTGGCTGCGCTGGCCCGGCACGCCGGTCGCCAGCTTCATCCTGGTCACGGTGTGGGGCCAGACGGTGGGCGTGCGCGACCATCCCGAGGCCGCCGCCATCCTGTTCGGTTCGGTCTTCGCGGCGGCGCTGGCCATCGGCTTCCTGTTCGGGCGCGGCAAGCGCGCGTGGTGCCGGCACGCCTGCCCGATCGGGCTGCTGCTCGGCGTCTATTCCCGCCTGGGGGCCGTGGAGTTCGCGCCGAAGCGGCCGGAGCCGGGCGGCGACCGCTGGACCGAGAAGACCGTCTGCCCGACGCTGATCGACCTCCGGCGCAAGACCGAATCCCGCCACTGCATCGAGTGCTTCCGCTGCGTCGGGCCGTCCTCGCAGGGCGGGCTGTACCTGAAGCTGCGCGTGCCCGGCACCGAGATCGAGACGGTGGCGGCGCACAACCCCAGCCTGTCCGAGGTGCTGTTCCTGTTCATGGGCACCGGCGTGGCGCTGGGCGGCTTCCTGTGGCTGGTGCTGCCGTCGTACCAGCACCTGCGCATGGCGGTCGGCGACTGGGGCATCGACCAGGGCTGGTACTGGCTGGGCGAGCCGGGGCCGCGCTGGCTGATGGCGGTCTACCCGGAACGGCGCGAGGTGTTCCGCTGGCTCGATTTCATTCTGATCGTCGGCTACATGCTGAGCTGGCTGGCGGCGCTGACCGCCACGCTGTCGGCCACAACCGCGGCCTCCGCCTGGCTGTCGGCGCGGCTGGCGCCGGGCGCTGAGTGGAAGACCCGCTTCATCCAGCTCGGCTACCAGTACGCGCCGGTCGCCATGGTGTCGCTGCTGCTCGGCCTCGGCGGCGGGCTGTTCGAGACGCTGGCTCTGCTGGGATTGGGACCGGCGGCGGTGCTCGGCGCCAAGGGCCTGTTCTTCGCGCTCGGCGCACTGTGGAGCCTGCGGCTCGGCGACCGCCTGCTGGCGGCGCAGGGCGTGCCGGCGACGACGCGCTGGCTTCCCCTTCTTCCCGGCGCGCTTGGCAGCTTCGCCATCGGCGCCGCCTGGTACCCGGCGCTGTTCGGCGCCTGATCGTTCCCCACCCCCCCTCACGATTTCCGGAGAGCACGCTATGACTCTGTCCGCACGCCCCCTTGCCGCCGCCGTCCTGGCGCTCGGCCTCGCCGCCGCGCCGGCCCTCGCCGGCGAGCAGCCCATCGGCCAGCCCATCGAGAAGAACGGCATGAACGTCATCGGCGTGTACCTGCAGCCGGTGGTCATGCAACCGGCCATGGCGGACCAGGACGCCAAGAAGACCGACATCCACCTGGAGGCCGACATCAAGGCGCTGAAGGACAACCCGAACGGCTTCAGCGAGGATTCCTGGATCCCCTACCTGACCGTCGATTACACCATCGCCAAGCGCGGCACCGACTGGAAGACCAGCGGCGCGCTGCACGCCATGGTCGCCAGCGACGGCCCGCACTACGGCGCCAACGTCGCCCTGAACGGCCCCGGTCAGTACGACGTGACCTTCCGCATCGCGCCCCCGGGCACCGATGCGCACGGCCACACGGCCGTCTTCCTGCGCCACACCGACAAGGAGACCGGCGTGCAGGGCTGGTGGAAGCCGTTCGAGTTCAGGGGCGACTTCAAGTTCGTCGGAACGGGGAAGAAGGGCGGGTACTGATCCGCCGAAAGGGGCCGGCCGCCGGCCGGCCCCCGCGCGGTCACGCGGCGGCGTCGGTGATGCGCACCGACAGCGTCGGCAACCCCTCGATGGTGCAGAGGATGACGTCGTCCTTGACCACCGGGCCGACGTTCTCCGGCGTGCCGGAATAGATGATGTCGCCCGCCCTCAGCTCGAAGGCTTCGGAGAGCTTGGAGATCTGCTCGGCCACCGACCAGATCATCTGCGACAGGTCGGCGTCCTGCTTGACCTGCCCGTTCACCTGCAATTGGATCTTGCCCTTGGTGAAGTGCCCGACCTTCTCCACGGGGTGGAGCGGGCCGATGGGGGCGGAGCGGTCGAAGCTCTTGCCGATCTCCCAGGGCTTCTTCTGGTCGCCCATGGCGCGCTGCAGGTCGCGCCGGGTCATGTCCAGCCCGACGGCGTAGCCGAAGACGTGCTCCAGCGCCTTGTCGGCCGGAATGTTGCGCCCGCCGGACTTCAGCGCGGCCACCAATTCCACCTCGTAGTGGTAGTTCTTGGTCAGCGGCGGGTAGGGATGCGCGGCGACCTCGCCCGGCTGGACCACCTGGATGGCGTCGGTCGGCTTCTGGAAGAAGAAGGGCGGCTCGCGCGTGGGGTCGGACCCCATCTCGCGCGCGTGCGCCGCGTAGTTGCGGCCGACGCAGTAGATCCGCCGCACCGGAAACAGTTGGTCGGAGCCCACCACCGGAATGCTCGCCTGCGGCACGGCGAACAGCAGCTTTGCGGTGGCGGCGGTCTGCGCCTGGGCGGCCGGCGCGATGCCGGCGAGGGCGGCGGCCCCGGCGGCGGTCTTGAGAGCGGTGCGGCGGTCGATGCTGGTCATGGCGGTCTCCCTCCCAATTCAAGGTTGTGACCAATATGACCCGCGGCCCCGGCCCGGCTAGCCCTCCCCCGACTTGAAGGTGCCGGCCAGGCGGTCGGCGATGTCGTGCATGCCTTGCTGGCGCAGGATCGCCTGGCGGTGGCGCAGCAGGCGCCGGGCCAGAGCCTTCTCGGTTTCCGCGCCGCCCAGCAGCGTGCCGTCCGGCCCCTTGAGGCGCAGGGCCAGGGCTTCGACCAGCGTCGCCTCGGCCTTGGCGTCCTTGCGGTCGAGCGGCTGGTCGCTGTTGAGGGCGGAGCGCACGCGCTCCAGCAGCACGATGCGGCAGGTCGGCGCCCGGCCGGTGACGGTCAGCGCGCCTATGCAGGCGAGCAGCGGGTGCACCGGCACGTCCTTCTCGCCCGGCCGGCGGCCGTGCAGCACGTCGGCCAGTGCGCCCAGGCCGGCGGCCAAAGTCGGCTGCGCCCCCAGCAGTTCCTTCACCACGTCGGCGGCGCCCAGCCCGTCGGCGACCACGCCCTCCAGCAGCGCCGCGAGGTGCGGGTCGTCGGTCCGCGCCATCATCTTGACCAGCAGCTCCATCTTGCCGGCCAGCGAGTTGGCGTTGGTCAGGTACTGGCTGAGCATGGCGAGGAAGACGAAATCGTGCTCCTCCGCCCCCACCGCCTGCTCGATGCGGCGGCTGGTGGCGGCGAGGTCGGACTCGTCGAAGGCCGGCAGGCGCTTGCGCTCGGCGTTGAAGTCGCGGGCGCGGACCAGCGCGCGGTCGACCAGGGCGCGCAGCTCCTTCACCCGCGCGGCGACCGCCACCTTGTGGGTGTCGCCGTGGTGGCGGGCGACGGCGTGTATGGCTGCGCCCATCAGCGTGCCCTGCTCGTCCAGCTTGCGGGCGTAGGTCCAGCCGTGCAGCAGCTCGGTCTGCGTCACCTGGAACTTGTCGAGGAACTGGCGCAGCAGCCGGCCGATGACGACACGGCTCTCGAAGCCGTACAGCTCGGCCAGCTCGGTGCAGAAGGGAGCGCCCTCGGCGGTGCCGGCGATGCTCAGCGGCTTGGACTTCTGCTCGGGCACCTTGCGGTGGAAGATGGCGGTCTGGACCGCCAGCCCGGCAAGGCTGCGCGACTTGAAGACCTTCACCTCCTGCACGCCGGCCACGGTCATCTGCACGCGGGCGCAGGACAGCGCCGCCTGCTCCTCGGTGAAGGTGGCCTCCATCCGCCAGCGGTCGTCGACGCGGACCTGCACCTCGTAGAGGGCGTTGCCTTTGAACACGTGCTCACAAACCTCCGAAATCTCCACCGATCCTGAGCCCGAAGCGGTGCACGGATCAATGGTATTCGGTCCTCACCCCGCCTTGTCGGCCGGCACCACGAAGGAGTCCATCACCTTCTTGGTGCCCGCCTCGTCGAAGACGATCTCCAGCTTGTCCTGCTCGACCGCCACCACGGTGCCGTAGCCGAACTTCTGGTGGAACACCCGCTCCCCCTCGCCGTAGGGCGAGGACGGCCGGGCGCGCGCCTCGACGTGGTAGGCGGTGCCCTCCAGCGTCACGCCGCGCGGCGTCGGCGGCTGGCGCTGCGGGGCGCGGAAATTGAATCCGCCGCCCCCCGAATCCCGGAACCCGCCGCCGCCGAACCCGGCCGCGCTGGCCCCGGCGTAGAGGCCGCTGGCCGCCTCCGCCTCGACGTTCTCCGGCGGCAGTTCGTCCACGAAGCGGGACGGGATGGCGCTGACCCAGCTGCCGTACAGGCGGCGGTTGGCGGCGTGCGTCACGTAGGCCCGCTTGCGCGCCCGCGTCAGCCCGACATAGGCGAGGCGCCTCTCCTCCTCCAACCCGGCGATGCCGGTTTCGTCGAGTGCCCGCTGGTTGGGGAACACGCCCTCCTCCCAGCCGGGCAGGAAGACGACGTCGAACTCCAGGCCTTTGGCGCCGTGCAGAGTCATGAGCGTGATCTGCTCGGTGCCCGCGGCCTCGGCGTTCTCCATGACCAGGGCGACGTGCTCGAGGAAGCCGCCGAGGTTCTCGAACTCCGCCATGGCGGTGATCAGTTCCTTGAGGTTCTCCAGCCGGCCCGGCGCCTCGGGCGACTTGTCCTCCTGCCACATGCGGGTGTAGCCGGACTCGTCCAGCACCATGCGGGCGAGGTCGGTGTGCGGCATGGTCAGCGCCAGCCCGCGCCAGCGGAAGAAGTCCTGCAGGAGCGTGCGCACGGTGGCGCGCACCTTGGGCTTCAGCTCGTCGGTCTCGGTCAGCGCCCAGCCGGCCTCGGTCAGCGGGATGCCCTGCCCGCGCGCCGCGGTGTACAGGCATTGCAGCGCCGCCGGGCCAATGCCGCGCTTCGGCACGTTGACGATGCGCTCGAAGGCGAGGTCGTCGTCGGGCGAATTCACCACGCGCAGATAGGCCAGCGCGTCGCGGATCTCCTGCCGCTCGTAGAAGCGCGGACCGCCGATCACCTTGTAAGGCAGGCCCAGGGTGATGAAGCGCTCCTCGAACTCGCGGGTCTGGAAGCCGGCCCGGATCAGCACCGCCATGTTGCCCAGCGACAGGCCGAGGCGCTGCAGCGACTCCACCTCCTCGCCGATCCAGCGCGCCTCCTCCTCGCCGTCCCAGACGCCGCGGACGCGCACGCGGTCGCCGCCCTCGGCCTGCGTCCACAGCGTCTTGCCCAGGCGGCCCTTGTTGTGGGCGATCACGCCGGATGCGGCGGCCAGGATGTGGCCGGTGGAGCGGTAGTTCTGCTCCAGCTTGATGATCTTGGCGCCGGGGAAGTCGGTCTCGAAGCGCAGGATATTGCCGATCTCGGCGCCGCGCCAGGCGTAGATCGACTGGTCCTCGTCGCCGACGCAGCAGATGTTCTTGTGCGCCTGGGAGAGGATGCGCAGCCACAGGTACTGCGCCACGTTGGTATCCTGGTACTCGTCCACCAGGATGTAGCGGAACTTGCGGTGATACTCGGCCAGCACGTCGGCGTGGGTCTGGAAGATCACCAGCGTGTGCAGCAGCAGGTCGCCGAAGTCGCAGGCGTTCAGCGTGCGCAGGCGGTCCTGGTACTGGCGGTACAGCGCCACCAGCCGGCCGCCGGCCACGTCGCCGCCGTCGGCCTCGCCCAGCTTGTCGGGGGTGAGGCCGCGGTCCTTCCAGCGCTCGATGGCGCCCAGCACCTGCCGCGCCGGCCACTTCTTGGAATCGACGTTCTCCGCCTCCAGCAGCTGCTTGATCAGGCGGATCTGGTCGTCGGTGTCGAGGATGGTGAAGTTGGACTTCAGCCCCACCAGTTCGGCGTGCCGGCGCAGGATGCGCGCGGCCAGCGCGTGGAAGGTGCCGAGCCACCACCCCTCCGGCTCCATGCCGACCAGGGAGGCCACGCGCTCGCGCATCTCGCGCGCCGCCTTGTTGGTGAAGGTGACGGCGAGGATCTGGAACG
>Ga0196970_1001442_pt1 | contig 16042 bp, 18 predicted proteins | sample S1v_513CmetaG_FD_148672 | JGI IMG/M metagenome (GOLD analysis project Ga0196970, IMG submission 148672) | Soil microbial communities from Anza Borrego desert, Southern California, United States - S1+v_5-13C | ecosystem: Environmental > Terrestrial > Soil > Desert | place: USA: California...
GTTAGCGTCCCAGGGCGTGGTGTAAATTCAGTGGATCGATAAGTTATCGGCCACTTGGGAAAACCTAGCGGTGTAGATCTACCAAATCACACGCACACAGGAGGTTATCACCAAGTGGCCATTAGTAGAATGTCCCTTCTGGATCTGATTCATAAGAGCGAGGTCAAGGGCGACTCCGATTTTCTCAGGGAAGGACTCAAGGTGCTGGCCCAGGCCGTCATGGAGTTAGAAGTATCAGCAAAGGCTGGTGCTGACCGCTTTGAGCGGAGCGAGGATCGGAAGACCTACCGGAATGGTTATCGCCCCAGGCAATGGGATACGCGGGTTGGGAGCGTTGACTTGCGCATTCCGAAGCTGCGAGAGGGGAGCTACTTCCCCTCCTTGCTGGAACCGCGTCGCAAAGGTGAGCATGCTCTGCGGGCGGTGTTGCAGGAGGCTTATGTCCTCGGTGTCAGCACGCGGAAGGTCGACGAACTGGTGAAATCCCTTGGGATCAGCGGTATCAGCAAGAGCGAGGTATCCCGCGTCTGCGAAGACCTGGACAGCGTGGTCTCTGCGTTTCGAAACCGCCCTCTGGAGGCCGCTTACCCCTATCTCTGGCTCGATGCCACGTACTTGAAGGTGAGAGAGAACGGAAGGGTTCTCAGCATGGCCATGGTAGTGGCCGTTGGTGTCCGAGAGTCTGGTGAGCGGGAGATCCTTGGGCATGATCTTGGTCCAGCTGAAGACGGCGCCTTTTGGCTCGGCTTCCTCCGCAGCCTGGTCGTCCGCGGGCTTCGCGGTGTGCAGCTCGTGATTAGTGACGCCCATGTCGGTCTTCGACAGGCCATCCCCGCGGTGTTTGCCACGGCATGCTGGCAGCGCTGCCGGGTACACTTTGTACGAAACGTGCAGAGTCTGGTACCGAAGTCGGCGCAGCCTATGGTGACGGGAGTGATTCGGACAATCATTGCTCAACCCGACATGGTGTCGGCACGGGTGCAGATCGGACGAGCCATTGAGTCGCTCGCATCGCGGTATCCGAAGGTGGCCACGCTCTTGGAGGAGGCTGGGGAGGAGACATTATCCCATATGGCATTTCCCGCTGAGCATCGGCGCCAGATCCACTCAACAAACCCACTGGAACGGCTCAACAAGGAGATTAAGCGCCGTACCGATGTGGTGGGTATCTTCCCGAACCGTGAAGCCGCCATACGGCTTGTAGGAGCGATCTTGGCTGAACAGAACGACGAATGGGCTGTGGGGAAGCGCTACTTCAGCCAGGAGTCTATGAGCAAGCTCTTGCAGCCCGCTCCAGAGCCTTTTGAGCGCCTGCTCGAGCCGCCTACTTCCCGGACTTGATAGCGAGTAGCGGGCGTGGTAGGCTCGCTGCCAGGCCGGCCCTTCCAGGGTCTGGCCGCAACCGGCCCTCACCACGCCTGCAGAGGCTCGCTGTCAAGTTCGGGCCATGTGCCGCAACACAAGTTTCGGATAACCCCGCTAGGTTACATAATATTACACCAACCCAAGGGGCATGACCACGTTGACCGACCCGCGGGCTTGCGCTCAGCGAATTGTTGACCACCCCGGTGACCTCTGTCTTGCCGGCTAGCTCTGCTGCCGGCGAAGGCTCTCACGGAAGCGGTACGACTCGCCATTCATCGGCAGGATGTGGGACCTGTGGGTCAAGCGATCCAGGAGCGCAGCGGTCAGTTTCTCGTCCCCAGACACCTCCGTCCAACGGGCAAACGCCAGGTTCGAGGTTATCAGCAGGCTCCCCCGTTCATAGCGCTCGCTGCAGAAGTTGAACAGCAGCTGGCCACCGGTGGCCGAAAACGGGATGTAGCCGAGCTCGTCCACTATGACAAGGTCCCAGCGGCGCCACGAACGCTCCAGACGGTGCAGACTTCGGTCCTGCTGGGCGGCGATCAACTCATTCACCAGACTGGCTGCGGTGTAGAATCGCACCCGTTTGCCTGCCCGGCAGGCTGCTATACCCAGGGCAATCGCCAGGTGGGTCTTTCCGGTACCTGCGTTGCCCACCATCAGGACGTTTTCGCGCTGGCCAACCCATTCGCAGTGGGTCAGGGCCAGCACTTTCGCTTTGTTGAGGCTTGGCAGAGCCGTGAAGTCAAAGGCATCGAGCGTCTTGGGGTACGGAGACCGGGCATGCTGGACCCGGAGTTGCACGCCGTTCTGCTCACGCTGCAGGATCTCCTGTTCCAGCAGAGCCGCAAGGAACTCTACATACGACCGGCCGGCAGCTTCGGCCTCCTGGGCTACAGACTTGTACTGCCGGGACACCACGGGCAGCTTCAGGGTCTTAAGATAGGCCGCCAGCCGGACGTCGGCGACTGTGCTCATGGTCATCCGCCCACCCCCTGCAACAACTAGTTAAAGTGCTCCGTGCTTGGCGGAGCAACGTGAGCCTCCGGCAGCCGCCGGAGTGCCTCAGTCGAAAGGGGCTGGATGACCCGTCCCGCCTCCTTCAGGTGCTGAGCGAAGCTCTGAACGACCTCACAACCATAGCTGCCCATCTCCAGGCACTGTCGGAGCGCTTCGTGGACGTATTGCTCAGGGATATAGCGGAGCAGTCGCAGCGTTCGGACGAACTCCTTCTGCGGCCGGCTCGATGTATGCTGGAGGGCATCGAGATACTTGAGCCAGATCGGCGGCAGGGCGCTTGGCTTTAAGGCCCGGGCGTATGACATCGCTCCTGGCTTCCGCTCCAGGAGATCCAGGTAGTGGTCGAAGTTCAGACTCTCATCATTGCGCCCGTACAGCCTAGGGTGGTCCGCAATCAAGTCATCGCCATGGTAAAGCCGGATCCGGTCGACATAGGCCTTCAGCGTAACCTGCTGGTAGGCATACTGCGCCGGGACGGAGTAGCGGTTCGTCTCGAAGTGAACCAGCGACAGGCTGTTGACCCGCGGGTGTACCACTCGGGCACAGTCGAAGGGGCGATCAGGAAGCGCCTGGAGAGCCGGCTGCTCCTGCTCGAAGATGGCGCCAACGGTACTGGCATGCTTCACCGGATGCCGCTGCTGGCGGTTACGCAGGCATGCGTTGAGCAGATACTCATTCAACTCGGCCAGATCCCTGGCTTCTGGTAGCGGCACCAGGAAGTTACGCCGGACGTAGCCGACCAGGTTCTCCACAGCGCCTTTCTCGTTGCCCTTAGCCGGGCTGAAGAAGTGGCTGTCGAACAGGTAGTGGGCGCGCAGTGCACTGAAGGCTTCCTGCTCTACCCGGTCACGACCGGCCAGGATCTTGTGCACGGCCGTCTTCAGGTTGTCGTAGGAGATCACGGCGGGCACTCCGTTCCAGTGCGCAAAGGCAAGCCGGTGTCCTTCGAAGAAGGCCTCCTGCCGCTCGTGCGGAAAGGCCACCACAAAGAAGTCGCGACTGGCGGCCAGCCGCATGCAAAAGAGGTGGACCGTGACCTGCTTGCCGGCGATGATCACATCGGCCTGTCCCCAGTCGCAGAAGGCGCGAGTGCCAAGTTCAAACTCCAGCGGGATGTAAACCTCTCGCTGGCTGCCCCGAATCAGCCGCACGTGGCGTCGAATCGTCGACTCCCCGCCCTGGAAGTCGTACTCGTCAACCAGCCGCAGGTAGGCCGCCGCTTTGGCGGCCTCTGCTGGTCCTGCTCCAGCCATTCGGCAATGATCCCCTTGACCGACTCCAGGACAGGGGAGGGGCGTTCTGCCTTCAGGCAGTAGCGCGGGGGTTCGGCATCCGCCAGGCACTTCCGGATCGTCTGGCGGGCCACCTTCAGCTCCCGGGCCACCTCGCGAATAGACCACCCTTTAACCAGCACCAGCTCTCTGATAAGCTCTTTATCGACCATCCCAAGCACAACCTTTCCTCCCTTACGTGAAGCGTCAGCAACTTCAGCATAAGGGGAAATGTACTTGGGGTGGTCAACTTTTCGATGATCAGAACCCCTTCAAGTGGTCAACTTTTAGGTTAGCATTCACACTTGTACAAGCTACTTCCATGAGTACTCGCCTGGGGGAATTCTAGACCGTTATGTCACAGAACTACGGTGGACTACTCTTGCTGATGGACTGGGGCAGGACAAGGGCGTGCCTTCATAGGGGTCCAGCGACGTGTCTGTTCTGGTTGACAATATCCAAAAAATGGGTAAACTGGATTCAGATGATACTTGGACGAGGGGGTGAGACAGATGAGCCGTTTCCCACACCATGCCGCACTTGAACTCCTGGCAGAGCAGAAGCAGTTTGACGCGTGCCGCATGGTCGCCGAGAAGATGATCGCCGACCAGATGGCTCCGCCGAGCGTGGATCAAGGGCTTCCGGCCGAGGCCATGCTTCAGCGCTGGCAGGACCGGGACCTAGAGCTGGCGCACCTTCACCTCATCCTGAGCCGCTGCCTGTTCGGTCTCCATGAGTACCAAGCGGCCGCAACCAATGCCGACATGGCTAGGCTCTTGGCCCGAACGGCTGGCGAGTTCTCCCTCTACGCTGAGGCATGTCACCTGGCGGGCGCCTGTCAGGGGCAGGCCGGCAACCTCAACACTGCGGCAGAGCGTTTTACCGACTGCCTGCAGCATGCCACTGGTCTCCTGCGGGCCAAGGCGTTGTACAACCGCGGACACGTGTACGAGCGCCAGGGCGCCTATGGATACGCAGTACCGGATTACGAAGAGGCCCTACAACTTGCCGGCGGACTCGACCGCCGTCTTGAGCGGAGCGCCATGACGAACCTGGCGTGGGACCTTATCATGCTGAAGCAGTTCGAGCGCGCCGAAGAGCTTCTTGAGCGCCTGGAGACTGCTCCGGACGCTCAAGCCGATGCCGTCCTACGAGCTCAAATCGCTCACGACAAGCTCCACATCGCGCACTTGCAGGGGCAGCATCGGCAGGCCTTCCAGCAGATTGTCCAAGCGCTCCGTCGGACTGATCAGGCTTTCCCGCACGTCCGGGCTCGGGTTGCGCTAACCACAATGTCGCTAGCGGCCGATCTCGGGCTGCATGAGGAAGCTTGTGTCGTTGGTCTTGTCGCCAAGCGCTTGGCCAGCCAAGCACAACGCCCAGACCTCGATGATGAGGCTAGCAGACTGCTCCACGATCTTGAAGCAGAGGCTGGAACAGATTGCGTCGTCCAGTCGCTTCAGCGAGCAAGACAGTTGCTTCCAGGGGTCATCAAGACTGGGCGTGGCAAGAAATCTGGGGGAGTCGCCTAAGGGCTCCCCCACAGAGAAAAGGGGGGTTTCGCTGTGAGAAAAAGTCTGATCACTGTCATGATCGTGGCGCTGTTGGCCATGGGAATGCTCTCGGGCGTCGCCATTGCCGGTAACGAGGGGTTCATCTTGAGTGTTTCTTCCAACGTGACCAAGCGGTAGGGGGCCGCCCCAACTGGCCAGCCCCCTCGCTATGTTCAGATGAGCCCAAGTGCCGCCTCATGAACCTCATCGGCAGTGAGGTCGAGGCCAACCTTCTCGGCGATTGAAGACAACGCCCACTCCGCCAGTCCAACCATGAGTTCTTGCTCGTCCTCCCGCCCTACCAGACCCGTCTCGAACCAACTAATCGGCAGCCCAGTCTCTACGCAAAGGCTGCGGGTCCTGACTGGAGGTAGGTTCATTCTGTTCTGCTCAAGCACCCCAGCGACGGCCGGTTCTTGAACATGGAGCAGTTGAGCCAACCGAGAGACAGGGAACTGGTCCGGATCGTAAGCCTGCAGGAACTGAAGTGCGAAGCTCAGTCGCCGTTCCCGCTGACACAGGAAAGCAACCCGATCCCGCAACGGACGACTCAGGACGGAAAAGGCGAAGTCAGTGGGGAGATCCTTCTCTCCACGGGTCCAGCTCACCGGAACCCCGTAGCCCTCGGCGATCTTCGCCAGGGTTGCGGGGTTTTCCGTGGCTCCCCGCTCGACCCGCATGATCGTGGTGTGGTCCACTCCGCACAGCTCGGCGGCCGTGCGGTAGGAGTCGCCGTGGACCTTCAGCAACAGCGCCAGGCGCTCGGCTGGAGTTGCCATGTATTTCACCCCACAGGATTGCTCTGTTACCATCCTACCGCACTTTTCCATCAACTGGCAACCGGGTCAAGCCCCGGTCGTGTGTATAATCTCCCGGTGAAAAAATAGATCCAAGTCCTGTGTCTGTAAGGGTGAGCCCTATTTATCGTCTCTTCGCTACATGGAAATATGTGGTTGACTGCTCCTCCTGGCGCGATGTAAGGTATTTCCAGATACAGACGATCTACACCAACGACAGTAATACTGGTGAAGCGTTCCACCGATGCGACCGCCTGGGTTGCACCGCTCCACCAGCAGAGGACAAAGTGGTGCAGATCGCTCGAAGGAGGAGTCCTACATGAATGAGCTGATTTTGGACCAGATCCTGGGGAGCTACCTGCGGCGTGTGTCTGTGCGGGCCGGCAACGGGCTGACCCGGAGCATGAACCTCCAGCTACGCAGTTACCCAGCGATCCCGGAGATTATCCGGCGGATCGTTGCCTGGTTGGCCAGGGCCGAGCAGACCTTCCAGTTCTCCGGCGTGGCCATCCGCACCATGCACCTTTACTGGGATCTCGTGAAGGCTCATGACGACTGGGGCATCGAGGTCCCCGTCATGCGGCGGCCCAACTCCGTGGAAGTCCTCATCGCAATCGATGAGCTTGAGGAAGGGGATCTGGAGAACACCGCGGTTTGGGACCATCCCGCCTTTGCCGGTCCGGTCGCCTTCGAGCGGAAGGCACTGCTGCCCTACCACCAGTTCATGGCCGCCATGGCGATTGGGCGCCGCATCGGGCTCTTCGGCGGCTACGGCAAGGTGGTGCTGGATCCATCGGTGCGACGTGCCTTTCAGAACGCCCTGGCCACTGTGGCAGCGAGCTAGGAGGGGCGCATGAAGCCGATTCGCATTCTGGCCGGAGCCCTGGCCGAGTTTGAGAGTCCTCTGCGTAGCTACATCGAACGGCAGAGCGACCTGGTCCTGGTCAGTTGCGTCGCCGATGGAGCGCAGCTTGTGACCGAGGTCGAGACCACGGCGGTAGATGCGGTCGTGGTCGAACTGCTCCTGCGGAGGCTGGATGCCCTGGGCGTGTTGGAGCACCTCCATCGTCGTCGCCTCCCTTCTAGCCCTCGGGTGCTGGTGGTCTCCCCGATTGGCAGAGAGGCGCTGGTGCGGACCCTTCTCGAGGCAGGCGCCGACTGCTGTTTCCTCAAGCCGGTTGCCATGGAGTTGCTCGGCGAGCGCATCCGCCAGCGGGTGGGCCGGAGTGAGCGGCGCGCCGCAGAGGCGCATGGTGCTCTGGCGGTCGCAGTAGCAAGGCCGGTGGGCAGTAGAACCGCAGAGTTTCTTGCGGAGCTTGGCGTCTCAAGCCGAATCAACGGCCACGGCTTCCTGGTCCGGGCCATCGACCTGGTGGTGGAGAACGAGAGCCTTCTGAGTGGGGTGACCAAGATCCTCTACCCCATGGTGGTCAGGGAGTTTAGCAGTACGCCATCCAGGGTGAAGCGGTCGATTCGGCACGCCATCGAAAGGATCTGGGTCCACGGAGACCATGACCGGCTACGGGCTTTGCTTGGCTCGGGTCCCCGGGAGAAACCGACGAACTCAGAGTTCATCGCCCTGGTCGCCGACCGGCTGAGGGAACAGCGCAGCCAGTAGCCATTCGACCTTGGGGTTCCCCAACGCAAATAATCTGCCAGCACAACGGGTTTCTGTGGACTTGTCTGGTGGATAATGGTATCATCGTCGGTGTCTGATCCAGGAATTGGAAACAATCGGAGGTGGCTTGCATGATTGCTACGCGCCGGCGAGCGACCTGGCTGCTGGTGATCGCTGTACTCCTTGGGTCGCTTGGGGCCTACGGCTTCTACCGCCACGTCAATGAGTACGAAGCCAGCCTCGGGGAGATGGTCCAGGTCTGGGTGGTCACGACCGAGGTCTCGCCCTATACGCCAGTCACCAAGGAGATGCTGCGGGCGACCTCCGCGCCGAAGCGCTACCTGCCAGCCAGCGCCATCTTAGACGAAGCCGCAATCACAAGCCAGGTGGCGGCGGTCCCGCTCCATCCTGGCGACCTCATAACCACAGCCGTTTTGCGCTCCCCCGACCTGGGCGGGCAGCGCTCAATCACGCTGCAGGACCAGGGGCGAAGCAACATCTTCATTGATGCCACGATCCAGACGGGCGACCGGGTTGATGTACTGGTGGCCTATCGGGAGAACGAACAGGATGTGGCCCGCTACCTGCTGACCGGTGTCCAGGTCCTGCGGGTGGGGGAGAAGGGCGAGCAGTCGATCTCCCTCCTCGTCAGCCAGGATGCCGCCCGCGAACTGGTCTGGATGGAGAACTTTGGCCGGCAGATCCGTGTCGTCCGCCAGGGGTGATTAGCATGACGCAGCGTGTTGGACTCTGCAGCCGGTCGCTCTGTGACCCGACGGTGGTCGCCGCCGTGCGCGACGCCGGTTTGACCATGGCCTTTCACGTCTACACCCCGCATGAAGCGGTGAGCGCCTGTCGCAGCCACAGGCCCGAGATTATGCTACTCAACAGCTTGGCTGGTGCGGAGCTCGCCCCCTATCGGGAGGCGAACCCGCGCATGAAGATCGTCCTGCTGATGGACAGTCCTGACTTCCACACCGCCCGGGAGGCCCGCTGGCAGGGCGCCGCCGAGGTGCTGCTCCTACCGGATGACCTGCCGCGCCTCCCGTTGCTCCTGCGCCAACTGGCCGAGGGTAGCATCACGCCGGTGCGGGAGGTAGGCGGCAACAAGCTGACGCTGGTGTGCGCGCCCAAGGGTGGGTGCGGCACATCGGTGGTGGCGGCCGGTCTGGCGCTCGCCTTGGCTCCGGATGCCGCCCTGGTCGACCTGAACCTGACCTACGGCGGTGCCGACACTCTGCTGGACCTCAGGCCCGACCGGTCGGTGTTGGATCTCGCTCCGCTTGCGGCCGAGCTGGAGGAGCGGCATCTGCTCCAGGCGGTGACGGCCCACTCCAGCGGGCTGGCGGTCCTCTGCGCGCCGGCCAGCGGCCTCCCGGGCGACCACTTGGGTGTAAGCGAAGCCAAGGCGATCCTCCAAGTCTGCCGGCGGCAGTGGGGCCATGTGGTGGTTGACCTGCCTGGTGCCAGTGTGGAGTTGCTCTCCGCCCTGAGTCGCTTGGCCGACCACGTACTGATGGTGACCACACCGGATCCAGTGGCGATGCGCCCCATTCACCGCCTTTTGCGGGGTGGTGGCCTGCCACTGCTGCCGCAGGTGGGCTTGGTGGTCAACCGCTGGACGCCCCGCAGCCCATTCAGGGCCAGCGAGGTGGCCGAGCGGCTCCAACTCCCGCTGATCGCCGAGATTCCGGATGATCCGCAGCTTGCGCTTCAGGTTGCCCTGGGCGAGGCCTTTGTTCCGGCGGATCGGAAGAGGCCCGGCCGGGCCGCCACTGCGATCCTGCGTCTGGCTGACACCTTGTCGCCTAGGCCCCAGACGGGGAGGCGAGGCGCATGAACCGGCCATCCGTCCTGACCAGCGCCCGGGTCACCACTCTGGCGGATGCCTACCGGGAGCGAGTGCTCGCATCCGACTCACTGCTGGCCGAGTTGACGAGTCTGCCGGTCCCGGCGAGACGAGCTCGCCTCGAGGCGATCGTTCGGGGATTCCTCACCCAGGACCGCGAGCTGCTCAGCCGATCCGACGAAACCATTCTGGTCGACGGTCTTGTCTCCGACATGGCCGGCCTGGGACCGCTGGAGCCGCTCCTCGCCGATGGCACCATCACTGAGATTATGGTGAACGGACCGGATGAGGTCTACATCGAACGGAACGGTCAGCTCACCCCGGCGCCGGTGCGCTTCCGGGATGAGCGCCACCTGCGGCATGTGGCGCAGACCATCGTCTCGCCGCTCGGCCGGCGCCTCGACGAGTCCAATCCGCTAGTGGATGGCCGCCTGCCTGACGGTTCTCGGGTGAACGCCGTGATTCCGCCGCTGTCGCTACGCGGCACGTTGCTCACCATCCGCCGATTCCGGCCCCGTCCCTGGACTCTGCCCGACCTGGTCGAGACCGGGGCGCTGACACTCCCGATGGCCGAACTGCTCGCCGCCTGCGTGCGGGCCCGGCTGAACGTGTTGATCTCGGGCGGGACTTCCTCCGGTAAGACGAGTCTACTCTGCGCCATGGCCGGGCTGATTCCGAAGGGTGAGCGGGTGATTACGGTGGAGGACATGGCCGAAATCCGGTTGGACCGGCCGCACGTGGTGCCCATGGAGGCCCGCCCAGCCAACAGCGAGGGCCGCGGCGAGGTGACGATCCGGGAACTGGTGCGCAACGCCCTGCGGATGCGCCCTGACCGAATCATCGTGGGCGAGGTGCGCGGCAACGAGGTGTTGGACATGCTCCAGGCGCTGAACACCGGGCACGAGGGTAGTCTTACTACCGTCCATGCCAACTCTGCCCCCGATGCGCTCTCCCGTCTCGAAGCGCTGGTCGTCCTCTCGGGCGCGCAGTTGCCGGTGGAGGCGATTCGGCAGCACATGCTGGCCGCCATCGACGTGATCATTCAGGCGGTCCGCCTGCCAGATGGTAGCCGCCGGATTGCCGGCATCTACGAAGTGGTGCGGGATGGTGGGGTGACCGCTCCCCGCCCGGTCTACGAGTTCCGGCAGTCTGGGCGCCAGCCCGATGGCACCGTCATCGGCCAGTTCGTCGGGCCGCTGGGCCGCCCCGACTGGATCCACCGCTTCACCGCCTTTGGGGTCGAGGTGCCGGAAGAGCTTGGGGGTGAAGGCCCATGCTCGTAAGCGGGCTGCTGGGCGGGCTGGGGATTGTACTTGGCGCCCTTGGCTTGGCCCTCTGGGCCCAGGCGGCCATGGAGCGGCGGTTGGCTACCGCCTTTCTTGAGCGGGCCTGCCCCAAGGTGACAGAGCCTGCGGGACCGCCCGGCATCCTCCGGTGGTGGCGGGAGACGGCGATCGCCGGCCGCATTCAGGATGGGCTCGACCGCGCCGGGATGCCCTGGCGTTCTGAGCACGCCGTGCTGATCTGGGTGGGGGTAACCCTGCTGGTTGCCTGGTTCCTGCACGCCTTCTTCCCGTTTACGCTGCTGGCCGCCTTCATGTGGGCCACGCTCGTCGTGCAGATCGGTTGGCACTTCTTTCTCCGGATGCGCAGAGCATCCTGGGATGCCGCTTTCCGGGCCGCCCTGCCGGCCAACGTCCGGCTGATGGCCAACATCCTGCGAGCGGGCCGCTCGCTGCCGCGGGCCATTGAGCAGGCGGGTCGGGATGGACCGGCCCCCTGTGCGCAGGTCTGGCGGCGCGTGGCGCAGGAGATGGCGCTGGGTGAGCCGCTAGATCAGTGCCTCACCCGCACCGTGACCCGGTTGCCGCTGCCTGCGCTTCAGTGGATTGCGGCGCTGATGACCGTCCTCTACGAATCGGGCGGCGACCTGCCCGGGGCGCTGGATGAGGTGGCGTCCACCATCGAATCCGATGAACAGGCGCGCCGGGAGATGTGGAACCTGACCGCTGATGCGCGCTCCATCGCCTTCATCCTGCCCGGCATGGGGCTGGCGCTGCTGATGGTGATGGGGCTCGTGATCCCCAACTTCTTCGCTGTCCTCTTCCAGCCGCTCGGGCTGATCATCCTGGCCGCCTTTGTGCTGATCCAGACGGGGATTCTCTTCTTGGTTCGCTACGTGGCCCAGGTCCGGCTCTAGGGGAGGTGGTGCGATGTCCTGGTACAGCGGTGCGATCATCGCCGCCTGGGCCGTCTTCCTGCTCGGATGCCGGCTATGGTGGCAGGCCGTCTTGGAGCGGGAGGTGCTGGTCCGGCGAGCGGTACCATCCACCGAGGAACGGACCGGTGAGCAGGACCCGCTGCGCGCATACCGTCCGCTCTTTCGCAGCATGGCGGCCTTCGGCCAGACGTACCTGGAACGGTCCGGGGACCGCATCAGCCTGGCTTTGCGGCGGGCTGGTGACCCCGGCGACCTGGCGGCCCGGGAGTGGGTGGGGCTCCGGTTTACGGGTGCGGCGGCCGGATTGCTGGTGGTCTGCTGCTCCTCGTTTGTGGGCGCCGGCCTGCTTGTCCCTCTGGTGCTGATACCCGTCGGGTTCTACGGCCCGGAACTCTGGCTGCGATCCAAGGCGGCCTCCCGCCAGACCGAACTGGTCGGGGCGGTGCCAGCCTTTTTAGATACACTGGCGACCTGTCTGAGGGCGGGCGTGCCGCTCGAGGCGGCGCTGGACCGGGTGGCCCGCTCACTGGGCGGGCCGCTCGGGGAGGAGTGGCAGCGGACCATGCAGGCGATCCGTCTGCAGACCCCGCCGCCGGTGGCCTACCGGGCGCTGGCTGAGCGGGTTCAGTCCGAGGATGTGGATGTTCTGGTGCAATCCCTGCTTCAGGCCGACGCCATGGGGGTGGCGGTGGCGGAGACGTTGCGGCGACAGGCTGGCATCCTGCGCCTGCGCCACAAGGACCGAGTGCGCGAACAGGCGGCGAAGGCCGGCCCGAAGATCTCGCTGATTACCACCGTGTTGACGGCGCCGACGGTCTTCCTGTTCATCCTGGCGCTGACGATCCTGTCGCTCGCCAGCGGTGGGTTTGGGATGAAGGGGTTCTTCTAACTACGTGGGGGAGGAATGGCAGATGGCCAAGGGTTTGATCAAGCGGATGAAGACGCTGCTTCGGGATGAGTCCGGCTTGGCAACTGTGGAGTGGATCGGTCTGGGAATCGTGATCGTCGCTGTCCTGGTGGTGGTCGCGAACGCCATGCAGAATGCCGACGGGACCAGTCTGGCCACGGAGATCCTGAATGCCATCGGCCGGATGGTTGGCAGGATCCAGTAGGCCATGCGAGACGAGCGGGGCTCCGTCTCTGTGGAATGGCTGGCCACCTTCCCGCTCTGGGTCATCCTCTTCCTGCTCTTCTGGCAGGTGGTGGGCGTGGGTTTGACCCTGGTCCGGGCCGAGAGTGCAGTTCACGCGGCAGCCCGGGCCTTGGCCAGGGGGAACAGCCCGGAACTGGCGGCCACCCGGATCGCCGGCGGGATGTGGGGTAGCCTCGACCAGGCCGAGATCGTGGGCTGCGAGGTCCGGGTCACGGTGACGTTGGATGCCCCCATCGTCCTGGTCTCCGTCCTGCACGGCCGACGGATCCCAATTGAGCGGTCGGTCGTCTGGCCGGCGGAAACGGGGGGCTGCTGAATGTGGCAGGACTGCCGGGGCAACGTGACCGTGGCGGTCGTCGGGGCGACCGCAGCCTGCATGATCATCGCCCTGATCTTCATCTCGATGACGGGCATCTACGCCGCCAACCAGACCGCGGACACCGCAGCGTCGGCCGCCGCCATGGGCGCACTTCGATCGCTCCGTGGTCCGATGCTGGTCGAGGCGGAGTCGGAGACAAACCACCGTCTGCAGCTCTTCTGGCAGGAGGTCGGGGCCGCCGTCTCCGACCGGGTCGATGACTGGGAGGATAGCTACCGATCCTCCCGCCAAGCGGTCCTGGAGGCCCAGGTCCCACCTCTGACGCCCGAAGAGATCGAGGCGATCATCGATGAAGAGGTGGCCGACCGGCGGCCGGGCAAGGCGAAGGCTTACCGGACGGCCGAGGTGACTCAGCGGAAGCCAGTCATCGCCAGTGAGTTGCTGTCGGGCGTGGCCCTGCCGCTGGACGTGCGGGTGCGGGAGTTCCTGCGGCCCGACGATCGGGGCTGCCTGATCTACCAAGTCGCCCGGGCCAACGAAGGCACGATGGAATCGGCCGCCCAAGGGTTTGCGGGCGGCAACAGTTCCGAACTGGAGTCGGTGGAGTTCCGGACGGGCTCCCGGCTCGAGGTCGAGAGCAAGGTGCGGATTCGGATCAGGCTGGCGCTCTATGACGCACTCCTTCCCGCCGAGCGCCGGCATCTCACGATGACGGGGAGCGCCTATCTGGACAACCTGGTTGGCCAGTCGATCTCGTTCCCTGCAGGATGCCGGAAGGGGTAGGTTCGCATGAGAAAAGGAGTCAGGAGGGCGCTTCTTGCCCTCCTGTTAGTGGGGTCTGTGATGCTGCTGGGCAGCCTGGTGGCCCAGGCCAGCTCGGGGGGCGATCCGCTCTTCGACACCCGGCTCGGACCGGTGCAGGAGCGGCCGCTGAGCGTTGACGAGGGGGACCCCTCCAGCGGTGGGGACCTGATGGACTGGAGTGGTATTGATTGGGGCCCTTGGCTTCGAGGCCTTTGGTCCACACCGTGGGGTTGGATGGTGACCGGGGCAGCCGGTTTGGCCTTCGTCTTCGCTGATCGGCTTGGAATCTTTAAGCTGGTTGGCGTTCTCAGGGACAGGTTCAACCAGAGTTGGGATCGAGTCCGAGAAAACCGAATCGGCTGGTGGGCGACGGAGATTCCGCGCCGGGCCATATTACCAGTACTCGGCATCGTAATCTGGGCTGTCAAACAGGTAGCCGCCCTGCCGGGGGCCATAGCCGGCCTGGTCGGTTGGCTGGCCCGGGGAACGTGGGAGAACATCAAGACGGCCTACGCCTTTGCGACAGCGGATTTGGCGGGCAAGGTGGAGATTGCCGAAGCCAAGTGGGAGAAGACCAAGGCAGCCTGGGGCTTTGTCAAGGGGTTCTGGAACGAGACGAAGGAGCGGTGGTCCCGAGGCTGGAACGGCCTGAGGCGAGTGTACACGGACCCGGCGGTGACCAACGAGGAGTTGCTCCAGTGGGGCGCCGACCATGCGTCCATGGCGGCAGATGCCGCAGTCGTGGTGCCCATAGCGGGTGCTGCGGTGAACGGAGTCAAGGGTGTCTCCTGGTTTGGCGAACTCAGGAGTGCTGTCTCGGTGGCGCAGTCGGCGCGCACAGGAACCTTGGGTGGAGTGGTGGACGACCTTGGACGGTTCGGCGATGATGTCGCCCGCCTCCAGAAAACCCCTTCGGGAGTTGCTACTCAACTGCCCAAGGAAAGCGCTGTGGTATCTCGAATTGATTATTCCAAAGGGTTCATCGACGACCTTGAGAACTTCCTCCCTGGGTACAAGTACGTCTCAAGGCCACTGGAGGACGATCTGATTCTCATTCAGTTTCACCGGGGCGATCGGGCCCTTGATGCCGGACGCTCTGCCAAATGGTGGACCACATCGGATCAGGGCCTACAGGTGTATCAGTCAGAGGAGAGCATCCGCCAGGTTCTCGCACTCCCACCAGCCTGGGGACCGAGAGATGCGGTCTCCGTGGCGCGAATCCCAAAGGGAACGCACGTCACGTTCTATGAGGGGCTGACCGCTCCACAGGTCAGTGATGGCGTCCGGTATGTCGGTGGTGGGGTCCAGATGCGATTCAAGGACTTCGATCCCTCGTGGATTGTCGTGGACTCAAAGCCGGTGATGGAGTTCGATCCTTCTTGGGTCCTGAAACTAGACTGAAGGTGAGGTGACCGATTATGGACCTGGCTGCACAGGAGTTTGTCCGGCTCTGTGATGTAGCGATCGCGGAGGCGATGAGAGTAGCCGAGGAACTGCGTCAGGCCGGTGGACCCGGCGGGTCACTGGAGATGGCAGCGTTGACCGTTGAGAATCTGCAGAAGCTGAGGCAATCAGCCGTTGACGAGACCCTTCTTCGCCCGTCACTGGGAGCTGGTCTTGGCTTGTCCAGAGGAGTCGGTGATTGGACGGAAGATGATGGCCTAATGGCGGCCGTCAGACAGGTTGAGAGGCACTACCGGGAGAAGATGTGACCTGAGGAGTCAACAGAGTATCTGGGGAACAGTCAACTGGAGAGATCTTTGACACTGAGACAGTGGCACTGGTCACGGCGCCTTCTCAGATTGGTGTCATGCGGATACCGCGACTACTGCTAGGGTCGAGAATGATGCCAGGGAAGGATTCCGAGGAAGTTTCGAGCAGCTGATCATGTAACGACACCGAGTACACGGTCAAGTACTCGGTGTCGTCTCACTTCCTTCTATGGTGTCACTGCCGCCGCTGGGCGGCGCTCGCCGTCGAGCGCCGTCAGCGAGCGGCAGTTTCTGCTCGCCAACGGCGACGGCCCGCGTTCTACCAGGGTGAACCCACGTTGGCCCGGTCGGTGTCGTGAA
>Ga0196970_1001443_pt1 | contig 16023 bp, 14 predicted proteins | sample S1v_513CmetaG_FD_148672 | JGI IMG/M metagenome (GOLD analysis project Ga0196970, IMG submission 148672) | Soil microbial communities from Anza Borrego desert, Southern California, United States - S1+v_5-13C | ecosystem: Environmental > Terrestrial > Soil > Desert | place: USA: California...
GGCTGGTAATAGGGAATGATCTCATCGCTCGCGATCGCCGCGCGCAGATCACGCTCAAGTACGGCACGCTCCATCACCCGCACGTCCATCCCGTGCTCGAAGAAGGAGAACTGACCCCGCCCGTCCCTCTTGGCGCGATAAAGCGCAATATCGGCGCGGCGCAGTAGAAGGTCCGCTTCAATTCCGTCCGCCGGCGCCAGCGCCACGCCGAATGTCGCGCCGACCGGCGCATCGATGTGCTCCAGCCGTAATGGGCGCGAAAACTTGGCCACGAGCGCCGTCATCTGAGGGATGAGATCTTCCTCGCTCGTGAACGGCAGCACCAATACGAACTCGTCACCGCCGATGCGAGCCGCAAATCCCTGAGGCGCAGCCGCCTCGGCGAGCAAACGCCCGGCAGCAACGAGGAGCTCATCGCCCACCCGATGGCCGTAGAGATCGTTCACTGGCTTGAACCGATCGAGGTCGACGGCGACCACGGCTAAGCGCGCTTGCGGCTTCTGAAGCATTCGATCGAGTGCGGCGCTGAGATGGCGCCGGTTGGGTAGCCCAGTCAGCGCATCGTGCAGCGCCATCGCCGCCGTCCGCTGCGCGGCGGCAAGCTCGGTGGCGGTGATGCGCCGATCGGCGATCGCCATCAAGACGCCCATGAAGAGAGCGGCGGCGGCGCCCGACGCCACTGTCACGCCCAGCATGTTGCGGTCGAGCGCCTGGCTCGGCAAAGCGAGGCGCGGATCGGGGATCAACGTCAGCGCGCCCATCGCCGTGAAGTGAAGCGACACGATCGATAAGAGCAGCAGTGCCGCGCTTGCTGCGACGCGGTAGCGTTTGGGAGCAATTTGGTAGGCGTGAAGGGCTGCGATCGCAAAGCTTGCGCAGAGCAGGAAGGAGGGGATGATGAGTTCGATCGCCCATTCCTGGCGCGCGGGGGCTTCGACCCCGGCCATGCCGATATAGTGGAGCGCAACGATGGAGCCGCCGAGCACAAGGCCTGCTGCGATGCGACCGGCGCTACCCTTGAAATGGTCGAAGATGACGAGCGCGCCCCACGCGCCGAGGACGCCGATCAGAGCAGAAGTAAACGTCAGGCCAGGATCATAACCCATGCGCAAGCCGGGCTCATAGCCCAACATGGCGACAAAATGTGTCGCCCAAACGCCCCCGCCGCAGAGGACGCCGGCAAGAAAGAGCCAGCGCCGGCGTCTCTTGGCTGCGGTGTCGGCGCCAAGACCGTCCAGGACGAAGAATACCCCCGCGCAGGCGCAAACGCAGATAAGCGCGGCCAGGCCGACCAGCCACAAATTGTGCTGTTCGAAAACGCAGGCGAAGACGCGCACCATAAGGCTTGAACTTTCCGCTGAGAGCTGTGAGCGCTCCACGCTCTTAACGAAATAAGCCTTACAGACGCTTAGCGGCGCTGGTCTTTGTTGGTGAACGCTCTCTTACCGGAAGCGCTGCGCAAGACGCGGCTCGCGAGCGCAGCAGGCGCTAGGGCCGCAACGGCAAAGCGTGTGTCGGCTGCTTGGGTTGTCGGCGGCTAAGCGCCGAGAGGGGGCGGCCCGCCGCTCCCGCAAGCGTCACCGAGTTGGCTTAGAAATGCGTACAACGTCGGCGCTTCGCTCGATCTCAAGCGATGGATTGTTCATTTCTAGGTTGGTCAAAAACCCATCAAGATCGGAGGCCCGGAAATAGGCCCAGACGCGCAGCTCGCGTACTTCTTCGCCTGAAAGCGCAAAGCGCGCGCCTGTATAACGCGAGACTTCCGTAACCGCTTCCGCCAGCGTTTGGCCGTCGAACTGAAGCATCCCTGAGCGCCAGGTGAGGTGACGCTCGATTTCGCCAGGCGCAAGCGTAGCCACTTCGGCAGCGTCCGCACCAACGTCCAGCTTGTGACCGGCCGCAAGCCGAGTGGGTTCGGCTGCTACCGGCGCGGTTGCCGCGGCCGGCGAGACAGCGACCACCCCCTCTGAAACCAAGACGCTGACATCGCTCCCATCGAGGCGTACGGCAAACTGGGTGCCGATCGCCCGCACTTCTTGGCCGGCCGCCTCGACGATGAAGGGGCGGCTGGCGTCATGAGCGACATCGAAAACCGCTTCCCCGCGCGTCAGTTCGATTTCTCGCGCGTTATTGCTGAAGCGCACAACCAGCCTTGAATCGGTGTTGAGTTCAACCGTGCTGCCGTCTCTAAGCTCGATCCTGCGCTGCTCGCCGACCGCGGTTGTGTAAACTGGCGGCGCGGCAAGGCTAAAGCCCAGGAATGCAAAACCCGCAGCTGCTGCAACGGCAAGCCCGCCCATTGAAAACCCGCGACGGCTCAGCGTGCGCGCATTGGCGCTCCGTGCCGCTAGCGCATCCTTCAGGGCAGGACCTAAAGCGGCAAGGCTCGACACCCTTGTCGACACGCGCTCGAACGCTTCCCCATGGCGGCGATCGGCTGAGAGCCAGGCGTCGAAGTCCGCGTGATCTTCGGCGGTTACGCTCTCATCGCGCAGGCGCACCAACCATTCGCTGGCGGCCCGTTCGATCAATCGAGCAGCTGCGGCGCTCATGATTTTTTGTCCGCATCGCGCTTGGCGCGGCGCCCATCGGTGATGCCTTCGGCCTCAGCGTGCGCAGCGCAAATCTCGAAGGCGCGCATCAGATGCATTTTGACGGTGGCGACCGATATCCCCATGGAAGCTGCGATCTCGGCATAGCTTGCGCCATCGAGCACCTGCATCAAAAACACTTTGCGGCACTTGGGCGGCATGCGCTCGATCATGGTAGCCGCGCGTTCGAGCCGCTCGCGCAGCAGAACCTGATCTTCGGGCGAGGCGTGTGCGTCCGGCACCGATTCCGCTTCAGCGCCGTCTTCGAGAACCTTGCTTGCCGTGCGCTCGCGTCTCTTGCGGTCGATCAGGAGATTGCGTGCGGTTTGATAGAGAAGGCCGCTTTGCGAACGCACTTCGCCTTGCGCGGAATAGACCCGCGCGAATGCTTCCTGGGCCAGTTCTTCGGCGGCGTCGGGCGCAACGAAGCGGCGCAGATAATTGACAAGGCGCGGCGCTTCGATGCGGAAGAAGCGCGAAAATCTGCTCTCCGCACGCGCGTTCTCTGCAGGCGCAGACTCGCCGACGCTGGATTCTTCAGCTTGCGAATAGACGTAATCGGTCGTCACTTCACCCCGAGCCCGCCGCAGCTTGACCAACTCCCGCCTCAGCAAACGCCGCGTCAGAAGTAATAGCAAGTGGCGACGCGTCAGTGTCGCCTACATCGCCAATCGCGCAAGGCGCGAGGAAAGATGCGTTGCAACCTTCGCGCGCATGATCCAGCCATGGCAGACGATCAGCGGCCTCTGCACGCGATAGGGCGATCGGCGCGTCCGCTGTGATCACGCAAGAAAGTTCGGGACCATGCGGCAGCTCGCGAAGGCGAATGACATTGCCATCAATGCGTCCCTCAAGTCCGGTGCAGACAAGCAGCCGATCGAGCGCGTCAGAAGCTCCGTGTACGCCGCGCACTTCGTTCGAGCGCAGGCTTTCAAGCGGGCGCAGTGGAGTCACGAGTTGAAGACGTCCCTGGCGCGCGAATTCGATTAAGGCTGACGAGAGCGCTTGCTGCGAGATGCTGAATCGCTGGCGAAACGACATCGCTGTCGCCGACAACGCAGACAGGGCAATCAGTAGTGAAACCACGGCCAGGACAGGGCGTCGCCAGGTCATCGCAAACTCAGCAAGCCGAAAATGGCATAATCCCAAATTCGACTTAACCCCTTTGACATGGGCCGTCCACCCACGAAATTGCGGGTAACTTCGCTTCACGAGCCGGCATACGAACGGTTCGTTGAGGCGCTGGTGAAGCGCCGGAAGGCTTCGGGCCTCAGCCAGCAAGCGGTTGCAGATCAACTTGGCTGGAACCAGTCAATCGTAGCCAAGATCGAAGGCGCGCAACGGCGCATCGATGTAATCGAGCTGATTCGGCTCGCTCAAGTCATCGGGTTTGATGTTGTCCGGCTGGTTCGAGAGGCGCGAGCCCAAATGATCCGGGACGGTGATCTGGCCGATTAGTCTTCTAGCTTCCGGCAGTGCTCGAGTTCCTCTAGCCGAAAATGGCATAATGCCATTATAGGCTTACAGTTTCCGTCAATGTCACGCGATGTCCGGAAGGGGAGCTTGCGAGCGCTGCACACTAGCGCAAATCGCAGGCTCGGAGAACTGTTCGCGCAGCGAAGAGATGTCCTTGACCTCAGCCAAGAGGACGTCGCCGACAAGTTAGGATGGCATCAATCGTCGATTTCCAAGATTGAGAACTCCAGACGTAGAGCGGATGTGTTCGAGGTGATCCTCATCGCCCGTGTCCTGAAGATGAATCCCAGGGCCCTTCTGGCGGCCGCAGAGCTGTTTCTTCGAGAGGAAGATTTGATGAACTAGGATTTTTGGGCCGTTGGACATATCCACGTCGTCGCCTGGAACGTCACCGTACTGTCACGAGCGATGGATCGATCGCCGACGACGGGGGAGGGGGTTCGATGGGCAAGGGTCTTGGCTCGGGTAAGGAACGAGGGGGCGCATCGCGGCGCGCTGCGGCAGCGCTTGTAGCGTTGCTCGCGGGGGTTTCCCCGATCGCAATAACAACGCCAGCCGCCGCGCAAGCGCAAAGCGAAGCCGTCGAATTCGACATTCCCGCGCAGCCCCTGGGGTCAGCGCTCGTGGCGTACGCGCGCCAAGCGGGCGTTCAGCTGGTCATGACCGAGGAGGCTGTTGGGACCACTTGGGCCAATCCTGTGCGTGGGGTGTTCGAGAGGCAGGAGGCGCTTTCAATATTGCTTCGTGGGACGGGATATCGGGCGCGATTTGAGAATGGCGCTGTCAGACTCAGCCGAGTGGCGCAAACAGGCGAGAGGGCGGAGGAAGGCTCGACGCCCGATTACGAGGACGACGCCTTCGCTCAAGCGCCGGATTCGATCTTATTGCGTGGGGAAGAGAGACAACTACCAAACACGGAAGAGGACATCGTTGTAGTTGGGACGAAAATCCGTGGTGCGTATCCGGCGTCCTCGCCCGTGGAAATCTACAGCGCTGAGGACATCGCACAGAGCGGCGCCGTCACAACTGAGCAATTCATACAGCGATTGCCCCAGAACGTGGGGACGCGGACCGAGTACGCATCTACTGCCACGACGACGAACTCCTTCAATCGAGAGGCGGTGAGTAGCATCGACCTAAGAGGATTGGGAGTTGGCACGACTCTAACCCTTTTGAACGGGCGCCGTATCGCGCCGGCGAATTTTGGGCAGACAGTTGACGTGTCGATTATTCCCGTTGGAGCGATCGAGCGAGTGGAGGTTCTTACAGACGGGGCATCAGCTTTATATGGGTCAGATGCTATCGGCGGCGTCGTCAATTTCGTGCTGCGAGACGATTTCGATGGTGCGGAAACACGCGTCAGCTATGGCGGCGTAACGTCAGGCGACCTGCGGCGCGGCAACATAAGCCAGACCGTGGGGCGAGAGTGGGGGAATGGAAACGGCCTACTCGCGCTCGACTACGCCTCGGCATCGTCATTGTCCGCATCTGACCGAGACTACGCAGACACTTCGATATTTGGCCAAGCGGATCTCACGCCCACTACGCAAAATCAGACTGCTTTAGGATCAATTTCACAGGACTTGACAGCGGATCTGAGGCTTGGCGGGCTACTCGCACTCGCAATGCGCGATGTGAAGAATGTCGCGCTCCTAAATGCGCTCGGCGCTCCTACGGCGTATCGCAGCGAAACCTTTCACACGTTTGCAGACCTCGGATTGGACGCTGACCTGGCGGAGAACCTCTCGGCGAGCGTCTCGCTCACCTACTCTGCCAACAATGTCGACAGTTCATATGGTGCGGGAGCTGTTATCGACACCGAGTACTCTTCGTTCGATTTAACGGCTGTTTTGAATGGAGTCTTGTTCGCGACGCCCGCCGGATCCGCGCGCTACGCGTTTGGTGCGTCTTATCAAGAAGAAGAATATCTTGGAACGACAACCGCGAATGGCGTTACGCCAAGCGGCCGGACGCTGGGGCGAACTACGAGCGCTGCGTTCGCCGAACTGCTTCTGCCCCTGATCGGCGAATCTCAAGACGCACCGCTTGCCCATCGATTGGAGTTCAGCGTGGCTGCGCGCTACACGAGCTACGAGGATGCGAGCGAACCGAGAGCGGACCAAGAGTTCGGCGATCGGGTAAGCCCAAAGATCGGGTTACTGTGGTCGCCATTCGAGACGCTCAATCTTCGCGGGACTTACGGAGAGTCCTTCCGCGCCCCTTCGCTTTCGCAAATGGATCCGTCAGGACGATTGTTTACGCTGCAACAAGGAGCAGCCGTTGGGGGCGTGAGTTCGACAGTGGTGGCCCTCGGCGGACCTGCTGACGAACTCGATGCAGAAACCGCCGAGACGTACACAATCGGTTTTGACTATCGCCCCAACTGGCTGTCGGGATTTGAACTCAGCGGCACCTATTTCAGTATCGATTACTCGGATCGGGTGGCGGCGCCGAGCACGACGGCAGCCAGAGCGAATCCCAGTGCATGGCCGGAGCTCATTCATCGACCCGTTTCGGCGGACGAGCTAGAGGAGATCATCTCTTCTCTGCCCAATACATTCAACAACACCGGGGTTTCGCTGGCTGATCCGGAAGCGGCTGCGGCGGCGCTGTTTGCCCGCCTACCCAATCTTTGGATCGTCGACTCTCAAACCAGAAACCTGTCAGTCTCAACGTTGGAGGGCATCGACATAAGCCTACAACATCGGGCGGAGACGCCGATCGGCGAATTGACGCTTGGCGTAGACTTCACCAAGATCTTTGAGTTCGTTGAAAAGGCGTCGGAGAATTCGCCGACCGTTTCGGTCGTGGATACGGTGGGTAGGCCTGCGGACCTGCGAGGCCGACTTCGCGTCATGCTTGGCCGGGACAATTGGTGGACATCACTCAACGCGAATTACGTCGACGGCTACGACAATCCTCTAGCGTTTGCTTCAGCGGGAGGACCCCATGAGGTCGACAGTTGGACCACGTTGGATTGGACGTCGGCGGTAGATCTGCAATTCGAGGGCTGGGGGCGTACGCGTCTTAGTTTAACCATTCAAAACGTATTCGATCGCGACCCGCCGTTCGTTAGCCGCGGCTCGACATTGCAGTTTTCGCCGGCGTTCGATCCGGCAAATGCGAATCCGCTCGGCCGAGTCGTTGCGCTCAGCATAACGCAGGCCTGGTAGGGGTTGGCGGTGCTGCGGCTGGCTTCAGTTCTGTTCATTATCGCGGCAAGTCTGTTTGGCCCCGCGGCATCGGCGGCCGATGCCGCTCGGCAGATCACAATTGCGGACCTTGCAGGCTTGCGCGACATCGACGGCTTGGCGGTTTCTCCCAATGGAGAAATGGCGATTGTCCAGATTCGCACGGCGCACCCGGCAACCAATCGATACCACCAATCGTGGGTCGTTGTTGAGATCGCGGACGGAAGTACAGTCTCAACCTTTCCCGCCGGCGCCCCGATCCTCCCGAGTCGCCGCGGCCGCATCAACGGGGCGATGCGAACGCCTGCGCCGGTGTGGTCCGCTGACAGCCAATGGGTGTTCTATCTCCGACGCGATAGCGCAGGGGCACAGGTGTGGCGTGCTCGAGCAAATGGCGCCGACAACACGCAAATCACCAACAACCCAGGCAGCGTGACTTCGGCCTATCTTTCGCAGGATGGTAGCCGGATCTTGTTTGCGACCGAGCTGAGCGATGAGCAATTGAGGGGCCGCCTTGAGACGGAGGGTCTCAGCGGTTTTCTTTACGACGGCCGATACTTCCCGAACTATAGTGCGACGCCGATCCTGTGGGAGGAGAACATTTGGGTCGTCGACGCCGCAGGAGGCGGCGAACGGCGGGCCTCCAACAGCGAACGGGACGAGTTTTCAGCACTGAGGGCGGCGATCGATGATGAGGGCCCACTGGGCCGACCGGCCACTCGTGCGGCGGACGGGCGTAGAGCTTGGTTTGAACCGCTCCACGAACACCTTCAAGGCGGCCTCGCTCCGGTCGCTCTCGTCGCCCAGGCGCACGGCGATTCAGCTCCGGTTGTTTGCGTCGCGGACGAGTGCATTGGGGAAATGTTCGACGATGTGTGGTTCGGCAATGACGGCGAAGTACTGTTCGTTCGCCGCGAGAGCCGGTCTCTGGAGTATCGCGCCCTCTATGCGTGGCAGCCCACGAGCGGTCGTGTGCGCCGCGTATTGCGCACCCGAGACGTGTTCACATCCTTTCAGTGGGAATGCGGTCCGTCGCGATATGGGCTCGTTTGCTTGTACGAGCAGCCAAACTATCCCCGGCGGCTGGTGGCAATTGATGCAACCTCAGGCGCTGTCGAGACTATCCTCGACCCGAACCCAGACTTTGCCGAATTTGATCTTGGCCAACCGCCAACCTTCGTGGACATCCAGACGCCGACAGGCGTCTCTGCGTGGGGTTATCTGGTGATGCCACCAGGCAGAACACCAAGGGAGCCTCTGCCGGTCATCGTGGTGACGTATCGCTGTGCTGGATTCTTGCGTGGCGGCGTCGGCGATGAATACCCAATATATGCGTTCGCTGCGGAAGGCTTTGCAGTTTTTTGCTTCGACGCTCCGACCTTGGACATGGATCGGCTGGCGTCCATGAGTTGGCCGGACTATCAGAACTGGCTCAGGGGCCCCGGCGATCCTGAGAAGCGGCGAACGCAGGAAGCGCTGAATGCTGCACTTTGCGATCTGGACGCGAGAGGCATCATAGATCCAAGGCGAATTGGCCTCACCGGCCTCAGCTTCGGCGCTGAGACGGTCACCTACGCATTGTTTAACATCCCGAGACTCGGAGCCGCGATCGCGAGCGGCACTGAAGTTGGACCTGCAAGCACTTATCTCTACGGTCCGTCAGGGCGCCGTGTGCTCATCCCGTGGGGATTGGATACGCCGACGAGCGAACGGTGGGACCATCTTTCTATTACGCGAAACGTTGAAAGCGTATCCGCGCCGCTCTTGCTGCATATTGCCGATCGCGAATTGGGCTCCGCGCTTCCGGTCTTCACGGCCCTCGATAGGGCCGACCGAGCGGTCGAGATGTTCGTGTTCCCCGACGAGTTTCACACTAAGTGGCAGCCGGCGCACCGTCTGTCGATTTATCGTCGAAATGTAGATTGGATGAACTTTTGGCTGCGTGGGAGAAGGCGGGAGGAACCAGGCCTCTCTCCTCAATACGAAAGATGGGAGGCGTTGCGGCCTCGCGTAGAAAGAGCTCGTGTGCAAGACGAGCGGCAGCGCATCTGCACGCACTAAAACGGTGCGCCGCGTCAGCGACCTTCTGGATATAGTTCAACCTCAAAGAGAGGGCCGGGTGTGCATTGGGTATCTGCTGACACACTGCCGAGTCGGGGTATGAAGTACATGCTGATCTCAAATGCGATGGGATGCGCGGCGTAGACCGCGCATCCCGAAGCGATCTTAGGAGATCGAGTTACCTCGATCTACGCGCTTCCGTCAGACCGGGAACGCGTCCTCGATCTCAAGTTCGAAAGTCGTGGGGTTGAATTCGCCCTTGGTCTCTTTCGAAACATAGCCGAGATCAATCATTGCTTTTCTCCATCGTGCAACAATCGCCGCGCGTGTGCGGCATCAGCGTTGTATCGCGGTTGAGCGCCGCAGCGGCCGTCAATATTCTTAATATTATGTTGTCGTCATGCCGCTGCTCGAGCGCTGTGGTGTTGCCAGCTTTGCAGCCAAATCTCTGCAGCAGCCAGCAGATGAATGTACTTCTGTCCGCGTCCGTTCACGACATAACTGGGTGACATGAGTTGACTGAGCTTTTTTTCGTCGAGCCAACCCTGTTGTACTAAGACGCCGCCCAAGATTATTTCTCGGTAAAAGGCATGGTTCGCTTTCATGCTCTTTAGAAGGTAGTGAGTCGCGACACCCTTGCCTGTGCGCCGGAAAATCTCGTCCGGTATTAAATCGCGGAACGCCGACCGTTCGAGGGAGCGGTCTAGTCCGCCTTGACAAAGAACATAGGTTGGCGTGCGAAGGGCGAACTCGACGAGCGGCTGAGAGATGAAGGGGTAAACGACGTCACGTCTAATGCCACGACCGTGGTGGACATGGTAGTCGTAAAGCGAGATGAAGCTCCGCAAGTGCTCGGCTTTGCCGCGAGGTAAATCGGAGAGATTCGTGAGCCAGGGATGAATCCTGTACGCGTCGTCGACGCTGCGCAGCGACTCGTGCCTCAGCGGTCGGTCTCGCGTCCACTCATCGCTTTCGAGGAACCCATAAGGATGAACTTGCCGAAGCGATAGAGCATCGCCCAAAACCCCCCAAACGGAGCGCCGTTGGAGAATTGCTGCGTCGTGCGCGCGGGGCAGAACTTGAGGGCCAAGCCCATGATCCCAGATGTAATCGTCGAGCGTGCCCTTTGCGCTGCCGCGTTGAATGAAAAGGTTATCGCCACCTTGACCTAGCATGAACGCGTCCGCGCCATAGCGATCGGCGGTCCGTCGTGCAATGGCGTCTACTTGGTAGGAGAGTAATTTGACCTTAGGGCGCGCGAATCGTGGAGCAGCCAGGAGTTCGTGCAAACACTCCGCCTCGGGATCTTGGTGCGCCTCCACAAGATCTATCTCGGCCGCCGCCGCCGCAAGTCGCGCATGTTGCGATTCGAAGGCTTCGTAGCCTTGACCGACATAATGGAGTCCGACGATCTTGGCGCTTGAGACTTGGCGCAGAAGAGTGGCCAAGATGGATGAATCAAGTCCGCCCGAGAGCGATAGGATGATCGTCTGATACTCCCGCCCCCAAGCGGCGAAGCATCTGGTCGCGACGTCGCGAAGCCCGTGAGCGGCGCTCTCGAATCTATTTTCGGCCGCTTCTGATGCGATTTGTGCTCCGCTCCACAACCAGCGCGTCTGTGACTCGCCTCGAGGCGTAATCTGGCGCCGCGCTCCCGCGCCGATCTCCCGCACTTCGCGTAGGCCGGTGAACTCCGTCATGAAATAGCGAAAGACGAGGAACGCTCGCAGGTAATCCCAATCAATCGTGAAAGAGAGGCCTGGCAGATCGGCTATGTCTTCGATGTGTGAAAAGAAGAGCGCCGTGTCACGGGTCTGGGTCTGAAAACAAGGAAGGGCGCCGCATGGGTCTCGCAAGACATTCACAGCTTGCGTTGCGGGATCGCGCCAGATAGCGACATAGCTGCCCCAATAGGCCTCGGTGAGATGAACCCCGCCCGTTGCTACGACTCTAAGAGCGTCTTCGCACTCGAGGCGACGCACGCGTCCCCGTTGTTCGTGATCGCGCTCAAAGAGGCAGCCCACGACTACGCCGACCTGACCGTCTAAGTAGGTGACAACTGGCGCGTCACCGCGCTGAATCAGTGCCAGCACTCGAAATCCAGGGTAATCAACAACGCACTGCCAGGCTGGCGAGGCGCGCTGGAGCCGTTCGCACCAATCGTTCATCTGCCAGATGCGGCCTTCATTCGCGGGGTCCCAGGCCAAAGCAACAAAGCGATCCATGTGCTCGTCCTGTTCAAACGGCCATAATTGGTGTGAACTGCCCGGCGTACTCAGTGCTTTCGTTTAGTACGAACTGGCTTTCCTGCACCCAGGAGTGCGCCCCGAAGGGCTGTGCCTGCACTGCAAAAATCCAGAGCGGGTAGAGATTGCGCCGCGCCAGAAACTCCACGAGCGCAAGCGAATCATAGAGGCAGAGATATTTCCGCGGATACCACGGTCTGAGGCGGCGGTAGATCGCAGTTAGCCTGTGCAGTTCCTCAAGATTGGTGGTTCGGCTGCGCGCGTCACGTTTGCGCCGACGCACTCCTTCCACCACTTGCGCGATGTGCTTGGTTTTGAGTTCGCGCGACGCCTTCCACGACGCTGCGAAGAAGTCCCAGAGGTCCCGGGGCGCGATCTTTAGATCGGCGGCCGCTTCGCCCGTAAGGCCAAAAGCCCGCTGGTCATCGGTCCCGAAGATATGCCCTTGTGGCCGCTCAACTGGTGTTGGTTCGATCGCTCTGCCTTTGGTCTTATCTGTGGTGAGCAGCCCTGCTGCAAGCAGCGCGTCGCTTTGTTGCGCCAGCTTCTCGGCGAGCGTGGAAGCGCTGCCGTTGTCTGTCGCGTTTTCGCCGCCAGGGGCAGCAGAAGCGCCGTCAAACATCAAGGCGCTATACTTGTCCTGCTTCAAATCGAGGAAGACGCCGTGTCCCTCGGTCACGCACACATAGACATCTTCAGCCAGATAGAGCTGCTCGGTCATGCAGGGCTCGCGATATCCAGGTGGAGTGCTTTGTCAGTGGCAAAGCCAGGCCGTTGGCCTGCAACGCAGGGGTCACACTCAGGAGGGAAAGTGAGCTGAACTGCAGGCGCCATCGCCGAAGTGCGCCCAGAAGCGCTTAATTCGCCGCGCTCGACTTCGCCGGCATCGGCCCCGGCGCCGGCGTTCTGGGGCGACGGAGCCGCGGAAAGTCTCGCCGACGCAATCGATTGGTGAGCGCTGGGCGCCCATTCGAGAACATGTATCATCGCTACGCGCCTCCGCTCGCGGCGCCGTCACGTTGCGAGTTGGCGCGGCGATGCGCTTCGTCGTTTCGATGGCGCACAAGCTTGGGTGAATGAATATTTTCGCAAGGTCGCGTGCGCGCGGACGCGAACGCCGCTGTTTGCGTCACCCGTCGCCCGCGCTGATGTCGACTACGTTGCCCGCACCGCTTGAGCTCGACGTTTTAATTCGGCCAGTTCAAGGAAGGGCGTTGCGTGCCAGCGCGGTGCAAACATCGAGGCGGATTAGCGTTGTAATGAAGAGCGCGCTCGCATACTCGTCTATGACAGAGTGCTGCTCCGCTTGCCTTAGTCATAGACGCCCCACGTTCTGTTCTTTTGGAGTGAGCGCGCTCAGGGTGATGGCCTCTCGCGGGAGAGAACGTCTCACTCGTCACAGTGGATAGGGGAGTGGGCAGGGTCGAGTTCGCCCTGCGGGCTCGACATCCAATGGGCGCGCGGGCATTTGCGCGTCGCACTCCCGTGCGAGGGGCATGCGTCGGGCCGGAGCGATGACTTGCGGAGCCTGTTCGCATGCCTAGCATCGGGAGTCTAACTGGGGATCGGAACGTGGGCGACGAGTGCGCAGCGAATGCGGTCGATCGGAAGATTGGCGAACGCGTGCGCGCGCGCCGGTTGGAAATCGAGGTCAGCCAGGAGCAGCTAGCGGAGCGGATCCGGGTTACGTTTCAGGTCCAGAAATACGAACGGGGCGTCAATCGCATCGCGGCAGGGCGTTTGCTCGACATCGCCGACGCGCTTGAAACCCCGATTACGCGCTTCTTCGAGGGCGTGCGCGTGGCCGGGTCCAAGGCGACAAACGGCGCAAGCGGCGATGTGATTTCAGCGCTCGCAGCGCCAGGCGCTCATGATCTCGTGCGGACCTATGCAGCGATGACACCGGCTATGCGCCGCCGCGTGCTCGATCTCGTCGTGGCGCTCAAAGATGAGACTTGAGGGCGATCTTCCATGTTTGAAGGCCGGCGCCGGATGTTCGGGCGGCGGACGTGGTGGAGCGGCGCCAGTACTGGCGTTGATGGCGATCTTTTCGATGGGGGCTTGCGTTAGCGGGTCAAGCGAAATGACAAGTCCTGAGGGCCTCTCGGTGCAGGAGGCCTATGTTGAAGCTGGCGGCGGCGTCCGATTGTTCTTGCGCGAGGTCGGGCAGGGAGCTGACGCCATTATCGTGGTCCACGGCGGGCCCGGTTTCAGCATGAGCTACTTTGGAGAGGACCTCGCTCCGCTGGCGCGGGATCGGCGTCTCGTCTTCTATGATCAACGGGGCGCTGGCCAGTCCAGTTTGGTGAGCGACGCCGGCGGCCTCGACGCGCAGCGGTTTATAGAAGACTTGGAGGCTGTGCGCCTCCAGCTGGGGTTGGAGAGGGTGACGCTTCTCGGCCATTCTTGGGGCGCAGGCCTTGTCGCGCTCTACGCTGCGCAGCGCCCAGACCGCATTGAGCGCCTCATTCTAGTTGGCGCCATTCCACCTCGCCAATCCGACCTTCTGCGGACGTTTGAGCGCATCGAGGCCGAGCGCGTTCCAGAGGAGAGAGAACAGCTTCGCTCCGCCCGTGCGGCCTGGGCGGGCGACCGCGGCAATGCTGATCTTTGCCGGGCATACTACTCCGTTTGGTTCTTGCCTTTCATGAGCGACCGCGCCGCGCTGGCTAGAAGTAGCGGCGACTTTTGCGCGGGCGGGCCGGCGGCGCTGCTCAACAAGGGGAATGTCGATGCCCATACGTTTGACTCGCTCGGTGATTTCGACCTGGAGCGCGGTCTTTCCGCAGTGGAGGCGCCCGCACTCATTGTGCAGAGTTCGGGCGATGTGTTTGCAGAATATGCGCCGCGGTGGGCCGCGGCCTTGCCCAACGCCCGATTGGCGAGATTGGATGGCGCAGGGCATTTCCCCTGGCTCGAACGGCCGGAAGCCTTCTTTGCGCTGATCGAGGCATTTGTGGGCGACAGCGTTCCGGAGTGAGCGGTCCCGGGTGCTAGCGCACGCGGCGGCGTGGGCACAGAGTCCGCTATGGGGCAAAAGCGGGCGTGGGGCTCGACGATACTGGCCACTGAAGCGGACGTTCGGATGGAGCGGCCGAGCAGCCGATTGCGGTCCAATGGGAGGATCCTGATTGAGCAGCGTGGGAGGGACGTCGTGGACACGCGCTGGGCGAGTTTGCTCCCTAGTAGCTCACGTCACGGCAGCTGCATATAGGGGGTGAGTGGCAATTGAAACCCCCACATATAGGCATCGTTTTGACCTAGGCGATAACTGGTGGTAGTAGGGGAGGCGAAGGGTGATGCCTGATTCGGGCCGCTTCAGCCTTGAACAAATCGTGAATACAAACGGTGACCTCCATGTCGACTCTCACTCCTCAAGCCGGAAGATACATAGAGAACCTCGCTGCGGAGCTGGGGATCAGCGAAGCGCGCTATGAGGCCGCCGACCGCAGCTACAAGTCCTTCGGCGACTGGTTGCACCGACCGGCGTCGACTGTCCTGAAGTACCGCCCGAAGGTCTACGTTCAGGGCTCCTTTGGGCTCGGCACGGCGATCCGGCCGATCAATGACGCAGAAGATTACGATATCGATGCAGTCTGCGAATTCGAGGCGTTGTCCGTCGGCTCTCAGTCGCAGGAAACTTTGAAGAAGCTGCTCGGCGCTGAAGTCGCTTCTTATCACAAGGCCCAATCGATGACGAAGCCGGTTCGGGAAGGTCGGCGGTGCTGGATTCTTGATTACGCTGACGGGGCGCAATTCCACATGGATATCGTGCCATCGGTTTCGGACAGCTCTCGACAAGAGCTGATCATGAAGAGCGCGGGGTTCACGCCGACGTGGACGCAAACCGCGATCGCCATCACGGACAACGAACGCTTCAATTACCAACTCGTCGATAGCGATTGGTGTCGTTCTAATCCCAAGGGTTACATTCGCTGGTTCCGCGGGCGCATGCAATTCGACCTGCGCCGCAGCATTCTCGCCAAAGCGGCGAATGCGAAGGTCGAAGACATTCCAGAATATCGCGTGCGCACGCCGCTGCACTCGGCGATCATGATCTTGAAGCGTCACCGTGATTTGCGGTTCGCCAACGAGCAGAAGAACCGTCCCATCTCGATCATTCTGACAACGTTGGCCGCGCACGCGTACCAAGGCGAGGATTCAATCGCGCAAGCGCTACTGACGATCCTGCAAGACATGGACAAATACATCCAGAACAACAACGGCGTGTATGTAATTGCTAATCCGACAAACCCGATGGAGAACTTTGCCGACAAGTGGACGGAATTTCCGCAGCGCGGCACCGCTTTCTTTGCATGGCTAAGGGCCGCGCGACATGACTTCGCCGAGCTCGCCGGTTTCAGTGACGCGGGACGCATTCTTGAACGTGCCGAGGCTTCAATCGGCAAATCGCTCGCTGACCGAGCGGCCCAGCGCGGGGCGGCGCCCCGCGGGGGT
>Ga0196970_1001444_pt1 | contig 16020 bp, 15 predicted proteins | sample S1v_513CmetaG_FD_148672 | JGI IMG/M metagenome (GOLD analysis project Ga0196970, IMG submission 148672) | Soil microbial communities from Anza Borrego desert, Southern California, United States - S1+v_5-13C | ecosystem: Environmental > Terrestrial > Soil > Desert | place: USA: California...
TCGAGGTAGACGTTCCCGGCCAGCACCGCGAAGCGGCATTCGACCTCGCCCGCGGATGTCTTGATCAGCGGGTGCGGCCCGCGCCGGATAGTGGTCACGGCGGAGCCCTCGTACAGGCGCACGCCCGCCGCGCCGGCCGCTTCGGCCAGCCCGAGGCAGTATTTCAACGGATGAAGGTGGCCCGCCTGCGGATCGTAGGCACCGGCGTGGAATTGCTCGCTCGCGATCCATTCGCGGATTTCGGCCGCGCCTATCCATTGCATCGGATAGCCATAGGCGCAGGCCAGGTGCTCGACCAGCGCATCGAGGCCGCGCGCCTTGCGTGCGGTGGTGGCCAGCGTCATGCAGCCGTGCGTGTAGTCGCAGGCGATGCCGCAGCGAGCGATGCGCTCTTGCAGCAGCTGCACGGCCTCGATCGAGATGTCCCACGCGCGGCGCGCCTCTTCGCGCGGCAGCTGGCGCTCCATCGCGGCCTGGCCGGCATATCCCGGCAGCACCTGCCCGCCATTCCTGCCCGAGGCGCCCCAGCCGAAACGGCGCGCCTCCAGCAGGGCGACAGAATAACCGCGCGCCCTGAATTCGAGTGCGCTCGACAAGCCCGCATAGCCGCCGCCGACCACGCAGATATCGGCACGGACACGGCCCTGCAGCGGCTGGCGCACGGGCGGCCGCACCACGGACGCTTCATGGTACGAATTGTCGTTCAGCCCGGATTCTTTTTTCAGCAGCACGGGAAGTCGCGGAGAGGACTGCAGCGAAGAGGCGTCAGCGGACGCGGAAGTTCATGAATTGCCAGGGGTCTTCCCTGTCCATGGCTTCGCCGAACAGCGGCGCCCTGCCCTTCAGCGGCGTCCAGTCGCTGACCACGCCGGCCATCTCGCCGAGGTAGGGCCGCGCGATTTCCATGACCGCTTCGTGGTCGAGGTCTTCCGGCTCCAGCACACCGGCGCGCGGACGGCGCAGCGCCAGCACCATGCCGGCCAGCACACCCGCCGCCACCTGCAGGCTGGTGGCGCTGTTATGCGGGGCCAGCGCGCGCGCCGCTTCGATCGACAGGCGCGAACCGTACCAGTAGCTGCCGTACGCATTCCCCATGAGCAGCACGCCGAGTTCATCCATGCCGGACAGGATATCGTCGCGGATGATGCGCTTCCCGTCCTGCGGCCGCCAGTTGCGCCCCGCCAGTTCGTGCAGCGACAGCACGGCGTCGTCGCAGGGATGGTAGGCATAGTGCACCGTCGGTCGGTAGGCCGTTTCGCCGTCGCGCTGCACGGTCAGGTAATCGGCGATGGAAATCGATTCGCCATGTGTGATCATGAAGCCGTGGTATTCCCCCTCCAGCGGTGCCCAGCTGCGGACGCGGGTGCCGGCGCCCGGGCGGTCCAGGTAGATCGCGGCGCCGCACCCGAAGGCGTGGCGCCTGGCATCCGCCGGCCAGCAGCGCTCATGGGTGCCCCATCCCATTTCCGCGGGCTGCAGGCCCTCGCTGATGAAACCGTCGACCGACCAGGTATTGACGAACTCGTTGCGGCGCTTGCGCTGCGCGCTGACCTGGGTGTCGCGCTCGGCGATGTGGATGGTCCGGATGCCGAGCCGGCGCGCGAGAGCGGCCCACTGCGCACTGCCGGCCGGGCGCCCGGGATCAATGCCGTTGTCGGCGGCGATGTTCAGCAGCGCCTGCTTGACAAAGACCGACGCGAGCCCGGGATTGGCGCCGAAGGTCACGATCGCGGTCGGGCCGCCGGGGTGCTCGCGGCTGAAGGCAAGGATCTGTTCGCGCAATCCGTAGTTGGACCGCTGCGAGGCCGTGCGCGAAGTATCGGTGTAGCCGCCGGCCCAGGGCTCGATGCAGGTGTCGAGGTAGAGCGCGCCGCGCTGCCAGCACAGTTCGAGCAGTGCCTTGCTCGATACGTCGACCGAAAGGTTGAGCAGGAAGTCGCCCTCGGCGAGGCGCGGTGCGAGCGCTTCGCCGTAGTTGCCGGGGGTCAGGGGGAGTACGGAAAAGCCGGCGCGATATTCCTGCGCAATGGCTACGCCGCCGGGGTCGGCTGTCAGGATGCTGATCTGTTCCGGATGGAGTTCGAAATGGCGGTGCAGAAGGGGCAGCACCGCCTGTCCAATGCTGCCGAACCCCACCATCACGACCCTGCCCGGCAGGCGTGCATAAGGTGTAATGGGTGTCATGGTCGTCCGTCCGTTGGTGCCCCTGGAATATCAATTGGACAAACAGCGGACGGCGCGGTTGCAGTGGTGTCCCGGCAACAGATACCGGGGAACACGGTTAATCCCGGCGTTTGACAGGGCCGCCGGTCGCCTTCTCCTCGACTGCCGCCTCCGGCTTGAGGAAGTCGAAATCCAGCAGCACCTCTTCCTTGGGCGCTTCCTGCGCCGGTGCGAGGATCGCCGCGGGCAGCTCGGGCACGGCATGCGCGTCGGCTTCCGCCTTGAGGAAGTCGAACTCCATCAGGTTGCCGTCCTCTGCCGGGGTGGCGGGCAGGTCGAGTGCGGGAACCTCGGGCACCGCAGCGCCGCTTTCCGCGGCGGGCGCCGCCGGCTTGAAGTCGATCGGGCCGGGACCGGATTCGCGCACTTCCCCGGCAAGGGCGGGCACGTCGGGCGCTGCGTCGGCCGACGCGAGCAGGCTGTCGAGATCGGCGCCGATGTCCTCCCGCGCGGGTTCGCCGGGCGAGTCGAGATCGGGCAAGGGAATGTCGTCTTCCGATGTCACGCGGGGCGCTTCCTCTGCCGGCACCCGCTCCAGCACGAGCTCGGTGACCGGCGCCGCCGGTTTGGCCGGCGCGACGGCGTACAACGGGTTGCCGGGATCGATTTCCCGGCCCAATTCTGCAGCCTGTGCCCAGTTGTCGCCCTCGCCGCGCGTCATGCGGTGCAGTTCGCGCGCGAGCGCATCGAAGCCCTGCGTATCCTTGCGGCCGGCATAGATGGACAGCAGTTTCACGCGTACCGGATGGCGGTCCGGCTGCTTGTTCAGGGCGTCCTTGAGGATATCCTCGGCCTGCACGTCGCGGCCATAGGCGATGTAGACATCGGCTTCGGCCAGCGGATCGACTTCATGCGCATGGCCGCTCTGCAGCAGGACGCCGGCGGCCGGCGCAGTCGCGGCATCGCCGGCGGCGGAAGCCTTTTTGTCTCGCGGCGCATCGTCATACAGGCCGGTCTCGAACGGCTTCTTCGCCTTGCGCCGGCGGACATACAGCCCGGCGGCGCCAAGCAGCGCGACCAGCAGGCCGGCGCCGGGAATGAGGTAATCCGCTTCTTCCTCCGGCGGCGGCGCAACCGGCTTGGGTGCGGCGGGTGCGGCGGGTGCGGATGCAGGCTGTTCGGCGGGCTTGGGCTCGGACGCTGCGACGGGGACCTCGGCTGCAGGTGCTGCAGGTGCGGATTCTGCAACCGCGGGCTTGGCACCAGCTTTCGCCGCTTCATTCTGCTTCTGCATTTCCGCCAGCAGGTTGTTCGTGACTTCCAGCAGTTTCTGCAGCTCGGTGACTTTCTGCTCCAGCGCCTTGACGCGCGCATTGGCCTCGGCCATCTGCTTTTCCATGGCCGCATAGTCTTCGAGCGCGATCATGCCGGCCTTGTCGTCGGTCGCCGAGACGGCGGTCACGCCGGACAGGGTCAGACGCGGGCGTGTGCTGGAGTCGGCCGGTGCCGCGGGCTTGGCGGCGGCCGTCTTCTTTGGCGCCTGGCGCTCGACCGCGCGCGGCGCCTGGCTGGATGACCGGGCAGCCGCCTGGGGAGCCGGCTTCGCAGTCTGCGCTGCGCGGGCAGGCGGCGCCGCGGCCTCGCCCACCGGCGCCACTGTCGCCACCTGCGGGCCGTCAGTGCCTGCGGGATCGAGCAGGAACACGTATTCCCGCACCACGCGGCCGGTGCCGCTGTTCAGTTCGAGCAGCATGTCGACGAAGGGCTCGTTCACCGGCTGGGTCGACATGATGCGCACGAACTGCCTGTCGCCGCGCTGCTCGACGGCGAAGCGCAGGGACATCAGCACGGGATTGAATTCGATATTGGCCTGCCGGTAGGCCTCGAAGCCGGCCAGCTTGACGGTAAGCGGGCCGTCTTCCTGGCGCGAGGCCGACACCAGTTCGATCTCGGCGCGCAGCGGTTGCCCGAGGGATGACATGACGGTGAGGTCCCCCCATCCTGCCGCGCCTGCGTTGGAAAACAGCATCGTTGTCGCAACTGCGGCGGCGAGCTTCTTGAGTTGAAACCGGAGCGGTTTCCGAGGGGATGGGGAAAACATCAACAGTCTGCCAGTGTGAAGAGGGGGTATGCTATGACGCAGCTTGTCGTGCGTCAATCTTCCTTAAACACTGTTCTCACTGTCATTGCCGCATTGATAAGCGGATGGCGCGCATGCCCCTCCTGCGCGCCGTAGCGCACAGCCGGGGTTTGTCTGTCGCGTCGACCGGCTGCTCGCTGTTACGGCGCGCGCGCTCCGTCTCCCATGCGCGGAATAGTGCGATCCCGGGAGAAGCTGCCTTCTTCGAAACTCACTTCCAGGTCTTCCGCCGTGCCCGCGCCCCCCTGGCGCGTGTACAGCGCGACCGCATAGTCGCGCAGTGCCAACTGCTGCTCTTCCTCGGTCAGGTCGCGCCACGGCTTGCCGCGGTGCTGCGCAATCACTTCCTCGACGGAAAACTCGACGGAGCTATCGATACCGTCGCCGCGAATCTTTGCTTTAATGCCATCCATCGCCATTCCTCCTGCATGCGTTCGGGGCGCGTAATGCAAGCGAAAGACATGCCTGTCGTTGTGGATGAACTGTCACCGCAATTTGCACTCTATCCATACCCATCGTGCAAGCGGAGGATGGAAATGGATGTAGAAGTCATTTACCGCCAGCCTGACGGCTCGCAGACCCTGCTTGGCATCCGGAAACTGGATGACATTCCCGCCATGGACAAGCCGTTCGCGCTCGACGACCGGCAATATGTGGCGAAGTCGTATTCCGGGCCGGATGCACAGGGACGCTACCGGTTGTTCCTGGAAGACGACTCGGGCGCAACCCGTCACTGAGATGTCGACTGCCTTCAGCCCCGCCGACCCGAGCGCGGCCAGTGCGGACCGCGTGCTCAGTGTGAGCGAGGTGAGCGGCGTGCAAGTCAACCGCGGGATCGACCGCACCACCGACAGCAACATCGAACGCTACGCCAACGGCACGCGCGCCGAGATCCACGAACGCATCCATGCGCTGGATCGCGAATGGGACATCGAGCGGGCGCTGGGGGTGAATGCCACGACGCTCGCCCTCACCGGCCTGGTGCTGGGCGCGGCGGTGGATAGGCGCTGGCTGGTGCTGCCGGGTTTTGTGCTGGCCTTCCTGCTGCAGCATGGGCTGCAGGGGTGGTGCCCGCCGGTGCCGGTGCTGCGGCGCATGGGATTCCGGACGCGCGAGGAAATCGATCGGGAAAAGTATGCGCTCAAGTCGGCGCTGGAGTGGCCTTGAGCGCCGGAAAGAATGGAGAACGTGACGGGTAGGCGCCGCCGGCGGGCGCCTCCTGCCTGCGGATCTGAGGGACCTATACCAGCCCGAGGATGCGGCCGATCTCCGCGATATACCGGCTGTCCTGCAGCACTTCGCTTTCGACGCGCGCTGTCATGTCCTGCAGGGTGCCGCGTACCGTGTGCAGCTTTTCCTTCACCAGCCCGTGCTGGCTGTCGCCGCTGGCGAGGAGCTGCTTGAGGGTGTCGATTTCCTGCCGCAGGGCCTGCACGTCCGGGCGGTCGGCGGGCGCATGGGCAAGCTCGTGCTCCATTGCGGCCACAAGACTGCGGACCCTGTCGAGGCTGAAATTCTCATTGGTGTTCATGGCTGCTGGTCCTTGATGTGATGGTCACGCATTCATTGTAGTCCCGGCACGGTTTTCCGGACACCCACATGAGCGATGGCCCCATCTTTGCATGGTGTGAGAGGTGCGTGAATCGAGGGATTTATGGGAAGGAGAAAGCAATGAAATCCGTACATCCATCCTCGCCGTCCTTCCAGCCTGGAAGGCATCTCGAGGTACTGGACGAGCCGGTGCACGACGCCGCGCGCGACGCTGAAAAATTGACATCTCCGGCGGTATGCACGGCATGCGGCGCGGTGTACAGCGAAGGCCACTGGCAATGGACCTCGGCGCCTTCGCATGCGACGCAGATGCGCTGCCCCGCCTGCCGCCGGGTGGCCGAAGGCCGGCCCGCAGCCCATGTGGCAATCTCGGGGGAATTTGCGCAGCAGCGCGGTGGCGAGATCACGCAGCTTGTGCGCGACGTGGAGCACCGTGAAAAGACCGCACATCCCCTGCGGCGCATCATGGCGATCGAGTCGCGCGGCGACGAACTGGAGGTGCAGACAACCGACGTCCGGTTGGCGCGGGACATCTGCGATGCGCTGCTGGGTACCTACGACGGCAGGCTGAATGTGGATTACGACGAGGGGGATCGATTGTTGCGGGTGAAGTGGGTGACTTGATGTGCGCTGGTGGGTTTCGCTTCGCTCTACGCACCCTACCATTCTTTATCAAGGGGCGCGTGGTGGGTTTCGCTTCGCTCTACCCACCCTACGGTTCTTTATAAAGGACGGTAGGGTGGGTAGAGCGCAGCGAAACCCACCACACTTCGCTACGTCAGCGCATCCGTCGATTTCACCCGCTGCCGCAGCGCGAACTTCTGGATCTTGCCGGTGGAGGTCTTCGGCAGCTCGCCGAATATCACGGCGCGCGGCACCTTGAAGCCGGCCAGGTGCTGCTTGCAGTGCGCGATGATGTCCTCGGCCTTCACGTCCGCGCCCGGTTTCACTTCCACGAAGGCGCACGGCGTCTCGCCCCACTTCGGGTCGGGCTTGGCGACGACGGCGGCGGCCATGATCGCCGGATGACGGTACAGCACGTCCTCGACCTCGATGCTGGAAATGTTCTCGCCGCCGGAAATGATGATGTCCTTGCTGCGATCCTTGATCTTCACGTAGCCGTCCGGGTTCATCACGGCGAGGTCGCCGGTGTGGAACCAGCCGCCGGCGAATGCTTCCCCGGTCGCTTTCTCGTTCTTCAAATAGCCCTTCATCGTGATATTGCCGCGGAACATGATCTCGCCCATGGTCTCGCCGTCGGCGGGCACCGGCTGCATCGTGTCCGGGTCCATCACGGTAATGCCCTGCTGCAGGTGGTAGCGCACGCCCTGGCGCGCGTTCAGGCGGGCGCGCTCGCCGATGTCGAGCGCGTCCCAGGCCTCATGCTTGACGCACACCGACGCCGGGCCGTAGACCTCGGTCAGGCCGTACACATGAGTGATGTCGAAGCCCATTTTTTCCATGCCCTCGATCATCGATGCCGGCGGCGCGGCGCCCGCCACCATCGCCTTCACGGTATGGCCGATGCCGGCCTTGAGTTCCTGCGGCGCGGCCAGCAGCAGGCTGTGCACGATCGGCGCGCCGCAGTAATGCGTCACCTTGTGCTCGCGGATCAGCCCGAGAATGGCTGCCGCCTCGACACGGCGCAGGCAGACATTGACGCCGGCGCGCGCCGCCACCGTCCAGGGGAAGCACCAGCCGTTGCAGTGGAACATGGGCAGCGTCCACAGATAAACCGGGTGCTTGGGCATGTCCCATTCGAGGATGTTGGAGACCGCGTTGAGCAGTGCGCCGCGATGGTGATAGACCACGCCCTTCGGGTTGCCGGTGGTGCCGGAGGTGTAGTTCAGGCAGATCGCCTGCCATTCGTCGGCGGGCAGCTGCCAGTCGTAGCCGGCATCGCCGCCGGCGAGGAAGGATTCGTATTCGATGGTGCCGATGCGATCGCCGGCGCCGGTGTATTCCGGATCGTCGACGTCGACCACCAGGGGCTTGCGGTGAGTGATTGCCAGCGCCTTTTCCATCACGCCGGAGAATTCGCGGTCGACGATCACCACCTTGGCTTCGCCGTGGTCGAGCATGAAGGCGATCGACTCAGGATCGAGGCGGGTGTTGAGCGCATTGAGCACCGCGCCCGTCATCGGCACGCCGAAATGCGCTTCCACCATCGGCGGCGTGTTGGGCAGCATGACGGCGACGGTGTCACCCAGGCTGACGCCGGCTTTCGACAGCGCCGACGCAAGCTGCCGGCAGCGTGCGTAGGTCTGCGCCCAGTTGCGGCGCAGCGCGCCATGCACAATCGCCAGGCGTTCCGGATACACCGCTGCGGCGCGTTCAATGAAGCTCAGCGGCGACAGTGAGGTGTAGTTCGCTGCGTTGCGCTCAAGTCCGCTGTCGTACATGTGTGGCATGGCTTTCGTCTCCAAATTGAACTGCCGCAGTGATCACGGTCTGGCGAAGCATACCGATGTTCATTTGCCAATGCCATACCGTAAAGTTACGACATGGGCAGCAGTCAATTTCCGTATGGAAAATGCGGCGCGTCGGAAGGGCCAAGCAATCCATCGATCACATTGCGCGTGATCCGATCGATGTGCACATCCTGTTCCAGTACCTGCGCCCAGTCGGTGGTGCCAGCCGTGAACACGGTGCCCTTGCGCGTGAAGATGCCCATCGTCGCGGCGTGTATGCCTTCGCCGGCCTTGTGCATTTCGCGCGGCGGACGTTCCTGCCAGCCGGGGCCGAGCAGGCCGGCGGCAAGGAGATGGAATCCCGGCGGCGTGCCGCAGCGGGCCGCATCCTTCGACAGCGTTGCCGCACCGGTCTGCGCATCGAAGGCGTCCAACGGCGCACCGTCGCATTCATAACCGACCACGGGCGGCAAGGTCTCCTTGCCGAAGGCCCCGCCGTCGCGCAGGCCGGTGCCGGCGAACACCCAGTGCCCGGCATCCTGCACCACATATCCGTCCGTCTCGCGCGGGCCGTCCCACCAGCCGCCGCCGTGGCGGTAGCTCACGCCGGACAGCGCATCCTCCGGCCGCGCCGCGCCGGTGGGTGGCCACCAGTGGTCGTACGCGCCCTTCGGTCCGCCCTGGTGGCAGACGATGGCCCTGCCCTCCTCCACCACGCGGATGCGCCACCAGCACAGGTTGGCGCCAAAGAAGGCGGCGTTGCCGCCCGAGGCGACGAAGGCTTCCATGCGGTCGCGCGTGGTCTCGCTCCAGTATTCGTCATGCCCCACGCTCAGTACCAGGCGGTAGCGCGACAGCAGGTCCGCGTCGTGGTGGATGTCGAGGTCGGTGCAGAACTCGGGCGCGTGGCCGGTGCGCAGCAGCCAGCGGATGAAACGCGCGTCCCAGTGGGCGAAGGTCTGGCGCGGCGATGTCGGGTCATAGTGGTCGGGCGCGCCCCAGGTGTCGCCGCCGATGCCGCCGCCGGGACGCAGGAGCGACACGCGCGCGCCGGGCGGATCCGTGGAGAAGATCTGGCTGACATAGAAGCAGCCGCCGCCGGTGCAGTTGTAGGCATGATAGGTCGCGAGCGGAATCTTGTAGAGCAGCCCGCTGCGCCCCGGGCCGCGCACCACGAACAGCGCCGCGGCGCTCGTCATCGCGATGTCGAGCGGCGCGCCGTCCGGTTCCCGCAGGTGGGCGACATACACTCCCGAAGGCCAGTCTTGCGGGATTTCGAATGCGTACTGCGGCCAGTGCCAGTCGTCGGCCGCGCCGCGCGGTTCCGCGTTCCTGCCGCCGAACCAGCCGGTTTCGTGCATCGGGATGAAACCGTCGCCCCAGCGATGGAAGGCGATGCAAAAGCGCGGCGCGTCGGTGGCGATGCACAGGACGAGCCGCCCGCCCGGGAAGACGCTGGGCGATTGGGGATAGCCGCGGATCATGTGATCGTTACGACACCGGCTCGGGTTCCACCTTCTTCCGGATCAGGAAGGGCGGCATCGCCAGCGCGTGCATGGGCGTGCGGCGGAAGGATTCCAGCGCTTGCGCGGGCGTCTCGACGATCGGCTCTTCCTTGCGGTTGTAGGAGGTGTTCAGCAGCACCGGCACGTTGGTGCGCGCTTCGAACGCTTGCAGCAGCGCGCGCAGCAGCGGATCGTCCTTCTCGCTCACGGTCTGCAGGCGCGCGGTGCAGTCGACGTGCGTGACAGCCGGGATAATGTCGGCAGCGTGTCTGCGCACGGGCGCGGCGAATTGCATGAAGGGCGAGGGGCGGCGGATGTCGAAGAATTCTTCCGCGCGTTCCAGCAGCACGATGGGCGCGAGCGGCCGGAACCATTCGCGCTCCTTCACTTTTGCATTGATCCAGTCGCGCACATGCCCGTGCCGCGGATCGCCGAGGATGCTTCGGTGGCCGAGCGCGCGCGGACCGAACTCGCTGCGCCCCTGGTAAAGGGCAACGACCTTGGTATCGCACAGCAGATCGACCACGCGGCCAATGAGCGCGTCGGCATCGTCGATGCGCTCGACGATCAGGTCGTCGGCGCCGCGCACCGCTTCTTCGATGTCATCGGTGCGCGGCTCCGGTCCGAGATAGTCGTTTTCCCAGCGCCATTCGCAAGGCTGCCCTGCCAGTTCGGTCAGGCCGTAGATCGCGCAGCCGAGCGAGGTGCCGGCGTCGCTCGGCGCCGGCGGAATGAACACATTGCGGAAAGGCGTCTCGCGCAGCAGCCTGTCGTTGGTGGAACAGTTGAGCCCGGTGCCGCCGGCGAAGCAGAGGTTTTCGGCGCCGGTCTCACGGTGCAGCCAGCGCGCGACTTCCAGCACCGCCTCTTCGAAGGCGCGCTGTCCGGCGGCGGCGAGGTTGGCGATGTCGCCGAAACGCGTGGTGTCGCCGGCCTGGTAGCGGAAGCGTCCGCGCTCGCGCAGGATCTCGAACCAGCGCGCGGGAATGGTGACCTGCGGTCCCTCGACTTCGAGCGGCGGCAGGCCGAGCGCATCGGGATTGCCGTGCGGCGCCATGCCCATCACCTTGCCTTCGTTGCCCTCGCCGGGGAAGATCGCCTGCGTCAACAGGAAGTAGAACATGCCCAGCCCGACCAGGCGCTGCTCGTTGCGGTCCCAGAGCTGCTTGCCGATGCAATCGATGCGTTGGCGGTCGGCGCGGTAGAAGGACGAGACTTCCCGCCAGTCGCCCGGCATGTCGGCGGCGCCGCTCCACTGCTCGGTCAGTTCCGACACCGGGCTGCCCTGGCCGTCGATGATCATCACCGCCGCTTCCTGGAAGGGCGAGGGATGGAACACGCTGTAGACATGCGAGAGATGGTGCGAGATGCGCGCCCGCTTGCAGTCGGGGGCGAGGCGGATGATTTCCCGCAGTTCCTGCTCATAGGCATCGAGATTGTCGATCTCGCTGTCGGACGAGTAGCACTCGACGAGGACATCGATCCTGCCATCCAGCGCGGCCAGCTCCGGCATGTAGACCTTGCGGAAGTCATCCAGCCTGCCCCAGTGGTGCTTCTGCCGCGTCAGCCTTTCCTTCTGGATGGCGAACACCAGGCGCGAACCCTCCATCAGGCAGATGCTTGCATCCTGTGTCCGGTTGACGCCCAATATCCTCGGTGCATTGCTCATCGTTGTTCTCCTTTATTGCAGCGGTTGCCATGAGAAGCCTTCGGCGGTTTTCCGCAGGCGCCCGACTCCGGGCGAGGGGGCATGCGGGCACACGAGCAGTGCGTCGCGCGCGACGGCCAGGTTGAACAGCCACGCGCGCGTGCGCGGCGTGGTCCCGGGGTGGGTATCGAAGGCGCTCACCCAGTCCGGGTGGGAAAAATGCAAGGGATGGTGGCAGACGTCCCCGAGAAAGAAGGCGGTCTGCCCATCCGATTCGATGACGACCGTGGTGTGGCCCGGCGTGTGGCCGGGCGTGGGCAGCAGCGAGATTTCCGGCGTCAGGCGCAGCGCGCCGTCGTCGAGGACCATCATGCCGAGTTGCTCGAGCGTGGCGAGCTGCTCGTCGAACTCGGGCACATGGCCGGGGCCGCCGAACCATTCCCAGTCGGCCCGCGCGAGATGGTAGCGGGCACGCGGAAACGCGGGGCGGCGGATGCCGTCTCGCATCAGCATGTTGCCCTTGATGTGGTCGCCATGCCCGTGCGTGAGGATCACCATGCCGACATCCTCGCGGCGGTGGCCGGTGCGGTCGAACTCTTCCAGCAGGTGCCCGGTCTTGCCGCCGTGCGTGTCGTCGCCGTAGCCGGTGTCGATCACGACGAGCGCGTTTTCCGCCTCGACCAGGGCATAGTTGTGGCCCACCGGAATTTTTCCCTCGGCATCGGTGGCGACATGGGCGCGCCACTCGGCTTCGGGCACGTTGTCGAAAAAGAAGTGCGCGGGAAAGCGCCATGTTCCGTCATCGAGGACGATGAGCCCGATCCGGCCGAGGGGAAATTTTTGCAAGTCCTTGCCTCCGCAACAATGAAATTTTGAGACGAAGGGCCGGGGATAAGTTCGGCAATGTTGGAAATTTTTCTAGCACCCCCGGTAATACTTTCCGCCGGTTGCCGAATTACATTTCCTTACGGAACAAAACCGCACACAGCGGGTCTACCGCCCATGCAGTGCACTGCATATATTGGACAACACGGGTGGATGAACATGAAGTGGTTTTATGAATGGCGGCTCAAACGGGTCCGCTCGGAGATTTCGGCACTCGAGAATGCCACCAAGGTACGTTTGCTGGATGACTACACCGGCCACTCCCGGCTGCGCGTGCTGCAGAAGGTGGAAGGCAGCCTGATGAAGCGGCTCGGGAAGTTTTCCGAGAAGCCGGTGAAGGAACTGGCCGAAGCGCAGCACGATCTGAAACAGACGACCTGACAGCGGATGCAGGACCATCGAGAGGCAGGCACGTCTGTGTCTGCCTCTTTTTTCATCAACTCAAGGCAATTCCCTCACACGATGATGAAATTTTTGAAACTGCTGTTCCTCCTCGCGGCCAGCGTCGCGACATTGGCATTCGCCGCTCCCGGCCCGGCGCAGGAAGCGCCGGATGCGCTGGTCAAGCGCATCACCCAAGAGGTGATGGACACCGCGCGCAACGACAAACAGGTCAAGGCCGGCGACCGCACCCGCATCCAGCAGGTGGTCGAGGAAAAGATCCTGCCGCACGTCGACCTGCAGCGCACCGTTGCACTGGCGGTGGGCCGCCACTGGCGCGAGACCACGCCGGAGCAGCGGCAGCAGCTCACCGACGAATTCCGCACCATGCTGATCCGCACGTATGCCGGCGCGCTGTCGCTGGTGGGCGACCAGCAGCTGGTGTACAAGCCGGCACGGATCGCGCCCGGCGAAAGCGATGCCGAGGTGCGCTTCGAGGTGCGGCAGCTGCGCGGCCGCGACCCGGTGCAGGTAAGCTACCGCCTCTACCGCGCGGCCGACGGCTGGAAGGTGTACGACGTGAACGTGCTTGGCGTGTGGATGGTCGAGACCTACAAGAGCAGCTTCAGCAACGAGATCGCGCGCGGCGGCATCGACGGCCTGATCCGCACCCTGGCCGAGAAGAACAAGGCACTGGCGTCGCAGGCGTCGGGCTGAGGCGCCCCGGCCACTTCGGTCGTGCACACCCGCCGCTTGCATCCCAGGCAACACGCTTGAGCTGCGTCATGATCAACTCGCTGCGCCCACTCTAACTTCTGAAATCTTGTCTACGATGCAGGAAACCGAGCATTTGCTCGGTTTTTCTGTGCGCTCGCACAGCGCAGTCCCTGAAGCACAAAAATAATCAATCAAAATACCAATACAAGGAGACAATGGATGAAGACGTTCATCAGGAGGTGCTTTGCCTCCATCCTCGCCGTACTTGCCATCCTGCCCGCTGCGTCCTGGGCAAGCTACACGCAAACGCGTTACCCCATCGTGCTGGTGCACGGCCTGTTCGGTTTCGACAACATCGGCCCGGTCGACTACTGGTACGGTATCCCTTCCGCGCTGCGCAGCGATGGCGCGCGGGTCTACATCGCCCAAGTGTCGGCAGCCAACAGCACGGAAGTGCGCGGCGAGCAGCTGCTGGTCCAGGTGCGGCAGATCCTTGCCGCCACCGGGGCGAGCAAGGTCAACCTGATCGGCCACAGCCACGGCGGACCCACCATCCGCTATGTCGCCTCGGTGCGCCCTGATCTCGTCGCGTCGGTGACCAGCGTGGGCGGTGTGCACAAGGGATCGAAGGTAGCAGACATCCTGCTCGGCGTCGCACCGGACGGTTCGCTGTCGCAAGCCGTGCTGGGTTCCATCGCCACCGGCCTCGGCCAGTTGCTCAGCTTCCTGTCCGGCAGCCCGACCATGCCGCAGAACGCGGTCGCCGCCGCGAAGTCGCTCAGCACCGCGGGGTCGGCGAGATTCAACGCTTCTCATCCGCAAGGCGTGCCGACCACTGCCTGCGGCGAAGGCGCCTACCAGGTCAACGGGGTGCGCTACTTCTCCTGGAGCGGCGCGCAGCCCTACACCAACGTCCTCGACGTGCTCGACCCGGCGCTGGCGCTGACCTCGCTCGCCTTCGCCGGCGCCAGGAACGATGGTCTGGTTGCCAGCTGCTCGACGCGCCTGGGCCGTGTGATCCGCGACGACTACGCCATGAACCATCTCGATGAAGTCAACCAGACCATCGGCCTGGTCAACCTGTTCGAGACCAACCCGGTGACGCTCTACCGGCAGCACGCCAACCGGTTGAAGAACCTGGGGCTGTAAGCATGGCAAAGACCAGGCTGGTCCTGGCCGGCGGGGCGGTCCTTCTGGCCGCCCTTGCCGGCCTTTCCATGCAATCTTCTCCAGAGCCGGAAGCGCAGGCGCCGCCCGCGCCTGCTGATTACTTTGCTTTCGTGCGCTCGCTCGAAGGCACCGTGCCGGACGGCAGGATCGAAGCCAGCGCCGCGGCGGAGTTCGTCGCCGGCGTGGAGCTGGTGCAGTTGTTCGATTACTTCCTGTCGGCCACCGGCGAAAAGCCGCTCGATGCCATCCGTGCCGAGATCGAGCGCGAGCTGGAACGGCGGCTCAAGCCTGACGGCGCCGCAGAAGCGAAGCGGCTGCTCGGGCGCTATCTCGCCTACAAGCTCGACCTGGTCGAGGTCGAGAAGAACGCGCAGGCCGCGGGGGCGTCTACCCACGCCATCCGCACCCGCTTCGAGTTGATGCAGGAGGCGCGCCGCCGTCATTTCAGCGAGCGCGAGATCCAGGCCATGTTCGGCGCCAGCGACGCCAGCGACCTCGATGCCATCGCGCGAATCGAGATCAGCCAGGATGCGCGCCTGAGCGAGGCGCAGAAACGCGAACGGCTGGCGCAGCTCGACGCCGCGCTGCCGCCCGCGGTGCGCGAAGCCAGGGAAGAGCCGCTGAAGATCATGCGTCTCGAAGACGCCGCGCAAAAGATGCGCGCCCAGGGCGCCAGCGAGGACGACATCTACCGCATGCGCGCCGCCGCGCTGTCGCCGGAAGCGGCGGCGCGCATGGCCGAGGTCGACCGCGAGGAGCACGAATGGCGTACCCGCATCGGCGCCTATCTCGCCGAGCGCGACCGCCTGCTCGGCGCCAATGCCGGGCTGTCCGACGGCGAGCGGCAGGCGCTGCTCGCCCAACTCCAGCAAGCCCGCTTCACGGCCGACGAACGCAGGCGGCTGCCGGCCTATGAAATGGACGGGCGGTAGTCACGCCGGAGACGTCGTCACGCCTGGCGTGCTAGGCCCGGGTGTCACGGCCGGCGCGGGTGTTGTTCCCGGCGCAGGCGAAGTACCCGGTGCCGGTGTTACGCCCGGTGCTGGTGTTATGTCCGGTGCCGGCGTTATGCCTGGTGCCGGTGTTGTACCTGGTGCCGGCGTTATGCCTGGTGCCGGTGTCGTGCCCGGTGCCGGTGTTATGCCTGGTGCCGGTGTTATGCCTGGTGCCGGTGTCGTGCCAGGCGCGGGTGTCGTACCCGGCGCAGGCGTCGTACCTCGCGCCGGTGTCGTTCCTGGCGCAGGTGTCGTACCCGGCGCAGGTGTCGTACCCGGCGCAGGTGTCGTACCCGGCGCAGGCGTCGTACCTGGCGCCGGTGTCGTACCTGGCGCCGGTGTCGTACCCGGCGCCGGTGTCGTACCCGGTGCAGGCGTCGTTCCTGGCGCAGGCGTCGTTCCTGGCGCAGGCGTCGTTCCTGGCGCAGGCGTCGTTCCTGGCGCAGGCGTCGTT
>Ga0196970_1001445_pt1 | contig 16019 bp, 12 predicted proteins | sample S1v_513CmetaG_FD_148672 | JGI IMG/M metagenome (GOLD analysis project Ga0196970, IMG submission 148672) | Soil microbial communities from Anza Borrego desert, Southern California, United States - S1+v_5-13C | ecosystem: Environmental > Terrestrial > Soil > Desert | place: USA: California...
GTGGTGGTGATGCCTTCATGGTTACTGGTGGTATCGAATGGAAAGGTCTTCGTCTTGGTGTAGGTTATGATTATAATACGTCTTCTTTAAAAGGTGCCTCTAATGGTAACGGCGGATTTGAAATATCTCTTCGTTACATCGCTCCTAGCGCACTTGATTTTGCTCGCCGCCTGGTATATCCTTGCGCTCGCTTCTAATACATTGAAAGAAAGGGCAAAAAATATTTTTTTGCCCTTTCTTTTTTTCCAACCAATTGTTACTTTTATACCCATTAACAACGCTCACGCACATGAGAAAAAATTGGCTGCTCTTAATTCTGGCAACGGTTCTTGTTTTTACTCAATACGATGTACAAGCACAGCAGCAACGAAAAGAGAAGTATAGGAATAAAGCTAATGACCCAGTGGCGCAGCTGCCTTACTACAAGAAGCTGCGTTGGGCGGACGACCTGTTTAAGGCAGGCAGTTACTTTAATGCTATAGAATATTATCAGCAGTTAAAGCAGGAACAGGAGCGTAATCCATATCTTGCTTATCAGCTGGCGGAGTGTTATTGGATGACACGGGACTATGTGCCCGCAGCGCATTATTACGGTGAGGCATTCGCCTTAGCACCCAAATTGTATCCAGAAGCTACCTTCAAGGAAGCAATGATGCTAAAGATGCAGGGTGAGTACGATGCGGCAATAGCACAGTTCAACAAGTTTATAACAGACAACCCGAAGACCTACAAAAAAGCTAAGAAGAAAGCACAGCTCGAGATCAAGGGTGCGAATATGGCGCTTAACTCTATTAAAGATCCATTGGCTGTTACAATTGTAAACGCTGGACCAAATGTAAACAGCGCTTATACAGAGTCTGCTCCTTATCCGCTCGGTGATACAGCTATCCTGTTTTCTACTATGCGTCAGAACAGTGTTGTTGAAGTAAATAATAGAAACAGGGAAGAGTATATGTCACGTATGATGGTTTCTCACAAGCAGCAAAATGTTCCTGTTGCAGATTCATTTCAGTGGGCCCTGGCTTTTGATGACGGTAAGTTCAATGATTCTCGGGTACACGTCGGCAACGGTGCATATAGTCCTGGTGGTGATCGTTTCTACTTTACAAAGTGTGCTGAGGAAGATTCAATGAAGGTTATCTGTAAGATATACGTATCCAAGTTTGAGGGTGCTCAGTGGGGCGAACCATCACTTCTCGGAGAGGGTATCAACGATGGAGGGTCGAACACCCAGCCAATGGTTGCTATGGTAGGAAAGAAAGAAGTACTTTTCTTTTCATCCAACAGAAGACTGCAGAGTCGCGGTGGCTACGACATTTGGTATTCCATAATCGATCCCCGTAACGGTACATACCGTCGTCCTCAGAATGCTGGTAAGCAGATCAATACTGAAGGTGATGAGATCACCCCATATTATGATTCACGTGTAGGTAAGTTATATTTCTCATCTAATGGCTGGGAAACAATGGGTGGTCAGGATATCTTTTCAGCTAATGGTGGTCCATCCCGCTATTCTGGTTTAATGAACATGGGATACCCTATAAATACCTCTGCTGATGAACTATACTTTATCAAAGATCCTTCTGGTAAGCCGGATGGCTATGTAGTATCAAATCGTATTGGATCAATAGCGCTGAAGAACCCAACATGTTGCGATGACATCTGGCGTATACAGTTTGAACCTAGATTGGTTGTGATGGGTAAGGTGGTAGAATGTGATAACAAGGAATTGATGACAGAACTTGTTGTTAAGATGGTAGATGATAAAGGTGAAATGAAGACCTATAATTCTACAGACGGTAAGTTTGCTTTCAACATGTCTCGTGAGCATACCTACGTGATCACTGGTGATAAGCAGGGATACTCTTCCACTCGAGCTACCGTAAATACCTCTGATGTTAAGCGTTCTGATCCAGATGATACTGCTTATGTTACGATATGTCTTTCAACTATATCTAGCGGATTCCGCGTAAGCAACGTGTACTTCGATTATGATAAGGCAACACTCCGTGCAGAGTCAGTAGCGTCACTTGATTCGCTGGTTAACTTTATGAATGATAACCCCTCACTAAGTGTTGAGGTTTACGCCTTCACTGATGCCAAGGGTACTGATGCATACAATAAGGCCCTTTCTGAGCGTCGTGCCCAGGCTGTGAAGGATTATCTGGTAAATAATGGTGTAGAGTCTGAGCGAATGCTTGTTAAAGGAATGGGTGAGTCAAACCCTGCTGCAGAGAATACCACTACTGGTGGTGAGGATAACCCTGTTGGTCGCCAGCTTAATCGCCGCACAGAGTTCCGTATCGTGACTGACGTACCAACTCGTCGCGTGATCTTCAATAGTGCTCAGCCTGGTTCAATGGATGAGCAGGAGAAGAACCTTCAGATTGATGAGAACTCAGATATTGATGGTGGATCAGACAATGAAGTAGATCCAAGTCAGCCAGGAAGCCGTGTAAATAGAGAATAGTCAAGAGTTTATTTATAGAAAAGGCTGTACATAGTGCAGCCTTTTTACTTTGTAAAAATGGAGTATAGAGAAGTAAGATTAAAGGTGGATGATCAGAATACGAAGGATATACTGATCGCAATTCTTGCAGAGGAAGGATATGAGGGTTTTGAGGAACGTGCTGGCGAACTTATTTCCTATATACCACTGTCTGGGTTTAATAATGAGCGACTCGACGAAATCCTTACACCTTTCTCCATTAGGTACTCAGTAGAAAAGGTATTGAAGGCTAACTGGAACAAACAGTGGGAGGAGAATTTTCAGCCGGTAATTGTAGATGACTTTTGTACTGTTCGGGCAGACTTCCATAACCTCGAAATTGCCACAGAGCATGAGGTAGTCATTACTCCTAAAATGTCCTTCGGAACAGGCCATCATGCCACCACACAGCTCATGATACGTGCGATGCGGAATCTGACATTTGAAGGTAAATCTGTTCTCGACTTTGGCACTGGTACCGGCATATTAGCCATACTTTCTGAGAAACTTGGAGCAAAGAGTGTCACCGCAATAGACAATGAGGAATGGGCATATGAGAACAGCATAGAAAATAGTCTACGGAACGGAGCAACCTGTATAGAAGTTCACCTTGGATCCTTGGAACACGTTGCTGGTAGATCTTTTGATGTTATCCTGGCGAACATTAACCGGCATATACTACTCCGGTATATGCAGGATCTTGAAAAGCTAATCGCAGAAAACGGGTACGTCCTTATGAGCGGCTTATTAGTGGAAGATGAAGATATTGTTGTTCCCGCAGCTAGATCCTATGGCCTGCATCTTCTTAGTCGCGAATCACACAACAATTGGATTGTACTGTTGTTTCAGCCTGATAGGAGTAGTATGGCACGAAAATCTTAGTTTTAACATTATACCGGAGGGGAGGACTAGGTTTTCTTCGCAAATGGGTTAAATTTGCTTCACTTCAGATTAGGGATTTCTCATAATGATAATAGCAATATTAGTTGTACTGGCATATTTGATTGGCTCTATCCCCACTGCCGTTTGGGTAAGTAAGAGGGTTTATGGAATTGATATTCGTGAACACGGTAGTGGAAATGCTGGTGCCACAAACACTTTTAGAATCCTGGGATCAAAGGCTGGTTCAGCAGTCATGTTGGTAGATATGCTGAAGGGATTCTTAGCCGTTAAGCTGTCCCTATTGTCCGTTTTCCCATGGTACAGTGAAGCAATCACCAACCTGCAAATTCTACTTGGGCTAGCAGCTGTAGTGGGGCACATCTTCCCCATATGGGCTGACTTCAGAGGCGGTAAAGGAATAGCTACATTGTTCGGAATGATCTTGTCCATTCAGCCTCTAGTGGCCATTAGTCTCATTTGCGTTTTCCTCGCCATGTTGTTCCTTACCCGGTACGTTTCCCTGAGTTCAATCAGTGCTAGTGTAGCATTCCCATTACTTATTCTCTTTATCTTTAAGGAGCCAGAAATCAGCTATCGTGTCTTTGCAATTGCCACAGCATGTCTTGTCGTGCTAACCCACTATAAGAATATTAGCAGACTTCTCCACGGCAACGAGAGCAAAGTACCATTATTCCGCAGGCGTCGGCTGCGTCGTCGCGACTAAGTTAACCTTCTTTTCTGCTGATGGTATAAAACTTGTCCGGTGTTTCAAAAATACAGGACATGAAAAGATTGTTATTTGCACTTTGTTTGTTATCCCTTTCTGTTACCTTTTACGCATGTTTTAAGAATCCCATAACCGGCCGTAGTTCAATAAATCTGGTTAGTGAATCTGAAATGAGGACCTTGGCTAATCAGCAGTACGCCTCTTTTCTTGCAGCCAATGCACCACAGAAAGGCACTCGCGATGCAGAAATGGTACAGCGTGTAGGCAGCAAAATGGCAACCGCAGTACAGCAATACCTGAGTAGCATTGGACAGTCCAGCCTGGTGAGTGGATATCAATGGGAGTTCAACCTAGTGAACAACAATGAAGCCAACGCCTGGTGTATGCCAGGAGGAAAGGTTGCCGTATACACAGGCCTGATGCCACTGGTGCAGAACGAAGCAGGCTTAGCTACCGTAGTGGGACATGAAATTGCGCACGCAGTGTCCAGGCACTCAAACGAACGCGCAAGTCAGCAGCTTGCAGCTGAGTTTGGCGGTCAGGCCCTTGGTGCAGTCATGGGTTCCAACCCCGGTGCTGCCTCACAAATTTTCGGCGCGGCAGTCGGTATAGGTACTCAAGGTGCATTGCTGAAGTTTTCACGCGACCAGGAGAGCGAAGCTGACCATATGGGCGTTATCTTTATGGCGCTTGCGGGATATAATCCAAATGAAGCTATAAACTTCTGGACCAGAATGTCAGCCAAGGGAGGTGCTAAACCACCGGAAATACTTAGCACCCACCCTAGCGACCAAACCAGGATGAATAACCTCAGGAAATGGATTCCTGAAGCAATGAAATATTATAAACCTCAATAGGCTTGTTTAAATTAACTCTTGCCCAAAAACTTGGAAGTTATATTGTCCCGGTAAGGGTTTGGAAAGGCTCCAGTGCAGAAAATCCTGTGCTGGAGCTTTTCTATTTCAGGGGCGAGTGGCAACTGGGCACAGAAGACGCGCTATATTCTGATGGCACGCGCTACCGGCCGCTCACTGAAGGGTTCTCCCAGGTCAAAGATGAGCTGGGCAATATGAAGAAGATACTCATGCTAGGTGCTGGACTAGGTAGCGCAGCCACCATACTCGACAAGATGGGTTACCACCCTGAGTTTACTCTGATTGACATAGATGAAGTAGTTTTAGAATGGACTGCTCAACTACTTCCCAGCCAGTTACTAACCAGTTGCCAACTGGTAGCATCCAGTGCAGATCGCTTTATAAAAGACACCCCTCATACCTGGGACCTTATTATCATAGATATATTCAAAGGGAGATCAATCCCCTCCTTCGTATCATCAGAAGAATTCCTCACCGATTGTAAGCAGCATCTCGCTCCCAATGGTCACCTGATCGCTAACTATATGGTGAATAACCAAACTGAATGGGAAACGTTCTTCCCCACTTTCTCAACGGTGTTTCAGCAGGTCAATGTCACAGAATTAGGTATTAACAGAGTCCTTGTAGCTAAAGTTTAGCAGCTTGTATCCTTAATACCTTCCGGTTTTTCTTCTGTACCCTCATTTTCTCCGGTATGATAGCTAAAATCTCGTCCATCAGGCTCTGTAACAGTGTTAGACGTACGAAGTGGCTATTTGTAACCAACCCAATTTCCCTCACAGGCTCCGGCTCCTCGAAGTAACGTACCTTCTCCATCTGGTCTTCACCAAACTCGTGAGTCGCTAGTTCGGGTAATACTGTAAGACCACCATTTTTGTCCACCATTTTTCTTAGCGTCTCCACGTTACTGCTTTCATAACGGAAGGGTTTCTCAGCCTGTACCCTCTGCACTTGGTCGCTGCACAGGTTTATGATCTGGTTGCGCATGCAATGACCCTCATTCAGCAGCCATATCCGCTCAAGGGCCACATCTTCAGGATTAATCAGGCGCTTCTTTAATGCTTCCTCATCCTCAGAAAAATACCCAACAAACGGTTCATAAAACAATGGATATTCCTTTATGCCATTTTGTTCTAGCGGTGTGCTTACAAGTGCTGCATCTATTTCATTGTTGATCAGCGACTTAATGATCTGATTCGTTTCCAGCTCCTTCACCTGAAGTTTCACCTCCGGGTAATTCTTAACATAATTTTCCAGAAGTCCTGGAATTATATAGGGGGCAACAGTTGGAATGACAGCAAATCTGAAAGTACCGGCTAGCTTATTTTGTTGATTCTGTATTAGTTCAAATATTTTCTCGCTCTCGGATAGTGCCACCCGTGCCTGATCAACAATAGCTTGCCCCATTGCTGTAACTGCAATGGGATGCTTATTTCGATCAAAAAGTTTCACACCCAGCTCTTCTTCCAGTTTCTGGATCTGCATACTTAATGTAGGCTGAGTAACAAAGCATTTTTCGGCAGCTGCAACAAAGCTCTTATAAGTCGCAACTGCAACCACATATTCCAGTTGTGTAATCGTCATATGGAAAATATTGCGCAAACCTAATTCATAAAAACGATATAGGCTAATTGATAGTAGTACTTACAGCAAAGGGAGATGTGAATAATTGATCTAGTATGCCGAATTGCTTAATCAGGCTGGGTTGATGTTTTTCAACCCACCTTTTCTTTTATCTACCTTTGCTCCTTTGTTGTGACAGCTTAGACTAGAACATACATTCGAAATGGTTGTAGAGTCTAAGGTTGTTACCACAGTACAAACAAATACAAATGAATAACAAGGTGGAACCAACAGGATCGATCCTGCAGTTTGTAAAGAACCGGTATGAAGGTAAAATCGTGGAGGATTCGTTATCTCCGGCAGGAAACTGGTTATCCTACACGCTTGAGAAGATTGAAAAAGGTATGGCGGAGATAACGCTTGAGGTAAAAAGGGAAATGACAAACCCATACGGCAACATACACGGTGGAATGATGGCCTTGGTGATGGATGAAGTAATTGGATGGTCAGTGATCAGTCTTGATACCGAGAACCACTACACTTCCCTAAACCTGAATGTCGATTTCCTGTATGCTATCAAGGAGGGTGAAAGATTGAGAGCTGTATCAAACATTGTCCGCGCAGGTAAGAAGATCATTCACGTAGAGTGTACAGTTTATGATATGGAAAATACGTTATTAGGCAAAGCAAGCAGCAATCTCATTGTAACAAGTATGAAGCCTAAGGATAATTCATCCAGGGTAGCAAATTGAGGAAGCATCTGAACTTATCGACTTATAGAGTATTTTTGGCGCTTTATGCTTAACGGTAAACGTATAGTAGTGGTGCTGCCTGCCTACAAAGCAGCATTGACCTTGGAACGGACCTACAAGGAAATCCCATTCGACATCGTCGACGATGTGGTACTGGTGGATGATAAGAGCCCTGATAACACAGTAGATGAAGCAAAGCGGCTGGGTATAAGCCATATAGTGATACATCAGCAAAACAAAGGCTATGGTGGCAATCAGAAGAGCTGCTACAAGAAGGCCTTGGAACTAGGGGCGGATATCGTTATCATGTTACACCCAGACTATCAGTATACGCCCCAACTCATACACGCAATGGCAGGTGTGATTGCCTATGATGTTTATCCTGTTTGCTTCGGCTCACGAATTCTGGGTAAGGGGGCCCTCAAGGGAGGCATGCCAATGTATAAATATATTTTTAACCGTTGCCTCACCTTGTTTGAAAATATTCTCTTGAATGAAAAGCTAAGTGAATACCACACCGGCTATAGAGCTTTTTCTGCAGACGTTATCAGGTCAATCGACTTTACCTACAACAGTGACGACTTTGTGTTCGACAATGAGATGATCTCGCAGATATTCATGAATGGATTTGAAATAGCGGAGGTGACTTGTCCCACTAAGTATTTTGAGGAGGCTTCAAGTATCAACTTCAGCAGGAGTATGAAGTATGGCCTTGGCGTACTAAGGGTTTCACTCACTCACCGATTGCATAAGTGGGGTTTGATTAAGAGCAGGCTTTATACCAGGTAACTATTCCTACCGTCGGAGCTTTTCAAACGCTCTGTACACTGCCCTGTGGTAAATCGTTGCGTGTGTTTCTTCAGGGTAGTAGTCGAAGTAAATATTGGGGTTTCCTTTCTCTTTCTTAAGCAGAGTTTGGTAGAAGCCTTTTACCGCTTCTTTCATTTCGTCGCCCTCTTCGCCAACTGCGATGTAGACAGAAGGCCTGGTTGAAGAAGGCTGAGGTTCAGAAATCGGCAACGACCTTTCTAATGACCTGTTATCCCACCATAGACTTGGGCTGATAATGATGTATTTACTGAATAGTGACGGTCGCTTTACAAGTATTTCTGCGGCTAAGAGTCCTGCCAGCGATTGACCAACAATAGTAGTGGAGCCATTTGTCCTGAAATTGTAATTGATATAGGGCTGCAGTTCCTTCTCAAGAAATTCAATAAACCTGAAGGAACCACCTTGGGTAGGTAGAGTTTGTTTATCCTTTGGAATGGTGGTCGGATACGTAAAATCCCTCTTTCTGTCTACGTTAGCTACACCCACAACAATCGACTCTTTCAATATATCCACCCAGGGGAAATTCAGGTACTGAATAAGTCCAACTATATGGATGAAGTCTTCATCTGTACCACCATCCAGCAGATAGATTACCGGGAAGTATGTTGTGTCAGAGGAAGAATATGAGGGTGGCAGATAGATATTCAGAATTCTATCTTCAGACAAAATGGACGAGCGCAAAACATGTGCATGTCCAAGAATGATGCGTGATTTCTCATTAGTTGTGTTATGCGGTGCACTCTGGGCATGTGAGCCAGAAGGTGCAGCCAATAAGAGTATGGCTATAGATATGAGTTTAAACATTTGCAGGATCGTTGATATGCAAAGATCGGGTAAGTACTCAATGCGAAAGAAGGCAACTTAGAAAACGAAACGCCGGGACATTGTGTCCCGGCGTCCAATATTCTTAGTAAAGTACTAGTGTGCTGTTACAACTTCTTCCACTTTAACCTCCTGCTTTACAGGAGCTTTGGTTTGCTCTGTTTCATCTCCGCTGATTGAAGCCAAAGTAGGCGCTATTACAAGCGCAACGATCGACATAAGCTTGATAAGGATGTTCATTGATGGACCTGAAGTATCTTTAAAAGGGTCGCCCACTGTATCGCCCGTAACAGATGCCTTGTGTGGTTCAGACTTTTTGTAAAAGACCTCACCGTTGATGTCTACACCTTTCTCAAAAGACTTCTTCGCATTATCCCAAGCGCCACCAGCGTTATTTTGGAACATACCCATCAATACACCGCTTACAGTAGCCCCTGCAAGAAAACCCCCAAGGGCTTCCGCACCTAATCCAGGCATAAAGCCGATGACCAGGGGGCTAACTATAGCAATTGCACCAGGAAGCATCATCTTTCTGATGGAAGCCTCTGTAGAGATGGCAACACATTTGTCGTATTCAGGCTTTCCCGTTCCTTCCATAATACCCGGAATAGTACGGAACTGACGACGCACCTCTTCCACCATCGCCATGGCTGCTTCACCTACCGCACGGATAGCGAGGGAAGAAAAGATAAAAGGTATCATACCGCCCACAAAGAGACAGGCAAGGACATTCGCTTTATAGATGTCGATGCCATCAATACGTGCCACACCAACAAACGCAGCAAATAGGGCAAGAGCCGTCAAGGCTGCTGAGGCAATAGCAAACCCTTTACCAGTAGCAGCAGTAGTGTTACCAACGGCATCGAGCGTATCTGTCTTTTCGCGTACTTCCTTCGGAAGTTCACTCATTTCTGCAATACCACCAGCATTATCCGCAATAGGACCAAAAGCATCAATTGCAAGTTGCATAGCCGTGGTAGCCATCATACCTGCTGCTGCGATAGCCACGCCGTAAAGACCAGCTACTTCATAAGACCCCCAGATACCGCCAGCAAGAACAAGGATAGGAAGGAAAGTACTTTCCATACCCATTGCTAAACCACCAATGATATTTGTAGCATGACCGGTAGCCGACTGTCTAACGATTGACATTACCGGACGTTTTCCCATGGCCGTATAGTACTCAGTGATCATGCTCATAAGCGTTCCTACAACCAAGCCTATGATGATTGCAAAAAAGACATCCATATTAGAGAAGTCAAAGCCGCGAAGTGACATAGATTCTGGCATCAGGTATTGCACCAGGAAATAAGAAGAAATAGCAACAAGGACTATAGATCCCCAGTTACCCATATTTAATGCCTTCTGAACTGCGGAAGTACTAACACCTGCCTTGTCGGAAATACGGACGAAGAAAGTACCAATTATAGAGAATACAATACCAAGTCCAGCGATAAGCATTGGAAGAAGTATCGGGGAGAAGCCGCTGTAAGCATCAGCTACTGCACCACCGCCAGGAGCGCTCACTTCACGGCCCAGAACCATGGTCGCAAGAACTGTTGCAACATATGAGCCAAACAGATCGGCTCCCATTCCGGCAACGTCACCCACATTGTCGCCTACATTGTCCGCAATAGTCGCAGGGTTACGAGGATCATCCTCTGGAATACCAGCTTCTACTTTTCCCACAAGGTCAGCGCCTACGTCAGCTGCTTTTGTGTAAATACCTCCACCAACACGTGCAAAGAGGGCAATACTTTCCGCACCTAACGAAAACCCTGTCAGTACCTCAATTGTGCGTGCCATCTCCAGAGAATCGACTGCAGCCTCGGGAGCGAATATCATTTTGAGAATTATAAACAAACCACCCAGACCCAGAACGGCAAGTCCAGCAACACCCAAGCCCATAACAGCACCTCCGCCAAATGAAACAGCAAGAGCTTTACTGAGGCTGGTACGGGCTGCATGTGCAGTACGAACATTAGCCTTGGTAGCTATACGCATCCCGATAAAGCCGGCAAGTGCGCTAAAGACGGCACCGATGACAAATGCGATGGCGATAGACCAATGTGACTCATGGTTGCTATAGCCCATGTAAGCCAAAAGTAGACCTGCGATAACTACATAATATGTAAGTATCTTATACTCTGCCCGAAGGAAGGCCATTGCACCCTCAGAGATATATTTAGCGATCTCTTTCATCCGGTCTGTACCGGCGTCCTGACTGGAAACCCAGGAGCTTTTGAAAATAGTGTACAACAGGGCCAGTATGCCGAATGCTGGCACGAGGTAGATGATATCCATAATTGTTTTATCGGTTAAAAAAGTGCCGCAAACCTACGGGAAAAAGTTCATTTGCCCTACATAGGATGACCATATCATTAAGTTTTGCTAATAATATGTAAAGCGTATAAATTAATGAATAAATGAATACCTCAAACCCTTATCTTTATAGTCCCCCTAAACTGTAGGTAACCTACAAGAGGATCAACATGGTAGGAGGCAGATCATGGCTCGGTTTTTTACTTCTTCATATTGGAATAACGAGACATAAGAAATTGCGAATACATTATATAGAATAACTGTGAAAACGAGATACCAGGGTTCGGCTGCAGATTATAAGAAACTATCTGACGAGGAGTTGGTGCACAGGTATGTGCATCGGCACGAGCAGGTGGCGATGAACTTCCTGTTTGATCGATATGGTCACCTGGTGTTAGGCGTTTGTTTGAAATACTTGAAAGATGGTGAAGCAGCTAAAGATGCTACTCAACAAATATTCATAAAACTCCTCGACGACCTGCATAGGTTTAAAGTTGAAAATTTTAAACCATGGTTGATGCAGGTGAGCAGGAACCACTGTCTCATGCAACTGAGGAGTCGGGTGAAAGTGAAGAATAATGAGCTGGAGACCAATATAGTTATGGAACCAGATGAAGATTGGCATCATAAAATAGAGGAAGAAAACCTGTATAACCAACTGGAGCAGGCGATAAAGGAATTAAACCGGGAACAAAGGACTTGTATAGAATTTTTCTACCTTAAAAAAATGACCTATGCGGAGATTACCGCGATCACCGGTTATTCGATGCGGGAAGTAAAAAGTTATCTTCAAAATGGGAAGCGCAATCTGAAAATAAAAATGGAGGCGTTAGCAGACGTAAGAAAATGAGCGAGCAGCTGAAACATATATTTGATAGCAGTGCATGCCTGAGTAGAAGGCAGCTCAAGGAGTATGCTACTGGTACTATGAGCAGGGAGGAATGTTATGCAGTAGAACATCATGTTACTACTTGCTTTTTCTGCAGTGAAGCCCTGGACGGGATGATGGAACACACCGAAGCTTTGGTAGCTGTGGACCAGTTGAGTACCGGTTTTCTTAAGGATCATTTTAGTCTTACTAATCCTCAGATACACTTGAATTCTCTGGCTCCCGCTGCGTCAGCACCTGCCATGCAAAAAAGATCAAAGACACGGGGAAGAGTTCAGCCTCTCCTTTTAAAGCCATCCAGCATAGCTGCTGCCATCTTACTGGGGCTGGGAGTCATGTGGTATCTGGAATTCGGAAACGAACAGGTGAAACCGAGACAGGTGGCAAGTGCTACAGTGGCCGCAGCGACAGACGAGACGCCGGTATCGGAACAGAATAGTTCAACAGAGGCTGTTGCGGCGAAGGATTTACCAAATTCGGAGACTGCTAGTCAATTGGGTCTGACTAGCCAGCCGACTGAGCAAAGGAACTTTGATGACGACCCGCAGAAAGTACAGCCGCTGATCATTGCAGATCCTAAGGCGAGGAAAGATCAGCAGGCGGCAGAGACAGAGTCAAAGGCTACGGTTGCAGCAGATGCTGCCCTTGCAAAGAAGGCGAAAGCTAAACGAGAAGAAATCAATACATCCACGATAAGTCTGCCATCGACTACTGTTGAGAAGCTGCAATCAAGGATGCCGGCAGCGGCAACTACATTTACTGATGTTGCTCCATCTGGCAGGAAAGCGGAGCATGGCACTGCTGTCATCGTAAAGGAAAAAGGCCTGGGTAGTGAAAGTGCGGCTGATAGTCAGGAAGAAAATAAACCCGCAAGTGTAAGCTCTGCACCGAAGGGACTCAGGGATGGTGATGAGCTATACGAGTCAGGAGAGTATAAAGCTGCTGCAGCAAGCTATAGAAAGCAAATGAGTAGCAGTGATAGCAGAACGAGTCAACACGCAACGCTGATGACAGCGAAGAGTTATATTAAACTTGGGCAGAAGGAAAATGCCGTTAAACTGTTAAAGACGCTGGCGGATGAAGGTAGCGGAACCTATAAAAGACAAGCGAAAAGAATGTTGAAAGACCTGGAGGACTAGGTTAGAGCAGGCATGCTATATTATTTGAAACACCCTTCCAGATTGAGTCTGGAAGGGTTTCTTATTTTGATCTGCCGGCGAGGAAGATGCAAGCGATTTCATCCTGGCCGATGAAGTGAAGTAGCAAAGCTTCAGAGTAACTGGTTGGGAACTGGTTAAGAAAAGGCAATCGAATTGTGAGGGCAAGGTATATGTGCGATTTTAATACGCGAATAATACCCCTTTCAGGTATGTGGCATTTTGTATTTTCACAGCTTGTATACTACGGATATATGAGGAGACTACTAATGACTATGGTGCTGGCTGGTTGTGTGATTAGCGGAACAGCGCAGGAACTGAAGGAATATAGAAGCGCCGGCAACAAGCACTACTGGGGAAACAGAAAACCCGATGCAGCCTATTGGCAGCAGGACGTGTATTACAAGATAGACGCACGGATAGATGAGAATACGCACATTATAGACGCGGCACAAACAGTGGAGTATTGGAACAACTCACCAGACACATTGAACTATGTTTACTTTCACTTGTTCCAGAACGCGTTTGTGAAGGGGTCGCACCTGCATGCGTTGCAGGAGGAGCTGAAAGTGAATGCGAGGCTTGGGAGGTATGAAGCTGCAGGGCTGGGAACTGTGGTAGAAGACCTGAGGGTAGATGGCAAAGAAGTGAAAACTGAACTCGACAATACCGTTCTGAAGGTCTATCTACCAGAACCTCTTTACCCCAACAGCTATGTGACCTTTACTATGGACTTCAGAACCTATTGGGATAATGGCAGTACCAGGCGGAGGATGAAGATGTATCCTGCGTGGGGTTTTATGCACTATAATGGGGTGCAGTGGTTTCCTAAAATATGTGTGTACGACAGAAAGATGGGCTGGGATACTTACCAGCACCTGAATAAGGAATTCTATGGAGAGTTTGGTGTGTATGATGTTAACCTGGACTTTGCCAGCAACTATATAGTGGAAGCCACAGGAGCTATTCAAAACCGGAAGGAGGTTTTGCCTGATGATCTGAGAGCAAAGCTGGACATGAAGAACTTTGCGAATAAGCCGTGGAATGAGGCCCCAAGCATCATAATACCCTACGAGAAAGGAAAAAGGAAAGTGTGGAAGTACCATGCGGAGAATGTACATGATTTTGCCTTTACGGCAGACCCCAGTTATCGCATAGCGACTACCTATTGGAATGACATAGAGTGCGTGGGTATAGCACAGGAGCCACATGCGAGTGGCTGGCAGAATAGTGCGGAGTACGTGGCAAAGATCATAAAAGTCTTTTCAGAAGATATAGGCATGTACGCGTACCCTAAAATGGTGGCTGCCGATGCTGCGGATGGTATGGAGTATCCTATGCTGACGCTGGACGGAGGAGCTGACCCGGGATATCGGGGATTGCTGGTGCACGAGATTGGGCATAACTGGTTTTACGGGATGGTGGGCAGCAATGAAACCTACAGAGCTGCCCTGGATGAAGGCTTTACTCAGTTTTATACTGCATGGGGGCTGGAGAAAATAGACGGAGAGTACCTGGTGCAGGGACAGCCCGGTAGTAAATTCAGGAGGAAGTTCTGGGAGCCTACTAAGGCAAGGGATGCGCGTGTGTTTAACAACTATATACTATCAGCAATGAGGGGCGAGCCAAAGCCTCTTAACACTCATAGCAATGACTTTAATGATGCGCTGCATCATGAAGGAGGATATGGGGCTGTGTACTACAAGCCAGCGACCATGCTTTATAACCTTCAGTATACATTGGGAGACTCGCTGTTTAAGAAGGCAATGATGCACTACTTCGATCAATGGAAGTTTGCGCATCCTTATCTGGAGGACTTCAGGGCATCTGTTATTCACTATACCAATGTCGACCTTACCTGGTTCTTTGATCAATGGCTGGAGACGACCAAGACTATAGACTACTCGATTGATGAGATAAAGAGAGTAAAAGGAACGGACAGCTTTGCCATAAAGTTTACAAGAAACGGACAGATGCAGATGCCGCTGGATTTTACAGTGGAAGCAAAGGATGGCAGCATGCAGAGCTACTACATACCGAACACATGGTTTGAAAAAGAGACAGACGCAGTGACACTACCGAAGTGGTATGGGTGGAGCAAACTGCACCCGAGATACACAGCCTATGTGCATGCACCAGCGGGTGTGAAGCATGTGAGAATAGATACATCCTGGAGACTGGCGGATGTGAATCCACTGGATAACACAAAGACAAAGGGTCTTTTCTTTCGACCGCTTTCGGTAAAGGTGAAATTGGATGGGGGGGTAGCTAACCCGGTGGACAGAAAGAGATACAGGCTGTACCTGAGACCAGACCTGTGGTGGAACGAGGTGGATGGAGTAAAGTTGGGAATGCACTTTGAAGGAAATTATTTCAACACCATGCACAAGCTGGACGGAGCCGTATGGTGGAACACCCATTTTTTACAGGGAGATGATTACCTGAGCTTTGAAAGTGAGGGATGGTATGAAAAGTACCTGCCATTCAACTTTACACTGAACTACATTACGCCGGTTTCTGCTAAGCACCCTGACCATGAGGAGGAGTTTCATGTGAGACTACTGGACGGCCTGATATATGGAAGGCTGGGACACAACTGGAAGCCCAATGATAAAATAAGTGCGCAGTTTTACTACCAGACAATGTGGAGACCGCACCGGAATGACCTCGATTACCTCCTCTACCCGAACGAATGGAGCAGCAACAAAAGA
>Ga0196970_1001446_pt1 | contig 16017 bp, 10 predicted proteins | sample S1v_513CmetaG_FD_148672 | JGI IMG/M metagenome (GOLD analysis project Ga0196970, IMG submission 148672) | Soil microbial communities from Anza Borrego desert, Southern California, United States - S1+v_5-13C | ecosystem: Environmental > Terrestrial > Soil > Desert | place: USA: California...
GCGCAGGCGCGCACGCACAAGAGCCGCGAGCTGGTCATGGTGCTGCGGGTGACGGTGATATGAGCCTGATGTTCGCCGCGCTGCGCACGCTGGACGGCGAACGCCCGGTGGCGGCCGCGCAGCCACCGGGCGTTCGCCGGCTGCCGGCGGCGTTGTGGCCGGGCGCGCTGTGGCTGGGTGCCGGAGCACTGCTTGGCGGCGCGGTGATGGCGTGGTCGGGATGGCCGGGCTCGCATGCGGACTCCGCTGCGCTGGCTGCCGATCCGGCGAGCGCGCCGCAGTTGCTGCAGATGGCGCCGGTACCGGCGGTGCTGGCCTTGGCCCCGGCTGGGAACTCGGTTGCCGCGCCGCTTCCAGCAAGCGATGTGAGCGGCACACGCACGATCGCCGCAGTGGCGGCGAAGCCAGATGCGGCCGCGGTTGATGGCACGCCGACGGCTCCGGTACCCGCTGCGTCGGCAAGCGTCACCGCGACGCCCGCCCCGCCGGTCGCCACCGGAACCACGACAACCGCGGCAGACGCGCCTGCGCCCACGACCACTTCCGCCCCGAATGGCTTTGCGCCACTGCCACCGGGCAGTCTGGTAGTGCGCGACGCTGCCCCGGTCGCCAGCCGCCCTGCAGCGCATGCCCCCAAGTCCGACGAGTCCGGCGAGCCCGACGCCGCCAGCGTCGCCCGCCGCGTCGAGGCAATGAGCACGGCCATCGACTCGGGCGACTTCGAGGCCGCACAGGCGCAGCTGCTGCAACTGCAACACCTGCTGCCGGCGCAGAGCCTGACCCTGCTGCGCATGCAGGCCTACTTCGCGCAGCGCCGTGGCGACGACGCCCAGGCCCTGCCGCTGTACCGGCAGATCGTCACGCGCATGCCGGGCGACCGCGGCGCGGCGATCAACCTGGCGCTGCTGGAGGCCAACGCCGGCCAGCTCGACGAAGCGCGACAGCGCCTGCGTGTGTTGCAGGCCGGCGACGGCGGCGGCAGCGAGGACGAGCGCCAGGCGCTGGCGCGCGCGATGGCCCAGGTCGGAGCTTCGCCATGAGCAGGACCGCGCCGTGAACAGCGCCACGCACGCCTCGGGCTATCTGCAGGCACTGGGCCTGCAGCGTTCGCCGTTCCCGCCCACGCCCGATGCCGAGGCGTACTTCCACACCGGCGCGCTGCAACGCGAGCTGGCCGAGGCCGCGCATTGTCTGCTCGCGCGCAAGGGCTTCGTGCTGCTCACCGGCGAGGTGGGCATGGGCAAGAGCACCTTCGTGCGCCGCCTGATCGCCGCGGTCGAGGCCGAGGGCGCGGTGGTGTCGCTGGTTCTCAACACCTTCCTGCAAGGCCCGCAACTGCTGGCCGCGGTGCTGCGCGACTTCGGCCTGGAACCCGGCGGCGACACCGCCACCGACCTCAACCGCCTGGATGCGTTTCTGCTGCGGCGCTGGCAGGCCGGCAGCACCAGCGTGCTGATCATCGACGATGCGCAGAACCTGACCCTGGAAAGCCTGGAACTGCTGCGCCTGCTGAGCAGCCTGGAGAGCGGCCAGGAAAAGCTGCTGCAGATCGTGCTGGTGGGGCAGCCGGAACTGGCCGAACACCTGGCCGAGCACGCGATTCGCCAGCTCGCCAGCCGCATCGTCAAGCACATCGAACTGCTGCCCTTCAGCGCGGAAGAAAGCGCGCGCTACATCGCCTTCCGCCTGGACCTGGCCGGTGCCGGCGGGCGCATTGGCATCAGTGCCGGTGCTTTGGTCGCATTGCAGCGTTACAGCGACGGCAATCCGCGCCGCATCCACCTGGTGATGGACCGCTGCCTGTACGGACTGGTGGCGCGCGGCGGCGGCAACATTGATCCGCTGTTGCTGGCCGCCGCCGTGGCCGAGGCTGGCTTCCGTCCACGCGCGCCGCGCCCACGCGTGCCGCTGCCGCGCTGGGGTTCGGCTCGCTTGAGCGCGGCACTCCTGCTGCTGGTAGGCAGCAGTCTGGCGATGGCGACCGGCATCGCCCTGCGCGGCGAACGCGGCGCTGCACCTGCACCCGTGCATGCCGTGCCACCCAGCACGATTGCGGCCAAGCGCAGCGCGCCGACGCTGGCCCATTGCATCGACGGCCTCGGCGCCGCGCCGCTGGCCCAGGCCGACCTGCACCTGCAACGCATCGATGCGACCCAGGCCGCCCTGCTCGGCGTGCGCGAAGGCGTGTGCCTGGAACGCCGTGACGATGGCTGGGTCGCTGCCTGGCGCACTCCCTCAGCCAACGGCCTGACCGCGCACGATGCCGCCGCGCGTACCCGCGAGCTGCAGCACGCACTGGCCGCCGCCGAACCGCGCCTGGGCGCGGATTTCATCGATGGCCGCTACGGCCCGGACACCCGCGCCGCGCTGGCCGCCTTCCAGCAACGCCATGGCCTGCCGGCCAGCGGCGAGGCCGATCCCCTCACCTTGTTGCTGCTGTCGGCCGCGCCGTCCCCAGCGATCGCAGCCACCGACCCTGGAACCGCGCATGTCCGCCGTTGACCTCACGCCTCGTGCCGCTGCTGCGGGCAACCCCGCCGGCAACTTGAACCGCCTGGGCGAGATCCTGCTCGAACGCGGCCAGCTCAACAGCGCGCAGCTGCAATACGCGCTGCAGAAGCACGCGGTCGAAGGCCTGCGCCTGGGCCGCCTGCTGGTCAAGCACGGCCTGGCAAGCGAGTCGGCGATCGTGCGGGTCATGGCCGAATTGCAGGGCATGACCTATGCGCCGGTGGAAACGCTGGCCGAGCCCGACCCGCAAGTGCTGGCGCTGTTCAACCGCGAGCTGTGCCTGCTGCGCGCCTTCCTGCCGCTGCGCCGGGTGGACAACGCGCTGGAAGTGCTGCTCGGCGACGCCGATGCCGACGCCGTGGCGCAGCTGGTATTGCAGCGTTGCGGCCTGCGCTGCCGCTTCCTGCAAGGCGAGTTCACCAAGGTCAGCCAGCTGATCCGGCATACCTACTACTTCGCGCAGAACCCGATCCAGTCGCTGCTGGAGCGCGAGATCAAGCGCATCGCCAGCGACGGCGACCACGCCCACAGTCCGGAAAAACTGCTCGACTACCTGTTGCACCTGGCCGTGCGCGAACGCACCACCGACATCCACATCGCCCCGGCCGACGGCTCCATCCACGTGCTGTTCCGCGTGGACGGCGTGCTGCGACCGATGCTGGCGATGGCACCATCGCTGCACCGCCTGCTCGGCTTCATCAAGCTGGCCGCGGAGATGGACATCTCCGAGCAGCGCCGCCCGCAGGACGGCAGCTTCCGCGCGGTGGTGCTGGATTCGACTGTCACCGTGCGCGTATCCACGCTGATCAGCGAGATGGGCGAGCGCATGGTGCTGCGCCTGCTGCCCGAACACAGCGACCTGTCCGGCCTGGGCGAGCTCGGCTTCTTCGACGAAGACGTGCGCCGCCTCGAACGCATGTTCGCCAAGCCGGCCGGCCTGGTGCTGATCACCGGTCCGACCGGTTCAGGCAAGAGCAGCTCGCTGCACGCGGCGCTGCGCATGCAGTCGCTGATCGAGCGCAACGTGCTGACCGTGGAAGACCCGGTCGAATATCGCGTGCCCGGTGCCTGCCAGACCGAGGTCAACCGCCGTGCCGGCTACGAGTTCGGTTCGGCCTTGCGCCACTTCCTGCGTCACGACCCGGACGTGATCCTGCTCGGCGAAATGCGCGATGCCGAAACCGCGCAGGCCGCGGTCGAAGCCGCCGCCACCGGCCACCTGGTGCTGTCCACGCTGCACGTGTCCGGCGTGTTCGGCGTGGTGCCGCGCCTGCGCCCGCTGGGCCTGGAAGCGCAGGTCATCGCCGACAACCTGCTGTGCGTGGTCAACCAGCGCCTGGTGCGGCAGAACTGCCCGTTCTGCAGCGAAGCGGTGCCCTTCGACGAGGCCGAGCGGCGCTGGCTCGGCGATGCGCATTCCACCGTGACCCATGGCCGCCGCGGCAAGGGCTGCGAGCGTTGCCGCCACAGCGGCTACTTCGGGCGGCTGCCGGTCTATGAAATCCTGACCCTGGACGATGCCATCGCTAACGCCATCGCCGACGATGCCGGTCGCGAAGCGGTGCGCCATCTCGCCCACGCCGCCGGCTTCCTCGACATGGCGCACCTGGCCAAGCGCCGTGTCGCGCTCGGCCAGACCACGCCCACCGAAGTGCTGCGCGTGGTCGGCGACGGGCCGCAGGCATGAACGTCTATTACTACCGCCTGCTGCTGTCCAGCGGCCGGGTGAAATCCGGCATCGCCCAGCTCGCCGTCGAGCACGACAGCTCGGCGCGGGTCTGGCTGGAAAAGAACTTTGACGCCACCGTGCTGCTGCTGCACCGCCTGCCCGGCTGGCTGGCCGAGACCCAGCGCAGCCTGGCGCATCTGTTCCGCCCCAGCATCCGCCCGCCGGAACTGGCCGGCATGCTGCGCGACATGGCGGTGATGACCAGCTCCGGCATCCCGGTGCTGGACGCGCTCAAGGCGGTGTCGCAGGAAGTCGGTACCGGCCGCGCCTCCAACGCTGCGCGCGTGGCGCGCAATCTGCTCGACGAACTCGACGCTGGCGCCTCGCTCAGCGATGCCTTCGGCCGCTACCCGGACACCTTTCCGGAAACCGTGCGCAACCTGGTGATGATCGGCGACGAGACCGGCAGCATGGACCGCATGCTGCAAGAGGCAGCCGACCACGTCGAACGCGTGGCGCGCATGACCGCCGACACGCGCCAGGCGCTGATCTACCCGGCCTTCGTGTTCTCGGCGATCTTTGCCGCCGCCGGCTTCTGGATCTATTACGTCATCCCCAACCTCACCGGCCTCTTCAAGCAGATGAACGCCAAGCTGCCGGCGCTGACGCTGGCGGTCATCGCCTTCTCCGAATGGTTCACCGCGCATGTGGCCTGGGTGCTGGGCGGGCTGGTGCTGGCCGCCTTCGTGACCTGGGTGAGCTGGCGCTACAGCCGCGGCTTCCGCCGCGCCACCCATTACACCCTGCACCGCCTGCCGATTGCCAAGACGCTGATGAACTCGTCGGGCCTGGCCTTCATCACCGAATACCTGTCGCTGCTGATCAAGGCCGGCGTGGACATGGTCAGCAGCCTGAAGGTGATGGAGCGCGCGGTGCGCGACGAGTATTACCGCGACCGTGTCATCGCCATTCGCCAGGTGCTCGAACGCGGCGACCGCGTGTCCTCGGCGATGCGCCAGGTCGGCGGCTTCCCGCCGATGATGGTGCGCATGGTCTCGGTCGGCGAGGACACCGGCACGCTCGACCAGCAGCTGGCGCGGCTGTCGGCCGAATACAGCCTGCGCCTGCAACGGCTGATCACCAACCTGTCGGAGATCATCAAGCCGCTGGTCGTGCTGCTGGCCGGCGGCATGTTCATCCTGCTCATCGTGGCGCTGCTGCTGCCGGTCTATGACCTGGTCAAGCAGGCCATGTCCACGCCGCAGTTCTGAACATGCGCGCGCCCTTCCGCCCGCGCTCGCTAGCCGCACCGCCGCGCATGGCGCGCGGCTTCAGCCTGCTCGAAGCCGCCTTGCTGGTGCTGCTCATCGGCGGCGCGCTGACCGCCGCCACGCTGCTGCTGCGCGCACCGGCGCCGGTACGCCAGACGCAGGTGCAGGAACAGGCGTTGCAGATGGCCGACGAAGCGCTGGTCGCCTATGCCGCCGCGCACGCGCGCCTGCCCTGCCCGGTCACCGCGCCCAACAGCGATACCTGCGTGGCCGCCGGCACCAAGGGCTGGCTGCCGGTGCGCGCGCTAGAACAAGGCCTGCAGCGGCCACTGGCCGGCGACAACCGGCGCCTGGCGCCGCTGCGCTACGTGGTCTACGGCGGCGCCGGTGCCACCGACCTGGCCAGCGCCAGCGACCGCTTCAACCCGCGCAAGTGGGACGGCACCGCCTACGATTTCCAGTCGGTCAACGGCATGGACCTGTGCGCGGCGCTGGCCGCGGCCTCGGGCGAAACCGCCAGCGCCGCCAATGCCGGGCGCGCCAGCGTGCTCGACGCCGATAACCACCGCATCAATGTCGCCTATGCGCTGGCCGCGGCCGGGCCGACCCCAGGCAATGCCGGCGGGCGCTTCGACGGTCTCAACCAGAACGATGGCGCGCAGATGGAGTCGCCGGCGCTGCTGGGCAGCGCCGACTATGATGACCGCGTGCGCGCGCGCAGCTTCGACGCGCTGGCACGTACGCTGGGCTGCGGCTATGCCGACGCCAGCAGCCCGGACAACGTCATGGCCGCCTCGCTCGACCTGGTCGCGCTCGGCGTGGACATGGCCGACGAGGTCACCGAGCAGCACCAGGGCAACGAAGAGGACACCAAGCTGGCGGTGGTCTTCGCATCGCTCTCGGAAGTGTTTGCGGGCGTCAACATCGCCCTGGCCGGTGCCAATGTGTCCAACTCCAGCTCGACCCTGGCCACCGCCACCGCGCAGCTTTCCGCCGCCATTGCCGCCTGCGCGCTGCCGCCGTGGGCGCAGTGCGCGCTGATCCCGGTCTACACCGCGGCGGTGACTGCTGGCGCGATTGCGGTCGGTCTGTCGATCACCGCCACCGTGCTCGCCGCCGCAGCGATGGCGCCGACCTCCGCAGCGCTGGCGCTGACCATCCAGGCCAGCGACCTGGCCAAGCAGCCGCTGGGCAGCAGCCAGGCCAATCTGCAGGAAGCGACCGCCAACATCTGCCTCACCGCCGAAGGCGGCTATACCTCGCGCGGGGTGGACGGCAACGGCAACGTGATCGTGCTCGACCCGCCGGTGTGGCACGACGGCCTGAAGCAGGACGTGACCAAGGCCGAGCAGGAATTGCAGGATGCCATCGCCCAGCGCGACAGCACCCGCGCGCGCCTGGACACACTGGAAGCCACCCCGCCTTCGCCGCTGATCGACTACCCGCTGCCGCCGGACCCGGACGAAAGCGACGACGACGACGATGAGGCCCGCCACAACGCCTGGCTCGCCCTGCAGCGCAGCTACGAAGAGGAACTGCGGCTCAAGCTCGAAGCGATCCGCACGTCGGAAACCGCGCGCTTCGACTACGAGAAATCATTGAAGGCCGAAGCCGATGCGCAGCGCGCGCTCGATACGCTGGTCGAGAACAGCCTGCAACTGACCGCGCAGGTCGCCACCTGCCAGGCCAACCCGCCCGCCGATCAGGCCGGTCAGCTGCGCTGCGACAACGCCCGCGCCGCGCAGCGCGCCATCGACCTGTGCGAGTTCGACCCCAGCGACACCACCTCGCGCGAGCAGCGTCAGTGCGTGCCGTGGAAGCGCGAGGACCTGACCGTTGCCAGCGCCGCGCGGCAGAGCGCCTACGACACCTGGCAGACGCGGCAGAACGAGGCCCTGGCCAAGGCGCAGCCGCCGCTGAAGGACTACATCGACTGGCAGGAAGGCTGCCTGTGGCTGTTCGGCTGCAAGGTCTTGCTGATCCCCGACCAGGACGAAGACGACAAGCGCGAAACCTACGCCAAGACCTACTTCAAGTACCTGGGCATGATCGAAGCGGTGAAGCTGGCGCAGTCCAACCTGGACCAGCGCCGCGTGGACTACGACAAGATGCAGGCGCAATGCGACGCGCTGCGCGAGCTCAGTGTCGGCGGCGACGCCACCGGTGATGGCAGCTCGCTGCTGGCCGGTGCCGAGGCGATCCTGCGCGCGGCCGACAATCGCGGCGCGGTGGGCAAGGTGCAGCCCGGCCCGGCTGCGGAGAACGATCCATGAGCGCGCAACGCAACGCCGCGCGCGGCCAGCGCGGCTGGTCGCTGCTGGAATTGAGCGTGGTGCTGGCGGTCCTCGGCCTGCTTGGCCTGGTGCTGTGGCGGTTGCTGCCGCTGGCGCCGCAAGTGGCCGCCGCCGACGCCGCCGGCCGCGACCTGGCCCAGGCCGAACAGGCACTGGTCGGCTATGCGCTGGTGCATCACCGCCTGCCCGCGCCGGTGAGCGTGGGCGGCCTGGCGATGCTGCCGGTGCAGGAGCTGGGCCTGCCGGCGCGCCTGCAACTGCGCTACCAGGTGCAGCCGACGCTGACCCAGGCGCCGTTCAACCGCTACGAGCCGGTCCTGCCACCGGCGGCCGAAGGCAGCGCGCCCAGCACTTCCAACCAGGTCAACGGGCTGGATCTGTGCATGGCGCTCAAGGCGGTGGCCGACACCAGCCTGTCCGGCATGCAGGACATTCCCACCGCGCTGGCGCTGATGCATCGCGGCGGCGTCGGCAACGAACGCACGCCGGATGACTTCGTGCTGCCCGGCAGTGTCGATGCCGGCAGCCGCCGCGTGCTGGCGGTGGGGCCGAACGAACTCGCCAGCCGCCTGCAATGCCCCGACCGCGTGGCCCGCACCCAGGGCGCGGCACGCGCCGCCAATGCCGCCTACGACATGGCGCGCGTGGCGCGGCGCTACAAGGACTTCCGCACCTTCGGCATCCAGGTCGCGGAAATGAATCTGCAACAGGCCAAGGCCAACGAGGTCTTCGCCGGTTTCGACGTGGCCTATGGCGTCGCCCTGGAAGCCATCGCCATCCTGCAGGAAGCCGCGGGCTGGCCGCCGGATGCACTCGGTATCGCCACCGGCATCGCCGCCCATGTCACCGCCACCGCGCAGCTGGCCATTGCCATCTACAACCTCGACCAGGCGGTGAAGGAACGCAAGGAGGCCGAAGCAGGCCTGCAGACCGCCAAGGACCAGGAGACCGCCGCCATCGCCACCGTCAGCCGCATGGATCGTCTTGCCAGCCAGAGCCTGCAACGCGCGCTGCAACTGGATGCCGCGGGGTTGCAGCCATGAAGCGCCAGTCCGGTTTCTCGCTGCTGGAGCTGAGTGTGTCGCTGGTCGTGCTGGGCCTGGTCTCGCTGCTGTTGCTGCGCTTCCTCGGCCAGGCCGGACAGGAGCAGCGCAGCGTGGCGCAACGCGAACTGTTGCAGCGCGCCGACGAGTCCGTGCTGACCTTCGCCATGATCAACAGCCGCCTGCCGTGCCCGGCCGCGCCCGGTAGCAACGGCGCGGAGGATTGCGGACTGGGCCAGGTCGGCTTGCTGCCCTACCGCAGCCTCGGCCTGCCGGACCTGGGTGCGCGCCGCATCCGCTACGGCGTGCTGCGCCGGGCCAGCGCCGAAGGCAAGAGCGATGCCGACCTGGCGGTGAACCGCGACCGCTTCGAGCCGCTGGTGGTATTGGTGGACAACAGCTATCTGGCCCAGGCCATGCCGCAAGGCCACATCAACGGCCTGGACATGTGCCAGGCGCTGCGCAGCGCGATGCGCCTCACGCCCGACGCCGGCTATTTGCACACCACCCTGCCCGGCCAACCCGGCACCCTGGGGCGCAACGTCGCCTACGCGATGGCCCTGCCCGGTGATGGCGCCTTCGGCGGGCAGCAGGCCGGCAGCTCGCCGGCATTCGATTCGCCGCAACGGCCGGGCACGCCGGATTTCCACGATCAGGTGGTCGCGGTGGGCAATGAACAGCTGTGGGCGCGCATGCGCTGCGGCGACAACCTCTCGGCCAGCGGCCACGCGCACTACAACGCGGCGCTGGCCGCGTCGATGTTGCGCACCGCGCTGCACGACTACAAGCAGCAGCTGGCGGTGTCCAAGAAACTCGGTGAGGCGAATGTCGCCAACGCGGCCGCGGCGATTGTCTCGGGCTCGGCGGCCACGGCCGACTCCGCCGGCGGCACTGCCGACACCGCATCCGAATCGCTCGCCAGTACCGGCGCGATGAGCTGGCGCGTGAGCCTGGCCGCGATTGCCACCGCCGGCGCGCTGGCGGTGACCATCACCGCCGCGGCACTGCAGGCGCAGGCGGTGACGGCGCGCGACCAGGCCAACAAGGCCTATGACGATGTCGACCCGCTGATCACCGAGGCCGACCGGCTCCAGCCTTTGGTACGCGAGCAGGCCGACGCCGCCGACGGCATTGGCCTCTACTGAACCTTCTTCCGGAACCCGCCATGCCTTCCTGCATCGCCAGCCCTCGCCGCGTCCGCGGCTTCACCATCGTGGAAATGTCCGTGGTGCTCGTCATCGTCGCCCTGTTGCTCGGCGCGGTGGCGGTGGGCCGCGATGTCTTCCGCAGCGCCGCGGCCGAACGTTTCAGCAACGACTACGTGCAGGCCTGGGTGCTGGCCTACGACCGCTACGTCGCCGGCACCGGTGGCGTGCCCGGCGACAACTTCGACACGCCAACCGGCTATGTCAACGCCAGCAGCGGCAGCTTCCTGTGCGGCAACGATCTGCTCAATGCGCTGCTCCAGCGCGGCATCGAGGTTCCCGCCGGGCGCGGCGAAGGCCTGGGCGACCGCTTCGTGCTGCAGGACAGCCGCGGCCAGCCGCACGAGGTGCGCGTGTGCTTCGGCAACGTGCCCTGGGCCGAACCCTATGGCAGCGTCGGCACCTACACCACCCGACCACGCAACGTCATGCGCCTGCGCGGGCTCACCCCGGAGCTGGCGACACAGCTGGACACGCGCATCGATGGCCGCGTGGATGCACGCCATGGCCGCGTGCGCGAAGTGGACCAGCAGTCCTCCACCAGTGCGCAGGCGTTGCCGTGGTCGCTGCAGAACGACGATGCAATGACCGGCGGCAGCAACGACCCGGATGCACAGGTCGCCGAAGTGCATGCCTATCTGCGCATGGACCAGTAGCGAGGGCTCAATAGCCGAAGCGCAGCACGCTGTCGCCGAGCTGGATCTGGTCGCCATCGCCGAGGGCCGCTTCCTGCACGATGGCGCCGTTGACCCGGGTCAGGTTGGTCGAGCCCATGTCGCGGATGCGAAAGCGCGTGCCGTCGCGCCAGACCGCGCAGTGATGGCGCGACACCGTGCCATGCGGCACCTGCAGATCGGCCTCGCTGGAACGGCCAATCACCACCGGCGCGCCGGCCACCGCCACGCGCCGGCCACGGCCGCTGCCGTGCACGATCTCCAGCCAGGCATTGCGCGGCGCGGTGTTGTCGGCCGAGGCCACGCGCTGGGTGACATGCGGGTCGTGATCCGCACTTGCCTGCACCTGCGGCAAGGCCGCCGCGTCGGCGAGCGCGGCCGTGCCGTCGCGCACTTCGCCCAGTTCCCACACCGGCAGTGAACGCCCGAGCCCGGGCAGCACGCGCTCAGGCAAGGCCTCGGTGGCGAAGCGCCCGCGCAATTGCCGCTGCATCGATTCGCACAGCACCACCTGCCCCGGCCGTGCCTGCAGGCACAGGCGCAATGCCCATTCGGCCGGGTTGCCGAGCACGGTAGGCGCACCGGCATGGGCCTCGATGCGCGCCAGGCCGGCGCACAGCGCCACCGCGACTTCGGCACCGAATGCCTCGCGCACGCCGCTGGCCGCCAGCGCTGCCTGGTAGGCCGAATCGCCGGCCAGCGGACGGTCGTCGAAGCAGGCCATCACCGTACGGCCATTGGCCGGCAACACCCAGCCGCCTTCGCGGCGCAGGCGGTCGCCGACGCGGGCCAGCACTTCCAAGGCCCAGTCGATGCGTCGGGTTTCGTCGGTGCGGCTGCGCACCTCGCAATAGACCACGCTGATCCAGCGCCGCGCGGTGCCATCGCCGCTGCCGCGCTCGCGGCTGCCGGTGCCCTCGCCGCGGGCGATGCGCTCGCGCAGGGCCAGGGTATCGGCCTGCGGCTCGGCGTCGAGTTCCTCGCGCAGCTGCGCGGCAAAGCGATCGCACGCGGCCAGGGCCTGGGCGGCTTCGCCATTGCCGGCGAGCAGCCGCATCAGCAGGCGCAGGTGGCCCTCGTTCCACTCATCGAGCGCTAGCAGGCGGCGCGCGGTATCGGCGGCTTGCGGCAGCCGCCCGGCCAGTTCCTGCAACGTGCACAGGCGCTGCAAGGCGGCTTCGCCCTGCGCAAGCAGACGGCGCCGTGCCTGTTGCAGCCATTCGTCGAACTCGGCGCAGTCGGACAGTTGCAGACCTTGCAGAAATTCGCCACCAAAGCCCTGCGCGCGCAGTTCGGCCTGGGCCAGACTGGGGCTGTCGGCACCATCGGCGGCGGCCTCCAGTGCCAGCACATCGATGTCGAGCGCAGGGCTGGCGAGCAGGGCAACGTGATCGCGATCCACCTGCAGGGCTTCACCGGCACCGTGCGCATCAAGGACCTGCTTCAGGTCGGCCACCACCTGGCGCAGGTTGGTGCGCGCGGAGGCGGCCGGCAGCTGCGGCCACAGTAGCTGCGCCAGCTGGTCGCGCGGATGTGGCGCATGGCGTTCGACCGCGAGATAACCCAGCAGCGCCCAACCCTTGCGATAGTGGATGGCGCCTTCCAGGCGCGCCTCGCCGCGGCGCAGCGCGCGTTCGCCCAGCAGTTGCAGTTGCAGCGGCGCGGTCACGCCGGCGCGCTCGCCCTGCAGGCCGCTCATCGTCGCGACACCGCCAGCAGTGGCGCGCGGCCATCCAGGCGCGCGCGCAACTGGTCGATGCGGCCGCGCTGCGGTGCCTGCGGCGCCAGGCGCGTGGCCAGCACGCGCGCGGCCTGTTCGAGCTGGGCCTGCGCGAGTTCGGCCTGACCGGCAGCGGCCAGCGCTTCGGCATAGGTCAGCCGGCGCTTGGCGGTTTCGACGTGGTCCGGGCCCAGGTCCTCGGCCAGCGCGTCGAGCGCGCGGCGCCGCCACTGCACCACGCTGGCGTGGGCGCGGTCGCCCTGTGCGAGCACGGCGTTGAGGTCGCACCACCAGGCCATGCGGCGCGGATTGAGCGCGTCGCGGTGCTCGCCGATCTTGCCGAGCTCGACCACCGCCTCGGCCTCGCGGCCGGCGGCCAGCCACCATTCGGCCTGCAGCAGGCGGTTGCCGAGCGTGTTCGGATGTTCGGGTGGGTACAGCTTGGCCCAGCCCTGCATCGCCGGTTCGATCAAGGCACCAGCTGCCGCCACCTGGCCCTGGCGCAGCAGCACGCGGCCCAGATTGAAGTTGGCGCGCAGCATGGCGATGTCACCCGGCGGCAGGTTGGCCGCGCGGATCGCCAGCGAGCGGCGGAAGTCACGCTCGGCATCGGCCAGTGCGCCACTGTCCTCTTCCAGCGAGGCCAGGTTGTTGAGCTTGATCGCGTAGTCGACCGTGGCCTCGCCAGCGGTGCTGCCGGATTCGCGCATCGCGGCCTCGTAACTGGCGCGCGCCTGCGGCCAGTCGCCCATGTCGTGCTGGGTGTTGGCCAGTTCGCTCCACGCAGTCGCCACTTCCATGCCACGGCCATACAGCTGCTGCGCCAGGGCCAGGCCGCGCCGTTGCAGCGCTTCGGCTTCGGCCAGGCGGCCTTGTTCGCGCACGCAGATCGACAGGCCCGACAGCGAGTGCGAGGTCGAGGCGTTGATCTCCTGACCCAGCGCCTTGCGGATCTGCAAGGCTTCGCGATAGCGGCGCTCGCACTCGTCGAAGTCGGCGTTGTGGCCGGCCAGCAGGCCGAGATTGTGGATGGTCGCGGCGGTGCTGGTGTTCACGCGGCCGGCATGTTGCACGCGCAGGTCGAGCGCCTGCTGCAGATTCTGCGCGGCGGCCTTGTTGTCGGTGTCGATCAGGGCCAGGCCGAGGGTGTTGTAGGAATCGGCCATGTCCAGCGGCGGCGCGTCGATCGACTGCCGCACCGCCAGCGAGCGCCGCGCCACGGCAATGGCCTCGTCGTTGCGGTCGGCATTGCTCAGCAGCACCGCCCATTCGCTGAGCGTGGCGCCGGCCAGATCCGGGCGGCGCACGGCCGGGCTGAGCAGTTCGTCCACCGCGCCCTTGAGCAAGGGCTCGGCGCGCTGCGGCTGGCCGATGTTGTGGAAGGCCGTGCCCAGCACCGACAGCAGGCGCGCGTGCACGGCGCGGTCTTCAAGCGGGTGCGCCTGCAGCTGGCGCACGCCGGCGTCGAGGATGTCGCGCGCGGTGGCGTCCTCGCGGCCCTTGCCGAGCTTGGGATCGGCGTAGGTGAAGGAGTCCAGCAGCAACTTGCTGACCTGCTCGGCGCTGGTGGCGGCGTACTGCGCGCGCTCGCGTTCCTGCTCCAGCCGCCACACGAAGCCGACTGCAAAACAGGCGAACACGCCTGCCGCGGTGGCCTCGCGCCAGCGTCGCCGCAACAGCTTGCGCAGCCAATAGACGCGGCCGCCCGGCATGGCCAGCACGCGGTGGTGGCCCAGGTAGCGGCCGAGGTCTTCTTCCAGCGCGGCCACCGAGCGATAGCGCTCGGACGGTTCCGGCGCGCAGGCCTTGGCCGCGATGGCATCCAGTTCGCCACGCAGGCGGCGGCGCCACGGCACGCCGGCGGCCAGCGCGCTTGGACGCGGCAAGGTCGCGCGCGGCTGCAAGGTATCGCGCGGTGCGCGACGGTCGGCCAGCAGTTCGGTCAGCAGCACGCCCAGGCTGTAGACATCGCTGGCGACGCTGATCGGCCGGCCTTCGAGCAGTTCCGGGCTGGCATAGGCCGGCGTGCAGAAATCAGCCGGCGCGCCACTGCCGCCGAGCGCGCGGGCGATGCCGAAATCCAGCAGCACCGGTTCGCCATCCGCGCGCACCAGCACGTTGGCCGGCTTGAGGTCGCAATGCACGATCAGGTGCCTGTGCGCGGCTTCCACCGCGCGGCAGATGCGCCGCAACAGCGCGATGCGCGCCGGCAGGTCCAGCTGCTGCGCCTGGCAGTAGCGGTCGAGCGGCAAGCCTTCGATGAATTCCATGACCAGGTAGGGCTGGCCGCCGGGCGTGCTGCCGCCGTCATACAGGCGCGCGATGCCCGGGTGCTGCAACTGCGCCAGCAGCTGGCGCTCGGCGGCCATGCGCGCGGCGACCTCGGCATCGGCCGCGCCGTGCAGCAGCTTGATCGCCACGCGCTGGTGGTACAGATCATCGGCGCGTTCGGCCACGAACACCGTGCCCATGCCGCCGCTGGCAAGGCGCTCGACCAGCCGCCACGGGCCGAGCATGTCGCCGGCGTGCAGTTCGGTATCGGGCGGCGCGGTCGCTGCCGCGGCATCGCCCTGCAGCGCGCGGGTGTGGCGGTCGAGCATGGCTTCGACCAGGGCGATGGTGTGTTCGTCGGTAGTCAGTTCGCGCAGACGTTCGCGTTGCCGCACCAATGGCACGGTCAGCAGTTGTTGGAACAATGCGCGCGTGGCCTCGCCCTCGCCGGGCCAGGCAGCGTCGGTCAATGTCATGGCTTCCGGTGCCCTGCTTTCCCCGGGCCCAGTGTAATACGTTGCGGCGCAGCGAATATGTCGGGGTTTTCCCGGCATGGGCCGGCCGCGATTCCGGCCCGCCCTCCCGCCTCAGGGGCCGCCAATCAGCCGGCCGTCAGCGGCACCCTGCCCTGCGGCCGCGGTGACAACTGCTCGCGCGCCTGCACCTCCTGCGCGGGCTCCAACGCCGGCAGGGCAACGAACTTGTCCGCTACCCAGGCCGCGACCGGCAGGCCATCCAGATACAGCACGCGGTTGCCGGGGATGCGCGGCACGCGTTCGCCGGGCAGCACGCTGCCGAGCAAGTTGGCCGGGTCGCAGGCCGACAGGCATTGCCAGTGCGGACTGCCCTCCGCTCGCCGTGCCTGGCGCAGCAGGCCGATGGCTTCAGGCAGCGCGAACTGTTCGCCCGACAGCCCGGCGATGAAGCGACCGCCGCGGATTTCGCCGCGTGCTTCCAGGCGGTGGTAGACCCGCAACAATTCGCGCCAGGCCGGCAGCCAGGCCGCCTCACGCTCAAGCACGCGCCAGCACACCACGCCGTAGCGCCGCAGCAGCGCGCGGGCGACATGCTCGATCGCCTCGCCACGCTGCTCGGCAGCTTGCACGCGGTCGTCGGCTGCGCTGGCCGGACGCAGCGGCGCCCAACGCCCGGCATCGCGAATCCCGTGCAGGGACAGGCGCCGGCGCTGCCGTGACAGCGCCGAAGGCCGCTTCGATGCCGGCACCAGCAAGGCGCGCAGGCCGGCGTAGCTGTCGCAATGCACGCGCCCGCGCATCACCAGTTCGGCCAGCGCATCTTCCAGCTCGGTCGCCATCAGGTGCACGCCATCGCCAATCTCGTCGAAGAAACTGGCGCCGT
>Ga0196970_1001447_pt1 | contig 15990 bp, 15 predicted proteins | sample S1v_513CmetaG_FD_148672 | JGI IMG/M metagenome (GOLD analysis project Ga0196970, IMG submission 148672) | Soil microbial communities from Anza Borrego desert, Southern California, United States - S1+v_5-13C | ecosystem: Environmental > Terrestrial > Soil > Desert | place: USA: California...
TACTATGGGTGGCGGTTGTTGTCGCTGCGGTCGTACTACCGGGGGCTGGCCGGCACGTTGGGCGGGCTGGAGCGGAAGTACCTGGTGGGAAGCGTGGGGACTGCGCCAACGCTCCCGGAACTGGACCCGCTGTGGGAGGCGCTGGTAGAGGTCTCCCGGTCGGTGGCCGATGAGGTGGCCCGGGTCGAGAAGGAAGCGACGGACCATCGGGAGTATGTCGAGGGCTGGGTGCACGAGGTGAAGGCCCCGATTGCAGCCGCCCGGCTGCTGGCGGAGGGGGGCGCACGTGAGCTCATCGCCGAGCTGGACCGCATCGAGCACTTGGTAGAGCAGGCGCTTTTCTATGCCCGGGCGAGCAGCGTGGAGCTGGACTGCTTCATTCGGGAGACGTCTCTGGCGGAGCCGGTCAAGGCGGTGCTGCGGCGGCACGCCAGGCAGTTTATCGGGAACCGGGTCGCCGTCTCGCTGGAGGGGCTGGAGCTGACCGTCTTCACCGATCGGAAGTGGCTGGAGTTCATCCTGACGCAGGTGTTGATCAACGCCGTCAAGTACCGGCGGGAGGGCGGGGCGGCGGAGGTTTGCATACGGGCGGCGGTGGAGGCCGACGGTGTCAGCCTCACCGTTGAAGATAACGGCATTGGCATTCCCCGGGCGGACCTGGATCGGGTCTTTGAGAAGGGGTTTACCGGGGCCAACGGCCGGCGGTATGAGCGGTCGACCGGGATTGGGCTCTTCCTGGCCCGGAAGCTGTGCGGGGCCCTGGGGCACGGAATCAGGGTTGAGTCGGAGGAGGGGCGGTTCACCCGGGTGACGCTCTTCTTCCCGAAGGGGCGGCTGCTGCGCCTTTCGTAAGGGAGGGGTCAGCGTGCGGGTTGGTGCACCGGTGAGCGATGCGGACCGGGTGTGGCTGCGGGAGCTGTGGCAGCGGGAGTGGGGCGGGGAGATCATGGTCTCGCGGGGCCGGGTCTACCGTCTGGACCAGTTGCAGAGCCTGCTGGCCTGGGACGGTGAGGCCCCGGTCGGGGCAGCGACGTTCCATGTCGCGGATGGCGGTTGCGAACTGATGAGCATCAACGCGACCGTGGACGGGAAAGGCGTTGGTTCGTTGTTGCTGGCCGCCGTTGAGGAGGCGGCCCGGGCAGCGGGGTGCCGGCGGGTCTGGCTGATTACTTCGAACGATAACCTGGATGCGCTGCGGTTCTATCAGCGGAAGGGGTATCGGTTGGTGGCGGTGCACAGCGGTGCGATCGATGAGGCGCGCCGGGTCAAGCCGTCGATTCCCCTGGTGGGGAACTACGGCATTCCTCTGCATGATGAGTTGGAGTTGGAACGGGTGCCGTGATAGTGAGTAGATGATGAGGGTATCGTGCGTAGATATTGAGGGTGCCGTGAGTGGACGATGACGGTGCCGTGAGTGGACGATGACGGTGCCGTTAGTGGACGATTACGGTGTCGTGGGTAGATGAAGACGGTGTCGTGGATAGAGGCTGACGGTGTCGTGGGTAGATGCTGGCGGTGTCGTGCGTGGATGATGAGGGTGTCGTGCGTGGATGATGAGGGTGCCGTACGTGGATGACGAGGGTGCCGTGCGTGGATGATGAGGGCGCCATGCGTAGATCATGGCGGTGCAGTGGGGAGATGATGAGTGGGCAGTGAGGTCCTCAGGATCATGAGGACGGGAGGGAGGCATGCAGGGGGGATCCCTTGTGTGGCAAGGGATGCAGGTGTTGCGGCGCCGGGTGCCTCACTGCGGTTTGCTCATATCTACCCGTCAGCGCCCGCTCCCAGGGTCCCAGGGGCCTTGTTTCGCCTTCTGATTCCAACATTTTTTTCCAGCTGCCAGACGCCGTGGATGGGAATTTCTAGCGGAAACGCGTGTCCGGAGGGGCCGCTCGCCCCCAAAACCGATGTGTTTGGGCTCAAAGGGGGGGCATCTGGGCGTAAGTCGAGCGAAAACCGCCGGTTCATCGACCCAATGGCCCCCGATTTTCAGAGATTCCGCTGGAAAATCCCCGCCCATCAGGAAATGCCCTGGGAATTTCTAGCGGAAGCTCGGCGGTGCGGCACTGGGCGAGCATGTCATCGAGCGACGTCCATCATGAGTTCCAGCTCCCAGGGACTCTGCACCTTGATCCAGGCCGTTTCTGCCTGCAAATGCTTCAGCGTGGTCCCTTCCCGCAGCAGGAAGGAGAACTGAAGCTGGCACCTCGGGTCGGTCGACTGGCGACCACCTTCAATTCCGCTAGCCGCCCCGCGGAAGGAAGGCGCCCGTCGTCAGTTCCAGCAGGTGATCGAGTGGGTAATTGCCGAAGTCCGGAATAGCGATGCGGGTCAGTCAAGCTAGAAGGAGTCACAGCTATGCAAATACGCATGTTCCTGGCTGACGGAAAGCCGGACGGCATCAAAACACTAGAACTCTCCCATTCCACGATCTTGGGCACCATTGTTCCAAGGCACCTCGTCTCGGCCTTCGCACGTCGGAAGGAGGCCACTCGCCCCGGGGTCTACCTGCTGCTGGGTCCGGACGAAAAGGACCCGGACCAGACACGTCTGTACATCGGCGAAGGCGACCCAGTTCTCGACCGCATCAAGTCCCACGATGCCACAAAGGACTTCTGGACCCGCGCCTACGTCTTCACCAGCAAGGACGACTACCTCACCAAGACCCAGATCAAATACCTTGAACATCAGATCTACCAAGCGGCCAAGGGCGCCGCACGGACAATACTTGACAACTCAACGATCCCGACGCTCCCCAGCATTTCGGAACCTGATCAAGTGGAGTCCAACCTGTTTCTCGGCTCCCTCAAGCTGCTAGTTGCCGCTACGGGTGTTGAGGTTCTCGAAGCCCGTGCCATGAGCACGCCCGCTCCGACGGCGTCGGGCCAGGTGTTCGAGTTCAAACTGAAGACCGCCACCGCCCGCATGGTCGTCACTGCTGACGGATACGTGGTGCTGAAGGACTCCACTGCGGTGCCCGACATGCGGGACTCAGCGTCGCCGTTCTTGACCCGCATCAGGCAGGAACTGTTAGATAGCGGGGCACTTGTGCCGGATGGCAATTTACTCCGTTTTCAGCAAGACACGAGGTTCGATAGTCCCAGCACGGCGGCATCCATTGTCGCGGGCGGGAACACCAACGGTCGCCGGCACTGGAAGCGAAATGGCGCATCACTTAAAGACGTGGATGAGGCGTAGGTAGGTCGATCCCACTGAACAGAAAAACACGCAGGGACTCGCCGAACATTCGTGCGAGCCCCTGCGTATTACTCTTTGGCGGCGCCTTGTTGAACGGAAGGGGGTGGACGCATGAGCAACCTTGGAGAGAAGGTCTTCTGGCTCATCTTCTTGGCGCTTCTGCTGAAACTCCTATCCCTTAACATCTAGGGGGTAGGGCCTAACTTCCCTGCCCTGTTATGTACCCAGACAACGGCGGCCGTCCGGCTCGGTGCTAAACCCACCGGGCCGTTTCTATTATTCTCCATCAAGTGCGGCCAGTATTCCGCCGCCGACAGGCTGGTCGCCCCCCGGCAAAGGGATGTCCGACACTGTAACTCTCCATCGATCTTTCCATCCAGGAGTTGCTGCTAGTACTTGCAATACTCAAAGCAGCATGGAAGCTCAGCCGCTGACAACCACTTAGCTTCGTTCAGCTTCGTACATAGCACCATTCCATGGGGGACCAAACCCAGTTTTATCATACCCAGTTCGTGCGGCTATCCACGCCAGGAACAGGGGCGGCATCCGCCGCGCCGCCTGCCCCTGTCCTCGTCCAATACAAAAAATATTTTTCATCATGACTAAAAACAGTATTGCGATAAAAGATATGACAATGTACAATAAGCATCAATCGAGCCTGAACATGAAAGGGAGATGAACGAGATGCCGACTGCCCGGTCCGACGGAACCCAGCCCCACGACGACGCCACTGCCAAAATGAACGAGATTTTGGAAGAGATCAAGCGCACCGGCCGCCCCGTCATCAACGACCCCAGCCAGGCCATCATCAACACCAAAGGGGAGCAGGACACCCCCAAGGGCAACGCCAAGCCGGCGTTCATCACCCTCGTGGGCCCGGCCCTGGGCCTTATGAACAAACTCGGCGACCGTCGCCTCGCCAAAAGCGTCGAGCCGCTCGGGCGCAAGGTCAACCGGGTTCAGAAGGTCCGTGCCCTGGTCAAGAAGGGTACCAAAACCGTCTTCGTCTGGGAAACCTTCGCCGATGACTCCGATGGCATCGACGTGAAGCGCTCCGGCAGCTATGCCTCCATCAACCTGTGGGATCTGCTGAGTCGCGCCGGGCTGACTGTCGAGTCCGGTCACTATGAAACCTACGCCCTGGAGTTCTCCGAGCCCACCGACATGGTCTATCCCGCCATTAAGTTCGATATGAGCAAGAAGGTCGATTCCGGCCTCACTTCCGGGGAGCGGCTCCGCCGGGCCGAAGCCGCCGGCCTGATCCCGCCCAAGGCAGAGCGTGCCAAGCTAAAGAAGGGCGCCAAGCCCACCACGCCCGGCCCCGAGCTGAAGGCCTCCGAATCGCAGGATACTGCCTCCGTAAATGAAGAGGACGAAACCGAATAAGCGACCAAAAAGCGGCCTGACCCCCTGTAGGGATCAGGCCGCCTTGTTGATCCGGCGCCCGAAGGCCAAACCTTACGCGTACCGCCGGAACACCAGCGTGGCGTTCGTCCCGCCAAAGCCGAAGCTGTTGGAGAGTGCCACTTCCACACCCTGTACCTCCCGGGCCTTCCCGGGCACATAGTCCAGATCGCAGCCCTCATCCTGGTTCTCCAGGTTGATCGTCGGGGGCAGGACCTGGTTCTTCAGGGCCAGCACCGTCAGAATCGCCTCGATGGCCCCGGCGGCGCCCAGCAGGTGGCCGTGCATCGACTTCGTCGAGCTGACCGCCAGCTTGTAGGCATGTTCCCCGAAGACCTTCTTGACCGCCTCGGTCTCCTGCACGTCGCCCAGGTCGGTGGAGGTGCCGTGGGCGTTGATGTAGCCCACCTGCTCCGGAGCGATGCCCGCACTGCGCAGGGCGTTGGTCATGGCCAGCCTGGCGCCCCGGCCTTCCGGGTGCGGGGCGGTAATATGGTGGGCATCCGACGAGGCGCCGGCGCCGATGATCTCACCGTAAATCTTCGCACCCCGGGCCAGCGCATGCTCCAGCTCTTCCAGCACCAAAATGCCGGCGCCTTCGCCCATCACGAAGCCGTCGCGGTCCTTGTCCCAGGGGCGGGAGGCGGCCTGCGGGTTGTCGTTGCGGGTGGAGAGCGCCCGGGCCGAGTTGAACCCGGCAAAGGCAAGCTCAGTCATGGCGGACTCGGCGCCGCCGGTCAGCATCACATCGCAGTCGCCCCGCTTTACCATGTGGAAGGCGTCGGCGATGGCGTGTCCTGCCGAGGCGCAGGCCGACACGGCACCGTAGTTGGGGCCCAGCAGGCCGTATTTCATCGAAATCATGCCCGGCGCCATGTTGATGATGCAGCTGGGGATGAAGAAAGGCGAAACACGGCCCGGGCCCTTTTCGACCAGCACCAGCTTCGTCTCTTCGATGGCGCCCAGGCCGCCCATGCCGGCCCCAATCACCACGCCGGCCCGCTCGGCCAGTTCGCCTTCAAAGGTCAGGCCGCAGTCGGCCACGGCTTCCGCCGCGGCGCCCATGGCGAGGTGGATGAACCGGTCGAAGCGCTTCACTTCCTTGCGGTCCATGACGGTGGACGGGTCGAAGGACTTCACTTCGCCGCCGAACTGGGTGGCCAGGCGGGAGGCATCGAACAGCGTAATGGGACCGATACCGGATTTGCCGGCGATGGCGGATTCCCAGTTTTCAGCGACGGTGTTGCCCAGCGGGGAGAGGAGTCCCATGCCGGTGATGACAACTCTGCGTTCCAAAACCGAGTCACTCCTTATTGGGGGTGGTCAGAATCATGCGGCATCAAATAGGCTCGCAGCAGGGCCAGCATCATGCTGCGCAGGGTGCGGAGGTCCAGGTCGGGGGTGCCGGTCACCCAGTAGACCGTGCCGCCGTCTGCCGTACAGAGCAGCAGCGTCGCCAGGGTGTCGGCGCTGGCATCGGGGCGGAACATGCCGGCGGCGATACCTTCGGCGATGATGGTGCCCAGGTACTCACGCAGGGCGTGGAACCGCTGGTGGAGGCCCCGGCGGACTTCACTGTCGTGGACGGCCTCGGTCAGGGTGACCAGCAGCAGGCGCCCGGTGCTGGGGTGGCGGACGCCCAGGGCGCTGGTGAACAGGTTGACGCAGCTGACCAGCCGCTCCCAGGGGGTGCCGGCCTTTTCAGTCAGGCGGGCGAAGGTGGCGGGGGTACGGCCCAGCCGCTCCTCGACCAGCGTCAGCATGATTTCGCCTTTGGTGGGAAAGTAGCGGTATAGGGCGCCGACGCTCAGGTTGCAGTGGGCGGAGATGTCGTTGATGGTGGCCAGTTGATACCCCTTGCCGATGAAGACTTCCATGGCGGCGTCGAGGATCGCCTGGCGGCGTTGTTCTTTGTGCTCGGCACTGACCCGTGGCATGGGGATCGCCTCACATGATCGTATAAAAAGCGAGCGCTCATTCACTTTATAGCATGCCAGGGGGTGGCATTGCAAGTGCACTGCTGGGTAGAAGAAACGTGAAGGGGCTCTGGCCAAAGCCAGAGCCCCTTCGGTGTTCCCTTTCAGCTACACAGAGCCGCCTTTACGGCTCAACCGCTGCATGGCCTGGGCGTTCTTCTGAGCGCCGTGCTGCGCCCCGCTCACGCCACTGATGTTAGCACCGGTCTGGCTCACACCAGCCGAAGCGCCAAGCTCAGAACCAAACTCGAATCCCGCCGAAGAAGCGGCACCGGCAGCGCCGGCAGCCCCGGCACGCTGCATGGCCTGCGCGTTCTTCTGGCGTCCGTGCTGAGCGCCGCTGACACCAGTGATGTTCGTACCCGTGAGCGATGCGCGTTGGTTAGCCATGAAGGAATACCCCCTTGTTAAGTGTGTGGAGCATCCTCGGGAACACTAGTATTGTGGCCGGAGATCAGCGAGAACTTGCATGGTGCGGCGATGGAAAACCATGGATTGTGTCGGCGAAATTCGGCCGGGGCATCATAGAAGTAGTAAGGACCGAAGGAGTGCCGACCATGCGTGACCTGTTTCGTGAGGGTTTGAAACTGGGCGAGTCGCTGGCCAAACTGCCCTGGGAGGCAGCCAGGCGCGTGGGTGGCGGAAGCCAGACCTTGAAGCACGCGGCAGACCTGGGGGAGCGGCTGGGAACGTTGCCGTTCCGGGCTGCTTCCGCCATGTTGGGGCCTGATGAGACGCCCGGCGGGACGGTGGCGGGCGCGGCCGGTGCGACGGCTGGCGGGGCTGTCACCGGCGGCGGCGCCCCCCGGCGCCAGCGCCGGGTTGTGGTGCTTGGCGCCGGCTACGCCGGTCTGACCAGCTTCCTCGAACTGCAGGAGCACCTGCCCCGTGACTGGGAGGTGGTGCTGGTCAACGGCGACAAGTACCACTGGTTCACAACGGAACTGCATACCTACGTGGCGGGCGAGGAGCCCGATGCTGTCCGGGTGCCGCTCTCCCGGGTGGTGGCCCGCCCGGGGCGCCTGGTTGTGGACCGGGTCAGCCGGGTGGACTCAGCCGCAAAGCGGGTCGAACTGGCCTCGGGTGATGCCTTGGACTACGATTTCCTGGTCTTCGCCCTTGGCAGCGACCCGGAGTACTTCGGCCTGCCCGGGGTGGCGGAGCACAGCCTGGTCGTCGGGAACTGGCAGGGCGCCACACACCTGCGCAACCGCATCGCTGGTATGCTGCAGCACAGTGGCGGTGAGCCGCTGAACGTGGTGGTCGCCGGCGGTGGCCTGACCGGCGTGGAGGTCGCAGGGGAGCTGGCAGATGAGTACGGCGCCCGGGTCCGCCTCACCCTGGTGGAAGCCGGACCGGACATTATGGCCGGCTTCGCCCCCGAACTGGTCCGGACGGCCCGTGAAGTGCTGGAAGGCAAGGGAATCGCCGTTCGCGCCGGCAACCCCATTGCCCGGGTGGACGAAGGCACCATCACCTATAAAGATGGAGCGACGACGGCCTTTGACGTTCTCGTGTGGGCGGGCGGCGTGCGCGGCAGCGGCATTCTGGCGGGCTCGGGGCTGGACCTGACGCCCCGTGGCCGGGCGAAGGTCGATGCCTTCCTGCGGGCCGCAAATCACGACGAAGTCTATGTGGTGGGCGACTCGGCCTCGTTCCTCGACCCGGGCACAGGGCGTGAACTGCCCCCCACTGCCCAGGCTGCCGTGCAGATGGGCCGGGCCGCCGGGCTGAACCTGATTCACCGCATCAAAGGGCGGGCGGAGACGCCCTTTGTGCCAAACATCCGGGGCGCCTTCGCCTCGCTGGGCCGCCAGCAGGGCGTCGGGCAGATGGGGGAGGAGCAGTACACCGGCGTTCCCGCCCTGCTGATCAAGAACCTGATCGAATCCCACCACGCCTGGGAGACGGGGGGCGGCCTCATGCCCCTGGTGAGCCGCATCTTACGGGGACCGCAGCGGTTCTTGCGCGGTGCGGCCCAGCGGCCGGCCGTCCGACAGGCAGCACGCCCTGCCGGCACAGGACCCCGGCCCGAAGTCAGACATCAGTGATGAAGGAACCCACTCCCTGCGACCAGAACTTCGTATACGGAAGGATTACGTCGCAAGGAGTGTTGTCTGGTGCTCGTCATCCGTAATGGTCGCATTCACACCATCAGCAACGGCATCATCGACCGCGGATCGATCCTCGTTCAGGACGGCAAGATTGTCGCCATTGGCACCACGGTGCCCGAACCGGCCGGCGCCCGCATCATCGACGCCGAAGGGCGCTGGGTGCAGCCCGGCATCATCGAAGCGCACGGCCACCTGGGTGTCAGCGAAGAGGGAATCGGCAACGAAGGCAACGACGTCAACGAAATGGTCGACCCCTGCACCCCGCACGTCCGGGCCATCGACGGCATCAACCCGCGCGAACTGGGCCTCCGGGACGCGATTGAAGCTGGCATTACCTCTTCCTGGATGACCCCCGGCAGCGCCAACGTCATCGGCGGTCAGGCGGCCATGTGCCGCACCTGGGGCCCCACTGTTGATGCGATTGTGATGAACCCTTACAGCGCCATGAAGGCCGCCTTCGGCGAGAACCCGAAGCGGGTCTACTCGGGCAAGGGCAAGATCACCACCCGCATGGGCTCCGCCGCTTACTTCCGTGAGATGATGTACAAGGCGAAGGCCTACGCCCGCAAGAAGGAGGTCGCCCTCGAGAAGGGCAACGACCTGCCTGATTACGACATCAAGCTGGAGCCGCTCCTTGCCGTGCTGCGCAAGGAAGTGCCCATGCGCATTCACGCCCACCGGCAGGACGACATTATGACCGCCGTCCGCATGGCCCAGGAGTTTGACTTTAACTTCACCGTGGAGCACTGCTCCGAAGGCTACATGATTGTCGATGAGCTGGCCGCCGAGTCCCGGCTGCTGGGCGTCTGCATCGGCCCGATCCTGACTTCCAAGGGCAAGATCGAGACGGCCAACAAGGACTGGAAGGCCGCGGGCATCATGGCTAACGCCGGCATCCGCACCGCCATCATCACCGACCACCCTGTTACCCCGGTTCAGTACCTGCCGGTGTGCGCGGCGTACTCCCAGAAGTACGGCATGTCCGAGGAAGATGCTCTGAAGGCGATTACCCTGAACGCCGCCATCATCTGCGGTGTGGGCGACCGGGTGGGCAGCCTGGAAGTTGGCAAGGAAGCGGATATCGCCATCTTCACGGGGCATCCCTTCGATACGTGGCGGACGCACACGGTGGCGACGATTGTCGCCGGCCAGGTGGCGTACAGCAACCCCAAGTTCCTGTAAGTTGTCAAAAGGCGGGTTTCGCAGTTGTGCGAAGCCCGCCTTTTCGTCACCCCTGGACGAACCCTCTCATAGATTGCGAAGGGGTGATGTTGACATGCCCTTCGGTAAGTGCTGCAAGCCCTTCGGGAAGGTCGGCAAGTTCGGCAAGTTTGGCAAGCTCCCCTGGATGTCCCGCTTTGGTAAGTTCGGCAAGTTCCCCTATGGTGTTTGGTAGATGAGATGCGGTCGCCCTTTCTGAGGGCGACCGCTTAGTCTGATGACACGGGGAAGGGATACCGTTTTTACCGCAGATTACACAGATTATGGGATTCCTCTGAAAATGCCGAAGCAGTTCGGACAATCCGAACCATCGTTTGCCACGGATTTCACGGAACTGCACGGATTAACTCAGCCTTCCAGTCCGGTGACCAGGCGCTGTCGCAGCAAACATGTGACTGAATCCGTGGAATCCGTGAAATCCGTGGCAGTGAATCAGTCGGAGTTTTTTCATGTGTGGTGCTGGTGCGAGGCACCATGGTGGTTACACAGACGCGAAGGACTTTGGCATCAACCTGTGCGGTCGACGAAACGCGCAATGATGGCCGGTCGTCACAATAGCAGCAGTTGACGATGTACTTTACCGCACCCAGACATCACACAGGCTACGGAGGGAACATCATGCAGTTCGACAAGGTGAAGATCGAGATCTACCTTCCCAGGGAGTTCATCCTGCCCGTGCGCGACGCACTTCATGAGTCGGGAGCGGGTCATGTGGGCCAATATGATCACTGTGTTTCCATTACAGAGGTGAGCGGATACTGGCGTCCTCTGGATTTGGCCAAGCCATATCAGGGTGTGAAAGGCCAGATCGAGTTCGGTACGGAGTGTAAGCTGGAAGTCGTCTGTCCGGCTTCGTTGGCAACGGGTGCTGTCCAGGCGGTCAGAAAGGTGCATCCCTATGAAGAACCAATCATAAACGTCATCCCTCTGCTGAGCCTTGAGGCGTAACGTAGTACCCCGTTTCGCTGCGGATCAGCCCGCCTAGTTCACCCGCAGCTGCTCCGCCAGGCCCCGGTCCCGGCTCACCCGCCAGATCTTCGAGTCCAGGTAGTAGTGCTGCATCGCCCAGCCCAGCAGCATGGTGGCAAAGACCTGCTGCCCCACCGACAAGGCCGAAGGGTCGGTCAGCCCTGCCATCATGCCGATGCCGGCCAGGAACGACCGGTCCAGGCTCATGCCCACAGCCGACTGAAGCCACTCGATCCAGGGGCCCCGGTAGAGCGCCAGCGTAAAGAGCAGGCCCATGGCAGCATAGACCCAGAACCGGCTGAAGATCACGCGGGCCACCGGCGCCGTCGTCGTAGACCGTACATACTTGCCCTGGCCATACATCCACACGATGCGATGATACTGCAGGTTGTGCCCCACCGTGATAATCGGCACCAGCAACGCCGCCGTCCACGGGTTGCTGACCGCCAGCAGATGGAGGGGGACGACCGACGCCAAAAAGAGCAGCTTCGGGCCGTTCAGCGCCTGCCCCTGGCGCCGCAGCCAGATCTGATACGCGATGTACCCCACCGTGCTCCCCACCAGGAGCGCCCACGCGGCCACGTGCACCACCCCGGTCGCCGCCAGCCGCTCCAGCCCCAACGACGGCATGCCGGGCGTGCGCGCATAGACCGGTCCCGTCACAAAGAGCAGCAGCGGCAGGTAGAGTGCCAGGTTGAAATACCACTGGTCAATCCGATATGTACGCGGCTCCTTGTCGCCGTTCTTTCGCTTATAGAGGATGAAGAAGCCCCAGTGCTGCCGGACCACATGGTAGTACGCCCACAGCCGGAAAAAGACCAGGAAGACCATCGCCCCGAAGGGGAGCAGCACCGCCACCGGCCCTACCAGAAACCAGCCCCACGAGAGCCAGAGTTCCTTGCGCCGCAGAGCGCGTTCTTCCGGGTCGAAGAAGGTCCGGGCCATGGTCGAGAAGAGGTGCGGCGCATCCAGGAGGAAGGCCCAGCTGGCATACACCAGCAGATGCAGGGTCAGGGGAATCTCCAGGCCGCCCAGGCGGAGCACCCCAAAGGCATCTTCGAGCGGCCGTGGCAGCAGAAGGACGGCGAGGAGCACCAGGCCGGCATACAGGTATCCCACCAGTGCGGAGCCGATGTACCAGGTCAGGTCATTCCTGGCGTCGATGATCCAACGGAAGGTCATGGCGCACCACCTTAGGTTTCGGTTTGTGAAAGAAAGCACGGCTGCATCTCGGGGGATGCAGCCGTGCTACTTTACGTCAGTTCGCTGATGGAGTTGACGGTCAGGTCCGGGGTCTCTGCGGCGCTGCGGGGATACCTGAGCTTGTGGTTGGTGACCCGCACCCAGGCGGTGGTCAGTCCCGCTGCCTTGGCAGGCGCCAGCCCCAGGTCGACCCGGTCGCTGGCGTAGGCCGCCAGGCTGGCCGGACAGCCCGCCTTGCGCAGGGCCCAGGTAAAGAGGGCCGGGTCCGGGCGCCCGCCCACGTCGAGCTTGTGCGACAGGTTCTGCTCGTCGCTGAGCGCCACCACCGGGAACGAGAGATGAAACTTCTCCAGCCTGGCCCGGGTCCCGGGCATTCGGTAGGGCCCGACGATACCCAGCTTGACCTGCTTGGTCAGGCTGTTCAGGGCCAGCTGCAGGCCGGAGTAGAGCATATCCTGGTGACGGCAGGTGCGCACCACCTCTTCGATGACGGCCTTGGCCGTGGCAGGGTCGGGTGCGAGTAACTGCACGGCCCCCACCAGGGGCTGAATGGGCCGGGGCGAGGCGATGGCCTGCATCCAGGCACGTTCTACCCGCTCCAGCTCCACCGGATAGCCGCGCCGGGCCAGGGCCTCTGCCGCCAGCCGGCGGGCTTCTTTCTCCGTATCGTTTTCGTTCAGCAGGACCGAGGGGTCAAGAAAGAGCCACTGCACATGTTGCAGGCGCTGGTGCACGCAGGATCACCCCCGGTTAGTCTGCCTTCATTATCACCGACGGGGGTGCGCTTTGTCCATCTCGTGTCAGGTATGTGCGGCAGGCCTGACTACTTCTTGTGCGTCTGCTCGGAGGAATGGCCCGGGAAGGCCGCCGAACCGGGATCGATGTAGGCCTTCGCGTTGTTGACCGCGGTGGCCGCTTCGCCAAAGCCCGTGGCGATCAGCCGAATCTTGCCGGGATACCACGACACGTCACCGGCAGCGTACACGCCTGCGATGTTGGTCTCGCCCTTGGAGTTGGTCACAATCTGCTTCTTGTTCTCGATGGCCAGGCCCCAGTCGAGCATGCGGCCGAGCGAGGCCTTGAAGCCGGTGCCCAGGACGACGTAGTCGACGGGCAGCCTCGTCTCCTCACCCGTCCGGTTATCGAAAATGACGGCCTCCTTCACCCAATCGCCGTCGCCGCTGATCGACCGCAGTTCGTAGAAGGTCCGCACATCCACCTTGGACTCCGAGAGCTTGCGCAGGCTCTCCTCATGGGCCCGGAAGCCGTCACGCCGGTGGATCAGGGTGACCGAGTTGGCGATGGGCTCCAGCATCAGCGAATAGTCGACCGCCGAATCACCGCCGCCGACGATCAGCACATTCTTGCCGGTATACTGCGGCTTATTGACGACGCTGTAGAAGACGCCCTTGTTCTCATAGGTCCGGGCGGTCTCATTCGGAATCCGGTTCGGTTCGAACGCGCCGATACCGGCGGTAATCAGCACCGAACGTCCGTAATGATGTTCACCGGTGTGCGTGATGAGTTGCAGGGTGCCATCCTCCAGGCGGTCGAGCGACTCGACGCGCTGACCCATCACATAGGTCGCCTCCGGGTTGGCGTGGTCGGCCTGCTCCTTGCAGAGTTCGACCAGCTTCTTGGCGCCGACCCGGGGGAAGCCGGCCACATCAAAAATATCCTTTTCGGGATAGAGCGCCGCCAACTGTCCGCCCACCTCGGGCAGCGCTTCGATCACCTTGGTCCGCATGCCCCGCATCCCGGCGTAGAATACGCCAAAGAGCCCGGTCGGCCCGGCCCCCACAATCACGATATCAAATATCTCACGTTCACCTGACATGATCGATTCCACCCTTCCGCAGCATGCCCCGATGGGTATGTTGTCCTCTTAAGGTTTCTGACGGTGTAAGGGACTCGAAAAGAACGGGTCGATGAGAATCATTTTCTCTTCGAATTGTTGACCCACTAACGAATGCGGAGTTTGATCGGAAAAGGTGCGGTATCGGCTGAAGCATAATATCATGGGAGTTGGTCTTAGCAGATTCAGAACAAGACCGCGAGAAGGGTGGGGCATATGCAGTACGATGTGATCGTGGTAGGCGCCGGCCCTGGCGGAATCTTTACCGCTTATGAACTGACGAAGCTGAACCCGAACCTGCGGGTCCTGGTGATTGACAAGGGGCACGACATCTCCCATCGGCGTTGTCCGATTCTGGAGGGGCATATTGAGAAATGCCCGCCGCCCAACCGTATGCGGGATTATGCCGGGTGCATGCCGGCCTGCTCGATTACCGCCGGATGGGGCGGGGCGGGGGCCTACAGCGACGGCAAGTTTAACCTGACCACCGAGTTCGGCGGCTGGATGCAGGATTATCTTCCACCGTCCAAAGTGCTGGAACTAATCGAGTACGTCGACCGGGTCAACCTGGAGCACGGTGCGACGACCGACGTGACCGATCCGACGACGCCGGCAGTTGCTGGGATCGAGCGGCGTGCCGCGGCCGCGGGACTGAAGCTGCTGAAGGCCCGGGTCCGCCACCTGGGCACCGAGGAGAACCTGAAGATCCTCGGTAATCTCTTCGAGACCGTGCGGCAGCGGGTCGAGGTGCGGTTCCGGACCACGGTAGAGGAGCTGCTGATTGAAGAGCGGCGGGTGGTTGGCGTCCGGCTGAAGAAGGGCGAGGAGCTGCGGGCCGACCGGGTTGTGATCTGCCCCGGGCGTGACGGCAGTGAATGGCTGGGCAAGTGCCTGAAGCGCCACGGCTGCACGATGATCAATAACCAGGTCGACATCGGCGTCCGGGTGGAGACGTCGAATGTGGTCATGCAGGAGATCAACGAGCACTTGTATGAAGCGAAGCTGGTCTTCAGCTCGTCGGTGGGGACCCGAGTGCGGACGTTCTGCTCCAACCCGAGCGGGCATGTGGTGGTGGAGAATCATTCCGGTGTGATGACGGCGAACGGTCATGCCTTTAAGGATCCGAAGCTGGGGAGCGCCAACACGAACTTTGCGCTGCTGGTGTCGCACCAGTTTACCGAGCCGTTCGATAAGCCCATCGAGTATGCCAAGGAGATCAGCCGGCGGGCGAACGATCTGTCGAGCGGGTCGGTGATTGTGCAGAAGTACGGCGACATATTGAAGGGGCGCCGCTCGACGGAGAAGCGGATCAGGGAAGGCTTTATTGAGCCGACGCTGAAGGAAGCGGTGCCGGGCGACCTCGGCCTGGTGCTGCCCTACAATACGATGAAGTCCCTGGTGGAGATGATGGAGGCGCTGGACCGGGTAACGCCGGGCATCGCATCGGAGCACACGTTATTCTATGGCGTGGAGGCCAAGTTTTATAGCGCCCGGCCCCGGCTGAGTGCGGAGTTTGAGACGGAAGTCGCGGGGCTGTATACGATTGGCGACGGCGCGGGGCTGACCCGGGGCCTTGCCCAGGCTTCGGCTGCGGGGGTGCACGTGGCGCGGTGTATTGTGGGGCGTGACTGAGCGGAAGGGGCTGTCCCTGAAGCGGATGAAAGTCGCTTGAGGGATAACCCCACCTCCCGTCCGAGCGTGCAAGGCGTGGCCCTCGTTTTCATGCATCGGTGGACGGAGCATGGATGGGGAGGCCCGGAACGCCCGGCATTCGGCGAGACAAGTGGCTCTCCGTCCACCGGTGCACGATTTTGACCTGCTCCCCATGCATACCTGGACGGAGCCGCGCACCAGTTGAATCAGCAGAGGCCTATGCAAGCCACGCAGAGCAATAGGGCTGTCCCTGGTCATCCTTGATGACTGGGACACGTAAGATAAAACCGTGGTTCCGGTATGAATATTTACCGGTCCACGGTTTTTCGTTTACGATCGGCTTGGTGGGTGCTGGTGGCTTTCTTGGGACTTGGGAGCGTTCTGCTGCCCAGTGGGT
>Ga0196970_1001448_pt1 | contig 15954 bp, 18 predicted proteins | sample S1v_513CmetaG_FD_148672 | JGI IMG/M metagenome (GOLD analysis project Ga0196970, IMG submission 148672) | Soil microbial communities from Anza Borrego desert, Southern California, United States - S1+v_5-13C | ecosystem: Environmental > Terrestrial > Soil > Desert | place: USA: California...
CCGCTGACCGAGTTGACCATCCTGCGCATGGCCTGGGCATCGACGGTGCGGACGCTGGCGAAGAACTACGGCTTCCACGTCGTCGCGCGCACGCCGGAGAGCAATTCAAAAGCGGCGTGAGGGTTCATTTGCCCCATCGTCGGGAGCAAGTGGCGGCAGTCTCCTCCCCGGCACCGCCGGAGGGGCCTTCGGGGGTAAAACGCCCCCCGCCGCATGACCAGCGCCGCTACAGCCGGCCCTTTCCCTTCACGTATTTCGCCAGCTCGCCGTTGCAGCTCTTCGACACGCGCCGGTACTCCTCCAGCGTGTCAACCCTGGCTTGGCGCTTGCTCCGTTCCCGCGAGAAGTCCTGCATCAAGTCGCGCACCGCCGCGTCGATGGGCTGGCGCAGCGTGGTCATCGCCTGGGACTCGCTGCGCGCCCGCACCGTGCCCTGGCGCGCCACCACCGCCTCCAGCCGGCGTTTGAAGCCAGGCATGAACTCCTTCAGCAGTTCCTCGTCGGTGGCGACGTGCTTCATCTCGTGGTTCAGCACCTCGCGCTGGATGCAGGACCCCGCCGGCAGCTCGCGTGCGATGTAGACGATGCGCTCCTGGAACCCGAAGGTGACGGTCAGCCGGGCCAGCGCGGCGCACACCACGCCGCCCGGCTGCGGGCTGAAGTGGGCGCCGACCTGCCAGCGCTCGCCGAAGGTGGCGTGCGCCAGTCCGAGCACCTGCCCGTGCTGCGCCCCCGCCGGACCGCCGGAGCGGCCGGGCATGGCCTGCAATTGCGCCAGGGTCCTGTCGAAGTCGCGCTTGAGCGGCACCATCTGGGTGTCGATCTGCAGCGCCGGCCGGTCGAACCGCGGGCAGCCGGCCGCCTGCGCCGCCGCCGGCCCGGCGAGCGCGGCCGAGGCAAGCAGCGCCGCGGCGGTGAGCAGGGGAAGGCGGTGCGGGATCATCCCTTTATATCCTGGGGGCGTTCCGGCACCGCCGCAAGGGAGGCTCAGCGCCCCGGCTGGCCGGGGTAGAGGAAGCGGGTGCGCAGCGTGCCGTCGATGGCGCGCAGCGCGTCCAGCACCTCGCCCTCGTCCACGTCGCCGTCGGCGTCGATGACGACGTAGCCCAGCTCCGGATCGGTCTGCAGGTACTGCGCGGCGATGTTCAGGTCGCGCGACGAGAACACGTCGTTGATCTTGCGCAGCACGCCCGGCACGTTGCGGTGGATGTGCAGGAAGCGGGTCGCCCCCTCGTGCATCGGCAGGCCGACCAGCGGGAAGTTGACAGCGCCGACGGTCGAGCCGTTGTCCGAGTACTCGATCAGCTTCTGCGCCACCTCGGTGCCGATGTTGGCCTGCGCCTCCATGGTCGAGCCGCCGATGTGCGGGGTGAGGATGACGTTGTCCAGGCCGCGCAGAGGGCTCTCGAACGGGTCCTTGTCGCCGCCCGGCTCCTTCGGGAAAACGTCGAGCGCAGCGCCGATGATGTGCTTGGACTTCAGCACCTCGACCAGCGCCGGGATGTCCACCACCTTGCCGCGCGCCGCGTTGATGAGGTAGCTGCCGCGCTTCATCTGGCGCAGCTGCTCGGGGCCGATCATGTTGCGGGTCTGCGCGGTGTCGGGCACGTGCAGCGTCACCACGTCGGAGATCTTCAGCAGGTCCTCCAGCGTGTCGCAGGGCTGCGCGTTGCCCAGCGCCAGCTTGCGCACGACGTCGTAGAAGACGACCTTCATGCCCATCGCCTCGGCCATGATCGACACCTGCGTGCCGATGTGGCCGTAGCCGACGATGCCCAGCGTCTTGCCGCGGATCTCGTAGCTGTCCTTGGCCGATTTCATCCAGCCGCCGGCGTGCACCAGGTTCGACTTCGGGAAGATGCCGCGCATCAGCATGATGATCTCGCCGATCACCAGCTCCGCCACCGAACGGGTGTTGGAGTACGGCGCGTTGAACACCGGGATGCCGCGGGACCGCGCCGCCTTCAGGTCGACCTGGTTGGTGCCGATGCAGAAGCAGCCGACGCAGAACAGCCGCTCCGCCGCCTCCAGCACCTTGGCCGTCAGGTTGGTGCGCGAGCGGATGCCGAGCATGTGGACCGAGCCGATGCGCTCCAGCAGCTCCGCCTCGTCCAGCGCGGTGGGCAGACGCTCGACCGTGGCGTAACCGCGCGCGGCCAGCTCGGAGATGGCGTTGTCGTGCACGCCCTCGAGCAGCAGGATCTGGATCTTTTCCTTGGAAAACGACAGCTTGGTCACGGCGAACACCCGGTTTCAGACAGCGGCGAGCGCGCAAATTAGCGGCATCGCGGATTGTTGTCACGCCTTCGCGGGCGCCGCATGGCCGCTTGGCGCAACGCGCAGGTCAAGCTATTGGTGGCGTCCGGGGAGACCAAAGCACGAGGCGAGCCATGACCGACACCGTGACCATCTACCACAACCCGCGCTGCTCGAAGTCGCGCCAGACGCTGGAACTGATCCAGTCCAAGGGCGTCGAGCCGCGTGTCGTCGAATACCTGAAGACGCCGCCGAGCGCGGCCGAACTCAAGGACATCCTCGCCAAGCTGGGCAAGAAGCCCGCCGAGATCCTGCGCGGCAAGGAGGCCGCCGAGGCCGGAATCGCCAAGGACCTGCCGGACGACCAGCTGATCGCCGCGATGGTGGCCAACCCCTCGGCGATCGAGCGGCCGATCGTGGTGAAGGGGACCGAGGCGCGGCTGGGGCGTCCGCCGGAGCAGGTGCTGGAGATCCTGTAAGGCCGCCATTCCCGTAACCCCGAATTCTTCGGGGTCTTCTACCAAAGTCGAATGGATGGGGGTGGGGCTTCCCCGTACGCTTGTTCAACAAATCCGGATCAACCGGGCTCTGCCGGCACGGCATCCGAACAAGCATAGGGAGACCCACCCATGAAGACCTGGCGCAAGCCCAAGATCGTCGAAATCGCCGTCGGCACCGAGATCAACGCCTACGCCTGCGCGGATCTCTAGACGGCCCGCGCTCCGACGCACCAGGGCCGTCCGGCGACCGGGCGGCCCGTCCGGGGCTTCCGACGATGCACATCCTTGTTCTCGGCTCGGCGGCCGGGGGCGGCTTCCCGCAGTGGAACTGCAACTGCGCGGGCTGCCGCCGTGCGCGCTCCGGCGACCCGCTGGCACGGCCGCGCACCCAGTCCTCCATCGCGGTGAGTGCCGGCGACGGCCGGTGGCTGCTTCTGAACGCCTCGCCCGACCTGCGCGCCCAGCTCAACGCCACCCCGGCGCTGCACCCGCAGCACGGGGTGCGGCACAGCCCGCTGGCCGCCGCGGTGCTGACCAACGCCGACATCGACCACGTCACCGGCCTGCTCAGCTTGCGCGAGATGCAGCCCTTCGCCGTCTACGCGACGGAGCGCGTGCACCGCGTGCTGGCCGGCAACTCGGTGTTCCAGGTGCTGAACGCCAGCGTCGTGCCGCGCCGCGCCATGGCGCTGGGGCAGCCGTTCCGGCCGGCCGCCGCCGACGGCACACCGCTCGGCCTGGAGGTCGAGGCGTTCGCGGTGCCCGGCAAGGTGGCGCTGTACCTCGAGGACGAGCGCGCCGCCAACTTCGGCTCGGTGCCGGAGGACACGGTGGCGCTGCGCGTCTCCGACCCGGCCACCGGCAAGGCGTTCTTCTACATGCCCGGCTGCGCGGCGCTGCCGGACTGGCTGGGCGAGCGGCTGCGCGGGGCGGAACTGGTGCTGTTCGACGGCACCACCTGGACCGAGGACGAGATGGAACGCGCCGGCACCGGTACCAAGACCGCGTCCCGCATGGGCCACATGTGCATGTCCGGCCCGTCCGGCAGCATCGCCGCCTTCGACCGCCTGGGGGTGGCGCGCAAGGTCTTCATCCACATCAACAACACCAACCCGGTGCTGCTGGAGGACTCGCCCGAGCGGCGCTCCGCCGAGGCCGCCGGCTGGCGGATCGCCCACGACGGCATGGAGCTGAGCCTATGACCCGCCTTCTGTCGCGCGAGGAACTGGAACGCGAACTGCTGGCCGTCGGCGAGCGCCAGTATCACGACCTGCACCCGTTCCATAAGCTGCTGCACGGCGGCCAGCTCCGGCACGGCCAGATCCAGGCCTGGGCGCTGAACCGCTTCTACTATCAGGTCTCCATTCCGCGGAAGGACCTGACCATCATGTCCCGCATGGACGACCACGAGCTGCGCCGCGCGTGGATGCAGCGCGTGCTCGACCACGACGGGCTCGGCCCCGACGGGCAGGTCGACGAGGGCAAGGTCGGCGGCATCGAGCGCTGGCTGCGCCTCACCGACGGGCTGGGGTTGGAGCGCGAGTACGTCAAGTCGCTGACGGGCATCCTGCCGGCCACGCGCTTCGCCGTGGACGCCTACGTCCACTTCTGCGCCACCAAGCCGATCCTGGAGTGCGTCGCCTCCTCGCTGACCGAGCTGTTCGCCCCGGCCATCCACCGCGAGCGCATCGCCGGGTTCGAGCAGAACTACGACTTCGCCAACGACAGCACGCTGAGCTACTTCCGCAAGCGGCTGGACGAGGCGCCGCGCGACGTGCGCTTCGGCCTGCAATACGTCCTCGACCACGCCCGCACGCCCGAACAGCAGCAACAGGTGATCGCCGCGCTGCGCTTCAAGACGGAGCTGCTGTGGGCGCAGCTCGACGCGCTGCACCACGCCTACGTCTCGCCCGGCCTCATCCCGCCCGGCGCCTTCGTGCCGGCGGACATGGAACCGACGCGGTATACGCGATGATCGCCGAGACCGACACGCTGCGCCTCGCCCCCGGCGTCATGCTGCGCCAGGACCGGACGCGCGAGCAGTGGACGCTGCTCGGCCCGGAGCGCGTCCTGGTGCTGGACGACCTGGCGCTGGAGGTGGTGCGCGCCTGTGTCCAGGGCGGCGGCAGCGTCGGTGCCGGCATCGACCGGCTGGCGGAGGAGTTCCAGGCGCCGCGCGCGGAGATCGCGGGCGACGTGCTGGAATTGCTGCAGGATATGCGTGAGAGGGGGTTTCTCGCCGGGTGAGAACCCCCAAGTTAACGTCATGGCCGGGCTTGACCCGGCCATCCACGCCGGGGGGCCGGATGCCGCCGAAACGCCGTGGATGCCCGAGTCCGGGTCCGGGCATGACGATGTGGGGACATAATGGACATCCGGGCGAGGATCTGACATGAGCACTCTCGAACCGCCCGTCGCCGTGCATCTGGAGCTGAGCCATCGCTGCCCGCTCAAGTGCCCCTACTGCTCCAACCCGCTGGCGCTCGAACCGGCGGCGGGGGAGCTGGACACCGCCACCTGGTGCCGGGTGCTGGACGAGGCGGCGGAGATCGGCGCGCTCCAGGCGCACTTCTCCGGCGGCGAGCCCTGCGTGCGCAAGGACCTGGAAACCCTGGTCGAGCACGCCACAAAGGCCGGGCTCTACACCAACCTCATCACCTCCGGCGTCACGCTCGACCGCGCGCGGCTGCAGCGGCTGCAGGCGGCCGGGCTGCAGCACGTGCAGATCAGCTTCCAGGACACCCGGCCGGAGGGCGCCGACCGCGTCGCCGGCATGCCCGGCGCGCACGCCCGCAAGCTGGCCATCGCGCGGGAGGTCGTCGACCTCGGCCTCGCGCTGACCGTCAACGCGGTGGTGCAGCGGCACAACATCGACCGGGTGAACGAGTTCATCGACCTCGCCCTCGACCTCAAGGCCGGCCGCATCGAGGTCGCCAACGTCCAGTACTACGGCTGGGCGCTGGTCAACCGCGCAGCACTCATCCCGACGCGCGAGCAGCTCGTCGCCATGGACGCCGCGCTGCGCGATCGCCTGCCGTCGCTGAAGGGGCGGATCGTCGTCGACTACGTGGTGCCCGACTACTACGCGCAGCGGCCGAAGGCCTGCATGGGCGGCTGGGGGCAGCGCTTCATGAACGTCTCGCCGACCGGCAAGGTGCTGCCCTGCCACGCCGCCGAGACGATCCCCAACATGGTCTTCGAGACGGTGTTCGACCGCCCGCTGGGCGCCATCTGGCAGGACGGCGAGGCGTTCCGGCGCTACCGCGGCACCGCCTGGATGCCGGAGCCCTGCCAGGGCTGCGAGCGCAAGGAGATCGACTGGGGCGGCTGCCGCTGCCAGGCGCTGGCGCTGGCCGGCGACGCCGGGGTGGCCGACCCGGTGTGCGCCCTCTCCGACCGCCACGCCGAGGTGATCGCCACCGCCGAGCGCGACGCGGCGCGGACCGACGTGCCGTTCACCTACCGCGAGTACCGCAACGCCGCCGCCTCGTGATAGTCTGCCGGCCGTTCAGAACGAAGGGACGGCGATGGCGAGCAGGCTGCGGTTGCGAATCGTGCACGACCAGGGCGTGATCGGCCCGGGCAAGGTGGCGCTCCTCAAGGCGATCCGCGACACCGGGTCGATCTCGGGCGCGGCGCGGAGCATGGACATGGCGTTCCGCCGCGCCTGGTTCCTGATCGAAACCATGAACAAGATGTTCCACGAGCCGCTGGTGCGCACCAGCGTCGGCGGCCGCGAGGGTGGCGGGGCGGAGCTGACGCCGCTCGGCGTCGAGGTGGTGGAGCGCTACTACGCGCTGGAGGAGGCGACCCGCGCCGCGGCGGCCCCTCACCTGGAATGGCTGGACGGCAAGCTGGCGCAGGCGGCGCCCGAGGACACGCCCTGACCTACTCCGCCACCGCCGGCAGGCCGTCGCCGGCCTTGCGGCGCTCCTCGGCGATCAGCTTCAGCATGGTGGCGACGGAGATCGAGCTGAGCGTCGCGCGGGCGATGTCGTGGATCTCCTCCAACACGCCGCCGAGCGCCCGGCCCTCCGGCGTGGCGTCGCCGGGCTCGCGGCCGGGGGCGGCGTCGATGTCCTCGAACAGGCGGACGAGGTCGAGCAGCGTGAGGCGCTTGGCGTTGCCGGTGAAGCGGTAGCCGCCACCGGCCCCGCGCACCGCCTCCACCAGCCCGGCGCGACCCAGCGAACGCAGCACCTTGGACAGGTGGTTGACCGAGATGCCGTAGCGCTCGGCGATCTCCGCGGCGGAGAACTGCTTCTCCGGATCCGACGCCAGGTCGAGGATGGCGTAGAGCGCGAAGCGCGTGGCCTTCTGCAGTCGCATCGCTCAGAGGCTCTTTTCCAGTTCGATGAAGGGACCGGCCCGCATGCCCTGGCTGCGGAAGAAGGACATCAGCAGCGTCGCGTCCTTCGACAGCATGGTCCGCACCGTCTGCACGCCGGCCTGCCGGAAGCACGCGCAGATGGCGTCGAACAGGCGCGAGCCCACCCCCAATTGCCGCGCGCCCGGCCGGACGTTGACGGCGAAGACCCAGCCCGAGGGCGGCGAGCCGAACTCCCACGCCCGCACCTCGCCGACGATGAAGCCGACCGGCTGGCCGGCGTGCTCGGCGATCAGGAAGACGCGGTCGCGGGTACGGCGGCGGCCGTAGCGCTCGAACAGGTCGCTCCAGTAGGCGGGCTTCTCCAGGCCCGTGGTTTCGGCGTCGAGCGCGATCACCGCCGGCACGTCCGACGGCTCGGCCGGGCGCACCTGCAACGCCGCCTCCGGGCCGTCCGCGATAGAGGAATTCTGGTGCGGCATTGCTGGTATCCAGATGGAAACCCCGAAGGTAATCCCGAACGCCGGATGCGGCAATGGCGGGGCGTCCGGCGCTCAGCGCACGGCGTCCACCATCAGCCGCACCCCCAGGGCCGCCATCACCGCGCCGGCCGCGCGGTCGATCCAGGCCTTCGAGCGCAGGTAGGCCGCCCGCGGCCGGCCGGCGGAAAAGGCCACCGCCACCAGCGCGTACCAGCCCGCCTCGATGGCGAAGATGGCCGGCGGCAGAACGGCGGACACCCAAAGCGGCGGATCGGCGGGCAGCAGCGCCGCGAAGATGCTGGCGTAGACCACCGCGGTCTTCGGGTTGCTCAACTGCGTCGCCAGCGCGAAACCGAAGCTGCGGGTCACGCCGCGCGTCCCGCCCTCCGCGGTGTCCGGCACCGCGATGGGCTGCCGCGCCCCCCGCCAGATGCGCACGCCGAGGTACACGAGGTACAATCCGCCTGCCACCTTCAGCGCCACGAACAGCGCCGGCACCGCCGCCAGCACGGCGTGCAGGCCGAGCAGCGCCAGGGCGCAGAACACCACCCCGCCGACGCCCATGCCGAGCGCCGCCGCCAGCCCGTCGCGCCGCGACACGGCGATGGAGGTGCGCGCCACCAGCACGAAGCTCGGCCCCGGGCTGACCGCCCCGACCGTCAGGGCGCCGAGGATGCTGAACAGGGCAAGGGTCGGATCCATGGGGCACGGCTCCCGTCTGCGAGAACGGCGAGCCTAGCGCAAAAAAGAAGGCCCCGGAACCGGGGCCGTCTTCCCTGCGCTCAGATCACGTTGAACAGGTACAGCAGGATGATGATCGGGATCGGAATCCCGAGAATCCACAGCAGCGCTCCGCGCATGGCGGTCCTCCTTCGCATCCGGGTGGGTCACCCATCCCCCGGATAACGCGCGGCTGCGCCCAAGGTTGCATGTTGACGTATAGGTCAACCTCATGTGCTATGGTGCCCCCAGCGACACAAGACAATGCCAGGAGAGGGAACGACCATGACCGACACTATCGCCGTCACCGACCGGGACGGCACGCGGCTGATCCGCATGGACCGGCCGCAGAAGAAGAACGCGCTGACGCTCGACATGTACCGGGCGATGACCGCGGCGATCCGCAGCGGCGAGCAGGACGACGCGGTGCTCAGCTACATCCTGTGCGGCGCCCCCGGCGCCTTCAGCGCCGGCAACGACCTGAACGACTTTCTCGCCCATGGCGCCGCGGGCGCAACGACCGCCGGCTCGCCGATCCTGGAGTTCCTCGACACCATCCTGCGCGCCACCAAGCCGCTGATCGCCGCGGTGGACGGCGTGGCGGTCGGCATCGGCACCACCATGCTGATGCACTGCGACTTCGTCTATGCAACGCCGGGTTCGCGCTTCCAGCTGCCCTTCGTCAACCTCGGCCTGGTGCCGGAGGCGGCGTCCTCGCTGATCCTGCCGCGCCGGGTCGGCCACCAGAAGGCGGCGGAGATCCTGCTGCTGGGCGAGCCGTTCGACGCCGCCGCGGCGCTCGGCTACGGCATGCTCAACGCGGTGGTCGAGCCGGACGCGCTGATGGACCACGCGCTGGGCGTGGCGCGCAAGCTGGCGGCCAAGCCGCAAGGCGCGCTCCGCCGCAGCAAGGCGCTGCTGAAGGCCGACATCGAGGTGGTGGCCGCGCGCATCGCCCAGGAGGCCGAGGTGTTCAACGAGTGCCTGCGCTCCGCCGAACTGCGCGAGGCGGTGGCGGCGTTCATGGAACAGCGCCCGCCCGACTTCTCCCGCTGCCGATAGGAGTGACCCGGAGCGGCGGGCCTTGTCCGGATCGGTTACGCCGTCGGGGCGTCTGGTGGAGCGTTCACACCCCGCTATCGTGGATGGGACGTTGGTCCGAAAGGAATCCCCGATGCCGGCCACCATCCCCGTCCGCGAGTCCCCCGCCGCCCCGACCACCCGCATCGAAGCCACCGCCGCCGAGGTGGCGCAGAAGCTGTCCACCTTCCTGGCCGGCGTGCCGGCGGAAACGCGCGAGATGGCCATCGACGCCTACCGCCGCATCACGCTGGAGCTGCTGACCACCCGCGGCCTGCCGGCCGAGCAGGCCACCCCGCTGATCGAAACCATCGTCCAGGACATCCGCTTCCGCGTCGCCGCGGTCGAGCGCGCCGGCGGCACGGTGGCGGGCCGGGCGTAGCGCCTGGAATCGATTGCGCCGCATGCAGCCCAGTCATGGGCTGCGCGGCTCTGGTGGGACCGGACGCGGGCGGCTAGGGTCCTGGTATGACCGATACCACCGACAGCCCCGCCGTCCCCGTTCCCGTCCGCTCCATCGCGCTGCTCAGCCTCGCCGCCTTCGCCTCGGCGGCGACAGCCCGCGTCGCCGACCCGCTGCTGCCGCAGGTCGCCGAGGAGTTCGGCACCAGCATCGCCGCCGCCTCGGTGGTCGCCACCGGCTTCACGCTGGCCTATGGGCTGTGCCAGGTGATCTATGGCCCTATCGGCGACCGCTGGGGCAAGTACACGCTGATCGCCGCGGTGACGCTGCTCTCGGCGCTCGGCACCGGGCTGGCGGCGCTGGCCGGGGATCTGGCGACGCTGGGCGGGCTGCGGCTGGTCAGCGGCGCCACGGCGGCGGCGATCATCCCGCTGTCCATGGCGCACATCGGCGACATCGTCCCCTACGAGGTGCGGCAGCCGGTGCTGGCGCGCTTCATGTCCGGGCAGATCATGGGCGTCATCGCCGGGCAGGCGGCCGGCGGGGCGCTGGGCGAGTGGATCGGATGGCGCGGCGTGTTCCTGGTGCTGGCCGCCGTCTACGTCGGTATCGGCGCGCTGCTGGTGCGGGAGCTGCGCTCGCCGCGGGTGGTGCAGCACCGCAACCCGGTCAGCGTGGCGGGGCTGGTCTCCAACTTCATCGCGCTGGCGCGCAACCCGCGGGTGCGGCTGGTGGTCGGCGTGGTGTTCGTCGAGGGCATGCTGTTCTTCGGCGGCTTCACTTTCGTCGGCGCCTACGTGCGGGAGGCCTACGGGTTGGGCTACACCGCCATCGGCGCGCTGCTCGCCGCCTTCGGCATCGGCGCCCTGGCCTACACCGCCACGGCGGCGCGGGTGGTCAAGGCGCTGGGCCAACGCAACATGGTGCTGGCCGGCGGCGTGCTGCTGGCGCTGGCCTTCGCCGCCTTCGCGCTGAGCCCGCCCTGGTGGCTTCTGCCGCTGCCGATCGCGGTGAGCGGGCTGGGCTTCTACCTGTTCCACAACACGCTGCAGACCCAGGCGACGCAGATGGCGCCCTACGCGCGCGGCGTGGCGGTATCCGTGTTCGCGTCCTGCTTCTTCCTCGGCCAGGCGGCGGGGGTGGCGCTCGGCGGCCCGCTGGCGGAGGCGGTCGGCTACCCGCCGCTGTTCCTGCTGGCCGGCGCGACCCTGCCGCTGCTGGCGGCGCTGTTCCGGGCGAAGATCTGACCGGCTTGACGCCGGCCCGCATCGCCCCACCCTCCAGGGCATGACCCGCGGCACCCTGTTCCTGATCGTCGTCCTGGCGGCGGCCTGCGCCGGCGCGCTCGGCTGGGCGGCGTACCAGCTCTACCTCGCCTCCGACAGCATGAGCGTGCACGGCTGGCTGGCGCTCGGCCTCGGCTCGCTGGGGGTGGCGCTGCTGACCGGCGGGCTGATGCGCCTGCTCTTCCTCTCCAGCCGCGGCGGCTGGGACCAGTGAGACGCTACACTGGCTCCACCGCGCGCAGGCGGTCGAGGACGCCGCGCAGCTCGGCGCTGCCGTAGGGCTTGGCGAGGATCGCGGTGCCCGGGGCCGAGGCGTCGAAGCCCTCCACCATGTCGCCGTACCCGGTGGCCAGCACCACGCGCAACGCCGGACGGCGGTCGCGGGCCGTGCGGGCCAGCTCGGCACCGTTCATGCCGGGCAGGCGCATGTCCGTGAACAGCACGTCCACCTCGCCCAGGGCGTCCAGCCGCTGCAGCGCGGTTTCGGCGTCGGCGGCTTCGCCGACCACCCGGGCGCCGACGTCGGTCAGCAGCTCCAGCGCCGACATGCGGATCAACTCGTCGTCCTCGACGATGAAGACGCGCGGCGGCTCCGGGCTCGGCGTTGGCGAGGGAGCCGGCTCGGCGCGGGTGCCGAGCGCCGCCCGCACGGCGCGCGCCAGCTCGGCGCCGCGGTAAGGCTTGCGCAACAGCGGGTAGCCGTGCACCACGCCATGCTCCGAGGTCAGGGCGTCCGCGGTGTAGCCGGAGGTCAGAAGCACGCGCAGCCCCGGACGCAGCTCCTGCGCCCGCCGCGCCAGATCGGCGCCGTTGATGCCGCGCGGCATCACCACGTCGGTGAACAGCAGCGCGATGTCGTCCGCCGCCCTCAACACCTGCAGCGCCTCGACGCCGTCCGGCGCGGTCAGCACGCGGTAGCCGAGCGCCTCCAGCGTGTCCACCGCCACGGTGCAGACGTCGGGGTCGTCCTCGACCACCAGCACCGTCTCGCCGGCGCCGGCCAGGGCGTCCTCGCTCTCCTCGGGCGCCGGAACCTCGACCGCCTCCTCGGCGCCGATGGCCGCAGGAAGCCAGATCTGCACGGTGGTGCCCTGGCCCGGCGTGCTCTCCAGCCGGACCTGCCCGCCCGACTGGCTGACGAAGCCGTAGACCTGACTCAGCCCCAGGCCGGAGCCCTTGCCGACGTCCTTGGTGGTGAAGAACGGGTCGAAGACGCGCGGCAGAACGTCGGGCGGAATGCCGCTGCCGGTGTCGCGCACCGCCACCACCAGCCAGTCGCCGTTCGCCAGATCGGGCGGCGCCTCGGCGGCCGGCAGGGTCAGCCCGCGCGTCGACACGGTGATGCGGCCACCGGCCGGCGTCGCGTCGCGGGCGTTGACCACGAGGTTGAGCACCGCCGCCTCGAACTGGCTGGTATCGACGCGGCAGGGGCGCAGGTCGTCGCCGAGGTCGAGGGCGACCTCCACCGCCTCCCCAACCGCGCGGCGGATCAGCGGCTCCAGCTCGCGCACCAGCCGGTTGACTCCGGCGACCTCCGGCCGCAGCGGCTGGCGCCGCGCGAAGGCGAGGAGCTGCTGGGTCAGCCGCTCGCCGCGGCCGGCGGCGGCCAGCGCGCCACCGACCAGCCGGCGCACCCGTTCCGGGTCATCGGCGGCGCGCTCGACCATGTCCAAATTGCCGACGATGACCGTCAGCAGGTTGTTGAAGTCGTGCGCCACGCCGCCGGTCAGCTGGCCGATCGCCTCCAGCCGCTGGGCGCGGGCCAGCTGCGCCTCGGCGCGCTCGCGCTCGGCGATCTCGGCCAGCAGCAGGCGGTTGGATTCCGCCAGTTCGCGCGTGCGCTCGGCGACCAGCCGCTCCAGCTCGTCGCGCGAGCGGGCCAGCGCCTGCCGCGCCTCCTGGATCTCGGTGATCTCGGTCAGGCTGCCGATCCAGCGCACCGGCCGCCCCAGGGAGTCGCGGATCGGCAGGCCGCGCACCTTGAACCAGCGGTGCTCGCCGTCGTGCCGGCGCAGCCGGTATTCCAGGTCGTAGCCGGCCTGCCCCGCCACCGCCGCCGTCCAGGCGGCGCGCACGCGCTCGCGGTCGTCGGGGTGGATCGCCTCCAGCCACCCGTCGCCGAAGTGGCGCTCGGCCGGCACGCCGGTGAACTCGACCCATTGCCGGTTGAAGTAGTCGGTGTGACCGGTGCCGTCCGCCGCCCAGACCAGCTTCGGCATCGCCTCGACCAGCGTGCGGAAACGCTCCTCGCTCTGGTGCAGCGCCGCCAGCACGCCGCGCAGCCGGTGCGCCACCCACACCACCGGCAGGCTGGTGAAGGCGAACAGCGCCAGGCTGGTCGCTTCGGACGGCGTCAGGTCGTAGAACGTCAGGTGCGGCGGAAAGATGACGTACCACGCCAGCAGGCTGCTCAGCGCCCACGCCGACAGGCCGGCCCGCGCACCGCCCGCCAGCGTGGCGATGAGGATCGCCGGGTAGAAGGTGGCGAACGGCACGACGTTCGCGACGAACGGATCGAGTGCCAGCCGCACGGCCAGCGCCAGCGCGACGCACAGGACCGCGGTTCCGTGCGCGCGCAGCGGACCCGGCCGGTACACCACGAGGCGGTCGAGGCTGCGCGCCAGCAGCGTCGTCACGGTCGCCGTTCCCCCACTTCCAGTTTCGAGTCCTTATTATCGGCATTCCCGGCGCAACGCAAAGGTGCGGCCGTCGTATGCCACCCCGTCCAATGCGCCGAGTCGCCTCCGCCGAACCGCCGAACGCGAAAAGGCCGCCCGGAGGGGGCGGCCTTTCATGCACGGACGGCAAAGGGTGCGATGCCCTGGGGCACCGCACCCGCTGCGTTCAACGACGCGGACGATGGAGGATCAGACGACCTCGACCCGCTCCGCCTCGGGGCCCTTGGCGCCCTGGCGGACGGTGACGCGCACCTGCTCGCCGTCGGCCAAGCCGTCGAGGCCCGAGCGCTCCAGCGCGCGGATGTGGACGAAGATGTCCTTGCCGCCGGAGACCGGGGCGACGAAGCCGAAGCCCTTGGTCACGTTGAACCACTTCACGGTGCCATCGACGACCTCGCCGCCGCCGCCCTGGTCGGCGTAGCGGTCGTAGCCGCCGCGGTCATACCCCCCGCCGTAGTCGCCGCGCGGCGCGCGCGGGGCGCGCTGCGGCGCGCTGGCGGTGGAGGTGTCCACGGAATGGATGGTGGCCACCTGCAGGCCCTTCGGGCCGCGCGACAGGTCGCACACGATGGTCGCCCCGTCCGGCAGCGCGTCATGGCCGGAGAACTGGACGACGGTGGAATGGAGGAAGGCGTCCGGCGAGCCGTCATCGGGGGTGACGAAACCGAAACCCTTGGTCGGGTTGTACCACTTGACGGTGGCGCGGATGTCTCGATGAGTGATCTCGGGAGCGCGGAAGGCGTTGCGCTGCGGGCGGTCGAACATGAACAAGTCTCGTGCAAGAAGTGACGCGCCGCGACCCCAGACGGACTGCGGCTCGGAGAAGATGACCCGAGTTTGGCGACATTTCAATCGCCATTGTCCTCGCCACGGGAAAAACAACATTGTACCCCTCGCGCTGGCGAGTCCATGTGCACAGGGCACGTCCTTCGGCGGAGGCATACCGACCTTCGGCCGGGGACGATCGCGGGAGACTCGGAAGGGAAAGAGGATGGCGAGCAAAGGCACACCCGCGGTCAACGCGGCCAAGGCGGCGGGCATCGATTTCCGGCTGCTGGAGTACGAGTACGATCCCAACGCCGACGCCATCGGCCTGCACGCCGCGCAGGCGCTGGGGCTGGACCCGGCGGTGGTCTACAAGACGCTGGTGGCGCAGCTGGACACCAAGGCGCTGGTGTGCACGGTGATCCCGGCCGGCGCGCGGCTCGACATGAAGGCGCTGGCGCACGCCGCCGGGGCCAAGAAGGCTGACATGGCCGACCCGGCGGTGGCCGAGCGCTCGTCCGGCTACACGGTCGGCGGCATCAGCCCGCTGGGCCAGCGCAAGCCGCTGCGCACCTTCATCGATTCGAGCGCCGAGTCGCTGCCGGAGATGGTGGTGAACGGCGGCCGGCGCGGACTGCAGATCGCCTGCAGGCCCGCCGACCTCGCCCGCGCGCTCAAAGCTGTGGTATGCCCCATCGTCACGAAATGACTTCTCGGAAGGCCGGCATGGACATCGCCATCGTCATTCCCTCGCGCTACGGCTCGAAGCGCCTTCCCGGCAAGCCGATGCTGCCGATCCGGGGCAGGAGCCTGCTCAACCGGGTGTGGGCCATCGGCAAGGCGGTGACGGGCGTCAGCGAGGTTTACGTCGCCACCGACGACGAGCGCATCGCCGAGCACGCCCGCAGCTTCGGCGCCGTGCCGGTCATGACCTCCCCCGACTGCGCCAACGGCACCGAGCGCGCGCACGCGGCCATCCGGACGCTGGCGAAGCGGCCGGACGCGGTCATCAACCTGCAGGGCGACGCCGTGCTGACGCCGCCCTGGGTGGTGCAGGCGCTGGTCGACGCCTTCCACGCCGACCCGACGGTCAGCATCGTCACCGCCGCGGTGCACTGCTCGTGGGAGCAACTGGCGGCGCTGGAGGAGCACAAGCGCACCAACCCGGCCAGCGGCACGCTGGTGACGATGGATCGCACCGGCCGCGCGCTGTACTTCTCGAAAAACATCATCCCGTACCTGCGCACCCGCGACACGTCGCGGAAGCCGCCGGTGTATCGGCACATCGGCATCTACGGCTATTCGGTCGCCGCGCTGGATCGCCTCGCCACGCTGGAGCCGACGCCGCTGGAGCAGGCCGAGCAGCTGGAGCAGCTGCGCGCGCTGGAGAACGGCATTCCGATCCAGGTGGTGACCGTGGACTACCGCGGCCGCACGCACGGCTCGGTGGACGCGCC
>Ga0196970_1001450_pt1 | contig 15933 bp, 18 predicted proteins | sample S1v_513CmetaG_FD_148672 | JGI IMG/M metagenome (GOLD analysis project Ga0196970, IMG submission 148672) | Soil microbial communities from Anza Borrego desert, Southern California, United States - S1+v_5-13C | ecosystem: Environmental > Terrestrial > Soil > Desert | place: USA: California...
ATGCCCATCCTCCACGTCCAGTTCCCCCTCCCGGGCCTTCCTCAGCGCGTCCACCCTCTCGGTCGCCGCGTCGCGCGAGTACGGCCCCTCGACGTCCATGCCGAAACGGACGTAGTGCCCGTCCGGGCGGTCGATGTGGGTGCCGACGGGCAGGTAGGTGTCGTCGGCGTCATCGTTGGCGACCACCGATTTGCCGCGGATCTCGATGATATGGGACATCAGGGGCCTCGCGTAGGCTGCTGGGATTGCGGGTCCCACTGGGCGACGCCGGTCATGTCCGGCAGGCGGTGGGCGATCCCCTTGTGGCAGTCGATGCACGTCATCTGCCCGGTGAACAGGTACTGCTCGTGCGCCCGCGCCGCCCGCGCCCCCTGCTTGGTGATGTCCATGGATTCCGCGCTGTGGCAATTGCGGCATTCCAGCGAGTTGTTGGCCTTCAGCCGGTGCCACTCATGCTCCGCCAGGGTGCGGCGCATCTCGACGAACTTCTCGCGCGTGTCGATGGTGCCGAACAGGTGGCCCCAGACCTCCTTGGAGGCCTGCATCTTGCGGGCGATCTTGTCGGTCCAGTTGTGCGGCACGTGGCAGTCCGGGCAGGTCGCCCGCACGCCGGAGCGGTTGGTGAAGTGGATGGTCTGCTTCAGCTCCTCGTAGGGGTTGGCCTGCATCTCGTGGCAGGAGATGCAGAAGGCTTCACGGTTGGTGGCCTCCAGCGCGGTGTTGAAGCCGCCCCAGAAGGCCACGCCGGCGAGGAAGCCGCCCAGCGTGAGGAAGCCCAGGCTGAAGAAGGTCGCCGGCCGCGTCAGCGTGCGCCAGACGGCCTGCATCGAATCCCGCAGCGCCATGGCTCACCGCCCCCCGCCGGGCGGCGACACCATGACGTCCAGGTCGCGAAACTGGTTTTCCACCAGCGGCGGCGCGTTGGTCTGCTGCACGTGGCAGGCGGTGCAGTTGTAGCGCCGCGGCGCCAGCGCGCCCAGCATGTTGCCCTCGCGGTCCTGATAGTGGCTGATCGACACCATCGGGGCCTGCGACTGCTCGGTGTAGCGCCGGCTGTGGCAGCTCAGGCATTTGTTGAAGTTCAGGTCGATCTGGTAGTCGCGGATCGAATGCGGGATCACCGGCGGCTGTTCCGGGTAGTTGCGCATCTTGCGCACGTCGTCGGAGATCTCGGCCGGCAGCGCCGGCGCCGACGGCACCTCGGTGAACGGCTTCGGCCCGACGAGGCGCGGCGAATCCGCCGCCATCGCCGCCCCCGCAAGGACCGCCCCCCAGAAGACAGGCAGCGCGGCCAGCACCGCCATCAGCAGACGCAGTCTCATTGCCTCCCCTCCCCCGCGGCGGCCACCTGCGACGGCACGACCTTCACCGCGCACTTCTTGAAGTCCGACTGCTTGGAGATCGGGTCGGTGGCGTCCAGCGTGACCTTGTTGATCGGCTGGCTGGCGTCGAAGAACGGCACGAACACCACGCCGCGCGGCATGCGGTTGCGACCGCGGGTCTCGATGCGCGAGCGGATCTCGCCGCGCCGCGACACCACCCGCACCTCCGACCCGCGCCTGAGGCCGCGCGCCGCCGCGTCGTCGGGGTGCATGAACACCACGGCGCCGGGGAACGCCCGGTACAGCTCCGGCACTCGCATGGTCATGGAGCCGGAGTGCCAGTGCTCCAGCACCCGCCCGGTCACCAGCCACAGGTCGAACTCCTGGTCCGGGCTCTCGGCCGGCGGCTCATAGGGGGCGAAGACGAGGTTCGCCTTGTTGTCCTTGTTGCCGTAGAACTGATAGCCGGTGCCGGGCTGGACATAGGGGTCGTACCCCTCGCGGTAGCGCCACTTGGTCTCCTTGTTGTTGACCACCGGCCAGGTCAGGCCGCGCGTCTGGTGGTAGACGTCGAAATACGCCAGATCGTGGCCGTGCCCGCGGCCGAACTCCGCGTATTCCTCGAACAGCCCCTTCTGCACGTAGAAGCCGAAGGCCTTGGACTCGGCGCTCTGGAAACCCGCCTCGATGTCGGAGAGCGGGTACTTGTTGACCTGCTTGTTGGCGTAGAGCACGTCGAACAGGGTCTTGCCTTTGTACTCCGGGTTCTTGTCGAGGATCTCGGCCGGCCAGACCTCGTCGGTGGTGAAGCGCTTGGAGAACTCCATCAGCTGCCACAGGTCGGAGCGCGCCTGCCCCGGCGCGTCCACCAACTGGTGCCAGAAGTGGGTGCGCCGCTCGGCGTTGCCGTAGGCGCCCTCCTTCTCCACCCACATGGCGGCGGGCAGGATGAGGTCGGCAGCCATGGCGGTGATGGTCGGATAGGCATCCGACACCACCACGAAGTTCGCCGGGTTGCGATAGCCGGGATAGGTCTCCTGCGCGGTGTTGGGCGCCGTTTGCAGATTGTTGTTCACCTGGATCCAGTAGCAGTTCAGCTTGCCGTCCTTCAGCATGCGGTCCTGCTGCACGGCGTGGAAGCCGGGCTTGTCGGGCAGCAGGCCGTCCGGCAGCTTCCAGATCTTCTCGGTGATCTTGCGGTGCTCGGCGTTGGTCACCTGCATGTCGGCCGGCAGGCGGTGGGCGAAGGTGCCAACCTCGCGCGCGGTGCCGCAGGCGGACGGCTGGCCGGTCAGCGAGAACGGGCTGTTGCCCGGCTCGGAGATCTTCCCCGTCAGGAAATGGATGTTGTAGACGAGGTGGTTCGCCCACACGCCGCGGACGTGCTGGTTGAAGCCCATCGTCCAGAACGACATGACCTTGAGCTTCGGGTCGGCGTAGGCCTTGGCCAGCGCCTCCAGCCTCTCCTTCGGCACGCCCGTCAGCTCGGCCGTGTAGTCCAGCGTGTAGGTCTTGAGGAAATTGACGTACTCGTCCCAGTTCGACGGGTTGGAGACCTGGGCGTCGTTGGCGTGCGAGGCGCGCTGCTCCAGCGTGTGATCGGGGCGAAGGCCGTAGCCGATGTCGGTGTTGGCGCGGCGGATGTTGATGTGCTTGTCGATGAAGTCCTTCCTCGCCAAGCCGTTCGAGACGATGTAGTTGGCGATGTAGTTGAGGATCGCCAGATCGGTGTTCGGCTTGAACACCAGCGACACGTCGGCGAGGTCGGACGAGCGGTGCTCGTAGGTGGACAGCACGAAGATCCTGGAATTGGGGTTGGTCAGCCGGCGGTCGGTGACGCGGGTCCACAGCACCGGGTGCATCTCCGCCATGTTGGAGCCCCAGAGGACGAAGATGTCCGTCTGCTCCATGTCGTCGTAGCAGCCCATCGGCTCGTCCGACCCGAAGGTGCGGATGAAGGTCACCGCGGCCGACGCCATGCAGTGCCGGGCGTTCGGGTCCAGGTTGTTGGAGCGGAAGCCGGCGCGCATCAGCTTCGACGCCGCGTAGCCCTCCCAGATCGTCCACTGGCCGGAGCCGAACATGCCCACGGCGGTCGGCCCCTTCTCCTTCAGCGTCTTCTTCCACTGCCGGGCCATCTCGTCGAAGGCCTGGTCCCAGGACACCGGCTGGAACTCGCCGTCCTTGTGGAACCGGCCGTCGCGCATGCGCATCAGCGGCGTGGTCAACCGGTCGGCGCCGTACATGATCTTCGACAGGAAGTAGCCCTTGACGCAGTTGAGGCCGCGGTTGGTTTCGTGCTGCATGTCGCCGTGGGTGGCGACGACCCGGTTGTCCTTGACGCCGACCATGACGCCGCAGCCCGTCCCGCAGAAGCGGCACGGCGCCTTCGACCATTTGATCGTGGGGTCTCCCCCCACCCCCGGCGGGGCGGCCTGGGCCGGCAGGCTGATGTTGGCGGCCGCGGCCGCGGTGGCGGCGGCCTGCGCCTTCAGGTAGTCGCGTCGGGTCAGCGTCATGGGAGCCTCACTCCGCCTCGGTCAAATCTTCGACGTGATGGAAGACCAGCGTGGCGGCGAGGACGCCGTCCAGCAGGCTGATGGTGTTGAGGTGAGAGACGATGGTCTGCTCGCTCTCGGTTTCGAGCGTCAGGATGAACTTGCCGTTGGCCTCGCCGTGGATCTCGATGCCGGGCAGGCCGGCCATGGCGGGACGGATCGCGTCCGCCGCCTCCGGGCGGGCGTGCACGACCAGGCTGGAGATGTGCAGCTCACGCGCCATGGCGCACCTCCATGGTGACCGCCTCGCCCGGGCACGCCGAGACGCAGGCGCCGCACCCCGTGCAGAGCGCGGCGTCGAGCACCGGCTGCGGGGCCGCGTGCGGCATCAGCACGAAGGAGAAGGCGTTCTCCGGGCAGATGTCCCGGCAGGTCTGGCAGATCACCCCGGCCCGCGTCAGGCAGCCGCGCCCGACCGCCGGCGCCGTGCTCCAGGCCCGCGCGCCGCGGTCGAAGACCGGCTGCGGGCAAGCGTCGGCGCAGGCGCCGCAGAAGGTGCACTCGCCGCGCCGGAAATCCACGGTGGGGAAGCCGCCCTCGTCCATGACGATGATCGTCTCCGCGCAGGCCGCCTCGCAGGCGCCGCAGCGGGAGCACAGGTCGGTGAAGTCGCGCGCGCGGGTCCAGGGGGGCCGCAGGGCCGGGCGCTCCGCCCGCCTGCGCCCGAACAGGACGCGCCGCCGTCCGGGATCGAACCCGCCGCCATCGGCCATGGTCGCCTCACGCGCCCGGAGGGCCGGCGACGAGCTGGTACAGCCAGACAGCCAAGCCGTAGCCACCGACCACGGCGATGGCCAGCAGCGGCCAGAACACCACGGTCAGGAACAGGAACGCCCACAACTCGCGCGATTTCCGGCGTTCCACCGGCTGCACGTCCGCCATCCGCTTTCCTCCGGGTCAGCCGCGGCTCTTACGGCCACTGGCAGATGAAACCAGTTGGCGCCGCCTTGGTTCCGGTCAACGGTCGTAGGCGTTCAGTCGATCCAGCCTGAGCCGGTCGCGGGCGTCGGTCAGCCGGTGCACCGCCCCGAAGGTGGCGAGCAGCACCCCCAGCCCGGTCGCCCCGGCGATCAGGAACATGATGAGGATCTGGTACTTGACCGCCTCGTTGGGATTGACGCCGCCGAGGATCTGGCCGGTCATCATCCCCGGCAGCGACACCACGCCGGTCGCCGCCATGGCGTTGACGATCGGCATCATGCCGGTGCGCAGCGCCTGACGCTGCTGCGTGCGCAATGCCTCCCACCGGCTGCTTCCCAGCGCGAGGCGCGCCTCTATGGCCGCGCGCTCGCGCACCGCGGCGTTCGACAGCGTGTTGAGCGCGAGGCTGACCCCGCTCATGGTGTTGCCCAGCACCATGCCGAGCATGGGAATGGCGTAGCGCGGGTCGTACCAGGGGTCCGGCCGGATTGCGGTGGTCAGCGCCATCAGCATGACCAGCGACGCCGCGAAGGCCATGGACCCGGCGCCCAGCCCATAGGTCCAGCCGCCGGAGAGCGTGCGGTCCTGCCGGCCGAGGATCTCGTGCCCGGCGAACCCCACCATGACCGCCGCCATCCCCAGCGTCAGCCACGGCGAGCGCAGCGCGAACAGCTGGTTCAGCACCAGCCCGACCAGCGAGAGCTGCACCACCATGCGCACCGCGGCGAGGAGCAGCGGCCGCTCCAGCCGCAGCGCCATGGCCACCGACAGCGCGCCGTTGACGAGCAGAAGCAGTCCGGCGGCGGCGAGGTCCCAGTAGGAGAGCGGGATCAGCGGCATCAGTGCCCTTCCCCCAGCTCCGCTGGGGGAGGGACAAGGAGCCTGCCCATTTCCATCCGCAGGGTACGGTTCGCCAACCGCTCCGCCTGCGCCGCCGCGTGCGTCACGATCAGAATGGCGACGCCCCGCGCCAGTTCGGCCCGCAGCAGCGTCTCCACCCGGTCCACCGACGCCTCGTCCAGCGCCGCCGTCGGTTCGTCGAGCAGCAGCACCGCCGGCCGCTGCACCAGCGTGCGGGCGAAGGCGAGGCGTTGCCGCTCCCCGGTGGACAAACGCGCCACCGGCCACTCCAGCGCGCCCGCGGGAAGGTCCAGCGCCTCGACCAGCGGCAGCGCCGCGCCGGGATCGGCGAAGTGGTCGCCGACGCGCTCCAGCCACCAGCCCGACTCCGCCGCCACGTAGGCGACCAGCCGCCGCCACGCCGGGGCCGGCATCGCCTCGCGCGAGCGGTCGCCGAGGCTCACCGTACCCGTGTTCGGGTCGAGATCCGCGATGGCGCGCAGCAGCACCGACTTGCCGGCGCCGGACGGGCCCTGCACGGCGACGCACTCGCCCTCCGCCACCGACAGGCTGGCGGGCTTCAGCACGGGGGTGGCGAGGTCGTGGACGGACAGCATGACCGCCACCTTAGACCAACACCCTCTGCGCCGCGAATGGCGGATAGGCTTGCACCGTACGGATCGGTCGCTATGGTCTGGTGCGTCGCCGCCACCCAAGACCGGACCGATGCCCGATTCCACTCCAAACCGCGTCGCCTTCACCCACCGCGAGATCCTGCGGGTGTTCAGCGGCGTAGCGCTCGCCATGCTGATGGCCGCCATGGACCAGACCGTGGTGGCGACCGCGCTGCCCACCATGGGCGCCGACCTGGGCAGCCTGGAGAACCTGCCGTGGGTGGTCACCGCCTACATGCTGGCCTCCACCGCGACCACGCCGATCTACGGCAAGCTGAGCGACCTTTACGGCCGCAAGCGCATCCTGCAGATCGCCATCTGGCTGTTCCTGGCCGGCTCGCTGCTGTGCGGGCTGGCGCAGAGCATGGTGCAGCTGATCGTCTTCCGCGGCGTCCAGGGGCTGGGCGGCGGCGGGCTGATGGCGCTGGCCTTCACCATCATCGGCGACGTGGTCGCCCCGCGCGAGCGCGGGCGCTACCAGGGCTATATCGGCGGCGTCTTCGCGCTGGCCAGCGTCGCCGGGCCGCTGCTCGGCGGCCTGTTCACCGAGATGCTGTCCTGGCACTGGATCTTCTTCATCAACCTGCCGATCGGCGCGGCGGCGCTGGTGATGACCAACCGCGCGCTCGGCCGCCTGCCGACCGGCATCGCCCGGCCGACGATCGACTACCTGGGCGCCGTCCTGCTGATGGGTGCGGTGACCAGCCTGCTGTTCGTCATCTCGCGCGGCGGCACCATGGTGTCGTGGACGTCGCCGGCGGTGCTCGGCCTCGGGGCGCTGGGCGTGACCCTGCTGGTCGCCTTCATCTGGCACGAGCGCCGGGTGGCGGAGCCGATCCTGCCGCTGAAGCTGTTCCGCATCCCGGTGTTCGCGGTGGCGACGCCGGTGGTCGCCGTCTCGGCGATGACGCTGTTCGCCGGAATCGTCTTCCTGCCCCTGCATCTGCAGCTGGTGCTGGGCGCCGGCGCCACGGCGTCGGGCCTGCTGCTGCTGCCGCTGGTGTTCGGCATGACCTTCGGCGCCGTCGGCGGCGGCCGGCTGATCGCGCGCAGCGGGCGCTACAAGGTCTTCCCCATCATCGGGCTGGCACTCGCGGTGACGATGTACCTGGTGCTGGGCCTGGTCGGCTCGGTGGCCGGCGACCCGCTGTGGTCGACGCTGGTGCTGGTGCCGCTGGGCGTCGGGCTTGGGCTGGTGATGCCGGTGATGACGGTGGCCGTGCAGAACGCGGTGGACCGCCGTGACCTGGGCGCCGCGACGGCGTCGGTGGGCTTCTTCCGTTCGCTGGGCGGCTCGGCCGGGGTGGCGCTGTTCGGCGCGGTGCTGAGCTGGGACGTGTCCCGGCGCCTGAGCGCCGCCGGCCTGCCCGACCTGAACCCGCGCGAGGTGCTGGAGCACGGCACCTCGGTCCTCGTCACGCTGCCCCCGGCGGTGCAGGACGCGGCGCTGAACGCCTTTGCCGGCGCCTTCGAGACGCTGTTCGTGCTGGCCGCGGCGCTGGGGCTGGTGTCGCTGGCGTTGACGCTGTTCCTGGAGGAACTGCCGCTGCGCTCCGCCAAGCCGGCGGAGGAGTGACGCGCCTGACGTTGGGCCGCCCTTCGGTTGGCCCAACCTCGATGCGCACCTACCCCCGTGACGTGCGCGAGCCCAGGTTCGTCGGCGCCGCCCCGGCGCGGATCAGCGCGGCGGGCTCACCGATGGTCTGGGCGAGGAACCGCGTCAACTCGTCGTCCGACCAGCCCTTCGCCTGCGCGTTCTTCTGCACCAGGTACGGCGCCCGCGCCCGCGCCATCCACAGCGCGACGCGGCGGCTGAGCGGCCCGCGCAACTCGATGCCGGACCAGGGGGCGATCATCCGGTGGTCCTCGGTGACGCGCAGGCGCAGCTGCGCCAGCCCGAGGTCGGGGCGCAGCGCCTCGCCCTCCTCGGCGTCCCAGGCGTGCGCGGTCTCCGGATAGACACGGATGGTGACCGGCGAGCCGCCGCGCCGCAGGTCGGCCGCGATGTCGCGTGAGCGGCGGATCGACACCGCCTCGTCCACCTCGCCCAGCAGCATCAGCACCGGCGCGCCGGTGGTCTCGCTGCGGTCGAAGCGCGGCGCCGGGCAGCCGTAATAGGAGCCGTGCGCGGCGAACTGCAGCCCGTCCAGCACGTAGAGGTCGCGCAGCTGCCGGTACGCCGCCATCACCGCCACCATGCCGCCGCAACCGAAGCCCAGCGCCGCCACCCGCGCCGGATCGACGCGCGGGTGCCCGGCCAGCAGCCGCAGCGCGGCGAACGCGTCGGCGAGCACCGCCGCCTCGCTGACCCGCGCCAGCCGCCGCGCCGGATCCGGCGTGCGGCAGCCGCGCCGCACGAATGGATCGAGCACCAGCGCCACATAGCCGCGCCGCGCCAGCTGTTCGGCGTAGGCGAACTCGTGTCCCGGCTTCGGCCCGTCGAGGTCGGGCAGCACCACCACCGCCGGCAGGATGCGGGTGGCGCTGGGGCCGAACGGCTCGAACAGGTAGCCCAGCCCCTCCGCCTCCCGCCGGCGCGCGCGCGGGCGCAGCACGTCGGTCAGGACACAGGGCGAGAAGCTGGGAAAGGTCACCGGACGCATGGCAGGAACCCTCTGTCTGGGCCATGTGGGGAACCCCGGAAAGGCGATCTGGTTCCGCCCCGCGGCGACGCTCCCCATCTTCCCGTCGCGGTAGTCTGAACCGCCGTGCGGAACCGCGCCGCCCCATAGACTGTTGGACAGGTGACCCTGTCCGATTTCGGGAGTATCCGGCGATGCGGACGGCCCTGAGCGCGCTGCTGCTGGCCTCCGTGCTGTGTTCGGCGTCGCCGCTCCCGGCGGCCGAACCGCTGAGCGCCGCGCTGCCGGCCGCCGGCCCGCCGCCGTTGGCGCTCGCCGGCTGCGCGGCGCGGCGGTTCCTGCTGTTCCCGGTCTACGACCTGCGCCTCTACCTGCCGCAGCGGCCGGCCAGCGAGGCGGCCGCGTTCGATCCCCGGACGCCCAAGGCGGTGGAGCTGACCGTCACCTACCCCGGCAACGTCCCCGGCCGCATGCCCGGCTCCTGGCGCACGCGGTTCGAGGAGCGGCGGCTGGCCCCGGCGCTGATCGCCGACCTCGACCGGCTGTACCAGAACCTCAGGGGCGGCGACGTGCTGGCCATCGAGTACCGGCCCGGCCGCGGCTCGGTGGTGCGGCTGAACACGGTGACGCAGACGGTGGACCCCGGCCCGGCGCTGATCGAGGCGCTGCTCGACATCTGGATCGGGCCGCGCGCGCTGAACCAGGATATCCGCACACAGCTGCTGAGTGGCCGCTGCTGAGGACCCAATGCAGGACCCCGGACGTTTCCCCTTCCGTTTGCACGCACCGGAAGGGGAACGATCCCGTGAAAGAGTTCTTCAACAGGGCCGCGCTGTGGACCTCGCGCCAAGCCGGTCGCGCGTCGAGCTTCGTGGTCGCTGTCGTGCTGATCGTGGTGTGGGCGGTGACGGGGCCGATGTTCGGCTTCTCCGACACGTGGCAGCTGGTGATCAACACCGGCACGACGATCGTCACCTTCCTGATGGTGTTCCTCATCCAGAACACCCAGAACCGCGACACCCAGGCCATCCAGATCAAGCTGGACGAGCTGATCCGCGTCACCAACGAGGCGCGCAACGGCCTCATCAACCTGGAGGACGCCTCCGAGGACAAGCTCCAGGAGGTGAAGGAGGAGTTCGCCAAGGTGAAGGAGGAGGCCATCGACGAGCGCCTGGAGGACGTCGAGGAGGAACTGGACCAGTCCCAGGAGGAGATCGCCCGCGTCAAGCGCGGCCTGGACGAGGTGCGGCGCAAGACCGGGTGAAGGGTCACGCCTTGTCGGGGAAATGCCGCCCCTGCCCCAGCTTGTCCTCGATGTAGAGCAAGTTGACCATCACCATGGCGACCACCGCCAGCGGCGTCGCCAGGAACATGCCGAGCAGCCCGCCGAGCAGCCCGCCGCAGGCGATGGCGCCGATGGTGACGACCGGCGGCAGGTCGACCACGCGCTTCTGCATCAGCGGCTGGATGAGATGCCCCTCCAGCTGCTGCACCAGCAGGTACAGCCCGGCCACCCACAGCGCGAGATCCGGCGACTGGGCGAAGGCGATCAGCACCGCCGGGGCGGCGGCGAGGATGGGGCCGAGGAACGGGATGAACTCCAGGATCGCGGCCAGCACGCCCAGCGCCGCCACCGCCGGAACGCCCAGCGCCCACAGCCCCGCCGCCGTCAGCATGCCGACGAGGGCCATGGAGAGGAACTGGCCGATCAGCCACTTCCACAGCGCATCCCCGGTGACGTCGAGCACCTGGCAGGCGCGCGCGTGCCCGGCCGGCGGGACCAGCAGCACCAGCCCGCGGCGGTAGAGGTCCGGCGCCGCCGCCATGTAGATCGCTGCGAACACCACCACGACCAGATCGCCGACGGCGAACGCCACGTTCGCCGCGACGGGACGCAGGCGGGCCAGCCAGCTCGCCGGGTCGCCCTGGCGCGCCACCTCCTCGCGCAACTGCGGCGGCAGCCGCTCGATGGCCGCGCCGATCTGGCCGGAGAACTGCTCGTACTGCTTCACCACCTCGGCGCCGATGAACCAGCCGCCGACCGCCAGCGCCAGCGCCAGTCCGGCCAGCACCAGCGCGAAGGCCGCGCCGTGCCGCGCCCGGGTCCAGCCGCTCACGGCGCGGGTCATGCGGGTCAGCAGGATGGCGAACAGTGCCGCCGCGAAGATCAGCAGCAGCGCCTCCGCCACCCGCATCGTCAGGTAGGCGAGCGCCGCCACACCGGCGACGATCAGCACCTTCCACGAGAACAGCTTGAGGTCCGCCTGCACGACGCGGCGGCCGGATTCCGCGTCCCCGCCGCGCTCCACCCGCGCCATCGCCTCGGCCGCGCGCCGGTTGCCGTCCATGCCGCCTCCTACCTTTCGTTGCGGCGGAAACGGCGAAAGCAGGCCCCGGGGTCCGCCGCGGCGCCATCAAACCTTCGGCCTAGCCCGAATTTCGGTTTTGCGGGCGGGGGACGCGGCGCCCATATCCACGGGTGACGCCAAGGAGTCATTCTCGCTGATGTCGAACTGAAGCCCGCCGCAATGGCGGGCTTTTCTTTTGCCGCCGCATAGGCGCCGGGACGGAGCGGCCTACGCCCGTAGGCCCTCCGCCCGCCCTGCCCTTCGGCGCGCTTGCCCGCGCCGGCAATGCTGCGCACATGCCATTCAAGGACGTTCAGGGAGGCGGCGGAATGCACTACGAGGTCGTCTGCAGCGTGGTCCGCACCGCGGGAGACCGCGACGACGACACGCGGCGCGCGCTGATGGAAGCGGTGGCCGCCTTCGAGCGGATGGTGCGCCGCCGCGGGCTGGCGGCGGTGGTCCAGGTGCGCGACGTGCACGGCGGCCACACCCTGCACGAGGCCGTTCATCCCGGCGGCTTCTCAGCCCCGCCTCCCGCGGCGGGAGGGGGGCTGGCCTAGCGGGCGGTTACGCCCAGTTGCTGTCGTCTTCGCCGCCGACGTCGGCGTCGTCTATGGGGTAGTCCTGCTCGTACGCCGTCTCCTGGTAGCCGGTCTGGTGCGTCTCCGGCGGCAGGAAGCCGGTGTCGTTGTTGATCACCGGGTCGCCGGTGTCGGCCGGGGTATGGCTGGCGTTCGCGTGCTGCGCGGCGTCGGCGGCACCGAACGGGCTGCCGCTGCCGTGCAGCAGCGACGAGATGGCGCCGGCCGCCAGCATGCCGCCGGCCACGCCGGCCGCCGTCTGCAGGGCGCCGCCCATGAAGCTGCCGCGCCCCGGCTGCTGCGGGTACGGGTAGCCGCCCGCGCCCGGATAGCCGGGCTGCTGATACCCGGCTTGCTGCGGATAGCCGGCGGGCGCGCCGCCCCACGGACCCGGCCGCGGGCCGCCCGGCGGCGGATAGGAGGGCCGCGCGGCCGCAGCGCCCCACGGGCCGGACGGGGCGGGCTGCGATGCCGGGCGCGGCTCCTCGCGGCGGCCGAGGCCGAGCGCGTTGCCCAGGAAGCTGCCGACACCGCCGCTGGAGGATCTGGCGCGCTCCTGCGCGTCCCGGAGCTGGCGCTCCAGGTCCTCGATGCGCTGCTGAGCCGCGGTCAGCGCGTGCTGCTGCACCAGCAGCGACTGCGCCATGTAATAGGGGGCGGCGGGCTGCGCCAAGACGGCCTCGCGGATGTGGCGCTCCGCGTCCGGGTCGCGCGGCTGGCCCTCGGCCCGTCGCAGGCGCTGGAACAGGTCGTCGAGCAGATTGCGTTCCTCTGGCGTCATCGTTCCATTCTCCTTGGCGCCCATTCCTTTTTTGGGGCGGTTGTACGTCCGCGCGCCCCTCATGTGGCCCCACCGGGTCCCTTCGTTCAAGAGGGGCGCAACGCCCCGCCAAACAGCGCCGCCAGCGCCTCGTCCACGCCCTCCACCCAGATCAAGCGCAGCGAGTCCCGCGCCGCCGCCGGGATCGCCTCGAGGTCCTTGCGGTTGCGCTCCGGCAGCACGACGGTGCCGATCCCCGCCCGGTGCGCCGCGACCACCTTGTCCTTCACCCCGCCGACCGGCAGGACGAGGCCGCGCAGGCTGATCTCGCCGGTCATCGCGGTGTCCGGCGCGACGCTGCGCCCGGTCAACAGCGACACCATCGCCGCCACCAGCGCCAGCCCGGCCGAGGGGCCGTCCTTCGGGATGGCGCCGGCCGGCACGTGCAGGTGCAGGTCGGAGGCGGCGAAGGCATCGGCCTCCAGCCCCAGCTCCCGCCAGCGCGTCTTGACGAGGCTGAGCGCCGCCTGCGCGCTCTCCTTCATCACCTCGCCGAGCTGCCCGGTGAGGATCAGCCGGCCGGATCCGGGGAAGCGCGCCGCCTCGATGAACAGGATGTCGCCGCCGGCCGGCGTCCAGGCCAGCGCGGTGACCACCCCCGGCACGCCGGCGCGCAGCGCCACCTCGTTCTCGACCGTGGGCGGCCCGAGGATGCCCGGCACCTCCGCCGCGCCGACGCGCAGCGGCCCCGCCTCGCCCTCGGCGATGCGCACGGCGGCAAAGCGGCAGACGGCGGCGATGCGGCGTTCCAGCTCGCGGTTGCCGGCCTCGCGTGTGTGGTCGCGGATGATGACGCGCAGCGCGTCGTCCCCGATCTCCAGCCGCTTCGCCGTCAGCCCATGCGCGGCGAGCTGGCGCGGAGCCAGGTGGCGGCGGGCGATCTCCAGCTTTTCGTCCTCGGTGTAGCCGGACAGCTCGATCACCTCCATCCGGTCGCGCAGCGCAGCCGGGATGGCGTCCGCGAGGTTGGCGGTGGCGATGAACAGCACCCGCGACAGGTCCACCGGCACGTCCAGGTAAGCATCGCGGAACACCGCGTTCTGTTCGGGGTCCAGCACCTCCAGCAGCGCCGCCGCCGGGTCGCCGCGCCCGCCGCGGCCGAGCTTGTCCACCTCGTCCAGCATCATCACGCAGTCGCGCGTGCCGGCACGGCGCAGGCCCTGAACGACGCTGCCCGGCAGCGCGCCGACGTAGGTGCGGCGGTGGCCGCGGATCTCCGCCTCGTCGTGCACACCGCCCAGCGCGACGCGCACGAAGGCGCGCCCGGTCGCCCGCGCGATCGACTGCCCCAGCGAGGTCTTTCCCACCCCCGGCGGCCCGGCAAGGCAGAGGATCGGCCCGCGCCCGCGCGGGTTCAGCGCGCGCACCGCCAGGAACTCCAGAATGCGGCGCTTCACCGCCTCCACCCCGAAATGCTCGGCGTCGAGGACGCGGCGCGACGCCGCAAGGTCGATGGCCGGCTCCGCCGCCCCGCCCCACGGCAGCTCGACCAGCCAGTCCAGGTAGCCACGCACCATGGAGTGCTCGGCCGCCAGCTCCGGGATGCGTTCCAGGCGCTTCAGCTCGCGCCGGGCCTGGGCGTGCACCTCCGGCGGCATGCCGGCGGCCTCGATGGCGGCGGCGAGTTCGGCGGCTTCCGCCGGCAGCGGATCGTCCTCCTCCTCGACGATGCGCAGGCCGCGCGACAGGCGCAGCACGGCGACCCGGTCGGCCAGCCGCTCCGCCACCAACTGCAGTCGCGCCACGACGTCCTCGGTCTCCAGGATCTCCTGCTTCTCGACCGGGCGCAGGTCCATGAAGCTGGCGGTGAGGTCGGCCAGCTCGCCCGGCGAGTCCAGCGTGCGTACCACCGCCAGCAGTTCCTGCGGCGCCTGCGGCAGCAGGTGCAGCGCCTCCAGCGCGTGCTCGCGCAGGTGCGCGGTCAGCAGGCGCAGCTCCGGCGTATCGGCCGCGGCCTCGGCCAGCGGCGCCACGCGCGCCGCCAGGAACGGCCCGCCCTCCACCCAACCGGTGACGCGGAAGCGGTGCAGCCCCTGGCAGACGACGTGGTGCTGGCCGTCCTCGGTGGTGATGTAGCGCAGCACCGTCGCCGCCGTCCCCAGGACGTGCATGTCGGGACTGCCCGGCTCCTCGGCCGCCGGGTTGCGCTGGAGCACGATGCCGAGCGGACGGCCGGCGCGCATCGCCGCCTGCGCGGCCGCGACCGAGCGCGCGCGCATCACCGTCACCGGCGCCACCACGCCCGGAAACAGGACCAGCGTGCGCACCGCGACGATGGGGAGCGGTTCGTCCATTCAGCCGGTCCGCAGCAGCGACAGCACGAGGCAGCCGGCCACCAGCTCCTGCCGCGCCACCGCGTAGGCGCCGGGCGGCAGGGCGACGCGCCGCTCGAACCGGCCGTGCGGCACCTCAAGCCGGTGGATGGTGCCGGCGCGCTCGCCGGGGGGCGTGCGCTCCCCGGCCACGCGCAGCATGCCGTCGGCGATGTCGACCTCCAGCGCGTCGGGCTCGACGCCGGGCAGCGCCGCGACGACGGTGAGGGCGTCGCCCTCCTCGAACACGTCCACCGGCGGCGTCCAGGACGGCCGCGCCCCGTCGCCCCGCGCCGGGCGGAAGAACTGGCGGTGCAGGCGCTCGGCGCGGTCGAGCAGTTCGACCGCCTCCGCCCACATCCAGGTGCCGGGTTCGTGGCTCTGACCCACTGCGCGCCCTCCGCTCAGATGCCGCCGCTGTTGCGGCCGGACGGGTGCAGCAGCGTGTCCGGGCGGAAGTCCCCGGCGTCGACCAGGGTGCGGGCGCGGCGCTCCTGATCCTGACGGTCCCTGGCCTGCCGTTCCCTGGCCTGACGCTCCTCGTCCAGCAGCTCCCGGCGCGCCTGCTCCCAATGCGCCTCGTGGCGCCCGTCCGGGCACCCTTCGCGTTCCCAGATCGCGTAGGCGCGGTCGCGGATGCGGTCTTCGTCCATGGCACTCTCCCCCGGAGCCGGAAGACACGCGCCCGCCGGCCGCAGTGTGAACAACCGAAGGTGGGTTCCGGTCCCACGGTTCCGTCAGGCTACCGCCACCGCGCCGGAACACCGCCGCCGGGGGACCTGTTGGGGAGGGACGACCGCCCCACCCGTCCGCAGAGGATCCGCCATGGCCGTCCACCTGAAGCCCATCAACGAGCAGGTCATCGTCATCACCGGTGCGTCGAGCGGCATCGGCCTGGTCACCGCCCGTATGGCCGCGGAGCAGGGGGCGCGCGTGGTGCTCACCGCACGCGACCGCGACGCGCTGGGCCACCTC
>Ga0196970_1001451_pt1 | contig 15902 bp, 14 predicted proteins | sample S1v_513CmetaG_FD_148672 | JGI IMG/M metagenome (GOLD analysis project Ga0196970, IMG submission 148672) | Soil microbial communities from Anza Borrego desert, Southern California, United States - S1+v_5-13C | ecosystem: Environmental > Terrestrial > Soil > Desert | place: USA: California...
GCGCTGTTCCAAGGCAAGATTGTAGAGGAACCGGCACGCGCCGCCGGTCAGCCGAAACAGCGCTTCCTGTTCGGGCGTGGGGTACAGGCGGAACCGATAGGCACAGCGCTGAAGCATGGAACAATCCCAGAACATCGAGGCGCATCGCGCCACCGGGAAGGGGGTCATTTCGGCGCCGACGCGCCTCTCCGGCCTTACCTCGGCCTAAACGCCGAGGCTTGCGGCCGGTCCCAGGTCAGGTTGGCGTTGGCCGCTCCGGCATGGCAGGCTGGCCAGCATGAGCACGACGTCCAATACCGATCGCGGTTTCCGCTTTCCGGCCGAGATCATCAGCGAAGCGGTGTGGCTGTACCACTGCTTCAGCCTGAGCCTGCGCGAGGTCGAGCTGATGCTGGCGGCGCGCGGCATCGAGGTCAGTTACGAGACCATCCGGGAATGGGGTCTCCGGTTCGGGCGCGACTTCGCCAACACCCTCAAGCGGCGCCGACCCAAGCCGGGCGACAAGTGGTTCCTGGACGAGGTCTTCATCCGCGGCAAACAGCACTATCTCTGACGCGCCGTTGACCAGAACGTGGTTGGTCAAGTTGACAACACCCCTTAGGCGGACCTGATGGGCCTGATCTCACCGTAGGTCCGCGGCATCGGCTGCTTTACAAAGGCCCGTCCCGCTTCAACCTAGTGTACGGCAGGCCCCATCACAGGCCGCTGGGAAGGGTACGGCCAATGAAGGTGATCATCTGCGGCGCCGGACAGGTCGGCGCCAGCATCGCGCGGCACCTCTCGCAGGAAAACAACGATGTCACGGTGATCGACACCTCGACCGAACTGGCCCAACGCATGGACGAGAGCCACGACGTGCGCGGGATGGTGGGGCACGCGTCGCACCCCGAGGTGCTGTCGCAGGCGGGCGCGGCGGACGCCGACATGCTGATCGCCGTGACCCACTCCGATGAAGTCAACATGGTGGCCTGCCAGGTCGCCCACTCGGTGTTCGGCGTCCCCGTCCGCATCGCCCGCATCCGCCAGCACGCCTACCTCAAGCCGGAATGGAAGGCGCTCTTCGCCGAGCAGCACCTGCCGATCTCCGTCATCATCTCGCCGGAGATCGAGGTGGCCCGCGGCATCGCCCGCCGGCTCCGGTTGCCGGGCGCCTTCGACATGGTGCCGCTGGCCGGCGGCAAGGTGCATCTGGTGGGCGTCCACCTGACCAGCACCTCCCCGCTGCTGGACACGCCGCTGCGCCAGCTGACCGAACGCTTCTCGGACCTGCGGGCGCTGGTGGTCGCCGTGTTCCGCGAAGGGCGCGGCTTCGTGCCCGGCGCCGGAGACGCGCTGCGGCTCGGCGACGACATCCACTTCGTGGCCCGCACCAGCGACATCGACAAGGTGGTCGCCATCGCCGGCCACACCGAGACCGTCGGGCAGCGGCTGGTGATCGTCGGCGGCGGCAACATCGGCTTCAACCTCGCCCGCATCATCGAGCAGGAGATGCCCGGCGTCTCGCTGAAGCTGGTCGAGAACAACCCGGCGCGCGCCGAGCTCATCTCACGGTCGCTGGGATCCGGCACGGTGGTGCTGAACGGCGACGGCCTCGACCGCGAGGTGCTGGAGGAGGCGCACGTCCACCGCGCGGAGACCATCGTCGCCGTCACCAACGACGACGAGACCAACGTCTTCGCTTCGCTGCTGGCCAAACAGGCGGGATGCCAGCGGGTGATCACCCTGCTGAACAAGACGTCGTACGAGACCATCGTCGCCGCCCTCGGCATCAACGTGGTGGTCAGCCCCGGCGCGGTTACCGTCTCCTCGATCCTGCGCCACGTCCGGCGCGGCCGGGTGGCCGCCGTGCACACCATCGGCATGGGGTTCGGCGAGGTGATCGAGGCCGAGGCGCTGGAAACCTCGCGGCTGGTCAGCGGTCCGATCGGCACGCTCGGCCTGCCGCATGGGATGATGGTGGGGGCGCTGGTGCGCGGCGACGAGGTGATCATCCCCACCAGCCAGACGACGATCCGGCCGCACGACCGCGTCATTGTCATGGCGACCGCCAACCTGGTCAAGAAGGTGGAGCGGATGTTCGCCGTCGGGCTGGAATTCTTCTAGGCCGGCGCCCGCCGATCCGTCCTCCGCTTCCCTTGCCCGTGCGATCCCCACCATGCCCAGTCTCAGGCCGGTCCTGTTCATCGTCTCCATCCTGCTGCTGGCGCTGGCGGCGGCGATGCTGATTCCCGCCGGGGTGGACGGTTACCACGGCAACCCGGATTGGCGGGTGTTCCTGGCGTCGAGCGGCTTCACCGGCGTGTGCGGCGGGCTGCTGTTCCTGGCCACCCGCTGCCGCCTGCACGGTGGGCTGTCGCTGCGGCAAGCCTTCCTGCTGACCCCGCTGAGCTGGTGCGCGACCGCCGCCTTCGCCGCGGTGCCCTTCCAGTTCTGCCATTTCCCGGACTTGTCGCTGAACTACGCCAACGCCTTCTTCGAGACCATGTCGGGGCTGACCACCACGGGCGCGACCGTGCTGGTGGGGCTGGACGCCACGCCGGAAGGCATCCTGCTGTGGCGCGCCTTGCTGCAATGGCTGGGCGGCATCGGCATCGTCGCCGTGGCGATCGCCGTGCTGCCGGCCCTGCGCGTCGGCGGCATGCAGCTCTTCCGCACGGAATCCTCGGACCGTTCGGAGAAGGTGCTGCCGCGGGCGCAGCAGATCGCCAAGGCGATCGGCGGGGTGTACGCCGGGCTGACCGTGCTTTGCGGCCTCTGCTACTGGGCGGCCGGCATGTCTGCGTTCGAGGCGGTGGTGCATGCGTTGACCAGCCTCTCCACCGGCGGCTTCTCCACCTCCGACTCCTCCTTCGCCCATTTCGAGAACCCGGTCCTGCACTGGCTCGGGACGCTGTTCATGCTGGCCGGCGGCTTGCCCTTCGTGCTGTACGTGCGCACGCTGACCGGGCAGTACGACGCGCTATGGCGCGACAGCCAGGTGCGCTCGCTGCTTGCGTTCCTGGCCGTGGTCATCCTGTCGCTCTCGGTCTGGCTGACGTGGCGGAGCGACTACGCCTTTCCCGACGCTCTTCGCCTGGTGGCGTTCAACGTGGTCTCGGTGGTCACCACCACCGGGTACGCGCTCACCGACTACAGCCTGTGGGGCAACCTCGCGGTGGCGGTCTTCTTCGGGCTGACCTTCATCGGCGGCTGCACCGGCTCGACCTCCGGCGGTATCAAGGTGTTCCGCTTCGAGGTCATGGCGATCCTGCTGCGCACGCACTTCCGGCACCTGCTCTACCCGCGCGGCGTCTTTCCCCGCCAGTACGGCAACCGGGTGCTGGACGACGACGTGCTCGGCTCCGTCATCGTGTTCTGCGCGCTGTTCTTCACGGCCTACAGCGTGCTCACCATCGCGCTGATGGCGTTCGGGCTGGACTTCATCACCAGCGCCAGCGCATCCGTCACCGCACTGGCCAACGTCGGTCCTGGGCTCGGCGCCGTCATTGGGCCGTCCGGCACCTTCGCGCCGCTGCCGGATGCCGCCAAATGGCTGCTGTCGTTCGGCATGCTGCTGGGGCGGCTGGAACTGTTCACGGTGCTCATTTTGTTCATGCCGCAGTTCTGGCGGAACTGACAGCGAGACCCGGATCCGCATCGCCACGATCCAGCTGATGCTTCGCCGCCTCGCTCGCCGCGCGCAAGCAATTTTCAAAGGGCGCTTCGACCATCGCCGAAGGTCATCCTCCGCCGCCTGGGACGCCTCGATATCGCACATAGTCGATAAGGGCGCGCAGTTTGGGGGGCAGATTCCGGCGATCCGCGAAGTACAGGAAGAACCCGGGGAACGGCGGAAGATACTCCTCCAGCAGCGGCACGAGTTCGCCACGCTCGATGTACGGCCGGAAGGTTTCCTCCATGCCGAACGTCAGGCCTCCCCCGGCGCAGGCTGTCCGGACCATGATCCACATGTCGTTGGTCGTGATCCTGGGGTTCACGGCCACGTCGAATGCGCGGCCGTTCTCCTCGAACTCCCACCGATAGGGCGCCACGCCCGGAGCCGGGCGCCAGCCGATGCAGCAATGCCGTGCAAGCTCCGAGGGATGCGAGGGCGCTCCGAAACGCTCCAGATAGGACGGGGCGGCCACGACGAGCTGGCGCTGATCGCCGGAAACCGGAACGGCGATCATGTCCTGCCCGATCACTTCGCCGAGCCGCACTCCGGCATCGTAGCCCTCGGCAACGATATCGAACGCTTCGTCCGTGACGGTGATGTCGACTTCAACACCGGGATAAGCGTGCGTGAAGCTCGCAAGCAGCGGTCCGGAGATGAACCGTTCGGCGATCGAGGACACCGCAAGCCGTAGAAGGCCTGTCGGATTGGCGTCCCGGTCCCGGGCGCTATCGAGCGCCATTTCGACCTCCGCAATGGCGGGCGCGACGCGCTCGTGCAGCTGCACGCCCGCCTCCGTCAGGCTGACGCTGCGCGTCGTCCGCTGGACGAGGGCCACGCCCATCCGGTCTTCCATCCTTCGAATGGCTTGGCTTACCGCCGACCGGGTCACGCCCAGCCGCTCGGCAGCGCCACGGAAGCTCTTCGCGTCCGCGACCGCCAGAAAAACGGAAACAAGATTCAGGTCGACGGTCATTGGTTAGCTGAACTTAACAAACTGGTTATGATTGAGCAAATTGTTTCTCCGTCGCCACATGGCATTTGTAGCTCCGGACGATAGCTGGAGTGACAGAGCATGAACTCTCTCGATACTTACCGCCTGCTTGGCCGATCCGGCCTGCGGGTTTCCCCGATCTCGCTCGGCACGATGACCTTTGGTCAGGATTGGGGCTGGGGCGCCGACGAGAGCGAGGCGCGCCGCATCTTCGATCACTACGTCGACCGCGGCGGCAATTTCGTCGATAGCGCTGTGAACTACACCGGCGGCGCGTCGGAACGCATCCTGGGGCGGTTCATCAAGGCGAAGCGCGAGCGGATCGTCCTGGCGACCAAGTTCACCATGGCCCGGGAGCCGGGCAACCCCAACGCAGGCGGCAATCACCGGCTGAACATGCTGCGTTCGCTGGAGCAGAGCCTGCGGCAGCTCGATACCGACCGCGTCGACCTGTTCTACCTCCACGGCTGGGATATGACCACGCAGCCCGACGAGGTGATGCGCGGGTTCGACGATCTCGTGCGAAGCGGCAAGGTCCAGTACATCGGCATCTGCAACACGCCGGCCTGGCGCGTTGCCGAGATGCAGACCATCGCCTCCCTGCGCGGCTGGTCGCCGTTCGCGGCCCTCCAGATCGAATACAGCCTGGTCGAGCGCACGGTCGAGCATGACCTCATTCCGATGGCCGCGGCGATGGGGCTGGGCGTCATGCCGTGGTCGCCGCTCGGCGGCGGCGTGCTGACCGGCAAGTACGCGCGATCCGATGTCGCGGACTCGCGCGAGGCCAGCGTATCGCCGACCCGCAAAGGCGTCATCGCCGCGTCCGGTCACATGAGCGAGGCGTCGATCGCGATTGCCGAGGTCGTTCGCGACGTCGCACAGGACGTCGGAGCGACGCCGGCCCAGGTGGCGATCGCATGGACGCTCGCAAACCCGGCGGTCACCTCGCCCGTGATGGGCGCACGCACGCTTGCCCAGGCCGAAGACAACCTCGGCGCCCTCGACGTGGCGCTGTCGGCCGAGCATCTCGATCGGCTCGACCGGGCGAGCGCCCCGGAGCCGATTTCCCCCGACCGCTTCGTCCGCCGCCCGATGGTCCAGCAGCTCATCTTCGGCGGCGCCTCCGTTGCCCGCCGGGGTTGAACGCAACGCATCGCACGAGATGAAACCGACCCGGCAGGGCAGAGGAGGGTTCGGACGATGAGAATGATTACGGCAGCAGGAAAAACGAACATCAATCGGAGACAAGCCATGGGCGGAACCGCAGCGGCTGGAATCGCGGCGGTGCTTCCGAAACCGTCCTGGGCACGACAAATACGTATGAATATGACTGACGCCGCCATCAAAATCGGCTTTTGCACCGACCTTGCCGGCCCCTACCAAGGGGTCGACGGCCCCGCCGGCGCCGAGGCCATCCGAATGGCCATCGAGGATATGGGCGGCACCGTCGCCGGCCGACGTGTCGAACTGCTCCTCGGCGATCACCGCAACGATCCGCAGATCGCCGCCGACATCGCTCGGACATGGTTTGAGGAAGACGGCGTCGATGTGGTGATCGGCGGCGTCAACTCGGACACCAGCCTGGCGATGACGGCGCTCGCGGCGCGGCATGGCAAGCCGGTCTTCGTGGTCGGCGCCGGCACCTCCGTTCAGACGCGAGAACGCGCGGCGCCATCGGTCATCCAGTACGCATACAGCACCGTCGCGCTCGCCACGGTGCCCGGCCTCGGGCTGACCCGTCAGGGGCTGAAGCGGTGGTTCTATATCACCGCCGAGTATCCATTCGGGCGGGAGCTACAGGCGCACGGCACCGCAGCCGTCGAGGCCGCGGGGGGAACGGTCGTCGGCTCGGTCGGGAACCCTCACGGCGAAGTCGATTTCACGCCCTACCTGATGGCGGCCCGAGACAGCGACGCCGAGGTGCTGGGGCTCGCCAACGGCCACGCCGAACTGCTCAAGGCGATGGCGGCGATGAAGACGATGGACCTGACCCGGCGAATGACGCTGGTCGGTCTCCTCACCTTCATCGACGACATTCACGACATGGGTTTGCAAGAAGCGCAGGGGCTGTATCTGGCGGACAGCTGGTTCTGGACGCGCGATCCGGAATCGCGGCGCTGGGCCGCGCGCTTTTTCGCACGGCGGCAGCGGATGCCGTCTTCGCTTCAGGCAGCCGACTATTCCGCCGCGCTTCAATACCTCAAAGCAGTCGCCGCGGTGAACAGCACTGAACCCGGCATCGTCCTCGCGCATCTCCGCCGCACCACCTTCGACGACATCTACGTCAGGAACGGCCGACTGCGCGAGGACGGGACGATGCTGCACGACATGTACCTCCTTCGCGTCAAGGAGCCGAAGCAGTCCGGCGGAGACTGGGACTTTTACGAGCTGATCACGACGATATCGGCTGAAGAGGCCTTCCCTCTGAGCGATCGCCGCTGATCGACGGCAGCGGATCGGATCCATCCCGGGTTCCGGTGTCTCGTCACGCGGGCAGCGCCAGTGTGACATCCACGAACAGCTTCTGACGCATTGCGGCCATGCGTGGCCGCACGCAGGACATTCGGAGAAGCGTTTAGCTCCAGCCCGTTCCGATGCGACTTGGGCGGATTCAAATTCGTTCAGCCACGTCCAGGACGGACCTGCGACATCCAGGCGCTGCGGCTGACGAATGAGGAGAGGCTAATGTGCATTCGGTACGACGGATTTCATCAGGAGGCTCCGGTGAAACGACTCCTCATTGCCGCGCTCTGCACAGGGCTGATGGCTGCGTCCTCCGCGTTGGCCCAACCGGGCCAGGGTCGGGGCATGGGCGGTGGGCAAGGCATGGGACCCGGTCAGGGTATGGGACCGGGCGGCGGCACCGGGCCCATGCATCAGCAGATGTTCGGCCAACTCGACACCAACAAGGATGGCGCCATCACCCGTCAGGAGTTCGTCGACGCGCCGCGCGGCGGACCCGGTTCGATGACCGACCTGGCCAAGGAGCGCCGCGGCGCCCGGTTCGACCAGTTCGACAAGAACAGGGACGGCACGCTGACCTCCGACGAGTGGGGAGCCTGGACTCCCGGCAAACCCTGACGAGGCCCCCATGCGCCGCGCTCTGTTTCTGGTCTTGCTGCTCGTGGGATCGGCCGCCGCCCGCGCCGCCGACGTGAATGACGGGCGGATGGCGGTCGTGCTTCCCCCAGACATCCGCGTCGGATTCCTGGAGGAGATGCGTGGCCACATGGAGTCCCTGGACGACGTGATCTCCGCCGTCGCCGCGGCCGATTTCCCGAAAGCGGCGGGAACCGCGCGCACCGCATTGGGCATGGGCTCGGGCAAGGGGTATGGGCGCCACATGCCGATGGAGTTTCGGGCGATGGGCATGGCGATGCACCGGGCCGCACTCGACTTCGCGGATGTGGCCGCCGCCATGCCCGCCACGCCGGGTGCCGGCGACTGGGCGCGCGCTGCTTCGGCGTTGGCCAATCTCTCGTCCCACTGCCGCGGTTGCCACGCCGCATTCCGCGTGCAGTAGGGCGAAGGCCGGGGCCGCCGGCCTACGGCGCCGCTTTCTGGAGTTCCTTCAGCTTGGCCCGGATGGGGTCGTAGGGGCCGTACTTGTGCTGCTCGGCCGGGAAGCCGTCGGCGAAGGGCGGGAACGGCATGTCCACCGGCTTGCGCAGGCGGTTCGGGAAGTCCTTGTCGAGGTCGGCCTTGTGCGGACGCGGCTGGCCGTTGATGAAGGCGACGACGTCGTAGGCGTCCTCGTCCGACAGCGCCGGGGAGGCCTGGGTGGTTCCCAGCGGCATGTTGTTGTGCACGAAGGCGGCCGCGGTCAGGGCGCGGTACATCCCGGCGCCGTCGTTGTAGCTGTCCGGCCCCCACAACGGCGGGAACTGGTAGCCATCCGCATCGCCGACCTGACCCTTGCGCGCGCCCTGTCCATTCTCCCCATGGCAGGCGGCGCAGTTCTCGGCGTAGACCTGCCGACCGCGCGCCGGATCGGCGGCGCGCGCCGGCTCCTTGACCGGCTTGGTCCCGGCCCCCACGATCGTCGCACCGACCGGAATGCCGGTGGAGAGCCACTTCATGTAGGCGACGAAGGCCTTCATCTCCGTGCCGTCGAAGGGCAGGGGTTTGCCGTTCATGCTCCGCTGCATGCAGCCGTTGACGCGCTCCTCGATGGTGCTGACGGCATCCTCGCGCGCGCGGTACAGAGGGAACACGGCGTGCACGCCGGTCCACGGCATGGCGTAGGGCTGCGTGGCCGCGTTCAGGTGGCAGCTCTGGCAGGCGAGGTTGTTGCCGGCATAGCGCTTGGACGGATCGGCGGCCTCCGGCCCGAGATGCTTGTAGGTTTCCGTGGTCAGCGCGTAGCCGTACCTGATGAGCGTGCCGAGGTCGTCGTCCTTCACCGTGGCGATGTCCGGCGGCGTCCACGTCGTCAGGTCGACACTGCCCGTCTGCGCTTGGGCGCCGGGCGCCGCGAAGGCTGCCGGCGCCGCCAGCCAGCCGATCGCCAGCGCCGTCGCTGCCATGGCCAACGTGCGGAAATGCGTCATGGCCGTCTCTTCCCTTGGTGATGATGACCGTGCGGCGCTGCCGCGACAATTGGCCGCACGTGCCGCTCGGCATGTCTTACCTGTCTCGATAACATTAGTAAACCATAATGTTTAGAGTCGATGTAACCCTGCATCGACGCTGGGCATGGAGTGGCGCTCGCAAACCCGTCGCGTCCGAGTGACCTCACGCGAAGGCGAGTGCGACAGAAGGCCGCACTCGCCCGCGCGGACCCGCGGCACATCTCGCTTACTCAAGAAAAAGCTAATGCTTTAACCAAACGCAGAAATCTCGATAGGGTTGGACCCTCATGCACCCGAATGCCTTGTCCGAGCGTGGCACGTTCTTTGGGCCGGTCGCACCGGCAGCCGGTCCGGCCGCATCCGTTGGCTCCTGCGCCTGCGAGACGGCCCTTTCGGGCGTGTCGTCCGCGACGGGTGTGCGCGGGGCCGCGGCATGGGCCTTGGAAATGGCGGCCCGGCGCAATCAGACCGTGTTTCGCTCGGGTGATGATGCGAAGGCGCTCTTCATCGTCTGCCGCGGCCTCATCAAGCTTGCCCACTTCACGCGAGACGGTGAGCAGCGCATCGTCCGCCTGCTCCGGCCCGGTGACGCGTTCGGGCTGGAGTGCCTCACCGGCGGATCCTACCGGCACACGGCCGTGGCTTTGCGTTCGTCCACGCTGTGCCGGATCGCGACGCCCCAGGTCGAACGGATGCTGGAAGGACGCAGTCTGGCGCCGTCCGACCTGTTCCGGCTGTGGCAGTCCACCGTGGACCGGGCGGACGAACTGCTTGTCGAACTCGGACTGGGAAGCTCGCGCAGCCGCGTGGCGCGGTTGCTCCTGCTGCTGACCGACGGCAGCACGGAGGCGCCGTGCGAACTGTTCCGGCGCGACGACGTTGGCGCGATCCTGCGCCTGACACCGGAAACCGTGAGCCGCGCCCTGACCGAATTCAAGCAGGCCGGCGCGATCACCCAGGACGCCATGAACCGCTACCGCTGCGATCGCGCCGCGCTGACGACCATCGCGAGCGACGGCTGAGGGCGGCTGCCGGCATCGGTCCGATGCAACGCTTGGGCGTGGTCATGCAGGTTGGTGTGCAGCCGGTGGCGGCTGTTGCATAAGTCCGGCACTTCCTGGCCAACGACCGTGAGCGGCGCCATGACTGAAAGGCGGGTTACGACCGCATCGCGCGCTGGGTCATCGTGGGCGCGGTGGTTCCGGCTTGGCGGCTCGGCCTCGTCGTCGCCCTGCTCTTCGCCTTCTGTCCGTCGGCGTGGTGCTGAACGGCCTCAAGTCGGGGCGGCTGGACGAGCGCAGGTGTCGCTTCCTGCCCTTTGCGGGCGGCTTGGCGGGCTCTGCCGCGCTCCTCAGCTGACCGCGTGGGGGGCTTTCCGGCACCTGGGGGTCGGCCTTTCGCCGGAGTCATGAGAACCACCGGCGCCTACCTGCTGCGACATACGCCAGTCGGCGGCACAGGCGCATCACCCTTCCTTCGTGTTGGTAGGGGGGAGCCCCCGGACTGGTTGAGAGGACGGTCGGCCAACAAGCGCTCGAGGACCGATTCAATCCGATGGTGAAGTGGCTTTCCGTCCGGTGGGAGACGCTGCGGACCAGCCTGTGGCCGGTGCCGTTGGGCATGATCGTGCTGACCATGCTTCTCTACCATGCCGCCATCTGGGTCGACAGCGTGGCGCCCACCGAGTGGGTCCAGCGCACCTGGTGGGTCCACAGCGGCAGCGGCGACGACGCCCGGAACTTGCTCACCACGCTGGTGTCGGCGATCATCACCATGTCGAGCGTGGTGTTCTCGATCACCATCGTCGCGCTGTCACTCGCGGCCAACCAGTTCGGGTCGCGCCTGGTCCGGACCTACATGGCCGACGTCCGCACGAAGCTGGCGCTTGGCTTGTTCGTCATGACGGTCGTGTACTGCCTGCTGGCCCTGCGCACGGTCGAGAAGGACATGCCGGCCGCCGAGATCCCGCACGTGACGGTGACCGTGGGCCTGGCGCTGGGCCTGACCTGCGTGTTCGTGCTGCTGTTCTTCCTGCATCGGGTGGCGCGCTCGATCGTCGCCGATGAGGTGATCCGCCGCGTCGCCGGTGAACTGGAACGGAGCATAGCGCAGTTGCCACGGCTCCCGGCGCGGCACCGGCCGGAGCCCGCAGAAGGCGGGTTGCCCAGCGATTTCGACACCCGCTCCGCCATCCTCACGTCACGCGCGGAGGGGTATATTCAAGCCGTCGACTACGACCGTCTTGCCGATGTGGCGGCGCGGCACGGCATCGTGCTCCGGCTCGACATCCGGCCGGGCGACTTCATGTGCCGCGACGGCTGGCTCGGGGCGGCCGGTCCGGGCGATGCGATCACGACCGAGGTCGCGAACGCCCTTCAGGACGCCATCCTGATCGGCGCCCGGCGGACGCCAACGCAGGACCTGGAGTTCTCAGTGCGCCACCTGGTCGACATTGCCCTGCGCGCGCTGTCGCCCGGCATCAATGACGCGAACACGGCGCTGGTGGTGGTCGAGCACATGCGGGCGGCCTTGTCGCACCTGATGGGCAAGCACATTCCGGGTCCGGTCCATCGTGACGATGCGGGTGCGGTGCGCGTGGTCGGCAAGGCCAACAGCTACGCCGGGATCCTTGACGCGGCGCTGAACCAAATCCGCCAAGCCGCCGCCGGCCAGCCTGCCGTCGTCATTCACCTGCTCGGCGCCATCAGTTGGATGGCCGAGCATGTCCGCCTGCCCGAACAGCGCGCCGCCCTGCTGCACCATGCCCGGCTCATCGCCGCGGCCGGGCTCCGCGGGCTGGACGAGCCCAGCGACCGCCAGGACATCGAGGACGCGCTTGCGGCTGCCGAGCGCAAGTTGGAGCAGATTATGCGGAAGAAGCTGAGGGTGGTCGGCGACGCCAGGCCGGAGTCCCCGGGTGCGACAGAGCGTCGCTGACAGGGAACTCCGCCATCCCACCCGAGGACGTCCCTCCACCCATGGATTTGGTGGGGAACGAGGAGCTGGGTATCGGGGGTTGGGCAGCGGCATGACCGCCCGCTTCAGGGCATACAGACAGTTCGTCCGGTGCACGAGGCTCGGGACCCCGGGGCTGGAGTGGGCGCTCAGCAGCACGCCGGGTCGGCGGCCCACGTCATGGCCGGGCGCCTTCCGCCAGGGTGGTGCGCAGGGGGGCGCTTCGCAGGACCAGCCATCCGGCCAGCGCCGACAGAGTCGATCCCAGCAGGACGCCGACCTTGACGGTGTCCATAAGGTCCGGACCCGCCGGAAAGGCAAGCACGCCGATGAACAGGCTCATGGTGAACCCGATGCCGCACAGCAGCGCGACGCCATAGAGCTGCAGCCAGTTCGCCCCCGCCGGCAGGTGCGCGATGCCGAGGTGGACCGCGATCCAGCACGCCGCCAGGACGCCCGCCTGCTTGCCCAGGAACAGGCCGAGCCCGACGCCCAGGGGCACGGACCCGGTGACGGATGCAAGGTCGACGCCGGCGAAGGATACCCCGGCGTTGGCGAAGCCGAAGACCGGAACGACGCCGTACGACACCCAGGGCAGGATGGCGTGCTCCAGGCGGTGGAGCGGCGATTCCCCATGCTCCTTGCGGGCCATCGGGATCGTGAAGGCCAGCGCAACGCCGGCGATGGTCGCGTGGACGCCGGACCACAGGACGAAGACCCACAGCGCCGCGCCGGTCAGAAGGTACGGCCACAGCCGCACGACCCCGAGCCGGGTCATGGCGACGAGCACGGTCATCGCCGCCGTGGCGAGCGCCAGGGCGCCGAGCGACAGGTCGGCCGTGTAGAAGACGGCGATGATCGCCACGGCGCCGAGGTCGTCCAGAATGGCAAGAGCGGCCAGGAACACCTTCAGCGAGGCGGGCACCCGCGGCCCGATCAGCGAGATGACGCCCAGCGCGAAGGCGATGTCCGTGGCGGCCGGGATCGCCCAGCCGCGCAGGGTCTGCGGATCGTTCCAGTTCAGCGCGGCGTAGACCAGGGCCGGTACCAGCATCCCGCCGGCCGCCGCGATGCCGGGCAGCGCGCGCCGGGACCACGTCGCGAGCTGCCCTTCCAGCAGCTCCCGCTTGATCTCCAGCCCGACCAGCAGGAAGAACACCGCCATCAGGCCGTCGTTGATCCAGTGCAGCGTGTCCAGGCCCGCCAGCGGCGCGTGGAGCGCTGCGGCATAGAGCGGTGCCCACGGCGAGTTCGCGACCACGAGCGCCGCGGCCGCGGCGATCATGAGCAGGACGCCGCCCGACGCTTCGCTGTCGAGCAGTTGGCGGAGCATGCTGGCCGGGCGGGTCATGCGCCGGACGATCTCATTTGCCATGGGAAAGCGGTTCCATCAGCGGCAGGAGGGGCCTACGACCGCCGCCGGACGGCCGCCGTTCACGCCAACCTCTTCATGCCGGCCGCGCCGCGCCACCTGTGAACCTTGACAGCTGGCGTAAGCGCCGCTTTTGCGCTGTCCTGTACGTCCCTACAGCACAGAAAATACAAATCGGTTCAGGGAGGAACGCCCCCGTCACCGCTCCGGTCGCCCCGAGACCGGAGCGGCGGCGGGACGGCGCGCCCTTCACGGTCGGTTTCCCTTGCGGACGGCTTGCCGATGGGCGTGAACTGTCGTTGCCCCGCGGGATCCCCTTCCAGACATCCGATGACGCACCATGGCAAGACCGTCGCAACGGTGATCGGACTCCGCTCCACGGCCGGCCTGCTCGTCGTTCCGTTCAACGTCGTCAGCATCACCGGCATCTTCATCCTCGACGCGGTGACGCCGGCGGAGAACGTCTCCGTCTGCTTCGCCTACGCCATCCCGATCATCCTCAGCCTCCTCGACGGTGGCCGCCGGGTGTTCTGGTATGCGGCGATCGCCACCGCGCTGTCCTTCCTGGGCTTCTTCATCCAGCCGCGCGACGACGCGATCACCTGGAGCTTCGCCCTCAACCGGGTGATCGCCGTCGCCACGCAGTGGGCGGTGGCGTTCCTGGTGCGTTACCGCGTGGCCATGGAAGCGGCGCTCAACCGCTCGCTGGACGAGCAGCGCGAGGAGGTCGAGCGCCAGCGGCGCTTCATCGCCATGCTGTCGCACGAGGTGCGCACGCCGCTCACCGTCATGGACGGCCAAGCCTACCGGATCCTGAAACGCAGCGGGACCATGCCGCGGGACGACATCGCGGCACGGGCGCGGAAGATCCGCGACGCGGCGGCGCGGATCGACCGCATCATCGCCGCCATCCTCGCCTCCGCCGCGATCGAGCGGAACGACCCCCGCGCGGACGCCCGTCCGCTGGACCTGAAGGCGTTGCTGCGGGAGGTCATCCAGAACGCTGTCGAAAGCGGCACCGCGCCGGTGTCGGCCGACCTCGACGGACTGCCCGCGCGGATCGTGGGGGACCAGACGCTGCTCTTCCAGGTCTTCGAGAACATCCTGGCCAACGCCGTGAAGTACGCCCCGGCCGGCACGCCGATCGCGGTGTACGGCCTGCGCCGCGGCCACGAGGTCGTGGTGTCGGTCGCCGACCGCGGCGCCGGCATCGCCGCCGAGGACCTGCCGAACCTGTTCATGCCGTACTACCGCGGCGCCAACAGCCGGGGCGTGCCGGGCGCCGGCATGGGCCTGCACCTGGTGGAGCGGTTCGTGGCGGCGCACGGGGGCACGGTGTCCATCGACAGCCGCCCGGGCGACGGCACCACCGTCACCGTCCGGCTGCCGCAGCCGCCCTCCAGGACCGGAGGCGACCAGCCATGACCGAGCGCAAGCGCATCCTCTGCATCGAGGACGACCCCGGCACCCGCGAACTGCTGGTGGAGGAACTGGAGGAAGCGGGATTCGAGGTGGACGCCTATGGCGACGGCGCCGCCGGGCTGGCGGCCATCGTCGAGCGGCGCCCCGACCTGATCCTGTGCGACCTCGACCTTCCCGGGCTTACCGGCTTCGACATCCTCGCCAGCATCCCGCAGGCCGGGGCGCAGATCCGCGCCATTCCCTTCGTCTTCCTGACCGCGTACGGGCAGCGGGAGAACCTGATCGCGGCGCGGCGGCTTGGCTGCGACGAGTACATCGTCAAGCCGATCGACTTCGAATTGCTGGTCGAAACCGTGCAGAACCGGATCGCCCGCAGCCCGGCGCGGGCGGAGCCGGCGACGTCCGTGCGCCTCACCGACCGCGAGGTGGAGGCGCTGACCTGGTCGGCGCGGGGCAAGTCGTCCACCGACATCGCCGTGCTGATGCGGGTGAGCGAGCGGACGGTGAACTTCCACATCGACAACGCGATCCGCAAGCTGGGCGTGGCCACCCGCATCCAGGCCGCGGTTAAGGCGGCGCTCAGCGGCCTCATTGCGCCGTGACGCGCGTCAGGCCTCCCGCCCCATGACGGTCTGGATGGCCCGGCGCAGCACCGAGGGCAGGTACGGCTTGCCGATGGCCATGGCGTCCGGCAGGCCGCGGCTGCGAAGCTCGCGCCAATTGCCGGTGACGTAGAGCACCGGCGTGGGGCGTTCCACGACGATCGCCTTCACCGCGTCGATGCCATCCGTTTCCCCCGGCAGGCGGATGTCGGCGAGGATGAGGTCGGGCGCCTCGCGTTTCGCCGCCTCTATGGCTTGCTCCGCCGTCTCCGCGACCCCGCACACGTCGCAGCCCATGTCCGTGAGGATGGCCTGGAGATCAAGGACGATCAGA
>Ga0196970_1001452_pt1 | contig 15885 bp, 13 predicted proteins | sample S1v_513CmetaG_FD_148672 | JGI IMG/M metagenome (GOLD analysis project Ga0196970, IMG submission 148672) | Soil microbial communities from Anza Borrego desert, Southern California, United States - S1+v_5-13C | ecosystem: Environmental > Terrestrial > Soil > Desert | place: USA: California...
ACATGGGCCATGGCCATATAGACCAGCGCATTGCGGACCCACTGGACGGAGCCTGTTCTCCGGGCAAAGGCGGCTACCCGGCCCAGCAATTGGCGGGCCTCTACGGGGTGCCCCGTATCAAGGGCCAGGCGGCCCAGGAAGTAGTACGTGTCGGTGATGCGGCGCTCGTCGCCCATCTCCCGGAACCGCTCGAGGCTCAGTTCGTACATGTCACGGGCGTGGTCATAGTCGCCCAGGCGGTGGGCCACTTCACCCTTAGCCTGGTAGGCCCGGGCGAGGCCATGCTTGTCGCCAATCTCCTGGGCCAGCTCGATGGCCTCCTGCAGGCGCCGGGCGGCGCGGTCATAAGCTCGGGCGTAGTGGTCTGCCCAGGCCATCTGTGTCAGCGTGTCAACAACGCCCGTCTTGTCGCCTTCCGCGCGGAGAATCTCCAGCCGTTGCTCCATCTCCGCTTCGTACCGCTCGTGGCCGGCCTCGTTGCGATGGGCGGAGGGCAGCATGGCGGCGATCCCGCGCCGTTCGCCCAGTTCTTCAAACAGCTGCTGGCTGCTTGCGCGCAGGCCCGGTATGCGGTCGGAGCCGCCCTGGTTGTGCAGCTCGTCGGCCAACTCCAGGCCCGCCCAGGCGACGCCCCGCTTATGGCCCAGCTCCGTGAAAATCCGGTAGCTCTCTTCCAGCAGCTTCAGCGGGTTTTCCGGGGCGAAACCGGCGTACGTGAACAGACCGAACGCACGAGTCTCCGTTGGCTCCGGGCATCGCCCCAGCAGCAGCTCGAGCCAGCAGCGGCCTTCTGACGCACGGCCTCGCAGCCACCAGTACCGGTTGATGTTTGCCGCCAGCCCCAGTCCAATGAGCGGGGCATGCTCCAGGCTCCACTCCAGCGCTGTGCGGATGTTGTCGTGCTCGGCCTCCAACCGGTCCAGCCACGCAGCCTGGTCGGCATGGTTCAATCCTTCAAACGCCGACTCGCAGAGCCGGGCAAAGTGGGCCAGGTGCCGGTCACGGGCCGTCGGCTCCTCGCCGTGCGCTTTCAGCCGCTCAAGGGCGTACTGGCGGATGGGCTCCAGCAGCCGGAATCGGGCCGCTTCGCTGGCCACCAGCGACTTATCCACCAGCTGCGTCAGCAGGTCAAGGGCAGCGTCGCCCGCAATGGCTTCGGCAGCTTCCAGCGTAAAGCCCCCGCTGAAGACGGAGAGGCGGCGGAAGAGGCTGCGCTCCGGTTCAGCCAGCAGGTTGTAGCTCCACTCCACGGCGCCACGCATGGTCTGCTGGCGGGCGGGTGCCGTCCGGCTTGAACCGCTGAGGAGCGAGAGGGCGTCATCGAGATGGTTAAGGATCTGCTCAGGGGTTAGGACGCGCACGCGGGCAGCGGCCAGTTCGATGGCCAGAGGCAGGCCGTCCAGGCGGCGGCAGATTTCCCCGACCGCCGGCGAGGGTTCGAAGGCCGGGCGGACGGCACGGGCCCTCGCCACGAACAGGGCTACCCCGTCATCGTCGAGGGAGAGCGGCGGGACGGGCCAGGTCATCTCCCAGGCAATCGCGAGGGGTTCACGGCTGGTCGCGAGGAGTTTTAGCTGAGCGCATTGCGTCAGAAGCGCCTCTGCCATTGTGGCACAGGCGCCGACGAGGTGCTCGCAGTTGTCCAGGACCAACAGGAGTTCTTTCTCCGCCAGATACTCGGGCAGCACCTGTTCGACCAGCCGTGCGCCGGTCTCCTGCAGGCCCAGGGCGGCTGCCAAGGCCTGTGCGACCGATGCTGCACTGGAAAGGCCGGCCAGCGGCACGAAGCAGACGCCGTCCGCGAACTGAACCGCGGCTCGTCGGGCGCCCTCGATCGCCAGGCGCGTCTTGCCCGCCCCGCCGGGGCCGGTGAGCGTCAGCAGGCGGGCGGATTGCAGTTGCAGTTGGATGTCAGCGATCTCCCGCTCGCGGCCCACAAAGCTGGTGGCCTGGAGCGGCAGGTTTTGCATGGCCATGGGGCTCACCTCCCAGGCTTAATTCATGCTTTGCCAAAAAGAACCCTGCTCCCGGGCGTACGGAGTTTCCCGTAGTCCCCATACTTCTGCAAGATGCGGAATCGGCACGATGTGGGCGTAGGCCCCCCGACGGTATGCTTTGGTCCAAGGGGGCGACGGACATGGACCTTGGGAAGTGGGCTTACGACTTGCAGTTCAGTCAACGGGTGGTGCAGGAAGAGATTTACGGAGTGGATCGCCGAACGGTTGCTCCGATGCGCTGGGTGATGGTGCTGATGGGACTCATTGGCTGGTGCCGCTAAGAGGGCGGCACCTTTTTTCATTGCCGGGCAGGACCGACGCTTCGGTAGCCGGAATTCCACGTGAGAGGTGGTTGCTGGTGATTCTGGTGACCGGAGCGACGGGGTTTATCGGCGGGCAGCTGGCTTCCCGTCTGGTATCGATGGGCGAGCGGGTGCGGGTGCTTGTGCGGAACCCGGCCCGCCTGACTGTGGCAGGGGTCGAGGTGGTGCAGGGCGACCTGGGCGACCCGGACTCGCTGGCGGTGGCGATGGCGGGCGTGGACCGGGTCTATCACTGCGCCTCGTGGATCGCCTACAAGGCGCCCTGGGAGCAGGTGTGGCAGGTGAACGTGCAGGGCACGGCCAACCTGCTGGACGCCTGCGTGGTGGCCGGCGTGAGGCGGGTGGTGCATATGTCGTCAGTCGCCGCCGGCGGGCCCTCGCGGGACGGGCGCCCCGTGGCGGAGAGCGATCCGCCTGCCCCGCTGGATGATCCCTATGGGAAGTCAAAGTTGGAGCAGGAGCGCCTGGCGCTGTCATACGGGGGCCGGGGATTGGAAGTGGTCGTGGTGCGGCCCAGTGCCGTGTACGGCCCCGGCGACCCGTCAGGCATCAACACGCTGCTGAAGTTGGTGCGGCGGAGGTTCCTGCCATTCTACCTGGGCGGGCGGCGTACCATGGTCAACGTGGTGCCCGTCGGCGATGTGGTCGCCGGGTGCATCGCCGCCATGGAGCGGGGGCGGGCCGGCGAGGTGTACAACCTGGTCGGGCCGAACCAGACCCACGCCGAGCTGTTCGACCTGCTGGCCCGGGTCAGCGGAGGGCGGGCACCGTTCTTTGTGATGCCCGTTCCCGTCCTGCTGGGTGCTGCGGGGGTGGTGGCGGCGCTGTCGCGGCGGCCGCCGGTTCATCCCAATGATGTGCGCAGTTGGACGGCGAACTGGTGCTGCAGCGGAGAGAAGGCTCGGGTCGAGTTGGGCCTTACGCCGTCAGACCCGGCTGCGGCTTGGGAAGAAACGTTGCGCTGGCTATCTGGAAGGATTTAGGTGGATCTCTGTGGAATGACGATATCAGGGAGGTTTTCGCTGATGGCGAACATCCAAAAAGGAAAAGTGCTTCGGCCCGGCGATACGATTGGAGTGATTGCGCCTTCCAGCCCTGTGCCCGAGGCAGAACTGCAGGCGGGGCTTGACCGCCTCCACGCCTGGGGCTTGCGCACGGTGGTGGGCGAATCGATTCTGGCGGCCCACGGCAATTACGCCGGCACCGATGAACAGCGAGCCGCCGACTTTAACAGGGTCTGGGCCAATCCGGCGGTGGACGGCATCCTGTGCGCCCGGGGCGGCGAAGGCACCATGCGCATTCTCGAACGGATCGATTGGGAGATGGTCGCCGAGAACCCCAAGTTCTTCTGCGGCTTTTCAGATATCACCGCCCTGCACATCGCCCTGCATCAGCGCACGGGGTTGGTCACGTTTCACGGGCCCATGGTCGCCGCGTTCGGCAAGGCCGAGGCGCATGCATACAATGAAGCCGGGCTCCGGGCGGCCCTGACTTCTCCGGGGGCGCTGGGCGAGGTGCCCTGGCCCGACCTCGGCGCAGGGGTGCCCGTGCCCTTTACCGTGCGGGAAGGGGTGGCAGAGGGCCGGCTGATGGGCGGCAACCTTTGCCTGATCGCCGGGCTGATGGGCACTCCCTGGGAAATGGATTTCACCGGCCGCATTCTGCTGTTCGAAGATGTCGACGAGGCGCCGTACCGCATCGACCGGATGCTGACGCAGTTCCTGCTGGCAGGCAAACTGCAGAAGGCTGCCGGCATTCTGTTCGGCGACTCGCCTTCGTGCATGCACCACCCGAAGGGGGCGCCGTCGCTGACCATGCTCGAGGTATTCGAGGAATTGCTGGCGCCGCTGGGGATTCCCGTGCTGTACGGCTTCCCGTGTGGCCACACGCCGTACCGGGCGACGCTGCCGCTGGGCGCCATGGTCCGGCTGGATGCGACCGCTGGAAAGCTGACGGTCCTTGAGCCGGCACTTGCGGAGGAATAGTTGGTTCAGGAGGTGGGCGCTTGCCCGACCCGCTTCGCCATGTCAGGGCGCTGACCGAGAGGTTCGGCGCCCGGGTGGCCGCCAGCCCCGAGGAGGCCGGTGCCGCCCGCTACATCGCAGAAGCAGCCAGAGCTTATACCCACCAGGTCTGGATGGAGCCTTTTGGCACCTTTGTTTCGGCCGGTGTTTCTCAGTTACTCATTCTCGGGGCCTCGCTGGCCGCGGGTCTCTTGCTGTTTGCAGATTTTCGCCCCGCCGCCGTGGTCGGGACCCTGGCAGCGGCAGCCGCAGCCGGGCAATTCCTCGGATGGCTTGAACTGGGGTGGCTCTTCCGCCGGCGGGAGAGCCGCAACGTGGTGGCGGTTGTGCCCGCCATCCGGGCGATTCGCCGCCGGCTGGTGCTGGTTGCTCACTATGACTCACCGTGCGGAACGGCGCCGCCGGCCTGGCTGGAGCGTCTCTCGCTAGGCGGGGTGTTTCTCCTGGCCCTGTTGGCAGTCCTGGCGGCAGCCACGGGCGATTCGATCTGGGCGCGGGCTGCGTTGGTGCCGGGGGGCATCGTCGCCTGGGGCTTGGTCGCCAGGAGTCTCGGGGAGATGCGGGGAATGGCGCCGGCTGGGGAAGGCGGTGCCGCAGGGCCGGGTCTTGCCCTGGCGGCCGGGGAAGCGCTGGCTCAGGCTCCGCTGCGCCACACTGAGGTATGGACCGTTTACACGGGGAGCAAGGAACCTGGCATGGTGGGGCTGCAGGTGCTGCTGGAGCGGTACGGCGCCCTGCTGGCGGATGCGGACTTTGTGGTGCTCGATCGCATTGGCAGCGGGGCGCCCGTCTACACGGTCTCCGAAGGGGCCTTCCCGGTGCGGTTCTGCGACGCCGACCTGGTCGGTTATCTGGCGGAGTTGGGCGCGCTTTCACCGGACCTTCATTTGACCGGCGCCGACTTGCCCGGGTATCACACGCAGTGCTCACGGCTGATGGAGGCCGGGTTCCGGGCCGTATCGCTGCGGACCGCGGGCGACGGTCGGCCCAGTCCACGCTCCCTGCACGACCTGGTCCGGCTCCTGCGGGCGCTGGGTGAACTGATCGATCATGATGCCGGCGCCGAGGCCGAAGCTGAAGGGGCTGGCATGTGAAAGGTCGGCGTGCTGTGGTACACTAAGCGCATGAGTACGACAAACGCATCCGCCCCCGTGCGCCCGGGGCAGGTTATTCGGGTTTCTGTTCATGGGTTGGGGCACAGCGGCGAAGGTGTCGGCCGCTATGAGGGATTGACGATTTTCGTGCCTGGCGGGGTGCCGGGCGATATGTTGAGCGCTAAGGTCATCGAAGTGAAAAAGAACTACGCCCGTGCCGTACTGGTGGAGGTCCTTGAGCCTTCGCCTGACCGGGTCGCCCCGCCGTGCCCTGTGGTCGGCGAATGCGGCGGCTGTCAGCTTCAGCACGTCAGCTATGACGCGCAGCTGCGGCTGAAGCATCAACAGGTGGCCGACGCCATTGTGCGCCTGGGCAAGCTGGAGGGCGTGACCATCCACCCCACGCTTGGCATGAACGACCCCTGGCACTACCGCAACAAGGCACAGTTCCCTGTAGGTCTGCGCAGCGGGCAGATTGTCGCGGGGTTCTTTGCGCCTGGTACCCATCGCATCGTGGATATTGAGCACTGCAACATTCAGCATCCCCTGGGCAACGAGATCATGGCGGCCGCCAAGGACCTGGCCCGCCAGTTCGGCGTGCCGATTTATGATGAGCGGACCCACAAGGGCGTGCTGCGCCACGTCCTGGCCCGGGTGGGCCGGGGCACCGGCGAGGCGATGGCCGTGCTGGTCACCAACGGCCCCGAGTTCCCCGCAGCGGCCAAGTTCGCCAAGGCGCTGCTGGAGCGGGTGCCGGCCCTGGTCAGCGTGGTCCAGAACATCAACCCCGAGCAGACCAACGTGGTGCTGGGCCGCAAAAGCAAGGTGCTGGCAGGCAAGGATCACATCATCGACCATATCGGCGATCTGGAGTTTGCCATTTCGCCGGTCAGCTTCTTTCAGGTCAACCCGGCCCAAACTGAAGTGCTTTACGGCAAGGCCCTGGCGTACGCCGGCCTGACCGGAAACGAGACCGTGCTGGACGTTTACTGCGGGATCGGCACCATTTCGCTCTTCCTGGCCCGCCAGGCGCGGGAAGTGATCGGCATCGAGGTGGTCCCCCCGGCCATCGAAGACGCCAGGGAGAACGCGGCACGCAACCGGGTAACCAATGCCCGGTTCATCTGCGGGGATGCTGCCGTGGAGATGCCCAAGTTCGCCGAGGAAGGTGTGCGGGCCGACGTAATCGTCGTGGACCCGCCCCGGGCGGGGTGCGACGCCTCAGTCCTGCAGGCCATGGCCACGGTAAGGCCGGAGCGCATCGTCTATGTGTCGTGCAACCCGGCCAGCCTGGCGCGGGACCTGGGGATTCTGAGCGGGCTCGGGTACCGGGTGGTCGAGGTTCAGCCGGTTGACATGTTCCCGCACACATCTCACGTGGAGTGCGTGGCGCGGCTCGAGCGGGTAACGGCGGATCAAATGTAGTCCGATGGACAGCGGTCTTTGCGACAGTAAGAAAGCCCGCCGGGAAGATCCCGGCGGGCTTGTCTGCGCTTACTTAGTTATTCCAAAGGGACTGGCTCAGCGTGGTGACCTGCGGCAGGCCGTAACCGGCAGCGATGTCATAGCCCACGCCGGCGTTGTTGATCTGCTCGGCCGAGGTAATGTCGTGGGACTTGGCTGCGTTCACCAGCCAGGAGCGGGTGCCGCTGGCGCCGTTCCACATCTTGGCCGCGAGGCCGGCGATGTGCGGGGTGGCCATGGAGGTGCCGCTCATGGTGTAGTAGGCGCCATCCTTGTAGGTGGAGATGGTGCTCCGGCCCGGGCCGGCCACCTCGACCTCACGGTCGGCGATGCTGTTGTCGTTGCCGTCAGTCAGGCCGCGGCTCGAGTAGTAGGAGACGACCTCGTTGCTGTTCAGCGAAGCGACGGCGACCGCTTCCTTGTAACCGCCGGGGTATCCGATGGTATTCGCATTCGGCCCGCTGTTACCGGCGGCGGCGATCACCAGAACGCCCTTGCTGTTGGCATAGCGGATGGCGTCCAGGTAGAGCGAGGAACCACTGGAGCCGCCCAGCGACATCGAGATGATGTTGGCGCCGCGGTCGGCCGCCACCCGAATGGCCAGGGCGATGTCGTCGGCGTAGCCGGAGCCCTGGTCGTTCAGGACCTTGTAGGCGAACAGGTTTGCCTGCGGAGCCACACCGAAGATGCCCAGTCCGTCAGCGCCGCCCGCTGCAGCGATGGTGCCGCTGACGTGGGTGCCGTGACCGTTGCCGTCGGCACACTGGCCTTCAATCTGGTTGCTCCTCCGATCCGAGAAGTTGACGCAGCCCGTGAACACCTTGCTGCCATTCGCGCGGGTGAAGTCGGGGTGCGTGGTCAGGGCGCCGGTGTCGAGCACGGCAACGGTAACGCCTGCGCCACCGCTAATGCCGCTGGTGCTCAGGGTCGCGTTCCCGTAGATCATCTTGATGCCGTAGGGCACCTGCGTGGAGGGGATGGGACGCCCGCCGCCGGGCGCAGGCTTGGCTGCGGCACCAGCGTCAGCCTTGGCATCGATGAAGGCCATGGGGACCGTTTCGTAGGTGATACCAGCTTTGCTCAGGCCCTCAAGCGCAGCCGTCGGCACGTGCGCCGTCACCTTGTCGCCGAAGGTGTTGCGAATGGCCAGGCCCTTTGCCTTCGCGTCGCTGGCGTTCAGCAGAATCCGGACACCGGAGTCGTCTGCGCTCTGGCCTGCCCACACACTGGTTGACATGCTCAGAAGCAGACCCAGAACCGCAAGAATAGCCGACCACTTCTTCACGATATCCCTCCTGATAGTGATAATCGAAACTGGTGCATAACTAGATATTATTAGAATAAAAATGCAACTTATATAGGACGCTAGTCCTATCCTTACTGGATTGAAAGAATGACAGGCAGGAGTGTTCCCGTCCGGGAACACTCCTGCTTTGCGCGCACGGTCCGGCAAGGAATTGACAGCGTTCAGCCGAAGTGATACATGAACCAGCCAGGAGAGGAAGAGATGGACCATGGATATTCTGAACGCGATTGGCAACACGACGATGGTCAAACTTCGCAGAGTCGTTACACCCAACCGTGCAGAGATCTTCGTGAAGCTGGAATGGGAGAATCCCACGGGCAGCATGAAGGACCGCATGGCGGAAGCCGTCATCTCCCGGGCGGAAGCGGATGGCCGGCTTAAGCCCGGCGGTACCGTGGTCGAGTACACCGGGGGCAGCACCGGGGCATCGCTGGCGATGGTCTGTGCCGCCAAGGGGTACAGGCTGAAGATCGTGACGTCCGATGCGTTTAGCCGGGAGAAGCTGGACCAGATGGCGGCGTTGGGCGCCGAGCTGACGCTCGTCCCAAGTGAGGGCGGCCTTACCACCAAGAAGCTGATTCTGGACATGGTCGAAGCCGCCCGTGAGCTGAGCCAGGAACCGAACACCTACTGGACAAACCAGCTCAGCAACGAGGACAGCATTTCCGGGTACTATGCGCTGGGCGAGGAGATTTGGCGTCAGACGAACGGCGAGATTGATGCCTTCGTTCACTGCGTGGGTACAGCGGCTTCGCTCCGCGGGGTGGCCACCGTGCTGAAGCGCCATAAACCAGGCGTAGGGATTGTGGCCGTTGAGCCTGCCGAATCGTCCGTTTTGCTGGGCGGGCAGCCCGGACCGCACAAGATTGAAGGCGTCGGCATCGGCTACATGCCGCCCCTCTGGGATCCGACGCTGGTGGATGAGATTGTCCCGGTCAGAACAGAGGACGCAAAGGCGATGGCGAGGCGCCTCGCACGGGAGGAGGCTCTGTTCGCCGGGACATCGTCGGGGGCGAACGTTATTGCCGCGATGCAGGTGGCGGAGCGGCTGGGGCCGGGGGCAAAGGTGGTTACACTGATGGTGGACGCCGGCTTGAAATACCTGAACACCGATGTGTATCGGAGCAGATAACTATTACCGCGAGGTCAAGCCCCATGCCAGAAAGCTAAGGGCAACGGCTTATGCCAACCTGTAGGAACCGTACCACTCCCTGGCCGCACGCTGTATACCACCCATGCCAAGTGGCAGGCTATATCGTGGTCGCATCACCGCAATCGGTCAAGGAGGTATCTTTACTATGACGAGTCCGCTTGGCGGCACCAACAACCAGGCTCTGGCCAACCAAGAAGCCCAGAACGCGGCGGCCTTGGAGCAGATGGCGCAAAACGAAAGACAGGCTGCCGCCCAATTGAACGCAACTGCCACGACCGGCCAGGCGGCTGGCGCTATGCAGAACCTGGCTCAGCAGGAGGCCCAGAACCAGCAGATTCTCCAGCAGATGGCCCAGCGTGAAGGTCAGGCTGCCAATCAGCTTGGCACCGGCGCCGCTGGGACCACCCAGGGCGGCGTGTAGGTTCACGGACTGCAAGAAAGAACCCGGGCGCCGCAGGGCGTCCGGGCTCACTTTTTGTGGGGTGCATTACGCTGCAGTTGGCCAGTACCTGCGCTGGAAGGCCAGCGCCACATTGACCAGGCCAATCATGACCGGCACTTCGACCAGCGGTCCGATGACTGCCGCAAAGGCGGCGCCAGAGTTGATGCCGAAGACGGCCACTGCTACGGCAATGGCCAGTTCGAAGTTGTTGCTGGCCGCCGTGAACGACAGGGTCGTGGTCTTGGGGTAGTTTGCGCCCACCCGCTTGCTCATGAAGAAGCTGACCAGGAACATCACCACAAAGTAGATCAGCAGCGGAATGGCGATACGGACCACATCCAGCGGAATCTGGAGGATCAGGTTGCCCTTCAGGCTGAACATGACCACGATGGTGAAAAGCAGGGCGACCAGCGTGATGGGGCTGATTTTCGGAATGAACTGCGTTTCGTACCACTGCCTGCCCCGGGCCCGCACCAGCGCGAACCGGGTCAGAAAGCCCGCCGCAAACGGAATGCCCAGGTAGATCATGACGCTTTCGGCAATCTGCCCGATGGAGATGTCGACGATGCTGCCCTGGAGTCCGAAAACGGGCGGCAGCACGGTGATGAAGAACCAGGCATAGACGCTGTAGAAGAAGACCTGGAAGAGGCTGTTGAAGGCGACCAGGCCGGCGGCGTACTGCGTATCGCCCTTGGCCAGGTCGTTCCAGACGATGACCATGGCGATGCACCGGGCGAGGCCGATCATGATCAGACCGACCATATACTCGGGATAGCCCTGCAGGAAGATGATCGCCAGGGCAAACATCAGGACCGGGCCCACGACCCAGTTCTGGACCAGCGAGAGACCGAGCACCTTCCAGTCACGGAAAACATCGCCCAGTTCTTCATAGCGGACCTTGGCCAGGGGCGGGTACATCATCAAAATGAGGCCGGCGGCGATGGGGATGTTGGTGGTGCCGACCTGGAACCGGTTCATGAAGCCCTCGACGCCCGGAACCAGATACCCGATGCCGATCCCAACCACCATGGCGAGGAAGATCCAAAGCGTGAGAAAGCGATCGAGGAAAGAGAGTCGCTTTGAGACCGGTGCGTCCATGTGCGGGCCTCCTTGTGGGTTACCCTTCGAGTTCGGTCAGCAGCGCCTCGATGCGGGCGCGGATATCGTCGCGCACGGCACGGAACTGGGTCAGAATCTCTTCCTCGGTGCCCTTCGCCTTGGCCGGGTCCGGCAGGTCCCAGTGGCGCCGGACCAGCGCCGTAGGCGGCACGATGGGGCAACGCTCGTTGGCGTCGCCGCAGAGGGTGATGATCACCTGCTGCTGGCCGTATACGCCGAAATCGATCGTCTTTGACGTTTGCGGCGTGATATCGACGCCGGCCTCGGCCATGACTTTGACAGCCCGGGGGTTCACCCCGTGGGCCTCAAGGCCGGCACTGTAAACGTCCCACTTGTCGCCTGCCAGGGCCCTGGCCCAGCCTTCAGCCATCTGGCTGCGGCAAGAATTGCCGGTGCAGATAAACGCGACCCGTCGCTTCGTCATCGACACGTCTCCTTTGATTTGGTTTATGCTTGGAGCATTTGCTGCAGGCGGTTGGCGCCGACCGGCTCATCGGGCAGCCAGGGCACCAGCGCACAGCGGCGGGAGAGTTGGTCTTGCACCTTGGTGATGAGCGGCCGCTCGTGTGCCGCCCGCTGCCGGAGCAGGGGGTCCTGCGTGCCGCTGGCCAGGAGGCTCTGGTTGATGACCCAGGCGAAGGGCTCGATGCCGGCCCGGCGGAGGTCCGCCTGCAGGCGGTCAGCCTCAAAGACCGGCGTGGCTTCAGGGAGCGTGACCAGCAGGATGTGCGTGAACGCCGGGTCCCGGAGCCGGGGCAGCAGCTGCCGCACCGATTCGGGCGTGTTGTCGGCCTTGGCGCTCACTTCACGGTGGTAGGTCTGGGTGGCATCCAGCAGAAGGATGGTGTGGCCAGTCGGCGCCGTATCGAGGATGACGAATCCGTCGCGGCCCGCCTCGACCGTTTCGGCGAAGGCGCGGAACACGGCAATCTCCTCGGTGCAGGGGGAGCGGAGGTCCTCTTCGAGCAGGGCCCGGCCTTCGGGGTCAAGGCCCTGGCCGGCGGTGCGCATCACCTCGGCGGTGTAGGCAGCCACTTCGGCCCTGGGGTCGATGCGGCTGATGGTCAGGCCAGGAACGCCGTCGCTCACGGTGGCGGCCACGTGGGCGGCGGGGTCAGTCGTGGAAAGGTGGACCTTGTGCCCCCGGGCGGCCAGTTCGACGGCGATGGCGGCGGCCACCGTGGTTTTGCCGACCCCGCCCTTGCCCATGGTCATGACGACGCCTCTTCCCTGCACTTCGATGGCGTCTGCCAGGGTGAGCAGGGGCTGTGGGAGTTCGGCGCGGTCGGCGGTGGCCGCTGCCGGTGCGGGGGCGCCCACGACGGATGCGGCGGGCGCCAGCACCTGGCGCAGGGCGTCAATGCCGACCAGCGACCGGGGAACGAGGGGAATCTCCTTGGCGGGCAGGACGGCCAGCGCTGCGGGCATGGCGGCCAAAGCTTCCCGGCCGCGCCGCTCGAGGGCCGCAGCCATGGCATCGGTCGGGTTCTGTGCGCGGAACACCCCGTTGATCAGGAGCCGCTGGTTGCGCACGCCAAGCTCCGCCAGCTCGTGGCTGGCCCGGGCGGCCTCGGCCAGGGCGGCTTGCTCGGGCCGGCTGACCAGGAGCAGGGTTGTGCGGGCGCCGTCCGACAGCGCCGCGACTGCGGCCCGGTAGAGTTCACGTTGCTGCTGCAGGCCCGCCAGGGGGCCAAGGCAGGAGCCGCCGTGGACGTTGGTGTCGATGAAGCCCTGCCAGGCCGAGGGCAGGGAGAGAAGCCGGAGCGTGTGGCCCGTGGGCGCCGTATCGAAAATGACGTGGTCGAAGTCGGCGGTGGCTTCCGGGTTGCCCAGGAGCCCGGCGAACTCGTCAAAGGCGGCAATCTCCATGGTGCAGGCGCCTGAGAGCTGCTCCTCCATGCTGGCGACCGCTTCGGCAGGGAGCAGGTCACGGTAGGGGCCGACGACCTTCTCCCGGTAGGCAGCCGCCGCAGCCTCGGGGTCGAGGTTAGCGGCCATCAGGCCCGGCGCACCAGGAACCAGCTGGGGTTCCTGGCCGAGCCCGACCTGAAGGACATCATCCAAATTCGACGCCGGATCGGTGCTGACGAGGAGGACCCGGCGCCCCGCATCTGCCAGACGCAGGGCGGTTGCGCAGGAGAGCGACGTCTTGCCGACCCCGCCCTTGCCCGTGAAGAAGAGAAAGCGCGTCTCCATTAGCAGCAGCGGTTGGGCTGAATGACCGTCAGTTCATCATCAACGGATGGCACCTGCAGGCCGAGCCGCGCGGCGAACTCCTCGCGAGTCGGGTAGGTGGCTTCGAAGGCGATCTGCCCGTCGATGATGACCAGCGGGAGGACGCGCAGCCCGCGTTCCTTCATGGTGGTCCGGACCAGTTCCGTGGCCGCAAAGGCCTGGGGCTGCTGGGAGAGGTTATTCCGCTCGACGCTGATGCCCTGGCCCTTCAGCCATTCCAGGTCGCCGGCGAACCGGACCAGGACAGGGTCGACGTTGGGCCCGCAGACACCGGTGGAGCAACACATGGCGCGTTCGAAGACTTGGACCTTTGACATGGCTGGCACTCTCCTTGGGCGTTGTCTAGGGTTGCATCGTTCGTAGATGATCCAGTGGGTTGGGGTTGACCAGGCTGTAATGGCTCCACGTGCCGGCGATGCGCCGGGTGATGAGCCTGGCTTCAAGGAGGACTTTCAGGTGGTAGGAGGTCTTGGACTGGGTCAGCCCCAGCAGGTCCTCGAACTCGCAGTTGCAGAGGTCGGCGTGTTGCTCGAGCAGGTGGAGGATTTGGATGCGAATGGGGTCGCTCAGGGCCTTGCCAAGCCTTGCCAGGCGCTCTGCTTCGGCATCGGGCAGAAGGGAGAGACCGGGAACCCGTTCGCAGCAGTCACAGCCAGGGGTATTGCACCGGTTCACGCACGTACCTCCTTCAACAAAAAGATTTGATCTAAGCTCCCCCTTACTATATGCTCAGGGTGAGGGAAATGCAAGGAGGGAAGACCGATGCGAGTTGCTGGTCATTTTAACTACCCGCACCTGCCTGATACCGTCTACCGCACGTTCATTGACCGGGACGCGCTGCTGTATTCGGTTCCCGGCCTCCAAACGCTGACCGAAACGGCCCCGGACCGGTACGAGGCTTCGCTGCGGGTCGGCGTGGGCGGGTTTTATCTGTACTATTCCGGAACGCTGACGCTGGCGGAGCGGGTGGAGAACCAGCAGTATCGGTTTTTGGTGGACGCCACCACGCATAACGGCTATGGCAAGGCGGACGCCGTTTTTCGTTTCCTGCCTGCGCCCCAGGGCGGGACTCATGTGGAATATGAGGCGGATGTGGAACTGGGCGGGGCGCAGAAGTTGCTGCCGTCGCTGGCCCGGGGGTTGGTCGATTTCTTCTTGCATGGGATGGATCACTGGATGAAGGAAGCCGCGGCCGGTCGGAGGCCTGAGTGATACCTTCTATACGGCAAGTGGCGCAACCCGATTGGGCTGCGCCACTTCTTGCGCTATTGGTCCGGACCCGCCCAGGGGGTAGGGGTGAGGGGCGGTGCGGTTGCGAGCCAGTTGTGCCAGGGCTCCGCACCGGGCGGGAGCGGTTGTTGCGTGATGGCGGTCAGTTCGCGATGGGCGTGCTCGACCAGCATGCGGCGGGAGTCGCTGAGGTAGTCAATCAGGATGGCAAGGCCGGCCTTGTCGCCGCACCGGGCCATTGCTCGGGCGATGGTCACTTCGAGGTAGGCCATGCGTTCCTGGAAGAAGTCGGGCTGGACGACTTCGGTGGTGGCCTTGCCGTGCAACAGCGGCTCCTCGTGAAGCCTGCGCAGGGCCGGGAGGCAGCCCGGGTCGCCCAGCCGCTCAGCAATGTCGCAGATGGCGTCCACGTAGTGGAAGATGCCGCTCATTTGATCAGCGAACTTGGCGGCCGTGGGCTTGAGCCGTTCGGCGGCCCGCATGAGCACGGGAATCGCGGCGGGGTCCCGCACCATGGCCAGCGAGTGGAGCAGGTACGCCAGTTCCGGCATGGCGCCGTGGTCCGGTGAGGCCTGGGTGTAGCGAATGTGGGCCGTGCGGGGCGGCAGTTCGTCGCCGGCGAGATGGGGTTCGATGGCGGCGAGGAGGACGGGGGTGGCGGCCCTGTCGCCGTACCAGGCGAGGGCCCGGGCTGCGTGGAGCCGTCCCTTGTGCGCCGGGTCGCCGGCAGCGGCCCGCAACTGCGGGATGATATCGGGGCCGGCGGTGCAGATTTGGACGATGGGAATCGGCGTGCGCCGGATATCGTCCATTTCGACTTCGCCGTAGGTGTAGAGCGGCACGGTGTCATCGAGGGAGTCGATCCAGGCCTGCATCTCTGCGGTGGTGGGCGCCTTGGCGGGCTGCAGGGTGCGGGTGGTGATGCCAGGGGGCAGGAACCCCTCGGCGCTGAGCAGCGTCTGGAGGTCGGTCAGCGGGAGATTACGTGGCGTGATGCCCCGGCGGGCGCTTAGGGCCGCAGCGGTGCCGCAGACGTAGCCCAGGTTTTCCAGGTCCGCCTGCATGCGCAGGGGCGGGAGCGAGTCGTGGGTGGCGGAGATCGCCTTGCCCGTGACCAGCAGTCCATCGACCCGCTGCGGGACGACGGCCCGGTACGGGATTTCGATTTCGAAGTTGGGCGGAATCAGCCCCATGCGGAGCCAGTCGGAGGTGTTTTGCCCCTTGATATCATGGTTGCTGAAGTGGACGTTAATCGCATCCGGCCAGCGGCGCATGGTGAGGATGTCGGTCAGGGTGATGCGGACATCGCCGATGATGTGCCGGGTTTCGCGGGGGGCGATGTAGGGGCCGTGGTCGTGGCCGGGGAAGCGGCGGCGCCCGGAGAGGATGGCCCGGGTGTAGTCGAAGGGATCGCCGACGTTGACGGTGCTGGTGAAGTTGTTCTTGGGAACGCCGGGCCGGACCTGGGGCGAGAGCGAGTACCACATGGTCGCGCCTT
>Ga0196970_1001453_pt1 | contig 15879 bp, 11 predicted proteins | sample S1v_513CmetaG_FD_148672 | JGI IMG/M metagenome (GOLD analysis project Ga0196970, IMG submission 148672) | Soil microbial communities from Anza Borrego desert, Southern California, United States - S1+v_5-13C | ecosystem: Environmental > Terrestrial > Soil > Desert | place: USA: California...
GGTTCCGTTGCAAAGTTTGGCGGCAGGCGCGGAAAGCCGCGGCGGCGGCATCGTCAGGCGGCAACACCGAACAGGTTGGCGATGAAGATTGCCTGAGCGAGCATGTCGTTGGCGGGCATGGCGGCGACCTGCCCCTTGCGCACCATGGCCAGGATCTCGTAGCCGGCGATCGTCCGGCGCGCGGTGTGGAAGCTCTTGAACCCGAGCCCCGGCCGGACCAGCCGCTTGATGCGGCGGTGATCCTGTTCAACGATGTTGTTGAGATATTTGCGTTGGCGCAGCTTGGTGAACCGCCACAGCTCCCCGGCCTTCTTCATCGCCTTGGTCGCGCTCGGATACGTGGCGTTCTTGTCCACCGTGAGGGTGCGCGGGTTCACCGTATGCGCCTGCTTGAGAGCCTTGCGGAAGAAGCGCCGGGCGGCGGCGGCATCGCGCTTGGCGCTGAGCAGGAAATCGATCGTCTGCCCGCGCGCATCGACGGCGCGGTACAGGTACATCCACCGACCCTTCACCTTGACGTAGGTCTCGTCCACCCGCCAAGAGCCGGTGGTCATCCGCAGGTGCGGGCGCAGCCGCTTGTCCAGTTCCGGGGCGTAGGCCTGGATCCAGCGATAGAGCGTGGTGTGATCGACCACCACGCCGCGGTCGGCCAGCATGCGTTCGAGGTCACGGTAGCTGATGGGAAACTGCAGGTACCAGCGCACCGCCCATAGGATCACCGCCGCCGTGAACTGCCGGCCCTTGAACGGGCTCTTCCCGCTGCGCATCACCGTGTCATCCTAGCCGCCGAAAAGGGCCGGGTTTTACCCGATCTCCGCCCGCCGGCAAACTTTGCAACGGAACCTTCGTGCCGAAGTCCTGGGAACGCTGCGTGATTCCGAACGGCGTTGTCGATCGGCGCGCCTGGACCCTGTGCCTGATCGACCGGCTGCGCGGCGCGCTCCGGCGCCGCGACGTGTTCGCCATGTCAAGCCTGCGCTTCGCCGATCCTCGCATCGGCCTGCTCGACGGCGCCGCCTGGGAGGCCGCGCGGCCGACCGTGTGCCGCACGCTGGGGAAGTGTCAGAACGCGGCCGAGGAGATCGGCCGGCTGACCGAGCGGCTCGATCAGGCGTTCCGAACGGTGGCCGGCAACCTGCCGCGGAATGCCGGCGTCCGCATGGAACAGAATGGCGCCGACGAGGATCTGGTGCTGACCGGGCTCGACCGCCTCGACGAGCCGGCCAGCCTCGTCGCCCTGCGGAACGCCGTGACAGCGCGCCTGCCGCGCGTCGATCTACCGGAACTGCTGCTGGAGATCAACGCCCGTACCGGGTTCGCCGGCGCGTTCACCCACGCCAGCGAAGCCGAGGCGCGGGCGCGGGACCTTGGAACGACGCTGTGCGCCGTGCTGCTCGCCGAAGCGTGCAACACCGGTCTGGAGCCGCTGGTGCGTCCGGACCTGCCGGCGCTTCGGCGGTCGCGTCTGGGCTGGGTCCGGCAGAACTACCTGCGGGCCGAAACCCTGACCCAGGCCAACGCCCGGCTCGTCGCCGCGCAGAACGGCATCGACCTGGCGCGGCGGTGGGGTGGCGGCGACGTCGCCTCCGCCGACGGGCTGCGCTTCGTGGTGCCGGTGCGCACCATCCACGCCGGCCCCAACCCGAAATACTTCGGCTCGGAGCGCGGCGTCACCTACTACAACCTCGTCTCCGACCAGTTCACCGGCCTGAACGCCATCACCGTGCCGGGCACCCTGCGCGACAGCCTGGTGCTGCTGAGCGTCGTGCTCGAACAGGAAACCGAGTTCGAGCCGACGGAGATCATGACCGATACCGGCGCCTATACCGACGTGATCTTCGGCATCTTCTGGCTGCTCGGCTACCAGTTCAGCCCGCGGATCGCCGATGTCGGCGGCACCCGGTTCTGGCGGGTCGATGCCGTGGCCGACTACGGCCCTCTCGACACGCTCGCCGCGCACAGGGTGAGGACGGACCTTATCGCCGAGCATTGGGACGATCTGCTGCGTCTGGCCGGCTCGCTCAAGCTGGGCCTCGTGCAGGCCGGCGGGCTGATGCGGACGCTCCAGACGAACGACCGGCCGACCCGGCTGGCGCGGGCGCTGGAGGAACTCGGCCGCATCGTCAAGACGCTCTACCTGCTGGCCTACATCGACGACGAAGCCTATCGCCGCCGCATTCTGAATCAGCTCAACCGGGGCGAGGGCCGCCACCAGCTCGCCCGCGTCGTCTTCCACGGCAAGCGGGGCGAACTGCGCCAGCGCTACCGGGAAGGCCAGGAGGACCAGCTCGGCGCCCTCGGCATCGTCGTCAACGCCATCATCCTGTGGAACACCATCTACATGGACGCCGCGCTGGACCAACTGCGGGCGGAAGGCTTCGACGTTCGCGACGAGGATGTGGCACGACTGTCGCCGCTCGCCCACGAGCACATCAACATGCTTGGCCGTTACGCCTTCACCCTACCCGAGCCGGTGGCCCGGGGCGAACTGCGGCCACTGCGTAGCCCGGCGGCCCTGGTCGACGAAGACACCTGAATCCGACTTTCTGTTCCGCTGATACTCGGCCCCCCTGATCCAAGCCACCGCCGAGTTGACAGCGCCAAGCGACACCACTTTCGACGCGGAGGCCCCAAGGGATGCGCCGGCGCAACCGAAGGCCAACCACCTTGCCGCGCTGATGTAACGGAATCTGTGGATCGGCGTCGGCTCAGATCTCTATCGGCGTCCGCTTACCCCTTCTGGATCAATGGGCACCGTTAAAATACAATCGATTGCGGGAAATGCCCCTGTGCCGATGGAGGGTCATTGGCCCGCGCCGATTCACAATCAGGACGCTTTTAAAGTCTCCAAAAAGGCGTCCACCTGGCTGCGCATGGCATCCGATTGACGGGACAATTCCGCTGACGACTCGATCATTGTCTTCGAGGCCACCGACGTCTGATTGGCGGCAACGCTCACGGAAGCCACGTTGCGTGAAATCTCCTCGTTGCCTGAGGCGGCTTGGGTGACGTTGACGGCGATCTGCTGCGTCGCCGCGGACTGCTGCTGGACAGCCGAGGCGATCACGGTCGAGATTTGATCGATGTGCCGAATGACCTCGCCGATGCCGCGGATGGCGGTCACGGTCTGGTTGGTCGCGCCCTGAATGTCGGCGATTTGGGCGCTGATGTCCTCGGTCGCCTTGGCGGTCTGGTTGGCCAGGGTTTTCACCTCGTTGGCCACCACGGCGAAGCCCTTGCCGGCCTCCCCGGCGCGGGCTGCCTCGATGGTGGCGTTCAGCGCCAGCAGGTTGGTCTGGCTGGCAATGCTCTGGATGAGCTTGATGACGTCGCCGATCCGTTGCGCCGCCTGAGCAAGGCTGTCGACGGTGGCCCCCGTCTGCTCGGTTTGAACGACCGCGTCGCGGGCGATGGTGACCGACTGCTCGACCTGCAGGCTGATTTCCGAGATCGATGCCGACAACTCCTCGGTCGCCGATGCAACGGCCTGGACGTTGGCCGCCGTTTGCGTCGCCGTCGAAGCGACGGTCGCGCTTTGGCTGGTCGTCTGTTCGGACAGGGTTCCCAGCTGGCGGGCGACGGATTGCATTTCGGTCGACGCGGCGGCAACGCTCTGCACCGCTCCCTTCACCGTCGCCTCGAAGTTGGCGGCAAGCACCAGCGCGTGCTGCTTCATTTCCTCTTCCGCGTGGATGTCGATCAGGGAGCCGCAGGCCCGCAACGCCTGCCCCTGCGCACCGCGCTTGCATCCGCCGATGGCGCGGAACCAGCGGTAGGACCCGTCACGCATCTTGAGGCGATAGCGGACATCGTAGGGAGTGCGGCCGGTCTTGTCGGCAAGAAAGCGGGCAAAGGCGTCGAAGGTCGGCGCCACGTCGTCCGGATGCAACCGATCCGACCAGCTGTTCATCCGGTTCGGGAAGTCCGCCTCACTCTCGAACCCGAGAAGGCGCCGGAGTTGGGCCGACCATGTCCACCGGCTTTGCGGATGCGCGGGATCTCCATCGTGCACGACGGCATCCCACAAACCAACGCCCGCCTGACTGCCGAAGAGCTCCAGCACTTGCACGGCCTCGGCGGCGTCGACCCTGGACTCCGTATGCAGGTCTCTGCGACCAAACAATTTCTGCAACATCGTTTCCCTTTCAAAATTTCGCGTACGCCGTGGCGATCAGACGCTACCACATGGTTACGACTCTATCAAGTATAGACACTATCATCGCAAGGCAAACAAACCATTGCCGGGTTTGGTGTTTTTGTGTGGCATCGCGTCGCAGTGCGAGGAGGCCGGCGCCTCCACCGATGAACCGAGCATCCACGGGTCCCGCCTGTTCAAGACGCTGACGCAAGACATCCTTCACACTCCCATCACGTCGACGGTGCCGGAGCGAGCGCTCCATCACCCCCCAGATCCCTCGCGAAATCCTGCCTGCCGGAGGTGGGTCCGGGCACTGGCGATGATGCGATTGTTGATGTCCATTTGGGTCCGGAAATCGACAGCAATGCCGCGGACACAGATGCTTGACAGCAATTCCTCCGCAACGTCCAGTGCTGTCAGCTGCTTTGCAAGTTCATCCATGACTTCAGAGTCCCCATGGCATGATGATAAGATCCGGAATTCGGGTCTTGCATCCCGCGCGAATGTTTGGTCGAGGGAGGCGAGACCATCAATAGTCATCTGATTTTTCAGAATCATCATGTTGCCGGCCGTTATGCAGGGCTGCCAGGCCATTCGGAAGCGGGTTCGTTCTCAATGCCGCGACCGGAGCACACCGCGCCTGGAGCAGGGTACAGTGCATCACGTTGCGCGGCATATACAGGTCCACCATTGGCACATCGGCCAAATCAGTGGCGTCCAGGGCGAAGCCTCCCACCAGGGGCGGCACCGACGCGATATCGGCGTCTGCCGAGCACTGAGCGGACTGAGTGCGCAATGAAATGCCCTCCCTGAACAGAAAATGCAATATAAGATGAACCACAACCACAAGGATGCGCCCTGCATTGTCTCATGACAACTCCCCAGGGTACGCTCTGGTAATTGGTGAAAACCGGCATCCCCCCTACGGTCTCCGCCATTGCTATGACATATCCGTCGACTTCGCTCTTTTGTTTTGGCAATCGTTGCGCTGAAAGGACTTGACAATTTAGGCGCTACGTTGGTGAGGGACACGGCCGGGAACCGATCGTCACCCGGTAGCCATCAAAGGCCACGTCCAGCCTTCCGCGTCCTGGCCAAACACGGCCGGCCCACCGTCAGAACGGATTGCTTTCCCAGAGGCGGCCAAAGCCATCAGTGCACCAAGCGATACCGGTGGAGACACATAATAACCTTGCACCAAGTCGCAGCCGCAGCACGCCAGAAGCTCCAGGTGCTCCTTCCGCTCGACACCCTCCGCGATGATTTTGCGGTTGAATTTATGCCCAATCTTAACAATTGTTTCGACGAGCCAAACGTTGTCCTGATTGATGTGAACATCACTCACAAACGAACGATCAATCTTCAAGGTCCGAACAGGAAGCCTTTTCAGATATGAAAGGGACGAATACCCAGTGCCGAAGTCGTCTATCGACAGTTCGATCCCCGCGTCTCGGAGCCCCTGCACCGTTGCCCACGTCTGCTGGTCATCAGTCAGCAGCAGCCCCTCGGTTACCTCCAACTCCAGCCGATCCGGTGGAAAGCCGGTTGCATCGAGTGACTCCAGAACGATTTTTAGGAAATCCGGGTGCTGGAACTGACGGACGGATACATTGACGGCAAGAGAAAGGTCTTGGGCAGCGTGTTGGCGCACAGACACCATTTCATGGCACGCGGTGCGCAGCACCCAGCCGCCGATCTCGGAAATGAGACCGCTCTCCTCGGCGAGCGGAATGAAGCGGCCTGGAGATACGAGCCCGAGATGCGGATGCCGCCAGCGCACGAGGGCTTCACATCCAACGATGCCGAGTGTGCCGGTATCCGCAATCGGTTGGTACTCGAGCAGCAGCTCGCCACGTTGGCTGGCGCCCCTCAGGTCCCACTCGAGACGCGTCCGCTCTTCCATCTCGCGCGAGAGTTCGGGACTGTACAGCCGATAGGTGTTGTTGCCGCCTGATTTTGCCGCGTGCATGGCACTGTCGGCGCCACGCAGCAAGTCCTCGGCGGTCGTCCCGTCCTCGGGGAACAAGGCGATCCCGATGCTGGCGGATACACAGAGCTGGCGGTCGCCGACAGTGATCGGCCTGATCAGGTTCGCCAGGATCCGTTTGGCGACGCCTTCCGCGGTGTCCCGGCGGTCGATGTCGCCCAGCACCACGGTGAACTCGTCTGCCCCCAGGCGGGCCACCGTGTCCACCTCACGCACACTGGCTTGCAGTCGGCGCGACACGTCGACGAGAAGGATGTCCCCGGCCTGATGGCCGAGCGTCTCGTTGACGGACTTGAAATTGTCGAGGTCGATGTACAGCACGGCGGCGCGGCCGCTCCGGCTGCCGGCCTCGCGGAGGGCGGTGTCGAGGCGTTGGGAAAACAGCATCCGGTTGGGCAGGTCCGTCAGGGCGTCGTAATGCCCGCGGCGCCACGCCTCCTCCTGGGCGCGCACCAACTCGGTGATGTCGGTGCGGATTCCAATGCTACCGCCCTCCGCTGTCCGCCTCTCGCTGACCAGCACGATGCGGCCGTCGGCAAGCTTCTGTTCGAACAGGTCGGCGGGGGCCCGATGGCGGTCCAGGCGATCCGCGATCCACGGCTCGGCGTTCGCGCCGACGTCGGCAAACTGGCCGCGCTCGACCGCGGCGCGGACAAGATCCTGGAAACGGGCGCCCGGCTTGATGAGGTCGGCGATCCCCGGATAGAACTGCCGGAAGCGCTCATTGCAGAGTACTACGCGGTCGTCTCCGTCGTACAGGACGAAGCCTTCGGAGATGTGCTCGATCGTGTCCTGAAGGCGCCGGGCGGCGCTGGCGGCCTGGCGGCGCAGTTCCAGCGTTTCGGACAGGTCGGCGGCGATGCCGACATAGCCGAACAGGGCCCCGCGCGCGTCGCGCAGCGGCGTGACGCCGAGAAGCGCGGGGAAGCGGCTGCCATCACTGCGGATGTACGTCCATGGCCGTTCGCCCCGCGACCCGGTGGCCGGCAGGCAGGAGAATACCTCGAAGCCGGTGATCCGGCGTCCAGCCGTGTCGCCGAGCTCGCGCCCGCGCTGGGTGACCTCCTCGGGATCGTGGAAGATCAGTGGCGTCGCCTTGCCGATCAGGTCGGCCCGACGGTAGCCCAGGGCACGCTCGGCGGCCGGGTTCATGTCAATGATGGTGCCGTCCGGGGCGGTGGCGATCATCAGATGGTTGGCGCCCTGGAAGATGGCGCGCTCGAAGGCCTCGATCCGGTGCCGGTCGTCGATCTCGGCGGCCAGCGCGGTGCCGGTTTCCAGGAGCTGACGGGTCCGCTCCTCGATCTTCCCTTCCAGCGCGCGGTGTGCCCGCGCCAGATCGAGGAAGAGGACTTGGTACGGGTTGGTGAGGGTGTGGACAACGGTCGCCCGGTACAGCAGGACGGCGCTCGCCGCCTTCAGAAGATGGCCCAGAAAGTGGACCGGCTCGAAAAGCTGGCCGTACAGCGTGAGACAGGCATCCGCCGCCGCGCTGACGGCGAGCACCAGCACGATCAGCCAACTGAATTCCCGCCCGATAGCGGTGCGGCGGTACAGGACGAGGACGAGCGTCGCCAGCTTCACGGCGACGCACACCAGCTCGGCCGTGATCTTAAAGGTCGTCAGGCCCGATCCCGGCCGGTAGCAGTCCGGGAAGATGCCCAGGTAAGCGATGGACGTCAGCAGGCCGGCGGTCACGGCGGCGTATCCAATGAACACGCGCCCCCAGCGAAGCTGCCGCCCTGCGGCCACAGCGGCCGACAGCATTGTCGCGGTTTCGAGCAACCGCGCGGCGATCCAGAGCTGGACCGAGACGTTCCCGCCATCGTCGGGAAACAGGCCCAGTCCCGGCATCGTCAGCGCGTGCAGCGCGTCGATGAGCCCGACGAACAGCACCCCGACCCCCAGCAGAGTGATGAACCCGTGATCGCTGAAGGAGCGCGTGTTCCAGGCCGTGGTGAAGGTGGCGAAGAGGACGGCAACGGTCAGCAGTTCCAGCACGGCGTGAAGGGCCAGCGCCGAATTCGTCGACGACATCTGGATGACGGTCGCCGCGAATGCGAAGGGAACGAGGACCAGATAGGTCGATGATTGCTGGTTCGCCGGCGCGATCATCATGATGCATGCTCCTCAGGGAGGCTGTCGGGCGCTCGGGGCCGTCGGGCCGGCGTATCCGCACCGGCCCGACGGCCGGCATTGTTCTGGGGTGATGGTCAGGCGGTGGCGATCTTGTGCAGGAACGCGCCGACTTCCGTCTTCAGCCGCTCGCCCTGCTGGGTGAGCTGGGTGGCGGCGTCGAGCACCTGCGAGGCAGCCGCGCCGGTCTCCACCGCCGCTTGGTTGACGCCCTCGATGTTGGTGGACACCTCGTTGGTGCCGGTGGCCGCCTGCTGAACGTTGCGGGCGATCTCCTGCGTCGCGGCGGTCTGCTCCTCCACGGCGGAGGCAATGGTGGTGGCGATCTGGTTGATGCGCCCGATGGTCGCGCCGATGCCACCGATGGCACCGACCGTCTCGTCGGTAGCCGACTGGATCGTGGCGATCTGCACGGCGATCTCGTCGGTCGCGCGGGCGGTCTGGTTGGCCAGCGCCTTGACCTCGCTGGCGACGACGGCGAATCCCTTGCCGGCCTCGCCGGCCCGCGCCGCCTCGATGGTGGCGTTCAGCGCCAGCAGGTTGGTCTGGCTGGCGATGTTGGTGATCAGGCTGACCACCTCGCCGATCTTCCTGGCGGCGTCGGACAGGCCCTGGACGGTGGCGTTGGTGCGTTCGGCGTCGGTGACCGCCGCGCTGGAGATCTGCGCCGATTCGGCGACCTGACGGGCGATCTCCTGGATGGAGCCGGACAGTTCCTCGGACGCGGCGGCGACTGTCTGAACGTTGGCCGTGGCCTGGGACGACGCGGCGGCAACGGCGGACGCCTGTCGGGTCGTCTCCTCGGCGGTGGACGACATCGACTGGGCGCTGCCGCGCATCTGCGTGGCCGACGACGCCACCTCGGCAATCATGCCGGTTACCGTGCGGTCGAACTCGGCGATCTGCGCCTCGATGGCCCGCTGGCGCTCCTCCTTGCGCTGCTGCTCGGCACGCTGCTCGGCCGCCAGCCGATTGGCACGGATCATGTTCTCCTTGAAGACGACTACGGCGCGCGCCATGTCGCCGACCTCATCGCTGTTGCCGGTCGCCGGGATGTCCACGGAGGTGTCGCCTTCGGCCAGGCGCCTCATGGTCGTGGTCATGGAGTTCACCGGCTTGGTGATGCTGCGCCCGATGAACCAGGCCAACAGCGAGCCCAGCGCCAGGACGGCGGCGCCGATCACGAGACCGTTGCGGACGGCAGCGGCGGAGCGGTCGTTGGCCGCCGTGAGCACGACGTCCATTGCGGTGGTCTGCGAGGCCTTGACGTCCTGCGCGACCTGGAAGAAGTCCTTTTCCACCTGGGCGAGCTGCTGCTTGACGAACCGGTCCTCGGTCGCCATCGCCTCGACAAGGGTTTTGAACGCCGCCCGGTAGTCGCGGCTCATGCGCGCGATCTCCTCGGCGGTCGCGGCGTGCGCGCTGGCGGCGCTGTCCGTGGACAAGCCATCCATAATCCGATCGAACTCGGCAAACTGTTTGTTTACCTCCTCCGCCAGGGCCGGGGTGCGCTCGGCGGTGTAGCGGCTGGCGAAGACGCGGCAGAGCAGGAAGCGCGCCTGGAGATCGGCGATGCGTGCAACGAGATGCATGTTCTCTTCCGCCAGAGCGGTTTTCGCCAACGTGTTGATCCGCTCGAACAGCTTGCCACCGGCGGGGGCCAGCCGCTCGGCGATGGTGCGGACGCGGTTGTCGCGCGCCTGCGCGACAGCCTCGATGGTCTCGTCATACCGTTGGAGAAGGTCGAGCATCCGGGCGAACATTTGGCGCCGCTCGACCGACTTGGTGTCGGCATGCCGGAGCTTGAGCTGGTCCTGCATATCGGCGATGAACTTCCGGGCGCGCTCCAGGGCCACCCTGTCGCCGGTATTGACGAAGGTCAGGGTTTGAACGCGTAAATCCGCTTCGCCACGGCTGATGTCCTGGACGCGCACGGCGTTCCCGGCGACCCAGGCATATTCGCTGAATGAAGTGGAGATGCCCCGCAGGGTGAAGGAGCCATTGGCAATGACAGCCGCGGTCGCGGCGATGATCAATACGAAGGCCAAGCCAATTCGCGCAGATATCTTGAATCGGGATAATGCAAACATGGGAGCTGTTCCTCACCTGAATGATTTTCTTTATTAACGTCACCCGCCGCGGCGGTGGGGCGTCGCGCAGGTCAAGCCGCCCGGATCCGCGCGATGAAGGCGTGCACCTCGCTCTGCATCTGGGTGGCCTGGGCGGCGAGGTCCGCCGCCGCGCCCAGCACGCCGTGCGCCATCTCGCCCGTTTCGGTCGAGGCCTGCGTGACGCCACCGATGTTGCTGGAGACGTCCCGCGTTCCCTCGGCCGCCTCTTGCACGTTGCGGGAGATCTCCGAGGTGGCAACCCCCTGCTGTTCGGCGGCGGAGGCGACGCCAGTCACGTTCTCGTTCATGAGCGTGATCATCCGGCCGATCTCCTGGATGGCCGCAACAGCCGCGGTTGTTGCTTCCTGCATCTCCTGGATCTGGACGCGGATGTCGTCCGTCGCCCGGGCGGTCTGGCTGGCCAGGCTCTTCACCTCGGACGCCACCACGGCGAATCCCTTGCCCGCGACGCCAGCGCGCGCCGCCTCGATGGTCGCGTTGAGCGCCAGTAGATTCGTCTGCGACGCGATGTTCTGGATCAAGCCGATGATATCGCCGATCCGCTGCGCGGCGGCAACCAACCCGGCAACGGTCGCGTTGGTGTGCTCGATCTGCGCGACCGCCTCGTGCGCGATCCGTGAGGTGGAACTGATCTGCCGGGTGATCTCGCCGATGGACGCGACCAACTCCTCCGTGGCGGAGGCGACGGTCTGCACGTTGGCGGTCGCCTGCCCGGCCGCCGTGGCCACGGCCAGCGACTGAGAGTTGGTCTCCTCCGCAATGCCGGACAATCCTTGCGCGTTGGTCTTGAGCTGGTCGGCGCCGGCGGCCACGGAGGACGCGATGCCCGAAAGGGCCGCCTCGAACGCGTTGGCGATCTCCATGAGCTCCTGCTTGCGCGCCTGTTCGGCACGCTCCTCGTGCTCGCGTCGTTCCATCTCCAGGTTGGCGACCCTCTCCAGGTTGTCCTTGAAGAGCAGCAACGCCCGGCTCACTTGGCCGATTTCGTCCGGCCGCGCCACGTCGGGGATCTCGATCCGGTACTTGCCTGCCGCCAGTTGGTCGATAACCCCGACGGTTCGGGCCAGCGGACGGCGCACGGTCACGTAGGCGGTGATGCCCAGGCTCGCGGCGAGCAGCAGGACCGCGACGACGCTGCCGACGATCATACCGTCGCGGATGGCCGCGCTCGGCGCATACACCTTGTCCAGCGGCAGCGCGACCAGCAGGGCCCAAGGCATACCCGTTGAGCCGACGTGGATCGGGATCTGGTACGTCTGCACCTCTGAGTTGAGGGACTTCGCGAAATCGCGGAACACCGCCGCCTCTCCGGTCTTGATGCGCGGGAGTATCCGTGCCAGCCCGGGATTGAATTCACTGATAGGCTTGCCCAAGGCTTCGCGGACGCGAAAGCCTGCCCAGTTGCCCTGGTGCGAAATGAGCGACAGGGAGCCGGTCTCGTACGGATGCTCATTGTTGATGGCTTCGGAAAGCTCGGCCAGGGGTACGTTCAGGCCGACCACACCGAGAAAGCGGCCGTCGGCAACGACGGGCGCGGCCAGCGACGTCATGAGCACCTTCTGCCCACCCACCGGATACCAGAATGGCTCCGTGATGACCTGCCGGCGAAGCTGCTTCGGACCCTGATAGAAGTAGGCGCCCGATTTGTCCGTGTCTGGATCGTCGAAGGTCCGGACGGTGAGTTGCTGGGCCTCTCGGTACCATTGCGCGAGGAAACGCCCCTTTTCGTTGGAGCCCAGTTCGCCAATGTGCTTCACGTCCACGTCGACGGCGTCCGGTTCGAAGCCCACCCACATGCTGGAGATGCTCGGATCGTTTTCCATGACGGCCCGCAGGAGGCCACTGTAGCTCGCGCGGTCCACGACTCCCCGCTGCCGCGAGGTGGCAAAGGCGCGTGCCACCGTCTCGACGATTGACATTTTCCGGTTGAGCTCGCTGCTGATCCGGGTGGCATGATGTTCACCGATCGCCTGCCCGTGTTTCAAAGCGAGATCGCCGATCACCATGTCAGTGCGAGACACGAGCACGACAACACCGATCGTTGCGACCATCGCCAGGATGACGGCTATGCATGCGATGAGCTTACCCGTAAGACTTCTCGCTTTATCAATAAACATACTGAACATGACATCAACCTCCTCTAACGGAATATTTCCTCTTTCGTGCCGGTTGGCCGGTTCTTAATTCCAACCACGCGCCTTATAGCTGCCGGACGGATCGGAGTATTGGCCTCACGCCCGGCGCCCCAGCGCTCACGACACTATATTAAACTGCGTCCATACAGTTTCAAAAGTAAGCTAACATACGGGCATAACCATTCGTCCAATGTGGCTTATGCAGGGCAGCAATGCCCCTTGCGCAAGTTACTTACAAATTAACCAAACCCCACGTATGAACGTGACCAACATGACGCCAACCGGGTACGGCAGCGTGATGGAAGGGACACGCCCACGATCTCTCCCCGGCAAAATTCACCGCCCAACAGGCAAGAACTGCCGAGCTGACGCTCCACCGGGCGATGGGCCGGGGAATGTGGCCGCACAAGAACAAGCGCCGCGACATGGTCCAATCTTTGCTTAAATTGCGTCGGGCGGACATTTCGTTCCGTTGTGGCCGCCCGCGCGAAGCGAACACACAATCGGGAGCGAGTATGGAGACGCCGGTCATCACGTCGCGCAGCGACGTCATGCCCCTGTTCGGGGTGTCCCGCAACATCACGTCGCAGGCGACCTTCCACCTCTTCGTGGCGGAACAGCCGGGCGGCACCGCGCCGGCCGACGTGCGCCCACCGTCCGCCCCGGTCACCGCCGCCCCGACACGGCCGCTGGTGCCGCCTTCACTCCTGGGGGCGGTGGTCAGCGACCGACCCGCTGCGAACGTCACCCACACACGCGAGGCCTACGCCGCTGCGGTTGAGGTGGTGAGCCGCAGCTTCGCCGGCGAGCTTCAAGACCGGCTGACCCGCGCGGGCGTCGACACCAGCGTTCCTTTCACCCTCAAGCAGGACAATGAGGGGCGGATCCGCGTCGCCGAAGAGCACCCCAACCGCGGGCAGATCGAGCGGCTGTTCGATCAGGACCGGGCCTTCGCCGACGATTTCCGCGCGGTCATGCACTGCAATGACAAGGTCGCCCAGCAGCGCTTCACCGAGCTCTACACCGAGGCGTGGCGAAAGGACTCGAGCGTCGAGGCGCGCACCAGGGTGTGGGAGCACTTCAAGGGCATCCACGAGCGCCTGTGCCAGAGCCTGGACCAGATGCGCTGGAACGGCACGCAGATCACCTCTCCGAGCCAGGCCTTCGCCAAGGCGGAACTGGCCTGACGCCTGCGCTCCGATCCTCACCCCGGTTGCCGATGAACCTTCAGGCGGCGGAGCGATGGGTTGGGCGGCGACACTTCACGATAGGTTGGCAGATGCAGATCGCAACAAGCACCTCGCACCTCATGCCGGTTCCGAGGACCGGACCGTCGCAGAACCGCCCGGCGGAGCCGGGCCGCTCGGAAGCGACGGCGCCGACAAGCACGCAACCATCGCCCAGGATGCAGGTCAAAATGCCGCTCAACGCCGGAACGGGCTTCCAGGCACAGGCATTGGGCCAAGGCGATGCCCTGATGCGGACCATCTACGGCAGTGCCTACGATCCGGCCCGCCGTATGATCAGCGGCCCGGCTTTCCAGCAGAAGGTCGAAGAGGACACCGCCGCCATCGGCAAGGAGCTGTCCGATGCGATGGCGGCGGCGGGCATATCCAACGCCAACGGCATCGCCTTCCACATCAACGGGAGCGGCGTGCTCGAAGTGAAGGGAGAGCACCCGGACAAGGAACGGATCCATGCCATGCTCGACGCCGACCCGGAGTTGACCGGCAAACTGCGCGGCAATCTCCACAGCCAGCGGATGGCGGCGGATTTCGCGGTCGAAGCCGCACACGCGGAGCGCTTCAAGGCGGCGAAGAACGACGGCGAGATCCTCGCCGCGTGGCGGACCGCTGTTTCGGGCCATGAGACAGTGGCACGCATGACCGACCTCACCTTCTCGGGTGGGCGGTTGAAGCTGTCCGAGCCGGCATAGCGCACCAGGGCGCGCCAGGGGCATGCGGCGAGCGGCCGCCGCATCCTCCCCGACCGCACGTGCGAAGGGATCACGCGGTGTCAGCGCGGGCGTTGATGACGGACAGTGGGCTGACGAAATACTGCACCTGCGGTTCGGCCCCGTACTTGTCGGCGAGGGCGCGGCGCCAGTCGGCGGTGAAGAGGGCGTCGGCGTCCGCGCGCGTTTCCCAGAGATAGACCCCGCCCCCGGTGCCGGGCTGGAAAAGATAATGTTTGCTCACCAGTCCCTTGACCGTCCGGTATCGGTCCGCTCCGGCGGCGTAAAGGTCCCGCGCGTCGGCTTCGGTCATGCCGGCGGGCAATGGAAAGGTGACGACCGTTACGATCATGCTCGATCTCCCAATGGTGGTTCCGTGATTGTGTCGCACCCGCTCGGCGGCGAAGCTGGGCCACTCCGGGACCGGAAGCAGAAAGGCCGGCAGCGACCCGACATTGTGGAAAAGCCCGAAAACGGTCATGACGCCGTTGCACGACGTGATGACCGGCGTTCCCACATCCTGTTCTTTGTCCGCCGTCCCGTGTCCGTTGCGTCGATCAGCCCGGGTCCGGGCGACAAAGATGGGCCGGGATGGCGTTCAGCCCCGCCGCGAACACCTCGCCCATCAGGGTCGCCACTTCGTCGGGCCTGGCATCGTCCGGCACGGTGAAGCGGGCGGTCCAGTCGATCCGGGCGCTGTCCGATCCGGTGCCGACGACACGCAGCGTCGCCGTGTAGTCCCGGACCGGCAGAGGGCCGTCGAGCAGTGCGTACTGGTAACAGCGGGCGTCGTCGCAGCGGGCCAGCAGCCGCTCGCGGATCACCGCGTCACCATCCAGGCGGACGGCGCGCACGCAACCGATGCGGTCGTCGGGACCACCGTCCTCGATGGGGCTGGCGACGACGGCCGGGTGCCAGGTCGCCAGGGCTTCGAAATCGCCGAGCACGGCCCACGCGACGCCTGCGGGAACACTCACAGGCGTACAGCAATGAACGAGAATCATGACGTCTGCCTCCCGAGGGAACTGCGGAGGCCGCGATGGTGCGCGGGCAGACTGTTGCTGTCCAGGACGCGTTCTGACAGAGTTTAGTCCGTTTCAGTCTCAACTATTCCGGGGTTGCGCCATGGATCTTCAGCTTCTGCGCGCCTTCGTCGTAACCGCGGAGGAGGAGCATGTCGGCCGCGCGGCCCAGCGCCTGCACATCTCGCAATCGCCGCTCAGCCGCCAAATCCAGCGTCTGGAAGCCGAACTGGGATTGCCGCTGTTCGAACGGGCCAAGCAGCGTCTGCGTCTCACCGAGGAGGGGCGGCGCTTCCTGGCGGAGGCGCGCGGGTTGCTGGCGCATTCCGACGCTGTGAAGGAGAGTGCACGCCGGATGGCGCACGGGGAAGAGGC
>Ga0196970_1001454_pt1 | contig 15875 bp, 28 predicted proteins | sample S1v_513CmetaG_FD_148672 | JGI IMG/M metagenome (GOLD analysis project Ga0196970, IMG submission 148672) | Soil microbial communities from Anza Borrego desert, Southern California, United States - S1+v_5-13C | ecosystem: Environmental > Terrestrial > Soil > Desert | place: USA: California...
GTGACCGGGCCCAGGGATTCCAGACTTTTTGACCACGCCCGGTAGGCGTTCATGAACTGCTGGGCGGCCAGGACCATCGCCTCCTCGTAGCGCACCCAGTCGTGGTCGAGCGTCTGGTCCTGGGCCACCCTGGTCAGCGTCGGGCTCGGCCCGATACCGATGGCCCGGCAGATCAAGTCGTGGAACCGGTCGTGGTCGGCGTTCATTTCGGCGGCGGTGCGGTAGCCGAGGGCCCTGGCGTGTGTCTCCTGGTCGGGGCTCATGAGGCGCTCTGGGCCCTTGTGCAGGTCGGGCAGGGCACCAGGCCGTCCGCCACGGTGTCATGGCAGGGGCAGGGGCATCCGTCGAGGGCCCTGCCGCAGGCCGTGCACAGGAGGCGGTTACGGGTCCACCGGACACCCTTGAGCGGGTGTTGACAGCGGGTCACCCGACACCTGCCCGGCACAGGAGCCAGCCGAGGACCAGGCCGAGGAGGAGCCAGGCTCCAGCGGGTGCGGTCACAGGAGGCCTCCCTCGTCTTGGGTGCGGGTCTCGCCGGTGTCGGGGTTGAACCACACGCCGCTGTTGGACTGCTTGGCCCGGCGGGGTACCTCGTGGGGTCCGGTGTGGTTGGCGCTCCACATGCACTGGCGGCCGTAGCGGGTGAGCCATCCGTGGGACGCCTTGACCTGCTGGCGGCGCCATGGGCATCTCATGCGGGATTCCTCCGGTGCCTGCTGTTGCAGGCCCGGCATTCGACCTGCCAGTGCTCGTGGTCGAAGGTGTCGTCGCCTATGCGGCCGCAGTTGGCACACCGGTGCCCTGCTGCTTCCCGTTGGCGCTTCGAGAAGGCCCGCCAGGTGCCGGCGTATTGGGGGCGGGCGGCGTTGCGGCGCCGTTGGCGTTCCCGTTCGCAGGGGCGGCACCGGGCTCCGTCCTCCCGGTGCCGCCCGTTGCACTCGAGGCATAGCTTGAGCGGCCTCATGCTGTTTCGCCCTTGCGGAGGGCCCTGAAGAACTCGGCGCCTCGCTTGCGGGTGTCGGCGTCGAGGGTGGCGGGCATCCGTACGGATTCCTGGAAACCGGCCGCCTTTAAATCCTCACTAGAGGTACTAAAGCTTTTAGATCCTGGTTCACCGAATGTCGGGTTTCCAGGACTCGGTTGATGCGAAGTGATATGCCGATTTCTAGGAACCGAATCCGGATTTCCAGGACTCGGTGTTTCGACCAGGGTCACGGCCGTTGTCCATGTGCCGTCGGGACGCTGAGAGCGTTCACGGATGAGGTATCCGGCCTGCTCGAGCTCGGTCATGGCGGTGAACACGGCGTCTCGGCCTTCACTCTTGGCGTCGGTGAGGCGCCGACCGGTGATCTCCGTGCCGTCGGGGAGGCTCAACAGGTAGGCCAGAATTCCAGTAGCCCGGAATGAGAGGCGGGCGTCTCTCAGAGCCTCGTCGGCGATGATGGTGAAGCGTTGGCGGTGGGGGATACGGATGATCATTTCCCCGCCCCCGGTGCGTTCTCCGGGCCCACTTCCCCCGAAGCTTCTGACCCAGTACCGGCCGGAGACGGGGAACCTGGCCGTCGGACGTCGACGGTGAACAGCTTGGCTTTGCTCATGCCGGGGGCGGCCTTCTCGGCCTCGCCGGTGTAGACGATGCGGATCCGGTCGCCTTTGACCGGCGCCGCCTTGACGAGCTCGGCCTTGAGGCGCTCCTGGTGGGCCACAATGTCGAACTGGCGGCCGTCGTCCGTCTGGAGGCGGATCTTGGGGATCGGCTCCTTGAGCGGGCCGTCGGACCAGTAGTCGACGAGGGTGCCGGCGACCTTGTCGCCTGGGCGCTCAAAGTAGAAGTTCACCGTGAACTGCCTCCAGTAGGCGACGGCATCCATCAGGTCCTGATGCTTGGGGGTCACACCTGGACGTCCCGGGCCACGGCCAGGGCGTAGAGGGCCCGCCGGAAATTGACCTCGTCGAGGTTGCGGAGGACGGCGGCGACGGTGGCCGACTCGTCTTGGTTGTAGATGGCCAGGGCGACCTGGAGGAGGGTGGCCTCACCGCCGGAGAGGGCGTTCCAGTAGGGGTCGGTGAGGATGGCCTGGAAGTCGGGCACGTCGCCCTGGAGGTGCTGCTCGACCCACCAGTGGCCGTGGAAAGGCTCGAGGAGGGTCTCGAACGGTTCCCTCACAGGTCGAGCTCTTTCGCCCAGTCGTACAGAGGGGGCCGGTTGTCCCGGGCCCGCCAGTAGGCCTCCTCGGCCCGGATGCGCCGCAGGCCGGAGACCCAGAGGTAGGTGGCTTCGGTGGCGAAGATGACGACGAGGACCAGGGCGAAGGCGGCCGGGTCGATCATGCGGCGTCGTCTTTGCGGGGCGGGCCAGGCTTCAGGACACCGACCGGGGGGAGGCCGACGGCGGCCCGCTCGTCGGTGAGGATCTCAGCGAATTCCTCGATGTGGCGGCGCCGAAGGGCGGTCAGGGCCCGTCGAAACGCCCGGCCGGCCCGGAGGTTCTTTTCGTAGGCGTGCCGGTTCTGCTGGCGGTACTCCCGCATGTACTCGGGGCTCGACGGCATGAACCGGACAATGCACCCCTATGAGGTGCTGTGTCAACAGTTGCAGATTGACAGTGCCGTAAACTCAGGTCATGAGCACTCGTGTTGGCCCGATGATCGCCGCCCTGGCCGCCGCTAAGGGCGTGACCCACGCCGAGCTCGCCGCCGTGCTCGGTCTCCACCGGAACCGCTTCTCCGACAAGGTCAAGGGGAAGATCCCGTTCCGGGAGGCCGAGATCATGGCGCTCGCCGCCTACCTCGATGTGTCACCCGGCCAGCTGTTCGCCGACCCGGTGGCGTTGCTTACCGGGAGATCTTCGTCCGCTTGTACTCGAACGTTGTTCGCCCTGGCCGCATGACCACTCACTGCGAGGCCTGCGGCGACCTGCTCGACGAGCTCGACCCGGCGTTCGGTTCGATGCATGAACGCTGCGTGGAGCGCCTACTAGGGACGATGCGCACCTATTCGAAGGGGTCCACGCCTTCCGGGTACCCGTTCGGTTCTTGTCATGCCACTCGAAGTCCCCAAGCCTGAGCCGATGCATGAGCTCCCTGTTCTTGCCAGGTTGTACCTGCAAGAAAGGACCTCGGCCGGTGAGTTCTCGGCCAGCACCCTCCCAACGGTCAAGTGGACCTTGAGGGACTTCTGCCGCTTCGTGGCCGACACGCCGCCGTCGGAGTTGGCGCCCCGCCACGTCGAGGAGTACCTGGCCGTCATCAACGTGCGGCGCTCCACGGCCCGTCAGCGGTTCTGCCATCTCCGCCAGTTCTCCCGCTGGCTGGTCCGCCGTGGGCACCTGGCCGTCGATATCACCGCCGACCTCAAGGCGCCCCGCCAGCCTCGGGCGGTGCCCCGGGGGTATCGGCGGGACATTGTGGACGGGCTCCTGGCCGTCGCCCCCGATGTGCGGGCCCGGCTCATCATCCTTCTCGAGGTACAGGAGGGTTTGCGGGCGTGCGAGGTGGCCCGCATCGAGCTTGGTGACGTGGACTACGAAGAGCGGACCCTGCTGGTGCGGGGGAAAGGGGCCCGGGAGCGGATCCTGCCCCTGTCGTCCCAGACGTGGGAGGCCCTCGAGGGGTACCTGGCCGAACACCCGGCGAAGGCCGGGCCGCTCGTCCGGTCTTACACCGAACCGTGGAAAGGCATCTCGGCCGCCCATGTCCAGCACCTCGTGCAGGGTTGGCTCCGACTCGTCGGGGTCGCCTCGGGCGGTGGCCACGGCCTGCGCCACACGATGGCCACCACCCTTCTCCGGGACGCCGGCGCCGATATCCGAGACGTCCAGCAGGCCCTCGGCCACTCGACGCTCCAGTCGACGAGTGTGTACCTGCCGTTCTCCGATGCCCGGAGACTCAGAGTGGTCATGGACGGCCGGTGGTACGGAAGATGAGCTTCGCCTAGCGCACCTGCGTCATCGTCTGGGCCCCGGTGGTCTCGAGGTCGGGGATGGGCGGGACCTGGTCGGAGATGCGCCGTCCGCCCGGGAGCGGCGCCGGCGTGAACGTGGTGAGCAGGGTGGCGAGGGCCCCGGAGGCTCCGCCGGCCACGCCGGACAGGGCGGCGAGGGCGGCGTCCTGGAGCCGGTCGGTGGCCGATAGGCCGATGATGCCGAGGACGGCAGCGGCGGCGATGGCGCCGAGACAAAGAACGGCCAGACGGATGGTCGGCGACTCGGCCTTGGCGGTCACGTCTCGACCACTTCGGATCGGCCGTGGTACGGCGCTCCCGGGCCGAACCCGTGGATCTCGCCGGTGTCGTCCGAATAGATGTAGTAGCCGATGCATCGCCCGGTGGCGGGGTCCCGGAAGAACTCGATTTTGACCGGGCCGTCGATGTTCGGGACGTTCGGATCATCCGGCATGGCGTGTTCCTCCATGGTACGGGCGGGGTGTGACAGGAAGATGCCCCGGGGTACGGCCACGTGGACGTGGTCCCGGTGGTCGGGCCAGACGAGCGGGCCGTAGACGGCGGCGCCGTCGACCCGACGGCCGTTCTTGACGGCGACGGTGACGCCGGGGCCGCTGTAGATGAGCTCGGCGAGCTGGTGGGCGATGACGAGGAAGGCCCGGTAGATCTCGAGCATCTGCTCGGAGGTGGTGGCCGACACGCCGGGGGCGACACCGGCGAAGTCGACGGCCAGGCCGAGGCCGTCGGTGCCTTTCTGTTCGTGGTACGACCGGGGACGTTGGCCTTTGGGGGGATAGCGGACGACGCTGGTGATCCGGTGCGGGAGGCGGGTCGCCTCGAGGTAGGCGATGATCGACCGGGCTTCCCGGGAGACGGTCATCCCAGGCCAATCCAGGTGGCCATAAACACCGGGGAATAGGAGGGTTGGACTTCGAGGTTCCGGGCGGCGGCGGCGGAATTGCGCTGGCCGACGAGGACCTCGACGTAGTCGCCGGCGGCGAATTTCCAGACCGTCGACACCATGAGCCAGAGTGCGACGGCGCCGACGATCGACCGTCCACCCACGCCGGGGGCGATGACGGTACTCCCGTTGACCCGCAGGTAGCACCAGGCCGAGGTGTAATCGTTGCCGGGGGTGAACGCCCCGTGGAAAATCACCTCGTACAGGCCGGCCGTATTGAGGGTGATCCGGCTCGTGTTCGTCACCGTGGAGTGCATACCGTCGGTGTCGTATGCCTCGGTATTGAAGGTGACTACTGAATCGCCGGTGTTCGGAATGGACTGGTTGGCGCTATTACCGACCCGGCACGCCGGCGGGTTCGCCTGGAAGTCGAGCCCGGCCTTGACGGCGGCGGCCCACGTGGCCGGGGCGACGGCGCCGGAGGATTGGGCGGCGGGTGATACGTAGGGCATTTAGATCCCCCAGACGTGCTGGTCCCACCGGGTGGTGTCCCATACGAATACGGGGAGGCCGGCGGCGAGGTTGAAGGGTGAGAGTTGGAGCCGGGTCCGCCAGTAGTGGCCGCCGGTCTCATGGGAGATGGCCTCGACCCGCATGTCGAGGGTGATGACGGCGCCGACGTTTTGCGGCTTCTTTTTGTAGGTGATGCGGTCGCCGAGCTCGAGGGCCAGGATCGCCGGATACAGGTTGGCGGGGTCGCCGGTCAGCTCGAGGGTGACGGCACCCACCCGGCTCCCGGGCGCCTTGTGGGTGTTCACGATCCATTCGGCGTAGGAGCGGGAGTAGGTGTCGCTGTTGTGGAGTAGGCCGTCATGTGTTTCGTCGAGCCAGCCGAACTCGAGGCGGGCGGCATTGTCATAGACGGTGACGGCGACGGACCCTTCCCGGGAGACGGTGGCCCGGGTGACCATCGTGGCCTCGCCGGCGTCGGAGCTCGACGAGCGGTAGGGGAGGCCGGCGCCGGAGTCGGCGTCGACCAGGGTCCCGAGGGACGTGAGGTAGGTGCCGGTGACGCCGGCGTTGCGGCCGAGGAACCGCAGTTTTCCGTCCCGGGCGACGAAGAACCATCCGAGTTCGGTCTCTTCGATTTTCTGGGCGTAGCCGAGGACGGACCCGCCGAGGTTGGTGGCCTGAAGAGTGGTGGTTCCGGCGTCGACGTTGCGGTCTCCGACGGGGACGGCGGCCAGGTCGAGGACCCGGGTCAGGCGGGGCCCGGGCAGATCCCCGTTCCACGGTGTGCGTCCGGCGCTGTTGTGGGCGGCGATCCGGGCCGCCGACAGGGCCGCCGGGTAGATGGCCAGCTCGTCATAGATACCGACGACGGGGAACCGGGCTCCGAGCAGGCCACCGAGATAGATGTTGGGGACGCTCATGTTCCCGGCGGTGGTGGCGCCGGTGTGGGCCAGGGCGCCGTCGATGTAGGCCCGCAGGACCCGGTCGGCGCCGTGGACGAACGCCAGGTGATACGTGCGGCCGACCTCGAACACGGTGGGCAGGTCGCACGTGTAGGTGGTCCCGGCGTTGTTGGTGAACCAGAAGAACAGCGACGAGCCATTCATCTGGATTTGGACGCCGCCGGTGTTCGTGTCGAACGTCGGTTGGGAGGCCCAGAAGAGGACGGGAAGCGCCGTAAGGGTCGAGATGTTGACCCACACCTCGATCGTCCACGGGGCGTGGGTCAGGGTGTACTCGCCGGCGACCCCGCCGGCGACGGCGTTGGCGAACGTGTAGGCCGCCCCGGGATCCCGGACGATGAGGGTGGCGTCTCCGGGGGTTGCGGCGCCGCCGACGAGGGCGCCGTTGCGGCCACCGGCGGTGGAGTCGAGAGCGACGGTCGACCCGGCCGGTTCATCGAGACGCCACCACAAGGCGGGGGCGTCGGCGGCGACCTCGACGGCGTAGACCGACGGGGGTAGCTCGGCCCGGTTGAGGAGCTTGAAGAAGTCGGAGACGGTGAACGTGGCGGTGGCGTCGTTGGGTCCGCCGTAGTTCTGGGCTATGTCGTCGATGTAGCCGAGGAATACGGGATAGGTGACGGCGGCGTAGGTGGCCCGGAACCGGACCCGCCGGTTCGGCCGCAGTTTCCCGTAGTAGGGGCCGGTGACGTGGTCGGGGTCGTATTTCCGACCGTCGTTGCGGAGGGTGAAAATGAGTTGGCCGGTCTCGAAGGCGCCGAGCTCCCGGTTCCGTCCCCGCCGGGTCCCGAGATCCACGAAGTCGGCCGTGACGTCTGTCCAGACGCCGGCGTCGAATTCGATCTCGAGGATGCGGGTCGGGAGCGTGGCCATCGGTCAGGTGGTGAACCCGAGGGGGGTTCGCCGCTGCTTGGCCAGCAGGCCCTGGTGGACGATCTCGGTGATGACCTGGCGGTCGATGACGAGTTGAACGACGGTCGTACCGCCGGCGCCGCCCCCGGCGGGGGTGACGGTCTCGCCGGCCATGGCCAGGATGGGGACCTCGGAGCCGGGTTGGCCGGGGACGGTGCCGCCCTGGTGGAACTCGGGGAGCTTGGGCATCGAGAATCCCTTGCCGCCGAGGCCCGGGACCCAGTCGGGGACTTCGAACGACAGGTTCCCGACGGTGTTGTTCCACGCCTTGGCCACGAGGTTGAACGCTGTTTTGTAGGGCCACAGCACGGCGTCTTTGATGGCCCCGCCGATATTCATGAGCTTCTCAGGGAGGCTGGAGATGAACCCCCACACGTCCTCGGCGGCCTTCTTCACGATATCGAAGGCGCCCTTGACGACGTCCCGGAACGTCTCCGACTTCTGGTAGGCGAGGACCAGGGCGGCGGCCACGGCGCCGATGAGCAGGATGATGCCCATGGGCGGGGTCATCATGGTGGTGGCCAGGCCGCTCATCATCGTCTTCAGGCCGCCGACCATCGGGGCGAGGGCGGTAAACCCCCCGGTGAGGTCCCCGAACGACCGCATCATGTTCGTGGCCCCTTCGGTGGGCAGGCCGAACGCCCCGCCGAGACCGTCGAGGAGATCGGCGGCACCCATGAACTTCGATTCGGATGCGTCGGCCGCCCCGGCGGCGCCGTCTATCGCCCCAGCGAACGAACGGCTTTTCGCTTCGGCCTTGTCGAAGTCGCCGGCCATCGAAACGGCCTTGCTCCCGACGTTGGACAGGGACCGCTCGAGGGAGGCGGAGTCGCCGGCAAAGGTGAGGGTGACGGTATTACCGGCCATCTTCGGAGACCTCCAGGCCACTGGTACGGGCCAGCTGGGCGAGGCCCTGCTGGAGCGCCTTGTAAATCGAGTCCCGGTTCGCCGAATACGTCGGGTACATGTAGCGGCCGCCGGAGACGAACGGGCGGCGTTGCGACTTGTCCCGCCCGATCCGGCCGCCGAAGTCGAGCCACCCGTAATAGGGCGCCTTCTTCGATCCGCCCATCACCCGGGCTTCCCGCTGGGAGCTCATGGCCCGCAGGGAGGCGGCCGCCTTCCCGGTGCGGCGGGGGACCCGGCGGGCGGCGCCGGCGGCCACGGTGTCGGCGGCGGTATTGAGGACCACCCGCAGTTGTTTCTGCGATTCGCCGTCCATCGTCTTGAGGGCCCGCTGGAATTCTCGGAGGCCGGCGATTTTGATCGGTTCGGGGACGCTCATCGGCCCGCCCTGGCCGCTCGCATGTTGGCCACGTCCTGGGCGTGGCGCTTCTGCACGGCCTTCCATTTGAAGTAGGCCCGCCACCGGATGTAGAGCTCGTCGGGCATGTCCTTCACGTACTCCAAAGGCATGTGGAGCTGGAGGGCGAGCTCGTAGTCGAAAGGGTCATCCCTCCCCAGGGCTATCTGTCGCTCCGCCGCTTTTCTGCGCCTCCTCGTCGGCGAGGCGGGAGACCCCCTTGATCTCGACGATGAGCGCCTCGACGGCGTAGCCGGGGGTGTGGCGGTACCACTCTTCGGTTTCGCCGAGGGGGGTGTCGGTGGCGGCGGCGATGAGCAGGATCTCGAGCTCGTCCTTTTCGATGCCGGCGTCGACTCGTCGTTGGAAATCGGCCTGTTCCTGGCGGGTGAAGGGCCGCACGTCGAACAAGGCCCCTTCGATCTCGACCGTTTTGTGGGCCGTCGGCACCTTGGCCAGGGCCATCAGGGCCACACTCCCCGGGTGACGGCGCCGGTGACTTTGAAGTCGGCGGTGAAGGTGACGACCCCGCCGACGGGGGCGGTGCGGGTGTAGCCGACGAGGAAACATTCGCCGGAGTACTTGACCTTGCCGGCGGTGGATCCGCCGGGCCCGAACTCGAAGGTGCTGGTCGTCTCGAGGCCGACCAGGCCGGCGAGGACGGCGTCGGGGCCGGTGGTGGCGGTGTCGTCCCACTTCCCGGAGATCGACACGTCATGTTCGGCCTGGCCGGACACGAATGTCTTATCTTCGGCGCCGGCGGTGGTGGTCTCGCCGAGGTCGACGGAATCGTCGAGGTCGACCGAGTCGAGATAGGCGGTCAAAGTGGCCAGCGTCCCGGCGGCGTTGTCGATCTTAAAGACGAGTCCCTTACCGTGGTAGAAGGCCATCGCTTAGGTCTCCTCGATGGGGGTGATCATGCCGTCTCGCACCAGGAGGGCGGCGGCCTCGGCGTCGAGGAGGACCGTTTCGCCGGCCAGGCCGACGGCACAGTCCCGGAGGATCAGGTAGCGGGCCGTGCCCGATTCTTTGCTGCGGGCCATCAGTCGTAGACCTCCACGTCGAATGAGGCGCCGAGGTAGTCGACGGCGCCGATGGTGACCACGTCCACGCTCGAGCTCGTGACCCGCACCGTTTGGGCGACCCCGCCGAGATCCCCGCCGGATCCCTCGATGGCGCTTTTGATGGAGTCGGCGCCGGTGCCGGCGATGTAGGCGCCGAGGCGGTCCCGGGCGGCCCGCTCCGACACTTTCCCGACGAGCACCGTTACGGGGATGACGATCCGGTCGACTCCCCGCCCGGCGGTCGAGTCGTATTCGACCTCCCGGGGGAGGGAGACGATGGCGGCCGGCGGGGCGGCGTTGTCGGCGGCGTAGTCATAGACCCGAAGGCCGGTGACGCCCACCAGTCGGGCGCCGATGGCGTCCATGACGGCGGTGAGGTCGAGGGCCACCTAGACCACCCACCATTGACGGCGAAAGGGCCGTAGGAGACTCTCGACGTCCGGGTCGAGTTTGGCCAGGAGCCGCATCTCGGAGCCGAACTCGACGGAGCCGGCCACGCCGAACGGGGCGTCTTTGCGTTTCCAGAGACGCTCCGCTTGGATCAGGGCCGCCTCCTTGACCTGGGCGGGGACGGCGCCGGGCCAGCCGAACAAGGCGGTGACGGAGACGGTCGGCCGGTACTGGTTGCGGGGGAACCACCTCGTGCCGAGGGCGATGAGCCGGGTATAGGGGCGGCCGGTGACGGCGGCGTTGGCGGGGTCGAGGCGGTAGTCGGTGCCGAGCGTCCACGTCGTTTCGTAGGAGCCGTCGCCGTTGTCGTCGGTGGCCACCACCAGGCCGGTCGTCGACGAGATGGGGTCGACGACGAGGGCCCCGCCGAGTTGGGGGGAGTAGACCCGCACGGTGGGGGCGCCGTCGGCGGTAAAGGTCCGGTCGCAGAACTGGTCGACCTGGCCGGAGGCGGCATCGAGGGCCAGCTGGAGGGTGGCGTCGTCGCCGGTGTCGGCGGTGGGGATACCGACCCAGCCCTTGAGCTCGTCGAGGGTGGCGTAGGCCATCAGCGGCGCCTCAACTTGCCGAGCCACCGGTCCCGGTCGAACTGCGCTTTGAGGGCGGCGGTGCTGGCCGCCGTCCGCCCCTCGAGGCTGGTGATCCGGCCGTCGTTGCGGGCCACGTACTGCTCGAGCTCCGTGATGCGGACGTCGAGGGCGACGACGACGTCGACCAGGTCCGCCACCTTGGGCAGTTTCGGGAGCTCGAGCGGCACGGCGTGCTACTGGCCGTTCTCCCCCGGCTGGGCGTCATGCCCGGTCAGGGTCATCGGGTCGGACGGGTCGACCACGTTCGACACATCGTTCGGCAGCGCCGGGTCGTCTTTGGGGTCGGGCCGGTCGCCAGTGCGGGTGTCGTCGCCGTCCTCGTCGGGGGTCGAGGTGAGGTTGTTGGCCTCGGCCTGGCGGTCGTCGATGCTTTCGAGGAGCGGCGACGTGGCGTCCCCGTTGTCCTGGTCGTTGTCGTTCTTGCGGGCCACTGGTGCCTCCTGGTTATGCGCCGGTACGGACGACGATGGCGTTGGGGTTCTGGACGGCGCCGTCGGCCCGGGCCCAGGCCATGAACCCGGTCTGGCCGTTGGCGGCGTACAGCTCGTTGAGGGTGACGAGGGTCACGTCCTTGACCCGGCGGATGACGTAGGCCTCCCGCAGATCCCCGAAGGCCAGGAACTTGGCGCCGGTGGCCTTCGACGGCATGGCCTGGTCGATGACGACGGGGAACCCGAGGAGGGTGCCCTGGCCGATCTGGCCGCCGATGCCGGCGTCCCCGGCGTTGATCAGGGGGCGGCCGGCGGTGTCCACCATCCCCTGGATGAGCGCCCAGGTGGCCTGGTTCATGAGCCACTTCGCTCCGGGCCAGTAGGCGGTGTCGAGGAATCCGATGGTGGCCAGCAGGTCGGCGTAGGCCAGCGTGCCGATCGTGCCGCTGGTCGTAATAGGGGTGACGATGCCCTGCGGCTGGCCGGTGCCTGTACCGGTCGCCCAGTGAACGGCCTGGAGGCGGGCGATCCGCTCGCCCATGCGGCGGGCCACGAAACTGGCCACGTCGAACGCCGCATCCTGGAGGAGCTCCCAACTCACCTTGAGGGGGAGGTTCCCGGCGCCGCCGGCCATGTACTTGTAGGCCGAGATGGTGCGGGTCCCGAACACGAGGTCGGCTCCGGCGGCGAACGTGCCGCCCTCGGCCACGATCTCGCCGACGTTGGCGGTGTCGTCGACCGTCGGGTAGCTCAACAGGTTGCCTTCGGCGGTGGTGATGACCTCGACGTTCTCGGCGATGCCGCCGTAGTTCTTCATCCGTTCGACGAGCTTGGTTCGGAACCCGGCCGGGACGAGGTAGCCGCCGGCGCTGTTGGTGCCTTCGGACTGGGCCCGGAACTCGGCCAGCTCCGGCGGGGCGTGACCCGTGCGGAGGTACTGCTCGAAGGCCCGGTCCTCCCGGGACTCGTCGCCGCCGGCCACGTTGACGTGGAGGTCGGACCGCACCGGCGTCAGGTAGGCCTGGTGGCGGGAACGGATCTCGGCGTTCTTGCGGGCCATCTCAAGCTTGCCTTCGAGCTCGGCGTACCGCTCCGCTTCTTCGTCGGTGAGGTCCCGCTCCGACCCGTCCTCGGCTTTGGCGCCGTCGATGATTGCCTGCAGGGCGGCAAGGATTTCTTCCACGGTCACGAACTCCTCCGGTGAGTACGGGCCCGGTGGCGGGCCAAGATCAGTTGAGTGCGGCGGTCGAGGCGGGGCGGGGCGAACGTGAGGTGCCGCAGGGTTACGTCCGTCCCGTCGTAAGCGGGCAAGGTGACCACCGACACGTCGAGGAGCCGACGGATCGAGGTGTGGGTCCGGAGCTGGCGGCCGTCAGGGGCGTGGCCGAGCTCGTCCTTCCCGGGGAGAAAACCGAATGAGGCGCCCCGCAGGTCGCCCCGCTCGACGAGCTCCCGGAGATCGTTGGCGTAGGAGGTGTTCGGCAGCTTCGGGATCTCGAAGGCCAGGCCGTCGCCGTCGACGGCCAGGCGGAGCGTCCCGGAAGCGGTACGGCCGAGCAGCATCGTCGGGTTGTGGTCCCGCAATCCGACGACGTCGTCGCCCCGCTCGAGGACCTCGTCGAACGCTTTGGGGGCGATGGCTTCGTAGCCGCCCCGGATCTCGGCCGTCTGGCCGAACACGGCGGCGTGCCCCTCGAGACGGTCGCCGGTGACGGCGGCCCGGAACTCGGCGTGCAACCGGTTCATGCGGGAACCTCCTCGGTCGACCCCGCTCCACCGGCCGGCGCCGCCGGTAGCGGGGCAGGGCCGCCGGCCGGGAGCGGGGCGAGGTTGAACATCCGGCGGATCTCGTCGGTGGTGAGAATCCCCGCCTCCTGCTGCTGGATCAGGAGGGGGATCTCGACCTCCGGCGCCGGTTGAAGCAACCCCTTGTAATCGAACTCACACATCGTCGGCCTCGACAGGAGCCCGGACAGGCGCTGCTCGAGGCGGGTCGTCCACGGCATCAACGTGGTGCGGGCCATCCACCGCAGGAGCTCGGCCACCCCCGACCCCCACGTCGAGGCGCCGTCCTCCATCAACAGCTGCTTCGGGACGCCGTAGATGCGGCACACCTCGACCACGGCGTGCTGGCGGGACTCGAGGAACTGGGCATCGGCCGGCGGGATCGTCCACGGCGTGAACTTGAGTTGGGCGTTAATGAAAGCGATATCGCCGGCGTGGTCGGCGCCGGCCATCTTCGCTTTGAGGGCGGCGACGGCATCCTCGGCGTCCTCCTGCGACAGGCCGTCATCACCGGAGACCAGGCCGCCGAGCAGGAGACCGGAGCCGAACATGCGGGCGGCCGCCTTATCGCCGGCGATCCCGGAAGCGATCGTCTGGCGGTGCGCCTCGATGGGGGACAGGCCCCGGATCCCATCGGTACTCATCCCCGGAATGTGGGTCAACTCGGCGCAGGTCAACTCCCGGAGCGACCCGTCGGCCAGGCGGACCTCGAACCATTTCCGGTAGGCGCCGTCCGGGCCGCCGTAGCGGGCGATCTCCTCCGCCGTCTGGATCGGCTTCACGGTGACGGCGCTCGGCAGGATCGGATACAGACCCACGATGGCGCCGGCGCCGTTGTAGATGTGCTGCAGGTAGGCGTTCCCGTGCAGCAGGAGGTGGACCATCACCAATTCGAGCCACTCGAACTGGGTGTATGCCCCTCCGGGCCCGGCGGGGTTGTCGAGGAAAGAGGGCACTCTCTCCCGCTGCCCAGCACTGTCGGTCCGATAGGCCCGGAGGGGAAGGCCGGCGATCGTGCCGGAAATGATCGCTACCGCCCGGTAGACGGCGGTGAGACCCACGGCGCTCGTCTCATTGACCGAAACGCCGGCCAGGTTGTGGCCCGACATACCGAAGAACTCGGCCAAGGCGGGGTCACCTATGGAGAACGACGGTCCAACCGACCGTTGCTCGACGGCCTCCCAATCGGGACCCATCAAAACCCGGCGCCAAAAACCGGCCACTACGAGTGACCCTAACAGAAGGTGGCACTAGTGCCTAGTGGCACTCCTGACGCCGCACACCTACCCGTCGTTGCGTGCGGTTCTGGGCACGATCTCGTAGCCGTACTCGTAGAGACTCATCCAGAACTGTTGGATGCTCAGGTTCCGGCAGTCGGAGGAGTCAGCCAGTGCCTTCTCAACGGCCTCTCGGGCGGTCATCTCAGGCATCGCCGCTCCCGTCGGTTAGTGCGCCCAAAGCCCGCCACAATTCGTAGAGCGCAAGCTGCGACTTGTCGTCGACTCTGGTGTCACCGCTCACGTAGCGGTCGATCACCAGTTCCAGGGCCTGGCGGTCCACGCACACAGTGTCGGCGGACTGTGCGGGGTTCATACGACGAACACCTTCGCTCGAGGCCGACGCCGGGTGGTGGCGGCCACGTGGTGAGCGATAACGGCGGCCACCGCCAGGTCGATCTTGGCCGGCGAGTCCTTGTCGGCCTTCGTGATGTAGTCGCCGAGCGGCGAGCTCTTCACCACGGCGTTCGAGATGTGGCGGGCGAGGCGGGGATCCCCATCGTGGGACAGGGCGCCTTCCATGACGGCGGCGTAGAAGGCGGTACAGGCCGGCGCCATCCGAGCTCTCGAATAAGTCGGGAACGTCGACACCCGGTCAGGCCAGGCCGCCGCCCACTCGGCGATCTGGGACTCCCAGTACGGCGGGTCGCACAGCATCTCGACGACGTTCCAGGTAGCGAACGCCTCGGCGACCTTCTCGAGGACCTGGCCTCGAGGGACCCGCCACCCCGCCCGGCCCGGGTTCTCCCAGCAGCCGACCACGAACACGTGCATCTCATCGGTGACACCTACCAAAGCGGTGGAGTCGCCGGAGTAGGACCCGTCGAACCCGAGCCATATCCGGGTCCCAGGGGGCGGTACGGAGGCGCCAGGCGCACCACACGCAGCCCAAGCGCCATAGGGCAGCCACGCCTGGTCGGTGGCCGTCCACTGGCCGAGCCGGAACCGGCGGAACTCGTGCTCCGGAAGAAACCCCCGGTCGAACTCGAGCGCCTCCACGAAACCAGGCCGGTCGAAACACGGGTTCGCCCTCCTCCACGCCTCCCGATCATCGAGGTCCGCCGCAGGGTCCGCCTCGAAAATCCGGGCATACAACGACGGGTCCCCCGCCCGGGCCATCTCGTAGAGATCATGGGCCAGGCCGCCCAGGTCATAGCCGGGCGTGGTGATCCCCAGGAGCAGGGCATCGGAGCGGGCGGCGCCGGCCATCTGCATCCCCGCCCACGTCTCCGGGCCCTTCTGCAGATGGACCTCGTCGAAGATGACGAGATGGGGGTTGATCCCCTGCGAGGCCCGGAAGTTGTTCGGGCGCATCTCAATGAACGACCCGGTCTCGGGGACCTCGAAATGCGACTTGAAAATGTGGATGCTGTCCCGCAGGTACTCCGAGGCGCCGATAATGTCCCGGAGCTCCCGGGTGAACGTCGAATTCAGGTTCCGCTCCGAATCGGACACGGCGTACACATGGCGGCGCTCCTTCCGGCACGCCTCCGCCAAAGCCACCAGGGCAGCCAGCCGGGTCTTACCGTTCTTGCGGGCGACCTGGACGTAGGCCACCCTCGGCCGCTTCTCCGCCGTGAGGATCTCCGCCTCCGCCCGCTGCCACGGGTACATCTCGCCGGCGACGAGCTCGAGCCATTCCACGTCGGTGGCGGCCGCTGGGAGGGGCCGCAGGTTCTGGGACTTCGCCCCCGCTTTAAGCGCCACTGTCCGTCACGTCCGACGACTGAGAGCGAAAAATCGAG